>Ga0222650_1000411_pt1 | contig 34269 bp, 34 predicted proteins | sample AntAcemetagen367_FD_179820 | JGI IMG/M metagenome (GOLD analysis project Ga0222650, IMG submission 179820) | Saline water microbial communities from Ace Lake, Antarctica - #367 | ecosystem: Environmental > Aquatic > Non-marine Saline and Alkaline > Saline | place: Antarctica: Ace Lake... | reverse complement strand
AATGAGCCTTCAAGTCATAAGGTGCTTCAGGCATAGTCTTTGGAATCAAGTCAACTGGAGAGACACGGTGATAGCCCTGCGCCCCCTTACGTCAAATTATTTAGCATGATGTCACAACACCGTTCACCCAAGGTCAGACCGACAGGTCAATAGTTTCTGTTAGGCCAACCCAAAATCAATGGGAAAGAACGCTTCCCTTTTGACCTTGCGGCCAATAATCTTAATAGATTAAGGTATCGTGAACCCACATACTTATTACGTCTACGATCACCTGAAAGGTAGTTACCTGTCCTCTTCACGTTTTAAGCCACTTTTGAAACTGATGATAACGGAATCGCTAGATTAGTTGGATGTAATTCTAGGGTTTATCGTTTGTATGATAAGATTAAATTACCTAAAGAAAAAAATCGAAAACGAAACATCACCCAGTTTGTTCAGATCCGTCTATAAACCATCCATAGATATCTGTTTGAGCATTGGGTGTTCGGGAGTACAAATACATGATGAACTTTTTAACCAGCAAAACTTTTTGGGACCAACTAGATCTTAATATCTCAAGTTGGATGAATCGCTATGGACAACGCTTCCTTCGATGGTCTTTGGGGATTGTTTTCATTTGGTTTGGTGCGTTGAAACCCTTTGGATTAAGTCCAGCCCAAGAGTTGGTAACCAACACGGTCTATTTTGTGGATCCAAGCTGGTTTATTCCCCTCTTAGGTTGGTGGGAAGTGGCTATTGGAGTAGGTTTGCTTTTTCGTCCTCTCATTCGTCCCGCCATTTTCTTACTGTTTTTGCAGATGCCGGGAACATTCTTGCCTTTAATTTTATTACCGGACGTTTGTTTCACGGAGTTTCCTTGGGGATTAACCCTGGAAGGACAATACATTATTAAAAATCTGATTTTAATTTCCGCCGCTTTGGTTATTGGCGGAAAAGTTCGTGAGCCTGCATAAACCATGATTCACAAAAACCCTTTTATCTCCGCTTTTATTGGTATTCCGGAATGGCCTATCAAAAACAACCTGAGACACTGGTTAGCTGAAAGTCCACGGGTGCCTAACTTCATTCAGGATTTTTCTCCTATAAAAGGGTATGAAAAATTCCGTAAGCTTCAACGAGGTGACGTGGTCATAGATGCAGGAGCTTTCCCAGGGGATTATGCTCTATTTGCCTCTAAAAAAATTGGGGAAAAGGGTCATGTCTATGCTTTAGAACCTGATGATTCGAATCGGGAGATCCTTGAACGTAATATTCATAAAGCCCAGATCAAAAATGTGACCGTTATCCCTTACGGATTATGGGAGTGTGAGGATACCTTATTTTTAAATCAGGAGGGGTTGGCTTCGCAAATTCAAAAGGATGGTGACCTTGAAATTAAAGTGAAAACTCTGGACCAAATCGTATCGGACTACAAACTGGAAAAACTGGATGTGCTTAAAATGGATATCGAAGGTGCCGAGCTCCAAGCCTTAAACGGAGCCCTAAAAACCTTAACCCGGTTTCACCCCTACACCTGTGTGGCAAGCTATCATATCGTGGACGGTGCAACCACTGCGAAACGAGTCGAAACTCTTTTACAACAAGCTGGATTAACTAGTCATTCTGATTATCTAAACCATCTCACAACCTATGGATGTTCTGAAAGACTGTTTTGACTTTTGACGTCATTCAGACATAAGAAGCGTAATGAATTCGAAAAAAATACTGATTGGAGTATCGGGAGGTATTGCAGCCTACAAAGCATTAGATGTTGTATCTACCTTGCGTAAACAGGGTCATGATGTGCACGTCGTAATGACGGAGGCTGCAAAACAGTTCATAAATCCCCGTACCTTCACTTCGGTTAGCGGCAAAGCGGTTTTGCATGAAATGTGGCCCATGAACAGCACTACCCTTGAAGAAGGTTATCCTCACCTCTACCCTGCAACGGATGTAGATCTTTTCCTTCTGATGCCTGCAACAGCCAACACCCTAGCTAAAATCGCCGGAGGATTTGGATCGGATTTACTTAGTACCTGTTGCCTCTCTCTCCCTACATCCTGCGTTAAGATTTTCTGCCCCTCCATGAATGTAGAGATGTGGCAAAACCCAGTCGTCCAAAAAAATTCAGCGGCGTTAGAAGCTTCGGACTGGATACGAATCGGACCAGAATCCGGACATTTAGCTTGTGGTATGACGGGCGAAGGTCGATTAAGTTCAATCGAAAGAATACTGGAAGTGGTACAACAACACGTGGAAGCTACAAAACCTCTTGAAGGGAAAACCGTTCTGATTCTTTCCGGGCCGACTCGGGAACATTTAGATCCTGTACGTTTTATTGGGAATCCTAGTAGCGGGCTAATGGGGCAAGCCCTCGCTCATGAGGCCGCCCAGCTGGGTGCCAACGTAGAATTTGTAACTGGCCCCGTTCCTGATGATCATCTTCCTCAAAATGATCAGATCCATCTCCATCCCGTTGTAGGGGCTCTGGAAATGTTGGAAACGTCCAGAAAGCTTTTAACCCAGGCCCATGCGGTGATTTATGTGGCGGCGGTTTCGGATTATCGACCGCAGAATCCACTCGATCAAAAAATGCCAAAACAAGAGCATGCTTTTGAGTTGAAGCTAATTCCAAACCCAGATATTTCGGCGACCTTAAACCAAGAAAAATCAAATGATGTTTTCTCTATTGGATTTGCCCTACAAACAGATGATGGGGAAAACCAAGCCCGAAAAAAATATTCCGCAAAACACTTAGATGGAATCGTTTTGAACTATTCTGACTCTATGGGCTCTGCCAGCGGGCACTTCAGTTATCTTTCTTCGCAAGCCGGCGAATTTGAAAATTGGGGGGCCCTATCCAAAGTGGATGTGGCCCGAAAAATCTTAGCTAAACTACCACACACACATTAAACCTATGGATGATTTAAGTCTTTTATCTGCCAGTACTACCCCGGTGCCAAATTCGCCGGAGGACGCACAACTCGAAACCTTTGTAAACACCCATCCCGAGCGGAACTATGTCATTACCTTTGACTGTCCTGAATTCACTTCGCTCTGCCCCATCACTGGTCAACCTGACTTTGGGCACATTACGATAGACTACATCGCCGATAAAAAGTGTGTAGAAAGTAAGTCTTTGAAAATATACATTTTCAGTTTCCGGAACCATGGGAGTTTTCATGAGGCGGTTACCAACCAAATCCTCGATGATATTATAAAGGTTTGTTCTCCACGTTGGGCATGTGTTACGGGGGATTTCATGCCTCGCGGAGGAATTTCCATCAAAGTGAAAGCAGAGTTTGGCGAGAAGTAACCTCCACTTGTTGCAGGAACGAAGGGGTTAAAACGAAGACCTGGGGCCTAAAGGCCTACAGCCACTCTATAACCTGTGGCCGGAACCGTTCACGGCCCGGAGGTTTTGTCTACCTACCTGAAAACGTTCTCAATAATCCCGATTCTTCTGCTTCAGCTTTTGAATACGGCGCCTCTGATATTTATCCGGTTTCCCTGACTCGAATCGTGGCTCGGATGCCGCAGAAGCTTTTCGATCTATCGAAGCTTGTTCACGGGCTTTGCTACTTTCATCTGTTTCCTGATAAAGTGTACGTGCCATCGGTGCAGGTCCACGCTTTTCAGAGAGGTCGAGTACTACAATATGAAAAAGCTCTACCCCTAGCCTAAGCTCAAGATTCTGGCCGACTTGTAGATGCTTACCCGGTTTTGAACGCGCACCGTCTACCCGTACTTTCCCACCTTCGATCGCTTTCTGCGCCAAAGGACGAGTCTTGTAAAAACGGGCCGCCCACAACCACTTATCGAGACGAACCCCTTTAGTCATTAGTGATCTTCCTCATAGATACTACCCCCAATAAATTCTCTCAATGTAGAGTGAGCCGGAACGTGTGCCGGAGTTGTTCCCACCAGCATACTTAGAAAATCCTGCAAACGTCGGGCTTCTCCATAAACCGAATCAGTGGGTTTCACCGAATGTAGTAGAGGTTCGGCAAAGGGTTTCAACACCGCTAATTCATAATCCAAACTACTATTGAACGTAACATCCGCTTCCTGTTGAAATGGGAAAATCCAACGTTTTTCTCCATTTCTCACACTGGGCCACATTCCCAAGGTTTGAACGGCATTATGTCCTCGATGATTGAAATCTCGGACAATCCTACGGATCAAACGAAGGTCCGTCGTAGATAAACGATTACTATTATCCAACTTAAGCTGGGTTAAGGCATTGATATAGATTTTGAATTTACGAGCTGCCGGTAGTTGATCTGTAAGTCGTGGATTCAGAGCGTGTATGCCTTCGATGACTACAACTTCATCCTCATTCAGCTTCATAGTGTTTCCAAGATATTCGGGTTCACCGCTGATAAAATTAAATGTGGGTAATTGAATTTCCTCACCACGATCTAATTTCTGTAAATGGTCATTTAATAATTCCAAATCAATGGTTTCTAAGTGTTCAAAATCATAGCTTCCATCAGGGTGCTTAGGGGTATTCGTCCTCCCACGAAAATAATTATCTAGCTCCAGCCGAACCGGACGCAATCCGTTTACTTGTAAATGTACCATTAAACGTTTGGAACTGGTTGTTTTTCCTGCGGAGCTAGGGCCAGCTACCAAAATCCATTTTAGCTTGTCGTGGTGAAGGGCTATCCGTTCTGCAATATCCCCCAAATGTTTTTCGTGTCGGGTTTCAGAAATACGAATAAAATCACGTACTTTTCTGTCCGCAACCAAATGGTTTAAATCCCCAACCGTCGTCACACCAATAGTTTTACCCCATTTTTTATGGTCTTGGAATACTTGAAATAAATGTGGCTGACGCTCAAATTCAGGCAGGATAAGTTCCTTTTTCTCGGCATCCCATTTAGGAAACTGAATCACAAATCCGGGTTCGTAGTCCAGTAGCTTAAAGGTAGGTACGCAACTGGTATTTGCTGCAAGAACACCCAGACCTGCATCCGTAAAATCTTGGCACTCATGGAGAGTGATCATGGGGGAGTTGCGATAGAGAAGTAAGTTCAATTTATCATCAAGGCCTTGGGCTTGAAGACGTTTTTCAGCTTCGGCATAGGATATGGATTTACGCTGGATCGGAAGTTCAGACGTTATGAAATCCCGGAGGCAACAATCCAGGGTCTCTAATTCCATTCTGCGGATACCTGGCGTTCCATTACTTTGGAAACTGCAATAGTACGCATCACCCAAACTGTGTTCAATCGCAAAGGAGGCTTCAGGGAAGCATCGAGTTACAGCTTTAGCTAAAAGAAAGGCTAATGTCCGACGATAGATTCGGGAACCGTGCCTATCTATAAACGTTAAGGGGACCACCTCACAATTCATCCTCAGAGGATAATTCATCGAACAAACATCATTATTCACCAAAGCACCTAAGTAAGGTAATTGAATTCCAGAGGGTTTGATGCCTCTAAGGGCAGTGCGAACGGTACTGTAAACAGGAAGACTTAAAGAGTCTCCGCCTTTCAGCTGAACATGGATGCTTTGTTGATCTAGTGGTTTCATAGGATTAATGTGTAGAATAGATTGTCTTGAGTTTAGGGGGTAGATTAGGATAGAAGAATAAAGTCTACTAGGACAATCTTTTTCTGAAAGTTTCATTATATCACTATCATGCAATCAAACCTTGACCCCGACAGCGCGGCAGCTTGGCAAGTACGACTTTTTAAGAAGTCCCTCACCAAACAAGCTAAACTTCAAAACCTTCAACGCTTCCTCTCTCCACCAGAAGGAAAGTCTTGTTTGGACGTTGGTGGTGACAATGGGGTGATCCCTTATATGTTGCGCCGAAATGGAGGACACTGGATCAGTATTGATTCCAGTAACAAAGCGGTTTCCTCCATGCGTGATCTGTTTGGTGAAGAAGCTGTGTTTAAAATTGAAGGTGCGGAACTACCTTTTGAGGATAACAGTTTCGATATAATCGTAGTGATCGATTATCTGGAGCATATTCAAGATCATGCCTTATTTCTTAAGGAATGTCACAGGTGCCTGCGGGAAAAAGGTGAGCTTATAATTAATGTACCACATATTAAATCTTTTTCATTAAATCGTGGTTTACGTAAGCTTTTAAAGCTTACCGATGAAAAACACGGTCACGTCCGACCTGGCTACCGTCTCCGGGATCTATATGAAATCTCCAAAAACGGATATGACATTGTTGAAAACCAAAAGTATGGGGGTTTCTTTGTTGAGTTTCTGGACACCTGGATTCAATTTGCCGGTGGTGGGTTAACCGAAACCGAAGACGGCAGTGGTGAATCAAAGGGTTTAGTGCTGGATCAGAAAGATTTACGAAAATTTTCTAAAATATTCAGGATTTACAGCCTACTCTACCCTTTTCTCTGCATAGCGAAAGGCTTGGATAAGATCTTCTCATTTACCTGCAATCATTACCTCTTGGTGAAAGCCAAACCCAGACCTTGGACCGAACGAAAAAGTGTTCGTATGATAGACGGGCGGTCCATTGCAGATGCAACCATTAATACTCATATTGGAAGTGCCTCCAATTTGAAGGACCCAAAGAATAACCGTTCTTCTATGGATTAAGGTTACTTCGTATGGAGTGCGGGCAGGTTAGTGGCACTTTTTCAAAGCCAGCTTGCGGGCGTTTGCTCTTCTAACAAAAAGAAAAAGGGGATTGGGCTTATACGTCCACGCTCGAAGATCGTGAACTACGGTTAGCCCGTGCCCTACTCCATTGAAAAAGCAGGAGTCCCACAGCTGCCGCGAGCAAGGGAAGTCCCACGAGGGGTCGAGTTACGATCCAGGCAATGGCTATCGTGGTAAGTGCAATTACCGCGCAGATGATAAGTGAGAAAATTAAAATTCCGCCTCCGATTATATTTCCGATGAAGGGAATGACATCGCCAATTACAACTAGGGGCTTCAAAACAGTTACCATTCCGAAGGTTAGAAGCAACCACCCTCCTCCACGGACAAACCAGGTAAAGAAACGAACTTCGGCTTCGGCTTGCTCCAACATTTCCTCAGCGGAATGGTTTCCTGAACGAACGTCAAAATATTTTATACCTTTAGGAGTCAGCCAAGGTTTCAATTCAGACCCCATTTGGGCCGCAATCACACTTAGGGTTTCTTGAGGAACGATACGGAAACGGATTTGTTTATCGCCAATATCCGGAATAGATCCGTTTGAACCTATTTTGATGACGGAATCTTCTAAGCGAGCATTTTCAGGTAAAGTGGCTTGGTGAAACGTGTAAGGTTCGTAAAAATTAATATTCCGGATCACTTCTGGTGACAAGGAAAAGCTACCCATGGTTAGATTTTCAGCAACATCACTCCAATTTTCTGGTTGCATGACAGATGGATTTTGATGCCCATCCGACTCTTTAAATTTACTACTGTCGATTAACTTATCTGACCAAACTTGTTGGTAACTATACTCGGTAATGGATTCGGAACCCCCACCCACGTTTTTTCGAGTTTTCATATCCGTGCTTTCTTTCCATTGAAACATTTTCACACTTCGTTGTAGGCGAATAGAATTAACAGATATCTCAAACAAAGGGTCTTTCAGAATATCCTGCGTTAAAACTTCCCCAGTGACATGGACAACCTTCCCTTCATAGTCCGGGGAAATAGAATCAGCAGAAACTGTTTCAACACTGTCTTTTACTTCGTTAAGTAAACGGTATTCATTGACTGCGTTTCCTTCATTCCACCATAGCAGCCAAAGCGCTAAGCCAAATACGACAACCCCAAATACAATGTTCTTAAGAGATTCCATGAGGCGACCACCCCAGCTTTGAGAGGTGACTTCGGTAACCATAGGCTTCTCCAGTGAGGAATTTAAATGTCGTCCATACCTGGAATAGACACGCTACCTTCCCAGTTTTCGGGCATTGCCCAAGGCATCGTAGACAACTCCGCTCCACTGGAAGGCACTTCCGTGATGGTCAACGTATTTTCGTTCGTAATCTCAAGCACCAACTGACCTTTAAAGTCTGGACGAGTGGTGGAATCGAGCTTGACCGTTTCTACAAATTTTTCGCCGCTGGCATCCTGCCAAGAGACCGTAAGTGATTCCGGTAAAACCCCTTTTCTAGGTTTTACAGCCGCTACTTTGTTAGGAGCAATAACCGCAAATTCACCTTGGGTTTTATCGTTTAACTTCAGTTCCACATTTTGAACAGGAAGACTGGAGTTGCCATTACCAACATTTACTTGGTAATTTGCACGATTTGTTGCGCAGGAGGACAGTAAAAACATTGTCATGCAAAGAAGTAGAGCTTTCATCCGCTTATTGCATCCGCATGGGCATAATTACATAGAGGAAGCTGATGTCAGACTTAAGCACACCTGGACTAAGTTCGTCGCTTAACTCCAAGTACACTTCATCACTATCCAACACTCTAAGCGGTGCCAGTAAAAATTCGGGGTTGTACGCAATGTTCATGGGAGGCCCACTATATTTAATGGGTACCCTTTCCTTCGCTTCACCCACATCCGGGGTGGAACTGAGAACTTGAAGATTATTTTCTTCAAACGAAAGGCGGATAGAATTAGACTGTTCGTTAGTGACCAAAGCTACACGGCGTACGGCATGTAGTAAGGTTTCCCGTTCAATTGCAATTCGTTCTTCACACTGCGCAGGAATCACTTGCTGGTAGTTTGGAAAGGTCCCATCGATCAATTTTGAAACCAGACGCATCCCATCAATTTCAAAGATGACTTGGTTACCGGCCGCGATCAGTTTCAAGGTTCCTTCGTCACTTATGTTACGAATCAGCTCGTTGATGGCTTTGGCAGGGACCACCATATCTAAATCGTTTTCTGCAGGAAAATCTACTTCGTTTTCACACAGAGCCAAACGGCGACCGTCTGTTGCGACGACAGTGAGTTTCTTGTCATTAAAACTGAAAAGAATTCCGTTTAGGACATAGCGGGTTTCATCTACAGATGCAGAATACTGAACGCATTTCAACATGTGTTTCAAGATAGCCGGATCAAGACTGTACGATTGATTTTGTTCAGGTTCGGGAATCTCTGGATAATCATCGGCTGAAAGCCCCATGATTTTAAAGAAACTTGAACCGCATTCCAAGGTGGCACTGTCTTTGCCATCCACAGATAAAGCTATCGGTTGTGAAGGAAGTTCACGAATAACTGAGAAAAGGCGTTTAGCTGGAAGTGTGGTCATTCCAGTTTTTGAAACCTCGGCAGGAATCTGAGTGCTTACACTAAGCTCCATGTCGGTTGTGGTTAGATGGAGATGACCTTCTTTTGCTTCGAGGAGGACGTTGGCCAAAACCGGGATCGTACTGCGGGTGCTTACAACCGACTGGACCCTCGTTAGGGCTTCAAATAGGTCATCACGATTTAAAGTCAGTTTCATGCAAGTTTTCTCCTGAAATATATAAAATAGGGGTATTGAATAGTTCGAAAACGTACCTAAACTATAAGGACTATCAATGCCAAAGTGTGAATAAACGTGCGCGATAGGGCCGCTTCTCTCTCCGTAACACAGGCACTCTGGCCTGTGGATCCGTTAAGGTCTGAAATAAAGGAACCCTCTCCAGCTCCCCTTAACCTCAAGCTAACCACGCTACCTACTCCAATCTTACCCGATCTACCATATCGGATCGTATATGAATCAGGCGAGTAGTAAAAAGAAAATGAGACGGTTACTCAATTTAAACACGCTTCCTCACCCACAGATAATAGTGCCTCTCTTAAGTTTTTAAATCACCCACATACAGAATACTCTTCCCAACGTCACAAGGCGACAGGCTTACGTTTCTTGGTATAAATGAAAGCTAGTGCTACGCCGATAAAGATCAGTTCGAAGATAATATATCCCCAAAATCCCGTGGCCATCGCGTTTGTGAATCCATAAGAATGTAATCCCACGCCCAATAAGTTTACACCCAACCAAGCAACCATCACCATGATACAACCCAAGATAGTTCCTACGGCCAACCCAATTTCATGAATGATCCCTGCAATCCGAGCATGATAAATGACCGAGGTCCAAAGCACGATCAGGAGTGCTCCATTCTCTTTTGGATCCCATCCCCAAAAACGGCCCCAAGATTGATCAGCCCACACCCCTCCCAACATTGTGCCCAAGAAGGCAAAAGTCAGACCAAAGCCTAATAATCCTTCCATCGGTAAACGAACCTGATCAAGCACATTTTTGTTTTTGCCCAGTACTTTCATAATCAGCCAAATATGACCGAAAACACCTGCAATCCACACTCCCGCATACCCCGTAGTCACCGCCAAAACATGAGTGCTTAACCAGAAGTTTGATGCCAAGACCGCGACCACTTTATGCATCGTGTCCCCCTCTGCGCCAAAGCGATCTGCGACAAACAAAAAGGTAAGGGCGACAAAGGAACCTGCAAATAATCCTAGTCCGTTTTTCTGAAAGGCTTCCACCAAGAGCGAAAGTAAGAGGCAAATCAAACCTACGAATAGAAAAGTTCCGTATAAATTCGTAACCGGCGGGCGGGCCGTAAGGAAAACTCTCCAAGCAATACCTGTGGTGTGGAAAAGTAGCGCGAAAGCCAAAGGGAACCAGGCCGCGATTCGGAGTTTGTTTCCGCCACTAAGTAACGCTGCAAAAGAGAGAAAGAATGTGAGGATATAATACACCTTTGCTTTCCCAAAATAATTGGCTCTATTAAAACGGGCTTCTTTTCCAGTGAGTGCGGTTTCACGAACATGATCCATCCTTGCTCGAGAAAAGAGGGTGATCATTTCGGCATTCTCCGAAACAGCTTCCCAGTCATTGGCTTTCCAAGCCTGAGCCAACTTCCCTGCCCGTTCGGCAGCCATAATGAGTTGTTGGTCTCCGTCGGGACTCTGTAGACCATCCATCGGAGCAATCCAAATCGAATCCCCGTGTGGAGCTTCGGGAAGTAAGGATAAAGGTAATTCCGAAAGGTTCTTAGAGAAGGTGAACATCATTTTGGCCAAAGTAAATGCATCACGTTGAGCGTCTGTCCATTTGGTTGGGTCCGGTTCTTCCTGAGCCTTTTGCATGATAGGACCAAGTCCCCCTACCCGTATTCGCAAATCTAAATAGGTATAAACCTGATCCTCGTCGGATAACTGAAGAGCTTCGCGGATTTCAGGATTATCCAAAACCAACCCAGGCAGTTCTCTGGCGTAGGCAAAGACCTGTCCCAGTGCGCGGTAGGTTAAAACGTTTACATAAACTCTTAAGGCTTCAAGTTCCACTAATCCGCGGTTTTCTTCCTCAATTTGTTGAGCTTGTTGAGCGATTTGTTCAAGCTTAAGGATCCCCGGAGATAAATGTGTAAAACTGAATCTGCGAGTACTCGGTTTTTTTTCTCCCGGAATTTCTTCTGTTCGTTCCACACCCATTGCATCTAATAGTTCCGGATGATTGATTAAAAAGACTGCATCATTTTCGGTGGTATCTGGCTCAAAAAGGAGTCTGGATATCCATTGCACAGCGGGTTCATCGTTGAATGATTTCCGGCCAGAAAACTGTAACATGTGCAGACGGGAAAAACTGTCCAGAGGCATGACCCGTCCATTATAAAGTAATGGGATTTGGGCGACGTCGTCCAAGACAGCTTTAGAAGGAAGATCTAATTCGGATTCCGAACCACATCCAGAAAGTAAACCAATAAGAAATAGTAAAGGTAGCAACTTCATGATTTTTTCCTCCGTCTCGCCAACTGCATCCATTGCATTTGCAAGAAGTGCATGGCCAATCCAAGTGATGTAATGCCGGTAGCCCAATAAGGAACCAATCGACCAAAATTGCGAGTGACCGCAAAAACCGACATTTCACTATTGTTATCGGTGACCGCAAAAGATTGTTGATAAAAGGTCCATCCATTCAGCCGAAAAGGTTCATTCATTTTAATGATGACATCCCGCTGTAAATCCTCACTCAGGTGAACGGTAATCAGGCTCCGATAATCTTCAGGCGTCTCGGTGCCAGGGTAATAGGTACGACTAAAATCGTTCAATTCCATAAACAAGGGAAGTTCGTAGCGTTTGCGACGAAGCATAATAAAACGTACGGTCCCATCTTCGGATTCAATCCCCAAGGGACGCTGATCGCGAGGCGTTAAAAGAATTTCCTCCACCCCAGTTGCTCCTTCAACCGCTAAACGGACCGCAGGCATATGATCTTCCGGCGTTTTTGATTTTGGTAATTTTTCAATGGCCACAAAATCCGCACTGGATTTCGGAATCACATCTAATTCTTTCTCCACCTCATTTACTCGAAGACCTTTTCCGTTTTGGACAACTTCTAGGACTTTAAATTTCAGTTCCGAGTCTCGGAATTCAACCTTAGATCGTTTCCGAAGGTCGGAAAAATCAACCGCCTGATAGGCTTGTACGGAGTGTAATTCGTCAGCAAAGGAAATCTCCCATTCGGTTCGGCTAAGCGCCGCATTGCGCCCCTCTCCTTCAAAAAGAGAAACCGTGGCTTCAATGCCTGTTACCTTAGTAAAAAAGCCACCTAGAAGCATCATCATCAATCCAATATGAATCAACATTAGACCGGGCATCCGCCAACCCGCTTGATAATGTACAAAAAAGGAGAAAAGAAGGTTCACAAACAAGAGCGTCATCACCAACATTCCACCGGGCAGAGGCAAAAAACCAAATCCTAATAGTACGAAAGAGTCGAAGAATTTGTCCTGTGCTTCGTAGATTCCGTGTTCGACTTGGTAAACCGTTCCCCAAAAGGTCAAGACGGTTAGCCAAAACAGGCAAAAAACGGTCAGCCTAATGGAGGCAAACACCATAAACTTTTTCATTCCGATGTCTCCTTTTGATCAAGTGAGCTCGCCAATTGAAGGAAATCAATTTTATGTGAGGCGACGATCTCCGTAGGTCCCATAAATTTCAGAAACAGGGTTCGGCCTGATTGTTGGTAAATAGCAGCTATAAGGGATTGAGGCTTCTCCATGGATTGTGATTCCTTAACTAAGGTCAAAAACTCAAAATGCTCTTTACCGTCTAAATGTTGAATGTCGGATGTTCCTTTTGGGTCAAGACCAATCTGCCCGCGCCAACGAGCCACATTTGCTTGTAAGGACCCTGCTCCTCCAGAAAGTGCGATCAGGGTCACTAAACCCTCTGGTTTATCAGGTTCTGGGTAAAATTCTGCGATACGCATACCATTACCGGGATTTTCTTTCCAGCCTGGGGGTAGATCCCAACTAAGATCGGTTACTTCTGGAGCGGGGGCTACTTCGGATTCTCTGCCCGCCATGACATTTGGCCCTGCTCCACCTGCAGATGGAGGGAGTCTTCCTTGCAAGGTGGGGTGATCGGCAGGTAAGTTTTCCGGGATGGCCTCAACAGTTAAGGGCGCCGCGCGCATGGGGTCGGTAGAAGCTGAAGCTATTTGAGGAGCCGTTTGAGGTTGTTCAGGACGTTGGACAACTTCTACATAGTCACGAACCTCAACCTTTCGGCCACAAGCGCTAAATAATAGAATGGAGAAAAATGAAATCGTTAAAAGTTTAACAGGCATAAGATTTACAGGATAACCTGCTTTCGGCTGTATTCAAGACAATGGAAGGAATATTGTTCCTTGGACAGTACTCACTAAATATGGCCTGTCGAATCTTAGCTCATAAAGGCGGATTTATTATAGTTCGTTATGGAAAGCCAACCTCCAATAGACCGAAGCAAAGCCTAGTGACTTAAATAACCTCAATCAGCCTGTCGCATAGACATTAATAGTGATCCGAGTGGTTTTACCCGTCGTCCTGCCACCTTTCGTTTAGGTCCAAAACAACTTCGGTACTCAGACATCAAAGCTTCTAAAAACTCAGGACTACCCACCGCGACACCTCGACTTAAAGAGCGCACTCTCACGTGCAGACGGGAAGCCAGCGGAATGGCCCCTTGATTTTCGTAACTTTCAATTACTTGAGTGGGATCCAAGCCCTTCCGATAGCGAATTTTCTTTTTTGCAATTACTAGATCTTTTTTTGATTCCCCTTTGTTCACTAACCAGATCCTATAGGCCCCCTGCACGGCCTCCCAACCTTTTGGGGAAAGCCTTTTTTGTTGTTCTTCCGCAAGTGCAGGCGCAATTTCTTTCCACGAGTTCGTTTCTTTCGCGATTTGCTTCACACGAACATTCTTCGCCGCAGAAGGTTGATATCCACGCGATAAACGAATCAACATTTTTAAACCCGAACGAGCCTGTTCATCTCCACCCATAGCCGCTCCATAGCCGCTCCATACGTACGTTAAAGGATCCTCAACGATACCGGCACGCAAAGGATTAAGATCAATATATGCAGCCACCGACATCAATGCCAAAGGTGAATTTTCCACCACAACCGAACGATAACGCGAGTCCCACAAGGTACCTTTGCGCCCTTCTTTACGATTATACCAACACGTAAACGACTGCTTAAGTACTCGCATAAACTCCGGTAAATCAGCCATTCGCTCCACAACCGCCTTGTCCATGGCTTCGCGCTTGATACGATCCTGTTTTTGATAAAATGCGTCCCAAGCGTTTACCTTTTCCTCCGGCCAAACCGATTCAAGTCGTTCTAAAACAGCCAGATGCTCTAATTCCATACGAGCAGGAACCCACAACATCAAATGGAAATGATTATCCATCAGACAATGGGTAAGTATTCCCAAGCCTGAAAACTCAGCCCATTGCCTCATTAGCCCAACAAACACTCGTTTCTCCTCATCCCCAAACAAAAACGCTTGCCCCACTGTCCGACTTGTCACATGCACAAAGTATCCCTGGTCTTTGGGTAGAATACGTAATCCACGTTTTCGCTTCTCCCCAATACCTGCCCAAACCGTGGACATTTTCTCCCAATAACAGCCAGATAAGGGAAAATTAGGATTTTTCGACGTAATCATTAAATGAAGGTTAGCCAAATCAACCATTTTAATCAAGCCTAATTTTTATAATTCACCTGTTGCATATTTGTGCACCTGTTGCATATTAATAGATGGCGGCTCAGAATGCCATCCTCGAAAATGGAAATCTAATGGTTTGACTCGCAAAAATTGTAAAGGTTGTTTAAGGAACATTTTTCCAACTTTCTATCGATCTTCTGAATGAAAAAACAAAATCTCTCTTATAAAGACGCGGGTGTAGACACTGAAAAAGCGGCAGAACTGGTGGGTGACATCGGGGAAATGCGAAATCGCACCGAAACCAAACATAAACTGATGCAGGCCTTTGGGTTGTTTGCGGCCAGTTTTGATCTGAGTCCGTGGGATAACCCAGTAATTCTAGTAGCTTGTGACGGGGTTGGAACAAAAATCCAGCTTCTTATCAAACACGATATGCCGGAAATTGCAGGTGTGGATTTGGTTGGGATGAATGTAAATGATGTTCTGACCTCCAATGCTATGCCGGTCTTATTTTTAGACTATATTGGGATTCATAACATCGAAAAAGCTCCCATTACTCGGGTAATAGAAGGGTTGACCCAAGCTTTGAAGGATTGCGACTGTGTGCTTGCGGGCGGCGAAACGGCAGAAATGCCGGGATTGGTGCATGAAGACATTGTTGAGTTAAGTGGCTTTGTGGTGGGTGTGGCTGAAAAAAAGGATTTATTGAACCCAGAAGAAATTGAAGTGGGTGACATCGTATTGGGAATTCCTTCGAGTGGCGTCCATGCTAATGGATTCAGCTTGGTTCGAAAATTAATGGAAAATGATCCTGAGTTGATTCCAGATGAACTGATTCCTGATTTGCTCGCCCCAACCCGAATCTATTATCCTGAAGTCAAAGCGATGCAGGATGCGGGAATCCGTCCGCGTGGTATGGCCCATATTACAGGAGGCGGTATCCGTGAAAACTTTGCCCGTATCCTTAACGGGAAAGGAGCGGATTTGACGCTTCCAGAGTGGAAGAATCCTGCGGCTAGACGTTTGGTTGATGCCATTCCTTTGGAAAATGCGATTCATGCCTTTAATATGGGTATTGGATGGATGATCGTGGTTTCGCCTGAACAACTGGATGCCGCCAAAACTACCTTACCGGAAGCGATTGAGCTGGGTACGATCACGGAAAATGAAAGTATTGTTGTCAAGGTGCCATGGGCATGAGCTTGAAAGTCGGAGTCATGGCTTCAGGTCGAGGCTCGAATTTTCAAGCCATTCTAACCGAGATTGAAAGTGGTTCTTTAGATGCCCAAATCGGGCTACTAGTAAGTGATCGTTCAGAAGCTCCGGCTTTAAGAATTGCTGAAGAACATGGAATCGAGGCTCTTTCCCTCCCATATGACAAGCAGGATCGTGGTGCATTTGAATCTCTTGCTGGCGACGCTTTCGAAGCCGCAGGTTGCGACTATATCCTCCTTGCTGGATTCATGCGGATTTTGACTCCAGCATTTATTGACCGTTTTGAAAACCGAATTTTGAATATACACCCTTCCCTCCTCCCTAGCTTCAAAGGACTGCATCCGCAAAGGCAAGCGATTGATGCAGGGGTTAAATTTAGCGGATGTACCGTTCATTTGGTCACTCAGGAATTAGATTCCGGCCCCATCCTTTCACAAGCCGTCGTTCCGGTATTTGAGAGGGATACTGAAGAAACCCTTAGTCAGCGTATTCTGGAGCAGGAACATCGAGTTTATGCGGAAGCGATTCAAGTTTTATCCCAGAAAACGTCGGCATGCAAAATCTGATTCTTCTATTCCTGATGATGGGTTTGGTAGCTCCTTTAGCGAAGTCCCAAAACAAAGAAGCTTTAGATTTTTTGAAATCGGAAATTCAACGCGCAGCTAAACAAAGAGATGAAGCTCAGAAACGTCTCTTGGAAGTTCAGTCCGATTCAGCAGATCAAGTAAAAACCTTAAATCAGGCCCAACTCGATTTACGAGGTCGTTTAGAATCAACATCAAAAGATCTTTTGGAACTCGAAGCCGCCGCCCAAATGTCGAAAGTGGCTATGGAGCGATCGGAACAGGAGTTGCAATCGCGTGAAGATCAGATTCAGTCTCTAAGCAAAGGACAAATTGAAACGGCCAAAGCGTATGAAGAGGTTACCCGTAAATTAAGCGAAGAATTAACCGAGGTGAGACTACAAGCCAGCCAACCCAGCTCTGCCATGGAGGCCGATGTAGAGAAACTGGCAGAAGAACGTCAGAAACTGAGAAACGATCTTTTGAATCGTGATCAGGAATTAGCTGACCTCCGAACGAAACAACAACAAAGCCTTTCACAGTTAACAGAGCTTAAACAATTGAACGGGCAGCTTTCCGAAGAGCTCAGAACATCGCAACGAGCTGAATCGCTCTCCAATGCTAAACTCGCAGCCCTGGAGTCCCGCCTCACCAATCTACAACAGGAATTGGCTAACCAGTATCAAGAACGTAGTGAACTGGAGCAAGAACAGGAGCGTTTACAAGGCGTTATCGTAGATTTACAAAATCGATTGGATGAAGCGGTCCGGACCCGAGTCCCAAAAAGTCAGATGGATGAATTATCCGCCACCTTGGAATCTGCCGTAGAAGAGAATCTGCGCTTAAAAGATGATTTATCGAACAGAGATGACGTGCCTGACCTTCGGAAAGATTTTGAAGCGATCCGTAAAGAACGCGATTTACTGCAAGCCAAACAAAAAACTCTTCTGACCAAAGTCGATGCGCTTGAGCAAGAATTAAAAGACTCCGGTCTGGAAAAGAAGAAACTCGGATCCGAAAATAGAAAATTAAGGGGTGAGTTGAATACTGAGCGTAAACTACGCGAGAAAATGGAGAACGAAATTGTAGATCTGGAGAATATTTTAAAAGATGCCACATCTGCAGGAATTGAAGCGGCAGATCTTGAAGATGTGGCCCTACTTTTAGCGGGTATGGAAAGAGAAAAGGAAGCCTTCCGTCTTGAATCGTTGGAACACCGGAAAAACGTAGATGTTTTGCGAGTTGAGCTAGACAATCAACAATCATCCCAAAATCTTCAAATCAGTCAGTTACAAAATATGTTAGGTAGACAACTTGAAGAAATCACTTCCTCTCAGAAGAAAATTGAAGCTTTAGAAGTGCGATCGCTCACCCTAGATGAAGTCCGAAAACAAAAAGCGCAGTTGGTGGGGCTACAGGATCGATCCAGACAAGATATGCGAACCCTAGCCAAGCATATCTATCAATTGCGGGAAGAACTTGTCAGGACGAAGGAAACTCAACGCAAAGCGGTTTTAGCGGTTACGAAAAATCAGGAACTGGTAACCGAATTAGATTCTGTTAGAGAGCAAATCCAAAAGCTTAACCGGCTAAACTCTGCGATTCAGAGTCAAGATGGTAACAAAGAATCGCGGATTCTTGAATTACGGCAGGAACTTGAAACCGGCCGAGCTCGAAGTCAGTCTTTGGAGCAGGAAAAGAGAGCGCTGCTCAATCAACTCCGCATCATGCAGGAACGTCGTAGTCAGGGGGAGTAAGTGTCGCAACCCGTTTTTTTCCCACATCCTAAAGCGTGGACTCCAGCAAAGGGTGTTTGCACAAGCTTAGTGGAGCTAACCTTGAATGAGTTCTGGTTAGATGCGCATCTAGATCCTTCGTTGAATCCAGAGGGTTATGCACTTCAAATTACCCCGACGGGGATTTACCTACGCTTAGGATCGGATCGAGCTCTGCACTATGCATGGCTCCATTTTGAGCAATGGAGAAAACCAAGCCCTGAAGCGATTCCCTGTGGAGAGGTAAAAGACCATCCTACATTTCCGCGTCGCGGATTTATGTTGGATATAAGCCGATGCAAAGTCCCTACTCGTGAAAGTTTAGAAGAATGGGTTCACCTTCTGGCAGATTTTCGGTACAACGAATTACAACTCTATACCGAACACACCTTCGCATATAAAGGCCATCGACCGGTATGGGAACATGCTTCTCCATTAGATAAAGAGGATATCCTCTGGCTTCAGTCTTTGTGCCAGTCTTATAGTATTGAGCTGGTTCCCAATCAAAATTGTTTTGGACACTTTGAACGCTGGATAGGCCATTCGGACTATCGGAAATATGCCGAAACACCAGATGGTTTTATAACGCCCTGGGGGGAACACCGCCATGTAGGTTCTGTCCTGAAACCGGATCAAGCCTCCTACGACCTCGTTACAGGATTACTGGATGAGATTCTCCCACTGTTTGAAAGTCCTCTGATAAATATTGGCTGTGACGAAACGTTCGAATTGGGTCAAGGCGCCAGTAAAGAACGTTGTAAGAAAGAAGGATTCGGCAAGGTTTATACCGAATTTGTGAGTCGTATCATGAAACATGTTTCCGAAAAACATGGGAAACGTGCACAGTTTTGGGGGGACATCATTCTCAAAAGCCCTGAAGAACTTAGACAATTCCCAAAAGATGCGATTGCATTAGAGTGGGGATACGAAGCCGACCATCCCTTTGATGCGGACAGCAAACTGTTTAAAGAATCCGGATTAGATTTTGTAGTTTGTCCGGGAAGTTCAAGTTGGCAAAGTTTCGCTGGACGAACGGAAAATATGTTCGTTAATATCCGTAAAGCAACCGAGGCGGCTCAAGAAAATGAGGCTCTCGGTTTACTGCTCACGGATTGGGGTGACTTCGGTCACCTGCAGCAAAATCCTGTAACCTACCCTGCCCTGGCCTGGTGTGGACTCAATGCGTGGGCTCAGGAAACCGCATCCATAGAAACGGCAACCCTCTGGTGTGATGAGGTTGCATTCAAAAACAACTCTGGAGATACGGATGCTTGGTTGGCGGCAGGAAGAGTGAGTGATCTTTTAGAAAAGCCGACTCACAACTCGAGTCCCCTTTTCCAGTTGTTTCGAAATCCTGAAGAAACCCGCCCGTTACTTCCGATTGAAAAGATAAAAAACTGCCTAGAGGCCGTAGATAACCTTCAGGCACCTAGCATGTATACGAAGGAGTGGGAACAAACCCTTCGAAATCTACGGTTGCCATTACTACGAGCCTTAGGCCGCAAAGAAGCTGACGAGTGTCATCGTTTAAGCATCGAAGGGCATGAGAAGCTTTGGAGGCAAAGGAATCGTGAAGGAGGGCTTGCGGAAAGCGTATCCATGTATAGTTCTATGGCCAGAGATTTAAAAACCGGAGACAAAGATGAGTGAATCCAAAGACATGTTACAAGACCTTTTCGACAAACAAATGTCGTTGAATCAGCGTATTGGAGTGAACCCTCCAGAAATGAACGAAGAGGAACAAATCAAATGGATCCTCAACTATACCCGTGCCGCTTCTCAAGAAATGGCAGAATTGATTGATTCGGTGCCCTGGAAGTGGTGGGCGAAGTATCAAGAATTTGATGTTCAAAATGCAAAAATCGAAGTGGTCGATCTCTTTCATTTTTTGATTAGTCTTGCCCAAGTTTTAGGAATGGATGCTTCGGACGTTCATGATCTATATAACCAGAAAAACAAACTCAATTTCAAACGTCAGGATGACGGATATACTGTCAAAGATGAAAATGATAATCGGGATTTGGGCTGAATTTATAACCTTAACTAGTAAAAATTATGGAAGCTGGAATTGTAGGACTCCCCAACGTGGGAAAAAGTACTTTATTTAATGCACTGACGGAAGCTGGTGCGGAAGCAAGTAATTACCCCTTTTGTACGATTGAGCCCAATGTGGGCATCGTGAATGTACCGGATCCAACTCTTACGATTCTTCGTGAGCATATTGACTCGGAAAAAATACTCCCGGCTACCACGCGAATTGTGGATATTGCAGGATTAGTGAAAGGTGCATCCGAAGGGGAAGGCCTCGGGAATAAGTTCCTGAGTCATATCCGAAATGTGGATGCGATTTTACAAGTCGTACGCTGTTTTGAAGACGAGAATGTAACTCATGTGGATGGCTCCGTAGATGCTATTCGCGATATTGAAACCATTGAACTAGAATTGATACTTTCCGACATGCAGGTGGTAGAGAACTCACTATTAAAGATAAAAAAACAGGCCAAGAGTGGGGACAAAGAAGCTTTGAAGTATCGGGAGCTTCTGGAGAAGTGTGATATCTGCCTTCAAGAAGGAAAACCGGTTAGGGCTTTGGAGATTAGCGATCCGGAAGAACGTAAACTCATGAAGAGCCTCGCATTAATTAGTGCGAAACAAGTTCTCTATATAGCCAATGTTGGTGAGGATGAAGTGGGATCTGGGAATGACGAAACTCGTAAAGTAGAAGCTTACGCGAAAGAACGTAACAGCGAAGTTATTTTGGTTTCTGCAAAAATTGAAGAGGAACTGGTCGAACTGGATACGGAAGAACAAAATGAAATGCTCGAATCTCTAGGCATGGAAGAACCCGCTCTTGATCGAATTGTACGTGGGGTCTATCACTTACTGGGACTACAAAGCTATTACACGGCGGGACCCAAAGAAATTCGAGCGTGGACGATTCCTCAAGGAGCCACTGGCCCACAAGCGGCTGGGGTCATCCATGGAGACTTTGAACGCGGTTTTATTCGGGCCAATATCTATTCTATTGATGACCTTGTTACTTACAAAACCGAAGCTGCCATTAAAGACGCTGGTAAATTAAGAGTTGAAGGAAAAGAATATGTCATGCAACTAGGTGATGTGTGTCACTTCTTGTTTAATGTGTAGGATTCGACATGGCTAGTGATCCGATTTTAATCCATAAACACATCCTTTACGAAGCCTCTGTTCAAGATACAGAAGTTGATATAGCTCTGATTGATCGTATGACCGAAAAATCTATGGGGAGGGAGGGTCTTACCTTAAGAGAAGATTTCAGTGGCACCTCACTTCTGGCTTGTGCCTGGGCGCAATCGAAAACGGATCGTGAGGCGTGGGGGGTAGATTTACATGCCCCTACCCTTCGTTGGGCCGAGAAGAATCGGTTGAGCCGTCTCAATGATGAAGAAAAAAAACGGGTACATCTTCTCGAAGACAATGTGCTCACCGCGCAGTCCCCAACCGTAGATGTGGTAGTCGCATTAAATTTTTCCTATATGATCTTCAAACAGCGGGATTTACTCAAAGGTTATTTTCAGAGTGTATTTGATGCCTTGAATCCCGGCGGGGTTTTTGTGTTAGATTTATTTGGCGGACCACATTCCCAGGATGTGATGAAGGAAAAAAAACGTATTCGGGCGGGCACCGATTATAGGGGTAAGGCGTATCCCGAATTCACCTATGTTTGGGAGCAAGCCACTTTCAATGCGGTTAACCAAAACATCAAGTGCCATATTCATTTTCGCGGAAAGAACATTATTCCTATTCAAAAGGCGTTTACATACGACTGGCGTTTGTGGTCGATTACCGAACTCACAGATCTTCTGCATGAAGTTGGTTTTAAAACGGTAGACCCCTATTTTGAAGGCTGGGATGACGAAGCCGAAGGTACGGATGGGGAATTAAAAATTCGGAAAAAATACGAAAACATGTTGGCTTGGATTTGTTACCTGTCTGCCGCCAAGGAAAATGCATGAGCGATCAAATGGCGGCATTTGCTCTAGCGGCAAAATGGCATGACGGCCAAGTTCGTAAAGGGCTTAACCAAGAGCCGTTTGTCCATCATCCTCTCCGAGTCGCCAGTTTGCTGATTCAACACGGAATATACCAGGATGATATTTTATACGCCGCGCTGCTCCATGATATTTTGGAAGACAGTGAATGTCCTTCTAAAGACATCTCCGAATCCGTTGGCCCTCAGGTTCTCGGATGGGTTCAGGAACTTTCGGACCGCAAAGGTCTCCTTAAATCGGAACGTAAGCAAATGCAGGTGGAACGAGCCGAGACATTGAGCGCTGAAGCAAAACTGATCCGGCTGGCGGATAAAATTGATAACGTGGAGAGTTTGTTACGTGATCCTCCAACCAACTGGACTTGGCAGCGTCAGCGCGAGTACGTCGCTTGGGCCAATCGAGTGGTCAAAAATCTAGGACCCTGCCATCAAGGGCTGGAAGCGACGTATTTATCGGTTCGAGACAAAGTATGGAAGGTAGTGACGGGGGCTTAGAACCTTAACAGAAAGTAATTTTGCCGCGAAAGGGCGCGAACGAAACTCCGCCCCTAAATCCCCGTTATGAAATGAGAGCACTTTCTTAAATTTTCGATTATCAACGATTGGCTTAGGATAATATCTTCCCGAAACGGGGCTTTAGGGCTGAAGTTTCTTTCGCGCTCTTTCGCGACAAAAAATAACAATATCTGCCTGTTGAAAGGCATGGGTATTCGTACAAATACTCTTAACTGTTTGGGTAATCGACCGTACGTTGTCCAGATGGCTGTAGCTCGGAGGATATGATTTCTGTTTTTTCTTCAGAAGCCTCACTCATTAACTGATGTAGGATTTTAATGAGCTTTTCTTTCACAGGAAGATGATTTTCAGAATGTATCAAATTCCGTAATTCATAAGGATCTGTTTGAAGATCATATAAAAAGGTTTCTTCGTATTCAGGAGCACTTCCCTGCCCATTGTATTCATCCGAAGCGGTTACCGCATATTTCCAGCGATTGGTTCGGACAGCACGTCCAGGGGACATAAACCCATCTCCGAACTGAATAAGACAGGCTTCTGGCCACTGGTCATTTTGATTTCTGGTTAAAGGTAATAAGGATGTCCCCTGTACACTTTCAGGGATCTTGATTCCTGCGGTGTCTAGCAGACTGGGCATAAAATCAACTAAGCTTACGGCTTCATTTCGCTCACCGCCACCATCCCAACTAGGCCCCCATATCGCAAAAGGAATACGAACCGAACTCTCATGGGGAGAGCGTTTATATTCCCCATTTCGAGTTTTAAAGTGGCAGCCGTGATCACTAATAAAAACCACGACGGTATTTTCGATTAAGCCTGTCGACGTAAGAGCATCCATCGTACGACCTAGAGCATCGTCCAATCGCTTAATCATCCCACAGTATCCTGCCCACTGAGAGGCTGAGGTTCCTCCTAAGGTCTGTAGATCCGGAGGAAGGGGCGCAGACCGATAGGTATCTTCCATACCGTGGGGAGCCGGATACGAATCATCTGTATTTTGGTGGTGGGGTTCCAAATACGAATGAAAGCATAAGAAAGGCTGTCTCGCAGATTTCGTTTCCTGCGCTCGGTCCTGAATATATCGAATCATGGCGTCGGTTTGAGCATCCACCCGATAACCTGGAAGCTGAACCTTTTCATTTTCCTCATTCCATAAAACAGATGAATATGGGCCACTTTCAAGTTCGACGCAATTTGCGGCCAACCAATCCTGATAGCCCGCACGATTTTCCTTAGGCACAGCTCCGTTTCCCGTTCCTTCCGACAAATGCCATTTCCCGAAATAACTGGTTCGGTATCCGGCTTCATTAAAAAGCTCAGCCAATTTCGGAGCGTCGGGTTTTAGACCGGGGCCATTTTTCCAAACCCCAGTGGTGGTCGCATATTGACCTGTTTGCAAACAGCTTCGACAGGGTCCGCAAACGGGTTGTGGTGTCACAGCATGTTTAAAGAACGTCCCTTGTCTAGCCAAGCGATCAAAGTGAGGTGTGAGCCCCTCTTGATATCCGTTGATCCCCAGAGTGTCCCAACGCTGTTGGTCGGTAAAAAAAACGAGGATGTTCGGTTTAGTAGACTCAGAGGATGACATAGTTAAAAGGGGAGATTGTGAGTAGTTTCGAGGCCCACATGGTGAAACCCGAAGCAGTTGACTACCATCGAGGCGATGGAACTACAGAAAAACCCGATGCACTCGTTTACCATCAGGGCGATGGACTTATTGCATCAACTGGAATTGAACCCGGCGATTCAGGGACCATGCGGATTCATCGAATCCTGCAACCGATGGCGACTCTTGCCCCATACTCAAGGTTTGAATACGATCCGCAGAAATACCCATAGTCAATAGGAGTTCGCGTACGGCTAGTGCACGACGTTCGCCTAGGGCCACGTTGTATTCACGGCTACCACGATCATCGGTGTGCCCCTGAAGAATGACAGTATAAGCGCTGTTGGAAGTGAGTGAGCCAGACAAAGATTGAATTTTACCCACTTCTCCCGGAGAAACCGTATAGCTATCAAAGGCAAAATATACCGGAGCATAAGCTGAACTGTCTACGGGGCTTCCCATATCTCCACGTTCCGCCAAACCGGTTGTTTCCCAGCCCCCGCCTTCACCATCAAGAGGCATAAAAGTTCCATCATCGAGGTCACCGGCGATATCATCTTGAGGATCATTACCGCGACAAGCGGTTAAGAAAATAAAGAGACTTAAAAGAAATAAACGAGAGAGAATGCGAAGAGATGATTTCATTTTACTTACTAGGGTTAGATGATGAGTTTATAAAAAATTAGGGTCTGAAGTTAGGCATATACCAATTGCCTTGCCCCTGCAATAAAGATTTGGCTCCTTTGCCTTGCATGTCAAGCAAGTAGAGCGCGGATTGACCACGAATCGTTCTGGATGCGACAATATGGAAACCGTCTGCAGCCCAGGAAGGGTCTTCGTAATCCGCATCCTGCGGACTCACAAATTGTACGTCACTGGTTTGGGGATTTAAGACCGCGATTTGAAACAAGCCTCCCCGGCGACGGGTGAAGGTTATGAGGCCATTCTTACCCCAATTCGGGGAAAGATTTTGGCCTCCCCCTCGAGTAATCCTTCGGAGTTTCCCACCGTTTACGCTAATCGTATAAAGATTGGGAATTCCCTGATGTCCGGATACAAATACGATTTCCCGTCCGTCTGGCGACCAACTAGGGCTGGATTTTGCGGACATTGAGGTATTGGTGAGCCGAACTAAGGTTCCACTACTTAAACTTTTCACATAAAGTTCCGGTTTGCCATCCTTGGAAAGGACCAAAGCCAATTTTCGACCATCCGGGGAGATGGTTCCCCCGCTGTTCATACCTGAAGAACTGGAAATTTTCTTTCTGCCAGGAGGATTGAGTCGATGTTGATAAATATCAGGAAAGCCGCTTCGGAAACTCGTGTAGGTGATCGATTCCCCATCTGGAGCCCATTTTGGTGCTAACACCACCGCACGGTCACGGGTTAATTGAGCCAATCCACCTCCATCCGGAAAAACAGCATAGATATCTTTTGAAACATCTCCGGAACGTTGACCCACAAAAATGATTCGTTTACTGGCAAATCCAGGTCGTTTGGTAAGTTGTTCGGTTATCTCATCACTCACGGTTCTGGCTAAGCCTTCAAGTTGATTTGTGGCCACCGTAAAGCGTTTTCCATAAACACGCTGGTTGCCACCTCGCTCAATGACTTGGACGGTAACTTCAATTTTAGAACCCTTGCTTACCGCATCTCCTAAAATCCTATGAGTGGCCGAGCTGGGAGGCACTTCGCTGAACATAGACGGTAAGGTGAGGTTTTTACGTAAACTCTGATAGAAATCTCCTCCGGATCCCGTGGTGGTGGAGAAACCTGAAAAATCAAATCGGCTGTCGGAGGAGCCCGTTTTAATAATTCGAATGGGGTCTTGAGCAAGGCCTATTGAGCCGATGAAAAAGAATAGTAGAAACAGAGAGGTTTTTTTCATGAAATTTATTGTGAAAGTTCAAATATATATTGAAAAGCGCGACTAACGCCACTGTAGCTATCAGGTAAAGGCTTGGCAAACCTAACTGCGGACAAAGCCTTTTGCACGGAAGCATCTAGCTCGGCATTTCCGGAAGAACGAGTGATCCGAGAGCTTCCGATGTTACCATTTTTCAAAACCACAACAGACACCGTCACTTCCAATCCCGAACGTCCGCTTAAATGCATGGGCTGATCCCAAGCACTGAAGAGACGTTTGTAAAGTTCCGAAGAAACCCCACCGAAGCTTACGTTTCCAGCATTTACAGGACCGATGGATGTTCCCGAGCCGCCTGTGCTTGGCAATCCGACACCCATTAATCGTTCAAGTTCCTCCTGACTTATTGCTGGTCGAGTAGCTACAGGTGGAGGGGCTGGATTATTCTGCTCGATTCGGGCTCGAATTTCTTCCGGGGTTAACAATTTACGTTTAGGCGTAGGTGTGGGACTAGGCTGGGCTTGTGGTGTGGATGTAGGAACTACAGTAGCTTCGGGTTGAGGGGTCGCGGTTGGAGTCGGAACCGGTGGCGGGGTTGGAACCGGAGTCGCTTCACTTATCGCTTGCTCCTCTGGTTCATCCTCCTCAACTGGATCGTCCTCTTCTTTAGGCGGAGGCGGTGGCAAAGATGCGAGATCTACAGTGATGATCTGTTCTTTTTCCGGAAAAAATTCACAGCTTTTCATAAAGGGGAGCATAAAAATAACTCCAACGATAAGAACATGGAAGAGGATGACTTTCAGAAACACCTGTAAGCGGCTCATGATCCACCAACACCCACTCCCGTTTGAGTGACCAAGCTTATTTTTTGAATTCCGTTTTCTTTAACCACCTGCATGACTTCTATAAGCTGCCCGTAAGGAAGGTCTTCGTCTCCGCGGAGAAGAAGCACCACGTCGGGTCGGTTTTCTTTTAGATAACGAACCTCTGCGGCAAATTGCTCTTTGGTCACCTGCCGTTTATCGATAAACCAATCCCCGGACATATTCAGAGTTACGGTTACCGTATCCTGATCTTCGATGGCTTCCCCTGTCGCTTCCGGTAGGGAGACGGGTAAGCCCGATTCCAAGAGGGGGAAGGTAATGATAAAGGTAATCAATAGAATAAAGGTCAAATCCATCAAGGGAGTGAGATTAATCTCTGCGATAATCTGATTATTTACTAATGGCGTTTTACGTGCCATGGTTAGGCTTCCCGCACGTAGGCATGATGGAATTCGCCTACGAGTTCCTGAACAAAGTTATCCATTCCTACGGTTTCATTACGTAACATCACACTCAGAAAGTTATATCCAACCACGGTGGGGATCGCTACCAAAAGCCCAACAACCGTAGTCAAAAGAGCCGCGGAAATACCGGGCGCAACCGTACTAAGAGTAGGTGCACCGGTCACGGCCATCCCGTTGAACGCGTCCATCACCCCCCAAACCGTTCCTAGAAGCCCTAAAAAGGGAGCAATCGTGGTGGTAGTGGCTAAAATGGTCATGTCCCGCTCCATCAGGAGAACTTGGTCTGCGAGTTCCCGTTCTGCAGATTCGCGTATAATTTGAAGTTGAGCCGATGTAAGCAATTGATGGGAACGGGTTCCGTTAACCAAGTCACCAATATCCGCCTCGGCAATTCCCAAGGTACGCGCCGCAGACTGGCAACTCCGCAAGTACAATTTGTAGGAAGGACTATACGGAAAACGTTGTTGTTTAAGGAACAAGGCTAAGGGATGGCCTTCATCACGGAATGCGGAGAGAAAACTCTTGTTTTGTGAGGCAATCCGGTGAAATTCACGGTGTTTAAACACCATGGCTGACCAGGCCAATACCGAGCAAAGAATCAATATCACTACCACGGTTTGGCCCATAGCACCGGAGGAAGTAAAGCTATCAACCAGCGCTAGCGAAGGTAGATTTGGAAGCGTGAATAGGTGAAAAGAGGAAATCATAGACCTTTCTTTTCCATACCCACTCCCCTCCGGTCAAGGGGAAGCTGACAAATCGGAAGAATTTTTATAAAAAATTCAAAATTGTCAATGTATGAGAGATTGGAGTCCTGAGTAAATAGATCACAAGACCTGATCTGGTTCGCGAACTATCTAGATGGGGGTCGCGAACTATCTAGGTGCGGTTTTACGTAATTCACCCCGAGGTCTCCCTCCTCCCAGCGAAATTTTGCCGCGGCGAAGACTATTTTCACCTAGACACTTCGCGTACCGAGCATGCTCAGAACTTACGAAAAATGGACAATCTTAGTGATAGCGGCATACAAATGCACCTTGTCAAATCGAGAACGATTTTCTATTGGCCGGTCAAAATGCGATACATTTCGTCTTCACTACCCGCCGCGAGCATCTCTTTTCGAATTTCTTCACGATTCATCAGACGGCTGATTTCGGCCAAAAATTGAATATGGGGTGCGGAACGATTTACGGGTGATACCGTAAGAATCACAATTCGGGTGGCTTGGCCATCCTGCGAATCAAAGTTTACACCCTCAGGGGCTAACCCCACCGCTGCGTGAAGGGTAGCAACAGTTTCGCTTTTACCGTGTGGAATCGCGAGACCATGATGCATACCGGTAGACATATTCTTCTCACGTACCATGATCGCTTTCAACACAGCTTTACGATCGGTAATACGACCATTTTTGACCAATAAATCTAATAATTCTTCAATAACCCCCTGTTTATCTGTTGCAGAAAGAGCGCAACAAAGGGAACTTTTTTGAATGATTTTCTTAATATTCATGGCGCAGTGACTCAGAGGAGGCGTATCAAAACCGTGCGAAACGTTTTTCGAGACTACGGCACTTTTTATCCAGCTCAGCTTCTTTACCACGAAGAATCAATACGCGTTTAATTTGAAGACTTACGGCCGCTGCGGAACCTAAGCCAAGAAATGCCGCAATCTCTTGCTGAGTCATGGCCGCATATTGATAGAGATAGTTGGAAAGTACTGGGCGTAGGATACTGTCATGGCGCTGAATGAAAAAATCCTGCTTATTCACTTTAAATACTTTGGCCACCTCGTCGACAATCTTGTTTCGAGATATCCCTTGTACTTTCTTACCGTATTGACGAATGCCTTTGACCCGTTTTCCGGCTAAGACCGCCTTGTGCTTGTCTTCCATTTCCTGAATAAATTCAGGAGAACCTATGGCGATAGGAGATTGTTTAGCTTTCTTCACCCAGTCATCCGCTCCTTTACTCACTAGGTCTTCGCAGGCCTTTTGGTGAGCCTGCGGACGTTTTTTAGCCGGTGAACCATAGCTACGAAGCAACTGATCCGGTTGAGTAATACCCGCATCTTTCTCTCCACTAGTGAAAAGGTAACTCGAAAAGGGGTAGCTTTTTAATCGTTTAATGGACGCAACCGGAGTTAGACTGGAGGATCCGTCATGCACAGGGAAAGCATGAACCCATTCACAGGCCTCCGCAAGAACCGTTGCTTTTTCAAGCACCTTTGCCCGGTAGCGATCCTTCATAATGGGTCCTGACTGAACGTAATGCTGACGAATATGACGTGCAAATGCGGTTTGAATGCCTTGAAGGTAAAGGCTAAGATTGGCCCTTGGGGTTTCAAGCACCAGAGCCGCAGCATTATCCGCAAGAGCATAGGCATGCAGGAGGATCTGATGCTTAGAAGCAATCAGTTCCAGCAACTCTTCAAAATGCGCCGCATCTTGTTTTTCCACAAACAAACCCAAACCATCTACCCCCTGGAGGGTGACGAGGTAACACGCATTTTCAAATTTTAATCTATAAGGTCTAGCCATGGCTGATGCACTTAGGCGGGATATCCAAAATTCCAAACGGAAAATCCACATTTTACTGGAGCAAATCTCGAACAATCAGATCTGTAGAACGTAAGCCCTTTATTTACAGGTGGTTTAACCATGAGCACAAACGAAAAGAAATTATTTAAGAACTGGTTCGATCAAGAGGCGGCCCTGCTTCTAAACGGGCAATTTAAACAGGCCTACCCATAATTTGATGGTAATACATTCGTAAGATAAGCATCAAGTGGATTGGAACATTTAGAGATGAATGCTCGAGTGGCTCAGTTTTAAGAGGTCTTGGCAATTCATCTGCCAGAAGATAAAGATAACGCGTTAAAAATTCTTACCAAGAGCCTTCCTGACCTTTTTTCCGGAACGGACCGTAAAATATACGCATGTATACCTAAAGAATGCTTGCTATGACAAAGAAAAATCTGTTTATTTTTATTAATCCCTAAAAGTTAGTTTTGAAAAATCGTACTATGCTATCCATTGGTATTGCAAATCCCCAAAGAAAATGATCCGATGAATATCGAAATAATTATTTAAATGATAAAAGTTAATTTTCACCCTAATCCGTTTCAAGTTCCCCCCAAATTAGGTGGATCTCGGATTTCCTGATAGTAACTCGTTCGCAGAAATGAAAAGTAGAATTTCAATACTTATAAGGATGAATAAATGACAAAGTACGCACGCATTTTATTTTGGGTGATTGAAATCAACTTTTGGCTTTGGTTAGTTGTCTTTGGCTCTGTGATTAGCCTAGATGGGGCTAAAGATGCACAAATGCTACAATACCATAAATATTTTTGCATCACTGGTGTAGCTGTAGCAGTGGTTCTTCAGCATTGGTCATATTATAAGATCTACAAACCCTCGAAAGAAAAAAAGAAACAGAATGTAAAGTCGGAGGCTGAAGGGGTAGAAGTACCAAGCTCTCAGCAAATAAAGAGGCGATATAATTTTTAAGTCATGGGTGGGAGCCTGGTACTTCTGCCCCTACCGCATGAAGAAAAAACAGAACCAGACGCTGGGCGCAAACATTTGACCCTCGCGTCGCTCATCTAAACGATAGACAGTAATATGAAATATAACATCTCGATTGTAGAACAAATTTGTATGTCTCTAAGGAGGACACCTGTCGGCAAAATAAAAAGAGAATTAAAGAAGGCAGAACAACACAAGTTGGATCTGAATGGACAGTCACTCGAAGCGCATTTTCTATCGTCGGGAGATATAAGTGATCTCACCGATTCTATGATTTTTGCTCAAGAAAACGGAATAAAACTAGGCCAACGGCGAGCAGCGATATGCCAACTAGCCGTTCAAACTCAAGGTGGTGCCTTGCTCTTAAACAAACTACAAGAAATGAAGGCTAAAAACACCGTAGACATCGAAACCTTCCTATGGGGAAGCTCTAACAAGGCAGGATAGGACCATTCCGTTCGTGCCTTACTCCATGCCTACCTTTAACGTTGGCTGACGATAAAATAGAATTCAGACGGGATTACAGGATGAACAGGATAAAAACCACATCCAGAAAATCCTGTCATCCTGTCATCCTGTCATCCTGTCAAAAAATGAATAGTCTTCCTCAAATAGAAGAAGAATTTAAACACTGATGAACCCTGATAAATACGCATCTACATTCGCATCTACATTCGCACCGAAACAAAACCGAAACATCAGTGTGAATCAGTGTTCATCAGTGTTCATCAGTGTTCATCAGTGTTCATCAGTGGTTAAAAATCCGGAGCCAACAAAAACATCGAGACCGCTTCGCTTCATTGAAGAGCACGAAGTTGTGGATGAATTTGAAATGGCTGAGACCGAAGGGAATAAAGCATTAAACGTCAGTCTTAAAAAAGGCTTCAAAGATGCCAAGGCGGGAAGAGGTCGTTTTGTCTAAATACAATATCTTTGAAACCGACGAATTTCAGAAACAACTTAAGAAAATAACGTCGGTGAAAAGAAAGGTAATTGAAATAAATTATCGAAGTACGTATGTCCCCAACTCAAGTCAGCCCTTTACTACGGGCACAATGTGGCAGGAGCTCTGCCCTACGCAAGTTCTTGCGTGCTCAGTCCTTGCAAAACGTTATAGACAAAGCATTGCTTACTGCGGTCAATTCGCCCAAACGTGAAGCAGCCCGAATCTTGTTCGCAAACGGCGCAGATATTAATGTAGAGAATTCAAATGGTGATGATACAATTCGTTACGTATGTTCCTAGCTAGCCCCACACTATTCTAAAGTTCAATGGCTGATTGATAACGGTGCCGACGTGAATGACTCCAATAATGACAGCATAACAGCCGAGACATCCTCATGCCTTTAAAAAAAATCCCGATCCCCGACTATTGGCCTGATCTGAATCAGAAAATCAGCCTCCTCATGGAATATAGTGAGGATCAAATTGAAAGCTATCAAGATGATATTGGCGAACAGGCAAGCCCCACCTTTGAATCCGCCGATTATCGCGAAGTCCTCGAGGCCTTGTCGTGGGTACGCTACAACTATCCACTACCCGGTCTCCGCTTCTGTGAGTGGGGATGTGGATTCGGTGTCGTTGCCGGTATGGCCGCCCTCATGGGCATGGAAGCTCATGGCATTGAAAATGATGAGCTACTGCTCGACCAGGCCGCTGAAATTAAACGCCTATTCGGCCTAAGTTCAACCATCCACTCTGGCGATATCTATCAGGTCCCCGAAGTAGACCACCCTCTTCATCCAGCAACCTTCGACCTTATCTACGCGTATCCCTGGCCCAAAGAAGCCGCTCATCTCATGGAATGGTTTGGAGAACAGGCCAAACCCGGGGCATGCCTCCTCGTGTATCATGGGTTTTCTGATTTGTCTCTTCACCGGAAATGCTGAAAACTTCTAAATGAGAAATGGGCAGATGAGGAGATCGGCCTCTCAGACGTTTTTGATGAGATCCCGCCATTTTTTCGACGGGATACGGCGCGACTGGTGCTCGGACACATCGATAACTTCAACGGTCTCAGTCGAATACCGGTCTCCTTAGGGTGCGATGTAGATAGCTTCGAAGCGGTAGAAGCCTTTGCCCTTGGTGTTAAGAGCAGCGGTGTCGGTCACGGAGATGCGGGAGGCGCCGTCGGTGGAGATGACGTTAGGTTGGTCCGTCTTGGTGGTCGTGGGGCCATGGAAGCGAAAAATTTCAACAAAGCTATCCGGAGCTGAGATCCGATGGCCTATCCGGCAGAGATAATCAAAACGATGTATCGTTCAGGGATCTCAAAATCACAATGGGAATAGAGATCCTATGCTGCAAAACACCCAAGAGTATCCGAAAAGAAATATAGATGCATCTTATCGCATATGAGGTGCTGTGTTACTTGCAGGTACAAACCGCGATTCGAATATAGGTTGACCGCCTCCGACTTAGCTTAAGGGCTGTTTAGAATTACTGCGTATGCGAGGACATAGGTTCAGGCAAATAATACCAGCGCTTAAAATCCTTCAGGAAAAAGTCTACGATCCTATGTCGACGATCTTACTACTGGTCCGGCCTGACTGCGTGGAACCCAGAGCCATGAAGCGACCACATCGGAAAGTAAGATTGATGACAAAACCCCGTCATGTTTAAGGTAAAAACATGATAGCCGTCGCGCCATGCTGAACCCCCTTTATCTTAGTGCCATTCGGGGCTGCCCCTCCGGCAACAAAAGGACTCTAGCGGGTTATCCTTTTTTCTTCACCACAGTACTTTGTTATACGCTGGATTTTTTTTCAATTAAATCGGTAATCCCATTCCAAAGCTCAATTCTTTTCTGCAAAGATTGCTTGGCAACAGTTAATGTTTCATCCCACTTTTGGTCGTCATCTTTGCATAGCTCTGAAATCATTTTAGGAACTACAGGGTTTTTAGTGGAAGCATATCAAGGCCTCCGAGATGAAAGAGGATGTTGGTGCGGTAATTATCGAAGGAGCGGAAGCCTCTCGCATTCGTTTTTAGCTGCTGGATTCTTCCATTCAA
>Ga0222650_1000410_pt1 | contig 34391 bp, 34 predicted proteins | sample AntAcemetagen367_FD_179820 | JGI IMG/M metagenome (GOLD analysis project Ga0222650, IMG submission 179820) | Saline water microbial communities from Ace Lake, Antarctica - #367 | ecosystem: Environmental > Aquatic > Non-marine Saline and Alkaline > Saline | place: Antarctica: Ace Lake... | reverse complement strand
CCATCCCAATAGCTGTCACGCTGCTTGCTACCGGCCCCCGATCCCCGCAAGCATCCCGCCAGCCCCACAACTTCGCCCCCTACGCCCCCAATCGGACCCGCTGACACGGCATTTTCGTTAGACTTGTGTGCAAACGTCGGCTCACAGTCCGGGCGACCGCCGCCAACCTGCTCGCCTTCGCCATGCCCCCGACCGCTTCGCTTAAGTGTGGGGCATGGCGAAGGCGATCAGAACGGCGGCTATCTGTAACCGACCACGTTAATACCGTATCGGATTCCCAAATTGACATCGTAAAATAATACCGGATTCCCGCGTTGCGGTCGTAAAAAGTTCCCGTAGCTGTCGTATAAATTTGCGTTTAAATTTTCCATTCCCATCGTATTTTTTGGTTTTAAAAGTTAAAAAATTACCGAAGCCGTCGTAGAGGTGTACTGCCTTTACGACGGCTCTTGTCTGCCGTAGGCATGATTGGCTTTTTAGGTTTAGTTGAGGAGGAGTCGGATGGTTTCGACGAAGGACATGCCTCGGATTTTGACGAAAAAGTCGATGGCGTTGCCTGACTCATTTGTATCCGTGCGTATCCAATAGTTTTCTTTGACGATGAGATTGCCAGGTTCGCCCACTACCATCGTATTGCCGTCCTCCAGCGGCTGGAGAACGACGCCCATGGCAGTGAGCAGTGGCGCAAGTTCGCGTTGGCGGGCTTGCCGGACATCGTCGGCCGTCCAGCGTTTGAGCGGGGACTTAGCGGTTGAGTTATCGGGTGGGTATGTCACGTTCTGTCCTCCAATGGGGTTGCATGAGCACTCGGTTGACCTGATCTAGGTCAATAATTTTGACCCGGTCGCGGACCGCTTCGAGCATGGCGGAGACGCAGAGGTTGCGGCAGCGCCGCAACAGTCCTTCGGAGGAACGTAGGATTAGGTCCATGGCCTCATCGCTGAAGGTATTATGGCCCAGCTGGACTCGGTCGAGCTCCCTAAAGATATAGCTTTTGATCTCTTCGGCCAGTAGAGGTTTCATCACATGTAAAAGGGGTCAGGAGTTGTATTTAGTCAAAATGATTCTTTACCAGATCCACTACCCCTCTATTTTCTCTTCATGCCACGACAGCAAAGAATTGAATATCCCGGTGTCCATTATCATGTGCTCTGTAGGGGAAATAACCGCTAGGAACCCTTGGAGATGAAAGCAAATAGTCCCAAAAAACAGACTGTAACTTGGCTCGTGAAAACCCATACCACTGTAACCTGGAAATGGTTATCCAATCGTTTGATGATGGGTCATTCCAGCAATAGTTCCCGCTCGCTCAATAGATTTATGGCAGCAGAGGACGAAGAAATTCTGAATCTCGGAAGGGAAATGATTAAATGCCAGTCCTGACTTTTTTGTGGTTTTAGAAGCAGACGAAATTTTCATAAAATAGAAATATAGTCATAAAACCTTCTAACATGTTGTAAATTAGGAGATATTTACCTTTCAGAACCTTCTAACTTATGCTTAATTAGTAGATGTTGATATGAAAATACCTCAAACACCACCAAGTATAGGAAAGGCCTTTCAGACAATCGAAGGTTTTAATCGATTTATAGAACTGCAAGACATCGTGGGGAAGGGGTTGGATGATTCCGCCTATCTACACTGGGATAAAATTCGGCGGTTGAATCCTCCCGAAGGATTGTCACATGTGGAATGGTGGCACTTTTTGAAAGTCGGGCGTAATCGGATTTCGAAGGAGTTGCCCTTGATTGATTGCAAAGGAAGCCCATTTTCGTTTTCGGTACCGGGTACTGTTCTACAGGCTTTACATGAGATCGATCAGGGAGGTGGGGGGCGGGTTGAGCTACCAGAACCTATTACGAACGCTGATACGCGAGACCGGTATGTGGTAAGTTCACTCATTGAAGAGGCAATTACTTCCAGTCAGTTAGAGGGGGCGGCGACTACCCGGGAGGTAGCGAAAGATATGATTCGGCAAAACCGTAAGCCTCGCGATAAGAGTGAACAGATGATTCTGAATAATTACCGTACTATGCGGGAGATCCAAAAATTAAGGGATAAAGAGCTGACTCCAGAGCTGGTCTTCGCTTTGCATCGGCTGGTTACGGAAAAGACCCTGGACAACCAGATTGCTGCGGGGCGGTTCCGTAAAGTAGAGGAAACTGTGCATGTGGTTTCCGGTGAGGGAGATGTCTATCATAATCCTCCTGCGGCTGAAACATTGGAGGTGCGGATGCAGGCCATGTGTGCGTTTGCAAACGGGGAAACACCTGATTCGTTTGTTCATCCTGCGTTGCGGGCAATCATTCTGCATTTCTGGTTGGCGTATGATCATCCCTTTGTGGACGGCAATGGTCGGACGGCCCGGGCATTATTTTATTGGTCCATGTTACGGAACAAGTATTGGCTGTTTGAGTACGTTTCTATTTCTAGCGTACTCAAGGAATCACAGGTAAAATACGAGCGTTCGTTTCTGCATACCGAAACGGACGGAAATGACCTGACCTACTTCATCCTAGATGAGATCCGGGTAATTCAAAAGGCGATGAAGCGTTTGATGGCCTATATCGAACGAAAGGCAGAGGAAACCCGGAAGGTGGAATCTCATTTGAAAGCTTTGCAGGAAATGAATCACCGTCAAGTGGCCTTGTTGCAACATGCGCTAAAACATCCTGGCCAACGCTACAGTATCGCAAGTCATCAGCGTAGTCACAATGTGTCAAACCAAACGGCGAGTACAGATTTAAAATCTCTGGTGAAGCAGAGTTTATTGAACCAAACAAAAGTAGGTAAGACGTTTTATTTTTTTCCTGAATCAGATCTGCATGAGCGGTTGTTAATACGTGGAAAAGGCGCAATAATCGACATTGATTTTTAGTGGAAGGGGTCACCCATCAACCCTTTTACTTTTTACTACCCCTTTTACCTAGTTGCTCCCTTAGACCGTCTCACCATCGATCTCACCGAGGCATACGTCGGGCTAGAATCATGCCTACGGCAGACCAGAGCCCAACCTCCGTTGAGCGCTGACTGCTAGGCGGTATATGGCAACAATTGCCGCCTGGCAGGTAGCGCTCCGGTAGTGAGGGTATCTTGCCCGATTAGGAATTTTCCACTTGTAGGTAAAGTCCGGCTCGCTCCTAGCCCAATTTTATGCAGAGTCCGCTCGTATGAATCCCCGTCGTATTTCTGTTACTGAACTCGCTCAAGCTCTGGGGCGAAGCGGTGATTTGGGACGACGCCATTTTAGTCTTTTGCGGGGCAGGGAGGGTATTCAGGTACATCAGCGAATGCAGAAAGACCGCGGCGATTACTATCAAGCCGAAGTGTCTATCAAGCATACTTGGAGCTTAGAGGAGAATTCTCTCGAAATTTTTGGTCGGATTGATGGCCTTGAAAATAGTGAAACTGGGTTGGTGTTGGAAGAGTTTAAAACCTCTCGGGATTTTGAGGATAAGCTCCCCTTGGATCATTCGGTTCATGTCTTGCAGGCCGAACTTTATGCTTGGATGTGGTTCAAGAACCATAAGGTGATGCCAAAAATTCGCTTGGAGTATGTGCATCCGGATCCTGATCTGTCTACCCGACGAATCGAATGGAAACCGGATGCACAGGAAATAGAAGATCGAATCGAAAAGCTACTGGTGAAGTGGTTGGCGCTCCGTTTGGAGCAGGAAAATTGGGTTCAGGATCGGAACAGGCGTTTACAGAAGTTGAGTTTTCCCTTTGCGGATCTTCGACCCGGTCAGTCCGAGTTGATGGAGGAAACCTTGGTGACGCTTGCCGAAGGATCGCGTCTGTATGTGCAAGCCCCCACCGGAATTGGAAAAACCATGGGGATACTCTTGCCTGCTCTTCAAGCCATGGGGGACTCTAAATTCGAAACCCTGATGCTGGCAACCTGTAGAAATACCGGCAAACGCGTTTTTGAGGAGGCGATTGAAACCTTGTTTCCCGATCCTCCAGGTCTCCGAGTTCTCACCCTGGTGGCCCGGGGGCGTATTTGCAATCAGGTGGGTTCTCCCTGTGATTGCGAGGAGTGTCCTTTAGCTAAAGGGTTTTATGACCGCCTGAGTGAAGGAATGGCAGATCTTCGCACATGCAGCACCTGGACTGCGGAAACTTGGCAGCGGATTGCGCAAAAACATCAGCTCTGTCCGTTCGCGTTTATGATGCATGCGGCTCGTGAGGCGGATGTGATTTTAGGTGATCTGAACTACGCGTTGGATCCCTCTGCACGCTTAGAATTCTTGTTCGGGAAAAAACCGGAATCGCTTTGTTTGGTGATTGATGAAGCCCATCATCTCCCGGACCGATCACGGGCAATGATCTCTGCTGATTTAGAACTTCGTTTTATGCAATCGAAGCTTCGCGAGTTGCCTGAGGCTTTACGCAACGTTTTGAAGCCCGTATTTCACCTACTATTTTCTGAACTACGGCTCGTTCAAAAAGCAGACATGGAAGCGGATGGTATGCCCAAGCCGAATGCGGGGCCACCGGAAGCCTTGGCCCGTAGGTGTATCCGCGCACTCGAAGCTCTGGAGGCTTCCTACACAGATGAAATAGGTTTCGAGGGAGATCCTCGATTAGATCTCTACAGAACGTTGGCATCGTTTCGGCAAAGCATGGACCATCGCCAAGCGTCTCATGTGTGTACCCAAGATGAGGGCATTTTTCGACATCTATGTTTGGACCCGGCTGAGTGGTTACGCGATCAGTTTGAACCCTTATCCTCGGTAGTCCTCTTTTCAGGAACCTTGCTGCCCTTGGAAACTTTTATGAAGCAAACGGGATCGGGTGAGGGGGATCGTAAAATCGAGCTACCCTCTCCCTACGATACCAAACGATTCCGAATAGAGCTAGAAGATGACCTTCCTTTGGTGTGGAAGGCTAGGGGGCCCGAACTCTATGAACGGTTAACCCGAAGGATTGTGACAGAGTTGACCACCCGTGGAGTAAAAACTCTGATCTATTTTCCCTCTTATTCGATGATGGAAGAAATTGCCTCCCGTATGCCTAAAGATGATATGTGGCTGGGGCCGATTAGGGTCCAACCACGAGGATTGCAGGAAGAGGCTGCGGATGAGTTTTTACGGCCTTTCCGAGAGCAGGCCGGGCCCATGACTGGACTAGCCGTTTTAGGTGGCGCATTAAATGAAGGGATTGATCTCCCAGGAAGCTGCCTTGAATCTGTAATCGTCCTCTCTATCGGTCTGCCGGGATTAAACCGCGAGCGAGAGCTAATGCGCCGCTGGTATGAGTCGCAAGGTGAAGAAGGCTTTATGCTCGCCTACACACTTCCCGGATTGGTTAGGGTGCTGCAAGCGCTGGGCCGGGTGATTCGTGGGCCGGAAGATCAAGGCACCGCCCTACTGATTGATCCGAGGTTTAAGCATTCGTTTTATGAAAAGTTCATCCCATTTTCGTAAGGTTGACTAAAGGGGTTATTCCGAAGCGGGTTCGGTATCCACTCCAAAGTCTTTTCCCCAGTCCTGACGATTTTCAGGCAAGTCCCAACCACGATACCAATCTGCATTATTGAGCTCTGTAGCGCCCTTTAATTCCCGCGTGAGGGTCTCGGCCTCCTCAGAGGTAACTAGTACTTCTGGGCTTAACAGAACTAATAATTCGGTGCGCTGATTCTCTACACTTTTGCTTCTGAATAGTGCCCCCAAGATTGGAATGCTCCCAAGGAATGGGACCTTGGTTTCGGTTTCCCGTTTATCTTCACGAACCAACCCACCCAGCGCAAGGGTACCTCCGCTACGGATAGTTACCGAGGCTTCCAGTTCTCTGGAGGTAATAATCGGAACCAGGTTTCCATCAATGATGGTGTTTCCTGCAACATTTTCTGCAGTTTGCGTGACCTCCATGATCACAATCCCTTGAGGATTTATTCGTGGAGTTACCGTTAACTCCAAGCCAATATTTTCATACTCAAAGGAGGATTGAACCGATCCGCCAATCGTAGTGGCGGTGGTGGTTGGAATCGCGCGCCGCTCACCCACACTAATAGATGCCTCGGTATTGTCCGTGGTAACAATAATCGGGGTGGCAATCACTTTGGCATCGCTACTTCCTTGTGCCAACTGAAGAACCGCATCTAAATTAAAATCGTAGAAAGTCGCAAAGTAGGAGAGAGCTCCCGGAGCCAGCGGCAGGCCCCGACCGGTTTCGGGTAGGTCTTGAAATTCGATAGGGTTATTGTCTAATCGCTGTCCCCCTGCAAAGGAGAAAACCGGTTCCCGGATGGGGACACCATTGATGTTCTCCACGTCATTTGCTGTTAAGGTCCGTTGCAACCAATCGATACCGTAAGACAGGTTATCTCCAAGGGTGACTTCCATAACAATGGCGCGAACCGCTACCTGTGCGAGCATGATGTCCAGTTGACGAATGACTTCCTCTAATACATTGAGGTCCTGTGATCTACCCATCAGGATTAACGAATTGGTTCGGACATCCGCAAGGATACGCGTATTTTCTCCAAGTCGAGTCAGAGTTTGGGTGGCTCCACTAGTCGTAGGAGCGGCAACTGGAGCACTGCTTTCTTGATTGATGAAGTCACGCACGCTCTGGCCACTTCGGTTACCGGGTGCTGCGGTAGACGTTACATTGGGACTTTCATTGTCACCCGATGCCGCACCAATTAGTTCATTTAGAGTTCCTGAGACTTCCTCGGCATCCGCAAATTGAAGATTATGAATTCGCACCACGACTTCCGGTGCCACTTTTTTATCTAGGGCTGCAATCATTTCGGCAAAGAAAGCATCATTTTCCGGACGACTAATAATCAATAGAACATTCGTACGCTCGTCTGCGACGATTTGAACATCGCCTTGTATGAGTCCCGGGGAAGTGGCGGCTCCGCTCGCATCACTCGAGGTGGAAGCAGGGGTGACAGGTACGCCGCCTGCTCCCGGACGAATGACCCCCCTAGGTGTAACCACATTTGATGTGGTTGTACGGCCTGATTGAGTAGATTGCTGTTCTTTGCTCTGTTCAATCAACGACTCTAAGCTGCTTTTAATTTCTGCCGCACTCGCATTGACTAATTGATAAATTTTCACAGCTTCTCGAACATCTACCGGCTGGTCTAAAATACCTAATATTTTCTGAATACGACCAATGTTTGCTCGGGTATCGGTAATTAGAAAGGAATTGTTCCGTTCCATGACTTGGATTTTCGCATTTTGACTGAGACGTTCTGTGATCAGCGGCTGTACTTCGCTGTAATCGAGATGGGTCAGCGAGATGATTTGACTGATGACTTGGGCTTCATCGCCTTGGATTTCATCTGAATCCAGTTGAAGAGGAACCCCGGAGCGCTCTATGCCGGTTATGGGAACGACCTTGATGAAATCGTCACGGAAGGGAACCAAGCCAATGTTATTCATGCTCAACAAGCTCTCGGCCGCTTTCAAGAATTCATTCACAGGCATCGGCTCTTTGCTTACCAACGTGATCTGCACGTCCTGCACGGCGGGATCACGCAGAATGACTTTTCCGGTTCGGTCACCAATTTCCTGCAGGAGAATCTCTAAGGAGGCTCCTCGGTATTGGGGCCGTACAGTTTGTTGCGGCTCAAGACCCCCGCTCACCGCTTTGAGGAAAGACGAGTTTGAATCCGTTTCAAGCAGAGATTTCTCCTGTGCTTGAAGCAGGCAGGAAAATAGAAAAAGAAGAGAGAGGATTTTTTTCATGAGGCTGGTGTAGTGTCTGCTGATTCGGGGGAGGTGTCAATCTCGAGCTTGACTTCGGAGGCGGGAATACGTGAATAAACAAAATCCAGTACGAAGGTTCCGCTGAGGGTATTGGACATTCCGCTTCGGTTTCTTAAGCGAAGCTCACGAATATCCGCGACGGCGCCTTGTTGGTTAAGAAGATGTAAAAACGAAATTAAACTTTTCGAGCTGCCACTCCAGCTACACCGCACAGCGGATTGATAGAGCTGAAGGTCCTCAAAGTAACTTTCCGGATCGGGTGTTAGGCCTGTAAGACGCAAGCCACTCTGATTAGCAAGGCTTTGAACCTGTTGGGCAAATTCGGATTTCAAATCTTGGTCTTCCGGGTGCCGTGGAAGCTGACCTTTGATGCTTTCGAGTTTTTCGATAAGCTCAGGTCGTTGGGTAAGTAATTGGGTTTGTCGAAGTCTCTCGACTTTTGCGCTTAGTTCTTTTCGGTTGAGTTCACCAAGATTCCGAATCTGATTTCGTAGAATCGTATAACTAAGTGCGACGACCAAAACACCGCCGGTGATAAGCGCGAGCTTGAGTTCACGAGGTTGAAGTTTTATCATGGGGATGTCTCCTCGTTTTCCGCTTCGATCCATGCCCATACCGCTTCGGCCTGGAAACTAAATCCCTGGCGGGACTCCTTGAGGTCGTAGCTAGTGACTCGTAAGCTTTCTCCAGCGGATAACCGCTCCAGAAACTGATAAAAAGGTTGTACATCCCCGGACGTCGATCCGCTAAGTGTAATCCCCTCTGCTTTTTCGTATCGGTAATCTTCGATTACGATAGATCCGCTACCTGGGGCTGCCGTGGCAAGCGTAAGTAAATTTTCGAGAGCACTGGAGCTGCGGTCGGTAAACTGGGTGAGGGATCGTACTCGCATGGACAAGTTTTCTACATCGGTCACGGCTTGAGTATTCGCCGTATTTAATTTTTCAACTGACCGTAATCCGGACTGGCGGTACACAGACCATCCAAGGAAACCTACCATAAGGATCAGCCAGCCTCCAACGATCAGGGATGTACGTTGGATAGTTCGTTTGCGGGTAGCGTTTCGTTGTTTTTCCTCGCGCCATTCCTTTGGGGAAATGTCCAGAGAATCGGCACGCCTACCCCTTAGCGCCAAGCCTTGGGTGAGGGGAGGTAGGGTATCCAGTTTTTCAACCTGTATATCCCATTCTTCCAGTGGTTCTTTCGCCCAAGCGGGTAGTTCTCCGTCATGCCAGACCTGAACTTTTTTTGCATTAGCCTCAGGAAACGATGATTCAAGAGCGAGCAGAAGCATCATGAGTTCTTCCTCTAGGGTTTCCTGAGAAAACTCACGGGCGCCTACCAGCGAACGAATAAGGCAGGGGTGGCCTTGATGCCATGCCACGGCATAACTCTGATTCCCTTGTAAAAGGAACACTAAACCGTCTTCCGTATCAGATAAATGATCTTTTTTTATAAGCTCTAACCAACCCAGTACATCGATATCTACCCGGGAGGGGACGGTCCCCACTTTTGCATATAGATCGTGCAACTTGTCTAAAGGCTTGCGAGAACAAAGAGCCATCAAGACCTGAGTTTGACGGCCGAAGCTCTGAAGTGCTTCCCAAGCCATCAGGGTTGCTTCCGGTGGAAACGGAGAAATCTCTTCGGCCTGAAGCTCCAGCATTCCTTGAATCTCCGCCGCTTCGGTGGCTGGTAATTGTAGAACCATCATTAAGGTATCACTGGCGGATATCGCGGTCTCCACGTCCTCAGATAAGGAATGATTGGCTACGAGGTTTTGCAGGGCTTCTTCTGGTTTACCTTCTAGGGTTACCGTTTTGGCTTCGCCCTCTTGATCGAGGTCTATCGTGGTGTACTCAAAGTTATTCCCTGTATGGAGAAGGGTCGTACGTTTAGAATCGTTTCGTTTAGAACTCATCAAACGGCTCCTTTACCCAACCACCTTTGGTGGCTGATGGGAGATGAAGGAAGGTTTCAATGGATTCTTCCTGGACCGCTTCATCTTCGCCTCTGGATACCTTGGTGGTAAGTCGGAAAAATCCATCCTCTTCTTTGCCTTCAATGGTGACGGTTCGTGTCCAACTCACTCGACCATGAACCGAATGAGGAAAGGTGCCTCGGGTGACACCTTCTTCAAACTCTTCCAGATCCAAAGGCTCCCGCAACTCCAGTTCTTCCAACATTTCTCGAGAGGTTTGATACTCGCGGGCTTGTATGGTTGCCGCGACTCCCTGGTTTGCAGCCGAGAAAAATACGGTGAGCGCAATCCCCAGAACGAGAATGGCCAATAGCACCTCTAGTAAAGAGAATCCGTTTGAAGGATGATCTTTAGTCTTCAAGATCGATCTCTCCGGTTAATCCGTTGATTTGAATACGTTCGATGTTTCCTTGAGGATCCTGAAGTTCAATGGTGTGGTTATCTGTGGTTCCATTTTCCGTATAGATGATAAAATAGCCATCCTGTTCACTTTGAGCGCCTTCCACATTACGAACTTGGACAAATTTAGGTAGCGTACGTGTACGTATGACTTCCGTGGTTTCCGGGCTTTCCGTGCTTTCCGTGGACGAGTTGGTCTCTGACGTAGCGACGGGGCCAAACAAGGTTTCCGCTTCGGGTTCTCTGCGGATAGGTAAGGAGAGAAGAGTGAGAGTATCTCGTTCCGTATCGTAAACCACGGAAGTGGGCCGCTTGTCTAAAATGGCCCGGGTGCGTGCGTAACGGTTTATGGAAATAACCTCACGAATCGCGGAACGGGTGCGGGCGTTTTCAACGCTGTTGACCGCAAAGGGCAAAAAGGCTGCAGCCGCGATGCCGATAACCATCACGACCAATAAAATTTCCAGCAGGGTGAACCCGTGGGTGTTTTTAGACCTAAAGATCATCTCTAGAGATCATTGCTAGAGATAAGACCTCCCTCGGTCCCCCCTGCAGTGGATCGAATCTCGAATTTACTTCCGCTGACACTGTAGGTGAAGGCGTCACCCCAGGCGTCTGGCTTTAATTTAGTTACGTAAGGTCCTCTCCAGCCCCTTGCACCTGGATCAGCAGAGAGCGCATTCAAATTAGCCGGCATTTTACCCACATCGAGATAATAACTATTGATAGAGGTGCTTAGTTGCCCAATTAACGATTCGGTTGCCGTGCGGCGGGCCTTATCGCTGGTTCCGACAATGTCGAGGTTGCCAATGGCCACCAGAGCAATAACCCCAATGATCATGACCACCAGCATCACCTCAATAAGGGTGAAGGCTTCTTTCAATCTATTCGTTTGTTTTTTCATATGTGTACTCCGAAACTTGGGTTGAAACTATGTCTTATTGAAGTCCCTGAGTCAATTGAAACAACGGGAGCAGCATGCTTATCGCAACAAACCCGACTGCGCCTGCAATCAGGACCATCAGCAAGGGTTCGATAACTGTGGTCACCCGCTTAATGCTTCGGGTGAGTTCCTGGTCATATCGACGGGCGATTTGGGCTAGAGAGCGAGGAACCTGCCCCGCTTCTTCACCTACCGAAAGCATGTCGGTAAATAGATCGGGAAACACCCCACTTTCCGCCAGTGGACCTGAGAGAGAGGAGCCATCTGTCACCCGAAGTTTTAAGGATCCAATTTCTTTTTCCAGTACCGCATTGTTCGCGGTCTTTTTGACAATATCCAAGGCCTTCAAAACCGGAACCCCATTGATCAGTAGATTTGAAAGGGTGCGTGCGAAGTTTGCATAAGCTGCTGAACGAATCAATTCCTTGAAAACTGGGACTTTTAAAAGAAATTTATGCCAGGTATAGCGTCCCTTATCGGTCTTTCTCCAGCGACCAAACAGTATCGACGATACCACAATCAAAATCAGGAAAAGCCAGCCGTATTTCAGCAGCCCATTGCTCATAAAAATCAACATTCGAGTGGGGAGGGGAAGTATGCGGCCAAGATCGATGAAAATTTGGGTGAACCGAGGAATGACAAACACCAGACAGAACGCGATCACGACCACCCCGAAAAAAGCGACTAGCAGGGGATAGACCAAAGCACCTGTTACCTGCTCTTTGGCATCCGCCGCTCGTTCGTAATGATGCACGGCATTTTCCAAGGCGTCTTGTAACTGACCGGACGCTTCACCCGCCTGAATCAGTGAGACATAGAAATCAGGAAAACTTTTTGGATATTTTGCCAGCGAATCGGACAGGCTGAGCCCTTGCACAATATGTTCATGGACCTTAGTCAGAACAAAGCTACGTTGAGGGTTTCCACTTTGTTCGCTTAATTTTTGTACCGCACTTCCTAACGTCATTCCCGCAGAAAGCAGATCCCGTAAATCCGTGGAAAACTGCAACAAGGCTCGTAGAGATAGTTTTCCATTTCCTTTCGGGAGGACCACCGCTGTTTTTTTGGCCTTTTTCGTCGTTACGACGGTGGCTTCCTGAACGGAAACTGGGACCCAGCCTTTGGAGCGCAACATTTGGAGGACGTCACGTTTGTCCGCACCCTCAAGTATTCCTTGATGTGGATTTCCAGCGCCGTCTCTCGCTTGAAATTGAAAGCTAGGCATAAGGATAAGGGGTGTTGTCGTCCCCGCGGTTCTACGAGGAAATTTCAGGGGTTAAGGAGTCAGGATTAGCGCGGGGGGCGCTGGAACCGAGGGAGTCGCCGTAACCGAGGGAGTCGCCGTAACCGCGGGAGTCGCCGTAACCGCGGGTGACGGAGTTCCGGTCGCATCTGTCGTAGTAGGTTCAGGAACCGGTATAGCGGTTGCAACCGCTGCTACTGCGGCCTGTGCACTTGCTGGCGAGCGAAGAACGGGTTCAATCCAGGTCCCGGTTAAGGTCCCTGTAGTACCTTCGATCACAATAGTTCCGGTCAACACCACTCGAACTCCGGTATTAGTAATGCCGTCTAACGTAAAGCTGGCCGTGTTCCCTGAAGCTCGACCAATGGTACCGGTCCAACGCGCACCCAAATTATCAATCGCATTTAATTGATCCCCCGCCTGGGTAACCGCGAGTAACGTAATGGGTTCGCCACTTTGGTTTGATGGAATCCCACTGGTATTGAGGTAAGACCCGGAAACATTTAAGGAGACCTCACGAATCACCTCATCACTATCGCTTATTTCGCAAGCGGTCATAAAAAATAATGTGATTCCTAAAAAGAAGGCCGTAAAGATAACAAAAAGCGGTCGTAGATTCTTCATACAAAGAACCTAAAGGGTTTTTTGTAATTTTGCACTCACAAAATACAGGTCTTGAAAGACCTCGGAACGCGTATGGCTTGCCACCGCCTTAGGGACGAAGGAGCTTGCTCCGAGGGGGAAGGGGAATTACATAAACATCAGCCCTCGGACTTCGAGCAAAGGCTTGACAGGAGCTTCCTCGCACAGGGCGGCGGCAAGCCGCAGCACTCCAGGGACTAAATAGTCCGCTATTTCCATAGCGGTTGTCATAAAAAATGCTAAGAAAACACCATGACTCACCTTTCAGACACTTCAATAGCCATCGCAGTAGCTGGCGGAGGCGCAGCCGGATTTTTTGCCGCAATTCATTCTAAACAGGAAAACCCCGACGCCTCCGTAGTGATCTTCGAGAAAAGTCGTGAGCTTTTGGCCAAGGTCGCTATTTCCGGGGGAGGGCGTTGTAACGTCACACACAGCTGTTTTGATCCCAAAGAATTGATCACCCGCTATCCACGGGGCGGACGTGAATTACTCGGGCCTTTCCACCGTTTTCAACCGTCGGACACCATTGAGTGGTTTGAATCCCGAGGCGTAAAAGTGAAGACCGAAGCAGACGGACGCATGTTTCCGGTCAGCGATGATTCTTCCGATATTATTCGTGCCCTCAAAACCGAAGCAGACGCCTTGGGTATTGAAATACGTTTGCAACAAGGACTAATGTCCGCTGAGGCCACGGAGTCAGGATTTGCCCTAACCTTAACCGACGAAACCTCCCTTTCCTGCAAAGTGCTCATTCTCGCCACCGGAGGAAATCGTGCCAGTGGCGGCTGGGCGGTAGCGGAACACTTAGGGCATAGCATTGTGCAGCCCGTACCCTCGCTCTTTTCCTTTCATGTCCAAGATCCGGTATTTGATGAGTTAGCTGGAGTCTCTGTCGATCCGGTAGCGGTATCGATTCCTGAAATGAGTGCCGAGCAATTAGGCGCCATGCTGGTGACTCACAAAGGACTCAGCGGACCCGCCATTCTCAAGCTCTCTGCTTGGCAAGCTCGCGAACTCGCAGAGCGTAAAGATCAAGTGGCCATCCAAATTAACTGGGTGCCCAACTTTCCCAACCCACTCGCAGAGCTCCACCGGATGCGAAAACAGCACGGAGCCAGACCCATACTTAAATCAAAACTCTTCGACTTGCCTCGCCGACTATGGGAGCGCCTTTGCATCCGCTCCGGAATCGAAAACGATATTCAGTGGGCCCGTATGACCGCCACCCAAGAAGAAGCGCTCTTGATGTCTATAACCGCCATGGATTGTCATATGCGGGGTAAGACCCTCAACAAAGAAGAATTCGTCACCTGCGGCGGAGTAAACCTCAAAGAAGTAAATATGAAACACTTCCAAAGTCGCCTTCACCCCAAGCTCTTCTTCGCCGGCGAAGTCCTCAATATCGACGGCGTCACCGGAGGTTTCAACTTCCAAGCCGCCTGGACCGGAGGCTACCTAGCCGGAACCGCCGCCGGGCAATCGCTCTATTAACTCAAGGAAACCAAATGAAAACACTAGTTCTCTCTAGTCTAATCTTTTTAATCGCACTCAGTTTTACAGCCTGTAAATCACCAGCCAAAGCCGCCATCAAACACGAAACCGGCATCGGCAAAGGCCCCGTAGAAAAAGCCACGGATACAGCGGATAAGAAAGTGAAAGATGTGAAAAGTATTAGGTAGAGAATGTACCATGAGATCCGTAACCTGGACACTAGTTTAACGGAGGCACGATTTTTGTCTGTGATCGGACCGAAGGGACGCCCCGCCACTCCCAGCCCTTGCACGGTTGTTCTTCTAGTGGATTGGGGGTGCCTCGCACTCGCACTCGCAACTCTTTAATCCTTCATCTACCTCCATGCGACGAATCCGAATACGTTTTTTTGCCACAAAAAGGCACAAAAGAAGTTCAACCCCTAAAGCCCGGTCCCGCAAGAAGTAATAGTGAAAGGTATAGCGGTAAAACGGAATTTAAACATACTCTTAAAAAACGTTCCATAACGGGGCTTTAGGGTAGGCGTTCGCTTTCGCGCTCCTTCTCGGCTAAAAACTAGTTTGCCTTTCCTCCGTCATTTCTCGCGTCGGGGGGATCGCTCTTGATCGAAGCCTGATCATTCTCTACTGCGAGGGCGATGAAACTTCTCAACAGATAAATAGGATCGAAATGGAGTTGCCTACTGGTTCAAAAAAGCCCAAAAGGTACTACTTACAAAAGAGGATACCTATGTTGACACAGAACGAATATTTTGACGGAAAAGTAAAATCAATTGGCTTTGCGGCTTCGGAAGGGAAGGCCTCGGTGGGGGTGATGGAAGCTGGCGAGTATGAATTCGGCACGTCATGCCATGAAATTATGAAGGTGATTAGTGGTTCTTTGACGGTGGTGCTTCCGGGAACAGATGCCGAAATCGTCTTTCATCCAGGCGAAACCTTTGAAGTGGATGGCGGACAATCCTTTAAAGTAAAAATCACGGAAGCGTCATCCTACCTGTGTCTCTACGGTGAGTGAAGAAATTGTCCAAGTTGATTTAGGAGATCGGTCCTATGACATTGTCATTGGGCCGGGAGCTTTGGCGGAAGTTAGCGAGCGCTGTATAGAGCTGTTCGGGGAAGGCAGACGGGTGTTGCTGGTGAGTGATGTCAATCTGGCCAATTACTATTTTGGTGGCGTGGAGGCTCTATTGCTGACCGCTGGATTTCAGGTGAGTGGTTGTGTGTTGCCGGCGGGTGAGAGTACGAAATCGGTCAAATATCTCGCTGAGATTTGGGAAGCCGCTGTGGAAGCCCGTTTAGACCGCAAAAGTTTTATCGTGGCCTTGGGCGGTGGGGTGATTGGGGATTTGGCAGGCTTTGGGGCCGCTTCGTTTTTGCGTGGACTTCCCTTTGTGCAGATTCCTACCTCTCTACTGGCGATGGTAGATTCGGCTGTGGGCGGGAAAACGGGGATGAATCTACCCCAAGGTAAAAATTTAGTGGGAGCTTTCCATCAGCCGAAATTAGTTTTGACTGATTTGGGGGTCTTGGCCACGTTACCTGCGCGCGAATTAAACGCTGGGATGGCGGAAGTGATCAAATATGGGGTGATTTGGGATTCGGACATGTTTTCGTTTATTGAAAAAAATATACGAGCCATTCTGGAGTTAGACGGAAAGGCTATGGGCTATTTGGTTAAGCGTTCTTGTGAGATCAAAGCCGAGGTGGTGCGTCAGGACGAACGGGAAGGCGGGCTGCGGGCGATCCTCAATTTTGGTCATACCCTTGGCCATGCCATCGAAAATGTTTGTGGTTACGGCGAGTGGTTGCACGGTGAAGCGATTTCCATGGGAATGGTCTATGCGGCTAGGGTTTCGGAAGTCGTAAACGGATTCCCTTCGCAAGAAACAGATCGACTGATCTCTTTGTTTGAAGCCTTTGATCTTCCCACTTCATGGAAGGGCTTGTCTTGGGACGACCTCTACAAAGCGATGACGGCGGACAAAAAAGCGGAGAACGCTCTACCCAAATTTGTTTTAGCCAAAGAAATGGGTAAGGTGTGTTTACCTGTGGATGTTTCCGTTGAGCTCTTGAAAAAGGTCTATGATGACGGAGCGTGAAGCGCTCATTGCCCTGAATATGGTGGACGGCATCGGCCCGGTGCGGGTCAGGGAACTGATATCCGTTTTGGGCTCGGCTGCGAATATTTTAGAATCGGATGTATCCGATTGGGTTCAGGCCAAAGGGGTGGGGAAGGTGTTAGCGGAAAAATTGCGAGGGCGGCTGAAGGACCTGGATGTGCAGGAAGAGATTGTAAAAGCCGAAAAGCTAGGGGCGCGTTTGGTTACGACCATTGATGACGAGTATCCTGAACTCCTTAAAGCTATTCATGACCCTCCCTTGGCTTTATATGTGAAAGGAACGTTGATGCCTCAGGACAAACATGCGATTTGCGTGGTGGGGTCTCGTCGATGTACCCACTACGGAACTCAAGTGGCGGATCGGCTAAGCTTTCAGCTAGCTAAACAGGGCTATACGGTGGTGAGTGGACTTGCCCGAGGGATCGACGCTGCAGGCCACCAAGGGGCCTTAAAAGGAGGAGGGCGCACGATCGCGGTGTTGGGAACCGGAATCGACCAGATTTATCCTGCAGAACACGATAAGCTAGCCGAATCGATCATAGCCCAAGGGGCCTTGATCTCTGAATTCCCCATTGGATTTAAACCCACCCGTCAATCGTTTCCGCAACGCAACCGGATTGCGGCTGGGCTTTGTGGTGGGACGCTGGTGGTAGAAGCCGCTCGAGGGTCGGGAGCGATGATGACCGTAGATTTTGCTACAGAGTTTGGCAGATTGGTTTTTGCAGTTCCCGGGCGAATTGATAATCCTTCTGCGGGTGGATGTAATGGCTTGATTAAAAACGGAGCTAAGTTGGTGGAGGATGTAGATGATATTCTGGAAGAATTTGAATATCTGATTCCGCCCAAACCGGAAGGAAGGGAAGACCCGGAGCACGTGAAACCGCAGGTGCAGCTCACTGACGCTGAGAAACAAATTTTAGACTTCTTGGGCCTTTCCGATGTGGGGCAGGATGAACTTATTCGTGGTACTGGTTTATCTGCTTCCGTGGTGGCAACCGCTTTGTTGATGCTGGAAATGAAACGGCAGATTAAAAGCCTTCCAGGGCGTAAAGTGCGGAAGTTGGTGTAGACGTAGTCCGCGCTCTCCGAGCGACGAAACTTCCTGCATGGGGGCGGGCCAGACCATGGAAATAGCATAAAAGGGTCATGGCCTACTGGTACCACCCTCTGCATGAGCACTAAATTTGAGGGTAGACAGGCTGGAAAGCCCATCCTCCATTTAAGCTAGCTTAGCGGTTCGCATCGCGAATGGCCCGGCGGGCGTCGCGATCTGCATCTTTCTTTTTGAGGCTTTCCCGTTTATCCGAGACGTTTTTACCTTTGGCCAATCCTAACTGAACTTTGATTTTGCCTCTCCGCAAATGCATATCCAATGGGACTAAGGTGAGTCCCTGCTGAGCAATTTGTGCGCTGATTTTACGGATTTCCCGTTTATGAAGGAGTAGCTTACGGATACGTACAGGCTCGTGATTATTAATGTTTCCGTGGGAGTAGGCTCGAATATGGAGATTATGTAGAAACATCTCGCCCCTGCTCTCCACGGCAAAGGCTTCTTCAATACTCATTTCCCTACTACGAAGGGATTTTACTTCGGTTCCAGCCAATACGATCCCAGCCTCGATGGTGTCGAGGATTTGATAATTGTGCCGGGCCTTTCGGTTCTTAGCCAGTACACCATCTTGATCAGGTGCTTTACTCATAAGGTTTTGCGAATAAAAAACCGGGATGTAGGATCCCGGTGTTTAAGTAGGACCGTGAAACGGCCTGTAGGAAATTTAAAGACTCAACAACTTTTCAGCTGCAGTTTCGTTATCAATTTCCGGAGTTTTGTGAACGATCTCAGCCGTCAACAACCCTTGAGCCACTTCTTTAAGGGCGATATCAAGGTTTTCTTGGTGGGGATGATCTGGTTTTACCATGGGGCGCATACCTTGGGTCAATTGTTTCACGCGACGTGAAACCATATTGATCAACAGAGGTTTGTTTCCGATTTTCTGATTGGCAGTTTCTAAGTATTCAAAATTCATATGGGACTCCGATTAAAAGATTCTTTATAATCATTATATTCAGGGATTTGTCAAGATATTTGAAGCTATAGTTGCGTCAAATCGTCTACTTTTTGTCTACCATTTCTTGGAGACGTTTTTTCACATCGTCATCCATTTTTGGGCTGTTAGGACCGTCATCTTCAAGGATGTCATCTTGTTTTTTACGGAAGGTTCGAGCCATATCTTGGAATTTCATAACTTGCTTATTGTATTTCCCACATATGGGGCAGATCAATACGTGAAACTTTATCGTCAATTTTTTGAACGGAGGAAGTTTATCATAATCCTCTTTGGAGAGGTGGGTGCTAACTTGTTTGCAGGTAAAAAACATATCGTGTACAGGGGTATAAAAATTTCAGGAAGCGGACCATTTAGATTCGAGGCAGGTTTTCAATTGGGATCTTGCTCTGTGAAGCGATACCCAGAGATAGTTATCTGTAATGTCTAATTCCTTACAAATTTTTTCTGTATCCTCTTCTTCAACCATTTTCATATAAAATGCGGTGCGCATTTGATCCGGTAAGGCCTGCAGACATTCCTGAAAAGCAGCCCAGAATTCTTCTTGGGCAAATGCGGCATCGGGGTCAAAGGCCCAATCTTTTGGCCGCGTGGTGGGGATTCCCGAAGTTTTAAACAGTAACTGACCGACCATTTCCTGAACCTGCTCGTCCTGTAGCTCTTTTCTTCGAACGGATTTGCGAACATAATCCACAGATTTATTGCGTAGAATCCCTCGGAGCCAATATTTCACATCCACTCGACCATCAAACTGATGGAGGTTTTTAAGTGCAGCTAGAAATGTTTCCTGAACGGTGTCTTCGGCAACTTGAGGATCTCTAAGTCGCATCAAAGCGAAACGATAGAGGTAGTCTCCATATTTTTCTACCCATAAATGGGTTTCGTATTTTTTGTGAGGGTCTTCTTTTTCTGACATAGATTTTTAAGGTATTCAGTTTTTTCGTGGAGTCAAGTCGTGGGGGGGCATGTTTGATAACTTGCTCTGTATGTGAAGCGAAGGTATTTTGCGGTCAATTTTCTTTTCGACAACTAGTTAAACAAGGGTACGTCGACTCTCCGGATAGAGGAAAAGGCACCCGCTTCTCCATCTTGTAAGCATCTGTCTTTGCTCTGCGTGCTCTGTCGGACAGGGGCTTAGGTTACTCGCGAGGGTACCCAAGCTGTGGTGCGCCCACCCACCTGATCAAATTGAATTCGATCTCCTTGAGCATCCGTTTCTGCTTTTTTTCCCCATCGATAATGGAACAACCAGTTTTTTGGAAAGCGGGAGGCGTCCGCATCTACGTTCACCGCTTTTCGGAGAATCTTCATCATGCAGGTGCGTAAGGTCTTGATTTCATCCGTACTCAATTCCACACATCGTTTTTGAGGTGCGATCCGGGCCTGATACAAAATTTCATCGGCGATCCAATTACCGACCCCTGCAAAAACGGCCTGATCAAGAAGGACGGCTTTGATGGGGGCTTTACGAGTGGACAGTTTTTCTTTCATCCAAGCCAGAGATAGGGTTTCTTCAATCGGATCCGGTCCCAGTTTCGAGACGGGAGGGTTGGCTCTTGCATCCTCAAGCAAGCGTACTTTGCCGATACGTCGCATGTTTCGGTAGATGAGCCGGGTGCCATCGGCAAAGTGAAGCCTTAATTTGACATGGCTGGGTTCTTCACTCTCCGGCTTTTCCAACCACCAGAGCGAACCGGTCATTCCGAAATGGATATACAGATCGTATCCGTCACTCAAGGTCAACCAAAAGTGTTTTCCTCTCCGCTCTGTACCTGTAATCGTTTTACCTTTTAGGTGCTTCGCTACTTCCGCGGGCTGATTGCGATCATAAATGATCTCATCCTGATCTGCGTAGACGATCGTAATTTTCTTCCCCACCGATGCACGATGAGCGAGCCTACGCCAGGTTTCAACTTCGGGTAGTTCAGGCATTAGGTCGTATAAGCTCTAGAGGTTCGCGGTCTTTCTGGCTGAGCCGCACCCTGACCGATGTAGGTAGAATGTCCTTCAAGCGCTTTTGCAGAACTTTTAGGTAGGGGCGCTCGGTATGACCGTGCTCAGATAAAAAGACGCAGACGCCGGCAGATTGCCAGGACAGAATGTCGTGATGGCGCATCTCACCTGTGAACACGGCGTCCACATCCAGACCACGTAAAACCGAAGCTCCTGCTCCTGGGCAAAGCCCCAAGGCTTTAATTTTTCGCGACCTGGGCGGTTTGGCAACACGAAGATAAGGTGCTGAGATCACAGACTGAATTTGGTTCGCAACTTCTTGAACGGTTAAAGCTTTTTTTAAACGAAGTTTTCTTCCGCTTCCATCTATGTCCTCAAGTAATGCATCCGGGAAAGCACCGCATAACCAATCAGAAACCCCACCCTTTGCAGCGTCCAACGCGGTATGAGGACTGTATACGGAGATACCGGCTTGGAGAAGATCGAGTAAGGCAGAAGTGAGGGGGTCTTTTCGGGTAAGGGTTTTGAGTCCGGAGAAAATCGGGGGGTGGTAGGCGATTATCCAATCCACATTTTTACGAATAGCTTCTTGGGTTACCTCTGGGGTAAGATCGAGGGTTAAGAGAATATTGTGGATCTCTGTCTTTGACCCACTTTCTAGTAAAAGCCCTACGTTATCCCATTCTGCCGCTGCCGCCACTGGAGCCAGCTTCTCTAATAAATTTAACAGGGTAGGGGAATCCATGTGTACCATAAATATAACATGGATTTTTAAAGCCGTTTTGCAAATGTAAATTTCTGATTTTACCCCCATTAGTATCGTATATCGCCGATATACGATTACCGACTAAAAACGTGATAGGTACTTAGGGAGATGCACTGCAAGGGAAACAAAAAAAAAACTTCCGGTTAGAGAAGCTTTTTAGGTGTTTGGTTGAGACGTTTTTTTCCGATTAAGCTCTTGCGAACAAGGCCTTGGTAAACTCGCGACGCATGCGGCTGATATTTGCAATGGAAATTTCTTTCGGGCATACGGCTTCACATTCCGCGTGGTTTGAGCAATCACCGAATCCTTCGCTATCCATCTGTTTAACCATTTTGAGCACCCGTGTGCTACGTTCTACTTGGCCCTGAGGTAACCATGTGTACTGGGAAATCTTAGCACCTACAAACAAACTTGCGCTGGCATTCGGGCAAGCTGCCACGCAAGCACCACAGCCAATACACATCGAAGCATCCATAGCCGCCTCTGCTTCGTCGCGATGAATAGGCTGTAGATTGGCATCTTGTGCGGAACCGGCGTTTACAGCAACATATCCACCTCTACTCATGATCCGGTCAAAAGCGCTTCGGTTTATAACCAAGTCCTTGATTAAAGGGAACGCTTTTGCGCGGAAGGGTTCTATTGTAATGGTGTCGCCATCCTTATATTGACGCATACGAATTTCGCAGGTGGTACAGCCCCCTTTGGCTCCATGGGCCACGCCGTTGATCACTAATCCGCAACTCCCACAGATTCCCTCACGGCAATCGCTTTCAAACGCGACCGGAATTCCGCCTGTCTTGACGAGTTTTTCATTTAAGGTATCCAACATCTCCAGGAAAGACTGGGATGGATCGATGTTTTCTACACTGTAATCGACGAGCTTTCCGGGAGCATCCGGTCCTGCCTGCCGCCAAATTTTAAGATTTACTTTCATAGCATTTTCCTCGGAGACGACTTATTTATAACTGCGGTTACTTGGGATGACGTTTTCGTATTCAAGTTCTTCAATTAAACGCTCAGGTACTTGGTCTTCGCCTTTGAATTTCCAAACCGCACCGTGACAAAAGTTTACATCATCCCGCTTGGCTTCGCCTTCTTCGTCCTGAGATTCTAAGCGGAAATGTCCGCCGCAGGATTCTTTGCGATCTAAAGCATCGCGGGCCATCAGTTCACCTAAATCTAAGAAGTCTGCAACCCGTCCAGCCTTTTCAAGCTCTTTATTATAATCCTTGGTATCTCCAGGAATGCAAAGATCTTCCATAAACTGTTTTCTGATTTCAGGAATCTTCTTGAGGGCTTCTTTAAGGCCCTCTTCCGAACGGGACATACCGACTTTTTCGATCATGATGTCGCCAAGCTGACGGTGAATTTCATCGGCGGTGGTTTTACCACTAATCTTCATTAGTTTTTCGATGCCTTGCGTTACGTTCGCTTTGGCTTCCGCAAATTCAGGTGCATCGGTGGTGACCTTACTTAGTTTCTCCGTAGCCAAGTAATTCCCTAAGGTATAGGGAATCACAAAATAGCCGTCGGCAAGACCCTGCATCAGTGCAGAAGCACCCAAGCGGTTAGCCCCGTGATCCGAGAAGTTTGCTTCACCGAGGGCGAAAAGCCCATCAATTGTGGTCATCAAGTTGTAGTCCACCCACAGACCGCCCATGGTGTAGTGAGGGGCAGGGTAGATCATCATTGGAGTTTCGTAGGGATCATCACCGGTAATTTCGTGATACATGGCGAAGAGGTTACCATAACGGGAGGAGATCACATCTTTACCGAGGCGGTTGATGGCATCTGCGAAATCGAGATACACCGCAAAGCCCGTAGGCCCGACGCCACGGCCTTCGTTACAGACTTCTTCTGCATTTCGAGACGCGATATCGCGCGGAACCAGGTTTCCGAAGGCCGGATATTTGGTTTCTAGGTAATAATCTCGTTCTTCTTCAGGGATGTCCACCGGTTTACGCTCATCGCCTTTGCGTTTGGGAACCCATACCCGACCATCGTTACGAAGGGATTCACTCATCAAGGTGAGTTTGGATTGGGTTTCGCCAAAGCGGGGAATGCAGGTGGGATGAATTTGGGTAAAACAGGGATTGGCAAAATGTGCGCCTCGCTTGTAACAGCGCCAAGCTGCGGTGGGATTACAGTTCATCGCGTTGGTGCTCAAATAATAGACCGTGGAATAGCCACCTGTACAGAGGAGAACAGCATCTGCCGCATATTCTTCTAATTCACCAGTGACTAAATTCCGAACAATGATTCCGCGGGCTTTTCCATCCACAATCACCAGATCCAGCATTTCCCGACGGGGGATAACTTCTACGGAACCGGCATCCACTTGCCGCATGAGGGCACCGTAAGCTCCCAAGAGAAGTTGTTGTCCAGTTTGTCCACGTGCATAGAAGGTACGTGACACCTGAGCGCCACCAAAAGAGCGATTACTCAAGGTTCCACCATATTCTCGGGCGAAAGGAACGCCTTGAGCCACGCATTGATCAATAATGTTGTTGCTGACTTCAGCTAAGCGGTGAACATTAGCTTCACGGGAACGAAAATCACCGCCTTTAACGGTGTCGTAAAATAAACGGTAGGTACTATCACCGTCATTTTGGTAGTTCTTTGCCGCATTAATACCGCCCTGAGCTGCCACGGAGTGGGCGCGTCGAGGGGAATCTTGAATACAGAAAGATTTAACTTTGTAACCTAGCTCACCGAGAGATGCGGCTGCGGAGGCACCCGCCAGACCGGTTCCAACCACGATGACTTCATGGTTTCGTTTGTTGCTCGGATTGACCAACTTCATGTTGAATTTGTGTTGGGTCCACTTTTCGTCCATGGGACCTTCAGGGATTTTAGCGTCGAGGGTTAGTTTTTTGATCATGATAGAACCTTAATATAAATAGAATTAACCTAGCATCCACGGAGCGAGAATGAGGCGGGCATGCGACCCATAGTCAGGAACCGCATTGGGATCAAAGGTGCCTCGCATCATAAAAATGAGGAGGGGTAACAAGAAGAACCCAACGGCTAATGCAACCGCCAAGGCCATTCCGGCAACGTGTAAATAGGGAATTGTAGACGGGCGGGTGAGGCCTAGACTTTGAATGGCGCTCCAGATTCCGTGCATGAGGTGAGAGCAAAGAACGAACATTGCGGCCATGTAGAGCAATACGAGCCCAAAATTACCTTGGAAAGTTAGGACCACAAGTTTGTAAACATTTATGGCTTCGATACCATTTTCCATGGTCATGGTCCCAATGACTTCGTGATCGGCATATTTAAAGTTAATCAAGTGAACAACAATGAATACTAATAGAATCGTACCACTCACGGCCATATACATGGAGTGAAAACTACGTTTGCTGGGTCCACCGGCATATGCACTCGCCTCATACCCACGAGGACGGGCCTTTTTCTTGCCCCATTGTACGGTCAAAGCCGACCACATATGCAGAGCAAAGAATCCTAATAGTCCAATTTCTGCGATCCGGATAAACATCCCATGCATAAAGTGATGAAGAAAACGTGCGTAGGCATTGAAAACGTCTGGACCCGCGAACAAGGTAAGGTTTCCAATCAAGTGGGCAACCAAAAATAGAACCAGGGACAAACCGGTAATGCCAGTTAGTAGCTTTACTACCACGGAGGAGATCTGCGGGTTTTTCAAATTTATCATGATAGAAGTTTCCTTTAAAAATCAATTTGTATCTTACGAAGGTATGAGTAATTGACAAATAAATAACGAAATAAAGTCTCTGCTTTTTGTTGAGACGATCAAAAACATGTTGTTAATTAAAATCATAGCTTTGTTTGTTATGAACATAATCTAAAATCCCATCTATGAAAGTTCAGAAATCCATAAAACTTGCCCACACCTCCAGTGTCTTAATTTCCGTCGTCTTAAATGGACTTCTGATTCTAGCACTCCTTACCTTTATCACCTTTTCCGACGGAGCGGACAGAGAGGTGAGTACGGTCATGGTCATTGATGCCATGGATCAGGAAGATATTGATGAAATCGAAGAGGAACTTGTACCCGAGGAAGTCGTAGATCCTGACGAACTGGACGAATTAGTCGATTTCTCCTTGGATACGCCAATGGAAACGGAGTTCGAAACGGAAACCGAGGTGGTGGATCAGGTCGAAACCGATGTAAGCAGTCTTTCGGATTTAATGTCGGATGTCTCAAGCCCAGTAGTGATGACTGGATTATTGGTCGGGCGAACCCCCAAAGCCCGGCAAGCGGCCATGGCAAAATATGGCCATGGAATGGGTAAATTTTCGGAACCCGCGGTTATGAACGCTTTGGAGTGGCTACGGGACAATCAGGGGGCAAACGGTTCTTGGGGAAAAGAAGGTAGGTCTGGAGGGAATACAGGGTATACTGGGTTAGCTCTCCTCACGTTCTTAGCTCATGGTGAAACACCTGCCTCTGCGGATTTCGGATCTACCGTAGCCAAAGGAATTCGCTATATCGTAGAAAATCAGGATGCCCGTGGCGTTTTCCGTCCTGCGGGGTCTCATACCTCTTATGGCCATGCCATGGCGACCTACGCCTTGGCTGAGGCCTACACCATGACGGGGAATATTCTGCTTAAACAACCTTTGGAGCGCGGGGTGAAGATCATTATGGATGGGCAAATGGATAACGGGGGATATGATTACGATTATAAACTGGAAACCCGCAACGACCTCTCTGTAGGAGCTTGGCATGTACAGGCGTTAAAAGCTTCCCGGATTGCGCTTCCTGATGATCCCCAAATTAAAAAATATCTAAATTCGGCCATGGACGGAATGCTTGCAGGGTCAAAAGTGGATGGCAATGGAGGACGGGGGTTTACCTACACCGTAAACGCTGAAGGAAATGTAGGGGGACCACGGGATATTATTTCGGCTGCTGGAACCTTGGGACTTCACTTGTCCGGGCGTGCGAAAAGTAAAGAGGCTAAACAGTCCTTAACGTTTCTCGAGCGATATACGGAAAGTGACATGCTTCCTCAATGGGGAAGAAAGCCTGAAAGGGGCGGCGGCGGACATCTTATGCTATGGTATTATGCGGTTCAGGCCTTTTTTCATGAAAATCCGGATGGTAAAAATTTCAAACGCTACATGCCGTCCATGGTGAAGGCTCTGGTTCAAAATCAAGCCAGCGATGGTCATTGGTTGTGTTATTCGGAAGGGAAAAGGCAAGGGAAAGTGTTTCATACGACCTTATCCGCATTAGGTTTAATGGTGTATTATCGTTATTTACCCACTACCCAAGCGGAAAATATTCAGCCGGCCAACAGCCCTCAGATCGATCAGGTCGAAGATGAAGAAGAAATTGGATTTGAGATTTAAGAACGTTTTTCAAATTTACTTCTAAACTTCTATTTTGCATCCCCCTATAATGCTTCCATATTAAACAGATATTGTGGATGCATTATGAAAGTTCAAAAATCTATTAAACTCGCTCACACCTCAAGTGTGCTTATCTCAGTGGTCCTAAATGGCTTGCTCATACTGGCACTGCTTACCTTTATCACCTTTTCTGACGGAGCGGACAGAGAATTGAGTACGGTCATGGTGATCGATGCCATGGATCAGGAAGATATTGATTTTCCCGAAGAGGAAATCGTGCCGGAAGAAGTGGTGGATCCTGACGAATTGGATGAATTTGTCGATTTCGCCTTGGATACGCCAATGGAAACAGAGTTTGAAACAGAAACCGAGGTGGTGGATCAGGTCGAAACCGATATGAGCAGCCTTTCGGAATTGATGACCGATGTCTCAAGTCCGGTAGTGATGACTGGATTACTGAAGGGACGAACCCCCAAAGCCCGTCAGGCGGCTATAGCGAAATATGGTCATGGAATGGGTAAATTTTCGGAACCCGCGGTCATGAAAGCCTTGGAGTGGTTACGGGACAATCAGGGGGCAAACGGTTCTTGGGGAAAAAATGGTAAGTCTGGAGGGAACACCGGGTATACCGGGTTGGCTCTTCTAACCTTTTTGGCTCATGGAGAAACCCCTGCCTCTGCAGATTTCGGATCTACCGTAGCCAAGGGAATTCGTTATATCGTTGAAAATCAGGATGCCCGTGGGGTGTTTCGCCCTACAGGAGCTCACACCGCTTATGGCCATGCTATGGCGACCTACGCCTTGGCTGAGGCCTACACCATGACCGGGAATATTTTACTTAAACAACCTTTGGAGCGGGGGGTGAAGATCATTATGGATGGTCAAATGGATAACGGTGGATACGACTATGATTATAAACAGGAAACTCGTAATGACCTCTCCCTAGGCGCTTGGCATGTACAAGCTTTAAAGGCATCCCGAATTGCACTTCCTGATGATCCCGAAATTAAAAAATATTTAAACTCTGCCATGGACGGAATGCTTGCCGGGTCAAAAATGGATAGCAATGGAGGACGGGGGTTTACGTATTCCATGAATGGTAATGGAGACGTAGGGAGCCCTCGTAACATTGTTACGGCTGCTGGCGGCCTTACCTTGTATCTATCCGGCCGTGGACAAAGTAAAGAAGCCCGCGAAACCATGGATTTTCTTGAGCGATTTACCAGCAGTGATACCCTTCCTACCTGGGGCACTGAGGATCCGCAAAATGCTTACGGAGGAATAATTAATCTCTGGTACTATGCGGTTCAGGCATTTTTCCAGGAGAATCCGGATGGTAAAAATTTTAAACGCTACATGCCTTCCATGGTTAGGGCGCTGGTTCAAAACCAAGCCTCGGATGGTCACTGGCTCTGCTACACGGAAAGAGGAGCCGGCCAAGGGCCGACCTATAATACAACCTTAGCGGCTTTAGGTCTGATGGTATATTATCGCTATTTACCTACGACCCAAGCGGAAAATATTCAGCCAGCCAACACCCCTCAGGCCGAACAGGTTGAAGATGAAGAGGAAATAGGGTTTGAGATTTAAGAAAGTTTTAAAATTTAATCCTAAACTTCTATTTAGGATTTTCCTATGATACTTCCATCGTAATCCGATACCTTGGAAGTCTTATGAAAGTTCAAAAATCTATTAAACTCGCTCACACCTCAAGTGTGCTCATCTCAGTGGTCCTAAATGGCTTACTTATAGTGGCATTGCTTACCTTTATCACCTTTTCAGATGGGGCGGATCGTGAACTAAGCACGGTAATGGTGATCGATGCCATGGATCAGGAAGATATTGATGAAATCGAAGAGGAAATCGTGCCGGAAGAAGTGCTCGACCCTGATGAGCTGGATGAATTAGTCGATTTCACTCTCGATACCCCAATGGACACCGAATTTGTGCAGGAGGATGTGGTGGACCAAGTCACCGAGACCAACGTGAACAGTTTATCGGACTTACTGTCGGATGTGTCCAGTCCGGTGGTCATGACCGGGTTGATGGTGGGGCGAACCAGCAAAGCCCGAGCCGTTGCCCTCTCTCGATACGGGAAAGGCTATGAAAAATTTTCAGAACCAGCGGTACTTAAAGCACTAGAATGGTTGCGTGATAACCAGCACTCAAGCGGCTCTTGGACCAAAGGTGGGAAAAAAGACGGTGCTCGGAATACAGGATATACCGGCTTAGCTTTATTAACTTTTTTAGCGCATGGGGAAACCCCAGCCTCTGCTGAGTTTGGAAGCGCAGTTGCCAGAGGCATTCGCTTCCTTGTGGAAAATCAAGATGCTCGTGGCGTGTTTAGACCTGCAGGGGGGCACACTTCTTATGGGCATGCTATGGCCACCTACGCTTTGGCGGAGGCCTACACCATGACGGGGAATATCCTGCTCAAAGAACCCTTGGAACGTGGTGTGAAAGTCATCATGGACGGCCAAATGGCTAATGGGGGGTATGACTACGATTATAAGCAGGAAAGTCGAAACGATTTGTCTACAGCGGCTTGGAATGTCCAAGCATTGAAGGCCTCAGCCCTGGCCTTACCCGAAAATAAAGAAGTTAAAAAATATATGAATACCGCCATGGACGGTATGGTTTTCGGGTCAGCGAAAACAGGTGATGGTGGGCGGAAATTTTCCTACACGGTTAGCAACGATGGGAAAAAGGGCGGTGGCGGAAAAATTCTTAGTGCCGCAGGTGGTTTGACGTTGCACCTGACAGGTCGTGCGAAAAACAGAGAGGCCAGAGAGACGATCAAATATTTAGAGTCATTTACGGCTTCGGACACCTTGCCTAGCTGGGGAAATGAGGAAGCTAAATCCGGGCACGGCGGTGAGATCAATTTTTGGTATTATGCGATCCAAGCCTTCTTTCAGGAAGATCCGGATGGAAAAAACTTCGGACGTTTTATGCCGTCTATGGTGAAGGCGCTGGTCCAAAACCAAGCTTCGGATGGTCACTGGCTCGACTACACGGAGCATGGTAAAAAACAAGGCCCTACCTATAATACGACCTTGGCTGCCTTAGGTCTGATGGTCTATTACCGCTATCTTCCCACTACCCAAGCTAGCAATATTCAAAGCGGTGGCGTCCCCGGTGCTAACGAGCCGGACGAAGAAGACGGAGAAGTCGGCTTCGAGATTTAGGAAAATGAATCGGGGGCGTCTCGTCCCCACATCAATCCATTATCGAGAAGTTGCTGGGGCGGGGCGCCCCAGATCCATTTTATCGAATCTGCCCCGTGCCTAGCACGTGGAATTTATAGGTGGTTAGCTCTTCTAGTCCCATGGGACCACGAGCATGAAGCTTGTCCGTGCTGATCCCAATCTCCGCTCCCAGCCCGAACTCATTTCCATCTGTAAAACGGGTGCTGGCATTTACGTAGACTGTTGCACTATCCACTTCTTGCAGGAATTTTTTCTGCGCGGAATCGTTTTGACTCAAAATAGCATCCGAATGTTTTGATCCATGGATGTTGATGTGTTCAATCGCAGCATCCACATCTTCAACCACCCCAACCGTTAGAATTAGATCGAGGTACTCTTCGTCCCAATCAGCTTCGGTGGCAGGAATAGCTTCCGGAATAAGCGCGCAGGTAGCGGAATCGCCTCGTATTTCTACTTTTTTTGCGATCAGTCGGTTTGCGAGCATGGGAAGAAACTCTTCGGTAATGTCTTTATGAACCAAAACGGTTTCGACGGCATTGCAAACTCCAGGACGTTGAGTTTTAGCGTTATCGACAATATCAATGGCCATCGGAAGGTCCGCATCCTTATCTACAAAAATATGGCAAATACCATTGTAGTGTTTGATGACCGGTACCCGAGCGTCTTCCACCACCGCACGAATTAATCCGTGTCCACCTCGAGGAATAATCAAATCCACCAAACCTTCCAGTTGAACCAATTCTTTGACCGCTGAACGATTGATGGTTTGTATTAACTGAACGGCATTCGGAGGCAGTCCCTTCTTTTCCCCACCTTCCTGAATTGCTTTCGCCAAGGCTTGGTTACTATAAATGGCTTCTTTACCACCTCGTAAAATCGTTGCATTAGATGATTTGAAACAGAGCACGGCCGCGTCCACCGTCACGTTAGGACGGGATTCAAAAATAATCCCAATCACTCCAATCGGAACGCGAGTTTTACGGATTTCCAAACCATTTGGACGAACCCAAGTGCTCATGACATCCCCGACGGGGTCTTTGAGCGCGACCACATCATGAATTCCCTTCACCATGGAGCTGTAGCGTTCGTCAGTCAGTTCTAGACGATCCAGCATTGCTGCATTCAATCCATTCCGTTTGGCTTCCTGTAAATCTTTTTGATTGGCAGCCTGAATCTCTTTCTTCCGGGCATCCAATTCTTCCGCCATCGCTTCCAGAATCGTATTTTTTTTGCGTGAACTCAGCTTAGCAAGCGCCAGAGATGCTTTCTGTGCTCGTTCGCCCATTTCTAAAATTTCGCTTTTTTTAATCATCAGTGGTTTCCTTTTCAATCAAGAGCACTAGGTTATCCCTATGTATCACTTCTGTCGAGACGGCGGGACCGAGTATTTTGATGATGCGATCGGATTGTTTCCCTTTGATACCTTGGAGATCTTCTGAACTAAATTCGCTAAGGCCCGAACCAATTAGGTCACCAGAGGCCGAACGTATCTCCACCACCGAACCTGTAGGGAAAACACCTTCCACTTCAGAAATTCCTGCCGCAAGCAGACTTTTCCCACCTAAACGGAGGGCTTTTTCAGCCCCGGCATCGACCACTAATTTCCCGCTAGGTTTGTGAAAGAAGGCTATCCAATGTTTTCGTTTACCTTTGATACGCCCGTCATCTTTGATTTGGCCAATACAGGTACCTACATCTTCGCCCGCCAAGGCTCTTAGCAAACTATCGGACTTCCGACCGTCTAGAATAAGAGATATCGCTCCCGCTTTATTCGCCATTTGAGCCGCTCCCAACTTTGTGGCCATGCCTCCGGTGGAAAGCTCGGAGCCTTTACTGCCCACCAAGGCGAGTTCTTTGGGGCCAATCTTGGGTAAATAGGATACACGCTCTGTCCGGTTACCCGTAAGAGGCGCACGTAAGCCATTTACAGAGGTGCAAAGGAGCAAGGCGTCCGCATCCACTAATACTGATACCAAAGAAGCTAGATAATCATTATCGCCCAAGCGGATCTCATCTACCGATACCACATCGTTCTCATTTACGATAGGGACCACCCCTTTACGCAAAAGGCCGAGAAGGGTATTGCGGGCATTCAAGTGTCGGTTCCGCTGTTTTAAATCGTCATGGTTGAGCAAGATCTGTCCGGTTGCGATGCCTTTCTTTTCAAAGCGTTCGCTGTACATGCGCATCAAAAAGGTTTGGCCAACTGCGGCAGCCATTTGCAGAGAAATTAAATCATCAGGCCGCTTCGCAAAGCCGAGCGGATCTAATCCCGCACCCACCGCACCCGAAGACACGATGACCACCTCACGTCCCTCTTTCACTAAATCGGAGACTTGATCCACTATAGCTTGGATACGAACAGGATTAGGACGCCCTCGATGGTCTACCAATACGCGGGTGCCGAATTTGATTACCACCCGCCGGGCGGTTCTCAGCCGATCTCTGTTTGCTTGATGAGCCATACGCTTAGAATCCGGGCATCATCCCTTTGGGCATACGGGGCATTTTGCCTTTCATGCTTTTTAATTTCTTGGTCATTTTCTGAGCCTGTGCAAACTGCTTAATCAGGTCATTCACATCTTTTACCCGGGTACCACTACCCTTGGCAATTCGGACGCGACGCTTCCCATTAATAATCTTGGGACGCCTCCGTTCTTTCGAGGTCATACTTAAAATAATCGCTTCAAATTTTTTCGATTGCCGCTGACCCACTTCCGCCGCTTTGGCTTTTTTCACCGCGTCCATCTGAGGCATCCCTGGCATCATATCCATCAACTGAGACATCGATCCCAATTTTTTCATCTGACGAATTTGTGAAAGGAAATCATTCAGGTCCATTTGACCGCTGAACATGCGCTTTTCCATGCGCTTCATTTCGTCTTCATCGACGTTTTCTTGGGCTTTCTCTACCAAACTGACCACATCGCCCATGCCTAGAATTCGATCCGCCATCCGGTCGGGATAGAAAGGTTGCAAGTCTTCCTGCTTTTCACCCATACCTACCATCAAAATAGGACAACCTGTCACTTCTCGAACCGACAGGGCCGCACCACCACGGGCATCCCCATCGAGTTTGGTGAGAATAATACCGGTAAGACCACAGCGCTGATTAAAAGTTTCGGCTACCGAAACGGATTCCTGTCCCATCGCCGCATCGATGACCAATATTTTGTTTTGGGCATCGGTTACGCTTACCAATTCCGCAACTTCCGCGACCAACTCGTTATCGATCTGTAAGCGTCCGCCGGTATCGTAAATAACGACATCGTAACTTAATTGTTCCGCTTGGGTCCTCGCTCTGCGTGCCACAGCGGCGACCCCTTCACCTGGAATGGGGCCCAACATATCGACACCGGCCTGCTCGGCCAATACGCGTAATTGGTCCACGGCTGCGGGACGCCTAATATCACACCCGACCACCAACACTTTCTTTTTTTCACCTTTGAAACGGCGAGCCAGCTTACCCGTGGTGGTGGTTTTACCCACCCCGTGCAGACCTAGCATAACGATGGACTGGGTGTGGCTGGATTGAATGAACTGGACCTGCTCTTCTCCAAGCAAACGCTCCATTTCGTCATGAACAAATTTTACAAACTGTTGCCCGGGAGACACGCTATTCAGGACATCTTCCCCCATTACCTGTTCGCGAACATTTTTCACAAAGGTCTTCACGACTTGGAAATGTACGTCAGCTTCCAGCAGAGCCATCCGCACGTCGCGCAGGGCTTCTTGAATATTGTCCTCCGTCAATTTACCCTGTCCGCGCAGGTTCTTGAAGGTGGTTTGTAGAGATTGGGTCAGTTGATCAAACATAGTGATGCCTTTTGACCTTAGAGACTCGATGGTTCAAGCACGATCTAGGAGAGATTAGGGTTCGTTATTGGGAGGAATACTCACGCAAAGCCGTCAAAAGGGCAACGTATCTGTGTGGTGGAGGTCTAAATAGCATTTATACACGGGTGTAAAAAAAAGTGGATCTTCCCTCTATCTAGTGAGATCTATGTATTCCCCCAAAGACATACGGGCCGAATGTATTCAGCGTTTGGAAAAAGACATGAACAGGCTGGTATCCGATGACAAGGGCTAGGGGCGTAAAAGTAAAAAGAGGAGTCGACCTGGAGTACGCGTAGCTTGCCAACGCCCTGTGGTAGGAAGCTTACTTCCGTTATCCGCTTCCATTACCACTTGGGTTTGGGCAGTTATCGCACTGGGCGGTGCTGGTCTGATACGTTTCAAAGACCTGTTTTCCACTTCAATGAAGATCTCTAACTGGCCGTTTGTACTGGTTTGGCTACTGGGTAGCGGGATTGTGGTCGTTTCTCTGTTTCTTCCGCTCATACCTGTGATTGAAGGATTGTCGTCGGCCGAGAGGATTTCAATCAGCTAGAGCACTTTCTATTTAATTTGACGCAAAAGGAGATATGTGTCATATTTTCAATATGACAACAAAATCTTGTCCGGATGAATTAAGAGAGCGCATCGTGGCTTGCCGCCAAGAAGGCAATAGCG
>Ga0222650_1000409_pt1 | contig 34413 bp, 26 predicted proteins | sample AntAcemetagen367_FD_179820 | JGI IMG/M metagenome (GOLD analysis project Ga0222650, IMG submission 179820) | Saline water microbial communities from Ace Lake, Antarctica - #367 | ecosystem: Environmental > Aquatic > Non-marine Saline and Alkaline > Saline | place: Antarctica: Ace Lake... | reverse complement strand
AATTTCTCCACCATGGTTTCCTTGATCAGCTCTGGAAGCTTCACGATGAAAAGCGGAGTCCGAAGCAATTTCACCCGGGAAATTCGGCCCTCGTAGGAGCCTTCGTAGAGAGTGGCCAACCACGATCTTTTCCCGCGTTTGAACAGCTGCCAGAGAGATCGCTTGGAAGACTTGTCCAGCGGTTTTGGGAAAGGAGGGGTGTATGCCATCAGGTCTGAGGGTTTCCGGGATATTGGGTTTCGAGAAATTCGGGGCCGGAGGTGAGCTTGAAATAATCGTAATCGGTGGGTAAATCCGCGGCCATGATATATTGGAAATGGATGCGGAAGATGTCCTTCTTCATCTCCGCATAGTCCTCCGGCGAAAACATTTTCACGATGCGGACAGGATGTCGCGTGGGACTCACCGGAATTCCGACCGCTCGCGGGATGCCGGATGATTCCAAAGGATCCGCATCACTAATACACGCGCCGTCCCTTTTCGCGAAAAAATCCAACCAGCGGATTCCCGAAGCGTAAGCCACTTGTCTGATGTCCTCGCGCAGGGCGGCAGACCCTGGAAGAAGGCTTGCGAGCTGGAGGCAGCCACCGACCGACACGAATCCGAATTTCGGGCCTTCCCTCCCCAGTTCCGGGTTTGCACGTAGCATCTTCGCGATCATCGGGATGACGAGCGCGGTCCCCATGCTGTGGCCGACCACAAGAATTTCGTCGGCGTCCGAGTTCTCCATCCGTTCGGATACGTAGTCCGCGAAATCCTCGATCCGTCTGTCGATCTCCGGCCGTTTCCCCCGGACCCATGCCACCGTGACCGAGCAGATGCGCAAGAGCCAGTAAGTGTGAAGTTTTTTATCCGACCACCGAGCCAATTTCAGGGCGAAGTAGCAGATGATCAGCGCGGGTAGGATGCCGATCCACCATACGGATCCGAAAGCCGTAGGAAGTAGCAGCGCCGAGCATGCGAAGCCGATCGCGAGAAAGATCAGGCCGAAAAAGACGACGCCGGGGAAGCCTATCGTGGTGGCGAACGGCCAGGAGAATCTCCAGGTTTTCAGAAACCAGTTCGCTCTCAAAAAATACCAATACGCGGGCGCCGCAGCCGTAAAAAGATCCACCTCGGTCTTCGGCCAGTTCTCCCGGATCAGGTCATCCCAGCGGAGAAACTCGTATTCCGTTTTCGTTCCGGTGGACTTCAGGGAAATATCCCAGCCGTTGGAAATACGATTCACCTTCCGGCGTGGGCCGATCTCCAGCTCCATCCCGTTGAGGCGGCTCTGTTTTTTGCATTCCGTCGCGAAGAGTTTGTGATAATGGGAGGGTCCACGCGGGTCGTAACCGCTGATGTAAAACACAAGACGTTTTCGGACGTCTCTTCTGGATATTGCGGTTGGCATCGATGCGGCGAGACTGCTGGGCGAGGCTGGCTCGGGCAAGCGGGATTTCCGCCAGTAAATTTCCTCCCCTCGTGCCCTGATTTGTTCGCAGGACCTTCCGGGCGGCAAGCGGTCGAAAATCCGATCTCGGTTCTATTCGTATCCGTGCTTCCCCCCTTTGACAATCCTGTAAATGGGGTATCAGGACTCGCATCGTGAGTTTTCCGTCATTCTCATTGGTATCGGGAGTTGTCATTCGGGTCAGTCCGGCGGATGGAAAGTGGCGAGAACTCCAAAAATTGGCGTTCATTCGCGGTTTTCTTTTCCTAGGGAAGCGCTAGCGATCAATCTACCATCCAGGGAAGCTCACACCTCAAAGCCTTAAGGCCATTTGAGGTTTAGAGTTTCCAAATCTGCGGGGATGGTGATTTTGGGATTAGGCGAGGTGGAAGGGACGAGTTTGACGGTTTTTCCGAGGGATTCGATGGCGGAGGCTTCGTCGGTGACGAGGATTTTTTTTCCCAGGATGTGCGCGTAGGCGCGGCGGATGAGATCGGCTTGAAAAATTTGTGGAGTTTCCATGAACCAGAGGTTTTCGCGGGTGATGGAAGATAGTGTGAAGTCGCTGTCGTCGGAGCGTTTCAGGGTTTCGGTGACGCGGCGGGCGAGGGAGGCTGCTTCGTGTTCCCGCGCGGCTTCGAGCGTGGAAAGGATGTCAGTTTGAGAAACGAGGGGGCGGGCCGCGTCGTGTATGGCGATGAGTTCCGCGTCCGAGGAAGCGGCAGCTAGGCCATTGGCGACGGAAAGGTGGCGCTGCATCCCGCCATCGACGCGGCGGAGGGGTTTGGTCAAAGTTATTTCCTCAAGCAGTGCCATACGTTCTGGCGGGGCGACAAGGATGATTTCGGTGATTGCGTCGCAGGCGAGGAAGGTTTCGAGCGTTCGGGCGAGAACAGACTTACCGGCAAGGGGAGCGGCGAGTTTGTCGAAGCCCATGCGGTGGCTGAAGCCTGCAGCGACAATGATGGCGGGAAGTTTGCTCATGTTGTAGGGGGATTTACGGTCAGAACACCGATTTAGCCAAGCTCCGGGGCGAAGAAGTGCGAGAATCGGGTGGTTGAAGGGTGTTTTCCGGGCCTATTCAGATTCGGGCATGCAGAGGATCTTGTTGATTGGCTGGGAACCTTTGTCCATGTGGACGCACTTCAAAACCATCAAAGAAAAAACGGGTAGCATCACGCAAGCTACTCCAAAGCGGGATCGGGCGCACTGACGGGCGCAAGCCGCATGAAATCAAGAGTCCGTTCCTCCATCCAGGAATAGAAAGGATTCCATTTCTGGCGGAGCAACTCGCTGGAACTGATGACAAGTATGCCTCGTTCGCCGCGAAGGCTTCGATTGCCAAGGGTGGGGATTTCATCTCCCCTGCCGCTGCCGTATAGCGGATCATCCTCAGGAAACGGGAGGGCTACATGAGAAAGGGAGAAAATCTCGGAAGGCCATGCCATTTCCGTGAGCTCGGTGGAGACCTCTGTTTCTCCGGCCTTGCGGTGGCTGATCATGACCCTGCGCGAAGGTGAGCCATTGTCTTCGGCCGCATTCTTCACGACGGTTAGAGCGAAGGAGTATTCCTTGCCAACAAGAAGCCCTTCAAGTGCGACGGCGGGGTCTTTGGTTATCAGGTGCTCGACGAGTTCGACCCGGTTGATATCGAAAAGCACCAGTTCGTTTCCTCGCTCGGGGAGCCGCTCGAAAAGACGGGAGATCAGAGCAGGTGCGGAGACCGTGGCATCCACGACGGACTGGAACGCGAGGACTCTGGGGAACTCACCCAAGGCATCCGCCCTGGCCATTTTCGTGAGGCGCTTTTCGATTTCAGCGGTGATCCGATATGCCTGATGGGCGGCGTTCACGGCAAAAGAGCTATATTTGAACGGGTCGTATTCGACGGATATCGAGTTCCAAGCAAGCTTCTCAAGCCCGAGCCAGTGACCGATGCGACCTTGCCAGACCGCCAACGCAGCGGATTTCGAAACACCGATTTCAGGGGAAATCAACACGAGGCCCTCGGGTCTGGGGAGCGAAGCGTCTTCAAGCGTCTCGATCGCGTAGACCACTGCCAGGGCACCGCCGTTCGAGTAGCCAACGATATAGAGTGGCTGGTCGCCGATGGACTGCTTGAGATGCTTCGCAGCCAGACGAACTGCTGCCGCCATATCCTTCCATGTCGTCTCTACCAGTCCGCTGGGGGCCGTGCCGTGACCGGGAACGCGAAGCCCGATAACCGCAGCACCCGAAGCATGAAATTTTTTCCCCAAATGACGCAGGCTGTAGGGCGAGTCGGACATGCCGTGGAGCAATAGCACGCCGGCAGTTGGTGCGGTTTGCTTGAGTTCGAAAGTCCGATTCCAGTTTGTGGCCATGCTGGTCGGATCCATCATGCTTCCTTTTTGGTAGCGGTTGATGTTGTTCGAATCTCCCGGCGGGGTCTTGTCGTAGACTTTCAATTCCAACTGCTTGAACAGACGATCCTCAAGCTCCAGATATCCGGCAAAGTCGGACACGTCGGAGTCGGTTGTGAATTCCTCATCAAGATCCACCTCATGCCAAAGCTGGAGGTCGGCGCGCTGGTTCAGCACGTACACTGCGATCGAAACCAGCGAGACGAACGTCACCAGTAAACCGTAACCAAGAGTCCTGCGCAGGATATTGACGACGTGGATGGTGGTTTTGTTCATACGGGAGAACTATCAGATTCGTGGGAAATCTGGAAAGAAAAGGCGATGAGAGGTTTGGGGCGTTTCGAATTGCGCACACTACGTTGCATGATTGCATATTGATCGATCCTATCGTCAACTGCCAAGGATGGATCTCAGGGAAATACTTCCGGACAAGGACTTCGGATTGCAAATGCGCTTCCAGAAGGGCGATGTGGCTGCGTTTTTTGGACCGGGCGCAAATCACACCTCGGTCATCGCGGAACGGCAAGACTGGATCGCCCGTGATCCGAAAACCCATCTCGCGCTTCTGCCCGAAGGGGTGGATCTTCTCGATGAAACGATAGCGATGGCGGAGGCATTGAAAACCTTGCCGGAGGGGAAATTCGAAAGCTTGGACCCGACAGAGCGGTGCAGGTTGCTGGGCGAACTCTGGGAGGCCGATTTTCTACTCATGAAACCGGATAACGAGGGAGTGTTCCGCATGGTTGGCGGCTGTCTTTGTTTTCCATCCCACTGGGATCTCCGCGAAAAGATGGGCCAATCGATGACGGCCATCCATGCTCCCATACCCGGATTGAACGAGACACTCGGACGACAGATCGACGGTTTCCTCAAGCGCATCAAACCCGGCATCTCATGGGAACGATTCAACTGGGGCCTGAGCCGCACGCCCGAGCGTAATCTCCACCCATCACGCGAATTGCCGCGCCTCGACTCTTCCGGCGAAGTCTGGTGGCGCCTGGAGGAACAATCACTTGTGGCCCTACCGAAATCGGGAGGGATACTGTTCGGGATTAAAATTGAGATCAGACCACTTACTGAAATCAAAGCTGATCCCAAAGCACGGATCGGAATGATCCGAGCGCTGAAAACGATGGAGGAATCGATGGCTACCTACAAGGGCATCTCGAAGGCGCGAGAGCGTTTGTTGCAGCTACTGGAAGCCACCTGAAAAGGAAAGCTCAGGATTGCGAATGCTCGTGAATCATTTTCACAAGTTCATCCTTGAGAGCGAGTCGCTTGATCTTCTGCTCGTTCGTGTATTCGTCCGACGGGGTTTCAATGTTTTCCTCGATACGGTGGACCTCTTTATCCTTCTCGTGATATTCGCGGAAGAGCTTGGCGAAGTGGGCGTTGTGCATCTTGAGCTCATGTATGGCGTCGCGGTGCTCCGGGAGTTCGTGGACGAGGTCGTGTTTTTGGATGGGCATGGTCTGATTTTGGTTCTTCGAAAAAAATCCTAGTCGTGTTAAGGAATTACTCACTTATAATGGTATATACTCAGATCAACCAGCGTTTTACCATGAAAATCAACTTTCTCACCCTTCTACTGATGTTTGTAGCACCCCTGATATCCTTTGCAGAGGATGCCGCTGAAGCAGAGCCACTATTCGATGGCAAGACGCTCAAGGGCTGGAAGCCGGTGAAGGAAAAAAATGCCAAATACTGGTCCGTGGTCGATGGCGTGATCACGGGCAGTAACGACGGCAAAAAGGTTCCGACGAATACTTACCTGACAACTGAAAAAACATACGAGGATTTTGAATTCCGATGCGCCTTCCGCATCAGCGGCGATCACAAGACCGGCCTGATCAATAGTGGCATCCAGTACCGCTCGCCAATCGAAGGAAACAAGATAATCGGCTATCAGGCGGATATCGGTCGCGGATACTGGGGTGACATCTACGATGAGCACCGTAGAGGCAAATTGATCGGTGGTGATATTTCGAAATTGAAGGACACGCTGAAAGAAGACGGTTGGAACGAATACCTCATCCGCTGCAAAGGGAACAAACATGAGCTCTTCATCAATGGAGTGAAGGTCGCCACTTATACTGAGGAACAGGATGTTCCATCGGTAGGGGTCATCGGATTGCAGCTTCACAGCGGTGGGATCGCGAAAGTAGAGTTCAAGGACATCACGCTGAAGCAACTTTGATCCCTGTTCCAACTTTCCACCCTTTCATGAAAACCCTTTCATTCGTCATCATCGGCTTGGTTGCCATCGCACCTGTCATTGAAGCAAAGAAAACCCAGTCGGAACGCACCGGGGCGAACTCGCCCGAGGAGCAACTGGCGACCTTCACCCTGCCAGAGGGCTTCGTGATCGAGCTGGTCGCAAGCGAGGCGGATGGCGTGGTGAATCCCATCGACATGGCATTCGATGACGCCGGTCGCCTGTGGACGCAGACGGGCCGGATGTATCCGCTGGACCCGGTGAAAGACATCAAGTGGAATGAGCTTCTCCGCTTGATGGATAACCCGGAGGAACAGGAGAAGAATCCGGAATTCAAACGGGTCCGCGATCTCTATCAGGGTAAGACAAAAGGTGAAGATCAGGTGCTCGTGCTTTCCGGGTTATACGGTGGCGAAAAAACGAAGACCTCCGTTTTTGCCGATGGCTTGACGATCCCCCAGAGCGTGCTGCCCTATAAAAGCGGGGTGATCGTGGCGCAGGGATCGGAATTGTTTTTTCTCGATGATACCGACGGTGACGGAAAGGCCGACAAGCGCGAGCCCATCCTGACGGGCTTCGGCTACACCGACACCCATACCATGACACACACGATGGTGCGCGGCCCCGGAGGTTGGGTGCATTTCAGCCAGGGTGCGCTCAACAAAGGGGAGGTCACCGCTGTGAAAAGCGGGGCCAAGGCAAACTTCGACTTTTCAAAAATCGGTCGCTTTTCACTGGATGGAAACAAGGTCGAGGTGATCTCTGCCGGGCTGAATAACATCTGGGGATTCTGGATGCGTTCCAACGGCCAGTGGTGGGGCACTGAGGCCAACGATAAGGGCCATTCGATCACACCCATGGAACCCGGAACCGCCTATGCAGGCATCGGAAACGAGAAAATTCGTTCCTATCAGCCGTTCTTGCCCCCTCCCCATAAATTTCGCGTGGGCGGCACTGGTATTTCAGGCCTGGCTTATGCCGATGACGAGTCGGGCAGCTTCCCCGCCGGGTGGAAGGATGTCGCCTTTCTCGCCAATCCCATCACCAACACCATCAATGCGGTGCGGATCGTGCGCAATGCGGATGGCACCGTCAGCGCCGAGCACCTGCCGGATTTCCTGAGTTGCACCGACGATTGGTTCCGCCCGGTGAATATGGAGTTCGGGCCGGATGGTTGTCTCTACGTAGCCGATTGGTATAACAAGATCGTTTCACATAATGAGCTGCCAACGACCCATCCGGATCGCGATAAGTCGCACGGACGCATCTGGCGAATCCGTCATAAGGATCAGGTGGTTCGCAAGGTGCCGGATCTTTATCTGGCTGAGCCCGCACAATTGCTTGAGCATCTTTCCGCACCATCGATTTGGGAGAAACGCGCTGCCGTGCATCAGATCGGAGATCGTGGTCTCAAACAACTCGCAGCTCCTCTTTTAAAACTGATCTCTGACGAATCGGCAACGGAGATCACCCGCATCCATGCCCTCTGGGCACTCGAGGCGCTTGGCCACTACGATGCCGGATTGATGGGCTCTTTACTGAAGTCAAACCTGGCAGATCTGCGGCGTGAATCCGCACGCGCTTTCGGCTACCTCGCCCCTGATCTTGCGACCCTGAACAAAGGCTTCGCACCGCTTGTCAATGACCCCAACCCCATGGTCCGGTCAGCGGTCCTTCGTGCCATTGCCGAGCGCGGCGAAGCGGATGCCGGCACCATCGACATCCTCGTGAGCGCCTGTAAAGCGGAGCTGCCGGGTAATCAAATGGGCGGTCCCTACGAACGCAAGTTCGAGCGCTTTCTCGCCCGCATGGCACTGGAGCAATTCAGCAGCCAGCTCGGTTCCTATCTTACGAGTGAGGCGGCCGGCATGCAGCCCAGCGGCAATTTGCTCTGGGCAAGCCAGGCATTGCCCGAAGCACAACGAAACGATGCCTTCCTGAAAATTTGGGCAAGCAAGTCCAAGGGCGGAAAAATCGATGAATCGACCTTCATTGCGATCGCCGGAATGCTGGGTTCATCGGAGATTTCGAAAGCCGTTTCCCCGACTCTCCAGTCACCGGAAAACGGGGTGGGATACGTGGCAATGGCGCTTGAGAATCAGGCGCAGGTGCAGTCACCGGAGTTGGCAATGATTCTTTCACCAGTCGTTGAGAAGATGCTGGGAAACGACGAAACCCGCAAGCAGGGCTTGGATGCCATAGCGCGACTGAAAGTCCCCGTTGCCTCTGGAACCATACTTAAACTTCTAGAAGAATCACCTACGCCAGAGCTATTGACCCGCGTGCTCGCTGCTCTGCAAGCGAGCCCGAAAGAGAACCGCGCCGTGTTCGCCAGTCTGACGCAGAATGAAGCACTACCATTCGACCTGCGTTTGAATGCCCTTGATAGTTTGATCAAGGTCGCTCCAGCGGAGGGTCAAAACGCGCTTGAAGGATGGATTTCCAAACTCAGTGAAGCGGAAAAGAAACAGGTCGTTACCAAGCTGTCCGCTTCAAAGCAAGGAGCGGGACTACTGATGCATTTCCATGAGTCAGGCCAACTCACAACGAGTGCCTTCGATCTCGCCAGTGCCGAACGAACCCACAAGGCAAACACCAAGGATCCGCGCGGTAGAAAGATCCTCGATGAGCTGAAGAAAACCGAGGCGGAAAAGAAGAGTGAGTTCGCCTCCCGCCTCAAACATCTGATGGCTGTGCCGGATCGTCTGGAAGGTGACCCGGCGAAGGGTGAGGTGCTTTTTGGTACCTGTCTGCTCTGTCACAAGGTCGGAGATCAGGGTTTCGATATCGCCCCCGCATTGGATGGCTCGGCTCATCGCGAACTTGAGGCCTTGCTAACAGCGATCCTCGATCCGGATGTCGCAGTGGAAGGAGGCTACCTCACATTCCGCGTGAAGAAAAAGGATGGCAGTTCGCTTGAAGGCTATCTCTCAAAGGAAGATGCCCGCGGTGTGACCCTCGCATTCATGGGCGGCTCCACCGTTTTCATTCCTACTGATGAAATTCAGTCAAAGCAGTTTATCGGAGGTCGCTCCTTCATGCCCAAGGGCCTGATCGATGCTTACGATGACCAGCAAGTCGCCGATCTTTTGGCTTTCATCAATACACTGAAGTGATCTCTCCTATCTGGAAATAGCGTCTTGAACTTATTGATCGGTCCAGTCAGTGACAAACTCTTCCCACGCTTCTTTGGTGGCCACAGGATCACCTTTGACTTCCTCGATGCGGGCGCGGTGAAAGGCCTGGCCGGCAAGGGGAAGGCGGCGGTTGGCGGCGGTTCGATTGGCGAGTAGCGGATCTCGGTCAGGAGGGCAAAGTGCCTGCACCTTTTCGACGAGGTCAGCAAATGGTTCGCCCACGAACCAAGACGGTTTGGCAGCGGTGCTCTGACGATAGCTCCGCGGGGCCATGTATTCGATGACAGGCCGATTGTCAGTATTGAGCGGGTAATCTTCGAAAAGTGAACGGGCTTCAGTTAGATTTCCTCCGTAGAACAGGAGGATGGTTTGCGGATCGAGCGGCAGGTTCAGCCGCTGGAGATCGCGGTGGTCCTTCCCCGAAACCGCGAAAAGTTTATCGGCACTGCTGTCGATGCTGCTGGCCGGCAGAAGCTGGCCCTTGTGATGACCGATGAGGGCGACTACCTCGTCACCCGGTTGGAAGTTGTGCCGCCACAGCGAAACCTGATCGAAGACTTCGATCATCGTGTGAGCGATGATTGAAAACTCGTTTTCGGTGAGCTGGTATAGAGGCAACCACTGAACGAATACGCCATCGGCTGTGAGTCGGCGTTTCGCGCTCTCAAAGTGCTCGCGAGTGTAGAGACTGCCAGCACCGGAGCGAAAAGGAACGAAGAGGTCGGCGTTGATAATGTCGAACTTCTCGTCAGTGGCCATCAGGTAATGCCGCCCGTCCTCCACCAGCACCTCGGCGCGCGGATCTGTGAAGAGACCGGTGGTGAGATCATAGCTCCGGCCGTCGGGACCCTGAAAGCCAGTCATATATTTTTTCGCGGCCGTGATTACCTCGGGCACGAGTTCACAGGCGACCACCTGCTTCACATTTGCATACTTCGGATCGAGGGCACCGCCAGCCGTGATGCCGGTGCCCACTCCGAGAAAGAAGATGTCCTCTGATTCCGGAAAAGCCATCAATGGGAGGTCGGCTTGAAATCTCTCCTGCATATAGGCCCCGGTGGAGCCGAGGCTGTAATTCGAGTTGATTCTGATAGCCCGGCCAAGGCGGCTACTGTCGGTAACCGAGACCGTGCAGTCACTGCCTTCCCAGATCTCGATGATGGTTTCCTTCTCTGCAAGTGGATCGGTGCTCGAGATCGGAAGGTCTCGGGGATTGAGAAAAACGAGATTGAGTAGGATGAAACCGAAGCAGGCAGCCTTGGAACCTATGCTTTTGGCGTCCCAGCCAAGTGGGAGCACCAGTGCTGCGAGGAGATAGATCAGGGAGATCACTTGCATGCTGCGCCAGATTCCCAGCCAATCGAGGAGTAGGAAACCGCAGAGCAACGCGCCGACGATGGCTCCGATGGTATTCGCGGTGGCGAGGCGACCCAGCGAGAGCCCTGCTGACATCAGGTGCCGTTCCTCGACTTTCATCAGGTAGGGGAAAATCGTACCCAACAACACAGCCGAAGGCGCGATCGTCAGCGTCGCAGTCCAGAAGATAAGAAGAATGTAGGACGACCAAGTGCCCGTGGATGTGACAAGCTGCATGTCATTTGTCAGCGACAGGAAAATCGAGGGCGTGATCGAAATCGCGGCGGCCCCAGCCAACATCAACAATGAAAGAATTAAAAATGGCGGAGCACTCAGCCGTGCGAGTCGAGAACTGACCAAAGCTCCCACGGCCAGACAGACAAGCACGACCACAAGGATCGCGGCAAAGGTATAGACCGAGTTCTCCAGCACCTGTGAGAACAAGCGAGTCCACAAAACCTCCAGAGCGAGCACGCCGAAGCCAGAGAGCAAACAGAGGAATACGATGGATTTGCGACCGCCGATAGGTGGTGACTGGACTGGAACAGATTGCACCTCCTTCGAAGGCTTCTTCTCGCCCTTTTTTTCACGCTCCATTCTGCGTCGCTCCTGCCGAGTCAACCGAACTTCGGCAATTTCAGCAGGACCCTCGACTTCCGTGTCTCGCATGGTTGCGGGGGCGGCTCTGCGGGACAAGCGGAAGGCCACGAGGGCAACTCCAGCCGAAACGACGATCGCCAGAATGCAGGTTCCGTTGAAACCGAGCCAGAGGGGTAGGTAGAAACCGGCGAGAAAGGCCCCGATCGCCGCGCCCAGCGTGTTGATACCATACATCAGGGCGGCAGTGGCAGCGAATGCCTTCCGCTCGCGAACCATGTATTGCCCGAGGACCGGGATTGTACCGCCCATGCAAAAGGCCGGAGGAAAAATCAGGAGCAGCGAAAGCCCGAATTTGATCAGTAACAACCATGCACTGGAATCGATGCTCTGATAAATCGCGGGATAGACGGCATGATAGATGGCCAGGATCACGAAGTAGAGCAGCGCCGTGATAGCGATGGCGACCTCAAGCCACGCATATGTCCGCATCGGATTTGCAGAGGTTGAAACGCGCCGCCCGAGCACCCAGCTACCGGCGGCCAGACCGGCGAAAAACGAGGCCAGCGTTGCGCTCGTCGCATGAGATGTATTTCCGAAAAGCAGACCGATCTGCTTCATCCAGAGCACTTGGTAAACCAGTGCCGCGAATCCCGACAGAAAAACAAGACCGAGGGCAACCCCGGTGCTACTACATTTGTTTGCATAATTATCAGCCATAATGGGAGAGGGGGCCTATTCCTCGACGTCCGAACGTTTTCGAGTCCGCCGTCATGAAGATTTCCTGCTGGGGCAGTGTTTCGTCGGGAGTAGTGAGTTCGGTGGGGAAATTGACGTATGCCTCACCCAATGCTTTGATCATCATTTTTTATTCATCGTCAGTTGGATTGTAGGAGGGCCGCGATACGAAGCGCAAGAACTCAGCCTCGCCACTTCCGATCATCGGACTCGGTTTAACATTTGATTTCGATACGTCATTTCCAGAATTTCAGGTTTTGAGAAAGGGTTTCGATTGTTCAAGTCCCAAACCAATGCTGATGCTTTCGCTTGATCTTATGAATGATACGGAAGGGTTTCACACTTTCTCTCCCCGTCATCAAATAAGGCTTCCCAAGCATAAGCCGGAATTTTCCCAAAACAGATGATGAAAGTCTTTTGCCGCCGGGTGCCTGTAAGACGACCGGGTTCCAAAGCAGCCTGCCGTCCAGAACACGGAAACCCGCATCGGTATAGAGTTTCAGGCTTCCACTGAACTTGCGACTCGCTGCCACGTGGGTGGGGTAGTTCGGATGGATCATGTAAAATGGAGCGTGAACGATGAAAACTCCGCCTGGCCTGAGATAACTTTTCAGCATTTCCACAAAACTCGGGGGATCCGGAATATGCTCCAACACATCGAGACAAATGATCGCATCGAATTCCCGGGATGGAATTTTTTCCGGGTCGGTGATTTGATGAACCTCAGCGCGTTTTCTCTTAAAAAGCAGGTTGGCGAATTCAGCGCAGTAGCCTGGTACCTCGAAGTAAGTGACATCATGTCCGGCTTCGGCGATGCGAAGGCATTCGAAGCCCATACCGTCACCTATGCTGAGGACTCTACTCGAACCGAGGCGGCGGGTAATCCAATCGCAGCACCAGGCACCCATATCCTGCTTGAGGCCGTTGAGATTCCATACGGCAAGTTCGTAAAGAAACGAATCGGTTTTCTCGTAAAAGCGCTCCATGGCTTCGTTGTAGACGAAGCGCTGAGCGCCGTGTGTCTTGACGGCTTCCTTGAATGCCGCTTTGACGCTGGAGCCGATATTCCGGTTTTCGTTTTCGAGGCGTTGATTGACCTCTTCAACCGGAATTCCGGTCACCTCGGAGATCAGACCCGCCATATCGGCTTGGGAGCTGAGTGGATCGAAAAAAACTGTTTGCATCAGAAAATAATATGCGGCCTTTGCGGGGTATTACTCGAACAGGCTATTGAGTGAAACTATTTTGGATTCCGGGTGATTGCTAGGCGAATTCATCAAGTGCTGCCTGCTAGCGTTTGCCTCGGACGCTGTCTTTGAGAGCAGTGTCATGCTTCAGCAGGCTATGGTTCACGTTGCGAAGCACCCGCTTTTGTATTTCGCTTTTGACTTGTTGCACTTGTATCCGGGACTATTCTGAAACCAGTGAATAGAAGATCCGCAGAATCCCGACAAATTCAGGATTCCATGTTTCGTTTCACATGTCCTGCGTGCGGGATATCTTTGACTTTAGCAGGCTCTCAACAGCCCGTCAGCGGCCCGTGTCCGAGATGCAGTAGTTGGATTGAAGCTGTTCAGAGTCAAAAAACGGATGACGATATGACCAATCTCAGCGCTCAGAATGAGATTTCGACAAGAGGTAGGAACAACCGGCCGCGAGGTGGCGGTAGCACCCGCGGCAGGATACGTGCCGATGGTTTCCTGGATCACGATTTCAATGAACGCCGGGAAGTTTTTGCCACGTTGCGTGTGCTTGCTGTGGCTTTAGCCGTGTTGGCAGTGATATTGTTCATCACGCTCAATATGAAGCAATGGATCGAGAATTGACGAATTCTTTAATTAGTTGACCGTAAGTGTCTTAGGTATATTAAAAAAAACTGGTTTTTAAAGAATAAGTCCTTGTTTACCTACCACGGATTTCAGACCCTTTCTCTGCCATATGTCAGAGACTCCCAAAGTGCCGGAAGAGGCCCAAACCAAGGTCGGAACCGAGCAGGAATACAACGCCGGACAGATTGATAAACTCGAAGGCCTTGATGCGGTCCGGAAGCGCCCGGGGATGTATATCGGAGACCCCGATACGCGCGGTCTCCACCACTGCGTCTTCGAAGTTCTGGACAACTCGATCGACGAACATCTCGCCGGCTATTGCTCGAAAATCAAGGTCGCCATCCATGTCGACGGATCAATTTCTGTTTCTGACAACGGTCGTGGCATCCCGGTCGATATGCACGAGAAATTCGGCATGCCGGCCGTCGAGCTGGTTCTTACCAATCTCCACGCTGGAGGAAAATTCGGCCAGGGTGCTTATAAATATTCCGGTGGTCTCCACGGCGTCGGCGCGAAGTGCGTGAACGCTCTCTCCGATTGGTTCCGCGCGGATATCACCCGTGGCGGAAAAGTCCACCGCATCGCTTTCGAGCGCGGCAAAACCACCGAGCCGTTGCATGTCGTAGGCGAGGCGGATCCGAAGAAAACCGGCACAGCCATCACGTTCTTTCCGGATGCGACCATTTTCGTCGATACGATCACCTTCCAGTTCGACCGCCTCGCCACCCGCCTCCGTGAACTCGCCTTCCTCAACCCCGGACTCACCATTGAGCTTGAGGATGAGCGGCCTGAATCCGCGAAGAAGACCACTTTTCTCTACAAGGACGGCATCACCGAGTTTGTTACGCAGCTTTGTGAAAACAAGAACGTTGTCCATGAGTCCCCGGTTACCATTCACGGCAAGCGCGAGATCGATATCGACTACGACGGCAAGCAGACCAAGGAGGACGTTTTTGCGGATGTTGTCTTCCAATACAACGATTCTTACCAAGACCAGATCCTCTGCTTTGCCAACAGCATCCCGAACGCCGACGGCGGAACGCACCTTACGGGCTTCAGAACAGCGCTCACCCGCGCGATCAACGCCTACGCAAAGGCCAACAAGATTCTCAAGGACAAGGATCCCGCGCTCTCCGGTGACGATGTCCGCGAAGGGCTCGTTTGCGTCATTTCCGTGAAAATGCCCAGCCCGCGCTTCTCGTCCCAGACGAAAGGTAAACTGGTCAACTCCGAGATCGAAGGCGTCGTTTCTTCCATCGTTTACGAAGGTCTCAATACCTACTTCGAGGAAAACCCGTCGCTGGCCCGCAAAATCATCGAGAAATCCGTCAACGCCGCCCGCGCCCGTGAAGCCGCCCGCAAAGCTCGCGAGACCGTCCGCAAATCCGCCCTCTCCGGCGGAGGCCTTCCAGGGAAACTCGCCGACTGCTCGGAGCGCGACCCCGCGAAATCCGAACTCTATATTGTCGAAGGAGACTCCGCCGGTGGTTCCGCTAAACAAGGCCGCGACCGGCGGACCCAAGCCATCCTCCCGCTGCGCGGAAAAGTCATCAATGTCGAGAAAGCCCGCCTCCACCGCGCGCTCCAGAACAAGGAAATCCAATCCATGATCACCGCCATCGGCGCGGGTATCGGCGATGGAGACCAAGACGGCTCCTTCAATCTCGAAAAAGTCCGCTACCACAAAATCGTCATCATGACCGATGCCGATGTCGATGGCTCCCACATCCGCACCTTGCTCCTGACCTTCTTCTGCCGCCACATGCCGGAGCTGGTAAAAAAGGGATACCTCTACATCGCCCAACCGCCGCTATACCTCGTCACCCGGAAAAAACGCTCCGAATACGTTCAGGACAACGACGAACTCAACACCATCCTCATCGACCTCGGTGCCGGCGAAGTCACGCTCCGCACCTTCGACAAGTCCCGCGATTTCTCGGCAGATGAACTCAAAGGCATCTTGGAAAACCTCTCTTCCCTCTCCCGCTTCCAGAAATCCATCGAAGGAAACGGCGGAGACTTTCAGGCATATCTCGCCGCCCGCGACGTGGTCGGAAATCTCCCAGAATACATGGCGCGCATCCGCGAGGGCAACCAGGAATCCGTCCTCTATTTCCCGGATGAATCCGCACTCTCTAAATACGCCGCCGAAAACCGCGACCTCAGCCTCTTCGACGAGCAGCTCACCGACGAGGAACTCGCCGCCGTCACCGGCCCATCCCGCCGCGCTGTCCTTCACGAGCTCCACGAGTCGCACGCCATCGCCAAAATCTTTTCCCGCCTCAACGAGCTCGGGATCGATACCAAGGTCTTCTACTCAATGGACACCCCGATTTTCGAAATCCTCGAAGGCGATGGAGAAAAGAAAACCATCACCCCGGTGTTTGTCGTTTCCGAAATCCTCGGCAAAGTCCTCGAAATCTCCGCCAAAGGCGTTCAGATCAAACGCTTCAAAGGACTCGGCGAAATGAATGCCAAGCAGCTTTTCGCCACCACCATGGACCCGGAAAGCCGCCAGTTCCTCCGCGTCCGCCTCGACGAGGACAACGCAGTCGAAGCCGACAAGATGTTCGACGTCCTCATGGGCGACGTCGTCGAGCCCCGCAAACGCTTCATCGAAGACAACGCTCTCAACGTCCGCAACCTGGACGTTTGATATCCGATAGGTGTATACATTACATTGTCGTCATGACTAGAACGCAGATTCAACTCCCCGATCCTCTTTTCAAGCGGCTCCGCAGCATAGCGAAGGCGAAGGATCTTTCTCTCGCGGAGATCATCAGGCGCGAGATGGAGAAATACGCGGAAACGTTTCCTGAGAATCTCGAAAGCAAGAAGCCCTGGAAATACCCGGTTCTTCCCCGTGGCCTTGGAATCCAGTTGCAGGATCCGGCCGACGTAAACTGTGAGGCTGATGCCATCGAGGCGAAAGGTCTGCAAGCCGCTCACTTGAACCATGCTTAGCGTTGATACAAATATCTTGATCTACGCTGCCAACCCCGCGTCTCCGGATCACAGCAAGGCCGTCGCGTTTCTTGACGAATCCGCCGTTGGCAAAGATCAATACGCTACGTGCGAATTGATCATTGTTGAGGTCTACATGCAGTTGCGGAATCGCCAGATTTTCTCACAACCTCTCACGCCCTCCGAGGCGAGTTCCTATTGCCAGTCCCTCCGTAAGCAACCGAACTGGCGTCATCTTGATTACCAGCCGATCGTCGCGGATAGGCTTTGGGAATGGGCAGCGAAAACCGAAGCAGGCTTCCGAGAAATCATCGACGCCCGCCTCGCACTCACCCTCCGTCACCACGGCGTCACACGCTTCGCCACCGCCAAACATTTCCAGGACTTCGGCTTCACCGAGGTCTGGAACCCCCTCCTATCTTAAATTTTCCCCATGTCTGATTCCATCAAGCCCATCAACGTCGCCGACGAACTTTCCCAGTCGTTCCTCGAGTATTCGATGTCCGTCATCATTTCACGTGCGCTTCCAGACGTGCGTGATGGCCTCAAGCCTTCCCAGCGCCGCGTTCTCTACGCCATGCGCCAGCTTGGCGTGACCCCTTCCAAATCCCATGTGAAATGCGCCAAGATCGTTGGTGAAACGATGGGTAACTATCACCCGCACGGTGACTCCTCGATCTACAGCACGCTGGTTCACATGGGGCAGCCATGGTCGATGCGCGAAATGATCGTCGACGGCCAGGGTAACTTCGGTTCCGTGGAAGGCGATGCCGCGGCCTCCATGCGTTACACCGAAGCCCGGCTCCACCCGCTCGGAATGGCAATGATGGACGATCTCGACAAGGATACCGTCGATTTCATCCCGAACTATGACGGCACGCTCCAGGAGCCTTCGGTCATGCCCTCGGCGTTCCCGAATTTCCTCGTAAACGGCGGCACCGGTATCGCCGTCGGCATGGCGACCAACCTCGCCCCCCACAACCTCGGCGAGGTGATCGACGGCATCTGCGCGATGATCAACGACCCGAACATCGACCTCCCCGGGCTGATGGAACACATCAAAGGCCCCGACTTCCCGGTTGCATGTGAAGTGCGCGGCATACGCGGAATCGAAGATTATTTCCGCACCGGACGCGGCTCCATGCGCCTGCGCGGCACTCTCGAAATCGAGGAAAACGAGAATGGGAAATCCATGATCATCATCCGTGAGGTTCCATACGGAGTGAACCGCGCGGTCCTCCAGACCCGTATCGCGGAGCTGGTGAATGACAAGATACTCACGGGCATTTCCGGAATGCGCGACCTCTCCGACGAGGAAACCCGCATCGAAATCGAACTGAAACGCGATGCCCGCCCGCAAGTCGTCGTCAACCAGCTCTTCAAACTCACCGCTCTGGAAACATCGTTCAGCGTCAACATGCTGGCGATTCACGAAAAGCGACCGAAACAGCTTTCCCTCAAGGAAGCGATCGACTGCTACATCGAGCACCGCCGCGATGTCGTCATCCGCCGCACCCGTTATCTTCTCGGAAAAGCCGAAGAGCGCGCCGAACTTCTTGAGGCCTACCTCCTCGCCCTCGGGCACCTCGATGATTTCATCAAGATCATCCGCGACTCCAAGAACCGCGACGAAGCCCGCACCCGCCTTGCAGCCTACGAATTCTCCACTGCCACCGCCGAGGGTCTTGGTATCCTGCTTCGCTCCCAAGCTGCTGTGCAGGGCGAGAAATACATTTTCTCCGAGCGCCAGGTGAACGCCATCCTCGAACTCCGCCTCTATCAGCTCACCGGCCTCGAGCGCGATAAAGTCAAAGGCGAGTATGATGGGATACTCGTGGAGATCACGGATTTCATGGACATCCTCGCCCGCGAGGAAAGGGTGCTGACCATCATCAAGGACGAACTCCACGCGATCAAAGCGAAGTACGCCACTCCTCGTAAATGCCCGATTGTCGCTGAAGCCGGCGAGGTCGCGATGGAAGACCTCATCGCGAACGACGCGATGATCGTCACGCTCTCACACCGCGGCTATATCAAGCGGACTCCCGCAACCGAATACCGCTTGCAAGGTCGTGGCGGCAAAGGACTCAAGGGAATGGAAACCAAAGCGACGGCAAAAGATCTGAAGGACGATTTCGTCGAACATCTCTTTTCCGTTCAGGCGCACGACTACCTCCTCTTCTTCACCAATACCGGTCGCCTCTACGTCGAGCGGGTTTATGAACTCCCGGAAGGTTCCCGCACATCCGTCGGTCGCAGTATCAAGAACGTTCTGGATCTCCAGCCGGAGGAAAGTATCGCCGCGATGCTACGTCTCGAACGCACCGTCGACGAAGATGGCAACGACATCACCTTCCGCGAGGATGCCGGGTTCGTTTTCTTCGCCACCCGCACCGGAAAAGTCAAAAAGACCGCCCTCAACGATTTCCGCAACTACCGTAAGGCAGGCACGATCGCGATCATTCTGGAGGAGAGCAACGAACTCATCGGCTGCGCCCTGACGTCAGGCGACGAAGATATCATCCTGGTCACCCACGAAGGAATCAGCCTTCGCTTTTCCGAACAGGACACCCGTCCACTTGGCCGCTCCTCGCAAGGCGTGATGGGCATCCGCCCGGTAGTAGGCGACTACGTCGTTGGCCTCGCAAAAGTCACGGACGACGCGACCCTGCTTGTCGCTTCGGAAAACGGTCTCGGCAAACGCACTGTTTTTGATGAATACCGCAGGCAATCGCGCGGCGGTAAAGGCATCATCACGATGAAGGTCACAGAGAAAACCGGCCCACTCGTCGGCGCCCTCGCCGTCACCGAAGAACACGAGCTCATGCTTATGACCTCCACCGGCCAGTCGATCCGCATCCGTGTCAACGAAGTCCGCACCACCGGCCGCAACGCCCAGGGGGTGAAGCTCCTCACCCTCAAAAAAGGTGAAAAACTTCAGGATATTTCCTTGGTGATTCCAGACGGAGAGGACGCGGAAGGTGAGGTGGAAACGGAAGCTGAACAGGAACCCGGACTTGAGTCCACAACTCAATCCGAACCCCCAACCCAAGCGCCGGAGTAAGGTCCGCGCTCCTTTCAGATAAACCCAAAAAGGAAGATGATTTGAACAGGATAAAGCAGAGGGAGCAGACGATGAATGAGTTGTGTAAATCTTGATTCTTACTCCGTAGATGAGTTGGAAGGCACTATCTGTATTTGTTTAAGTTCTTGTTTCACAGTTATCGCCGTTGCCTCATGTCGTTTCCTATTTTCCTTTCTGGGATTATTGGATGGGAACGGAGAAAAATTTCGGCTCGATTTCTTGGCGGAGCGGCTGTCGCTGTTCTGCGGTTGTCCGTGGCAGGCTTACGTCAGCCTCTGCTGGACACTAGGTTAAGATCGCCTTCACCACCTTCGATGGCTCGACACCGGTGAGCCGGTAGTCGAGACCTTGGAATTTCTTGGTGAAACGTTCGTGGTCGATGCCGAAGCGGTTGAGCATGGTGGCGTGGAGGTCGTGGACGCTGACGGTATCCTGAACGCAGGCGTAGCCCAGTTCGTCGGTGGAGCCGTGAACATAGCCGGGCTTGATGCCCGCGCCAGCCATCCAGACGGAGAAGGCTTGGATGTGGTGGTCGCGGCCTGTGCCTTGGCCCATGGGGGTGCGGCCGAATTCGCCGCCCCAAATGACAAGGGTGTCCTCGAGCATTCCACGTTGTTTCAAGTCTTTCACGAGAGCAGCGGATGCTTGGTCAGTAAGCCCCGCGCTGTATGGCATATTCTTCTCGATATTTGAATGGTGGTCCCAGCCGCGGTGATAAAGCTGCACGAAGCGGACGCCTCTCTCCAGCATGCGCCGGGCGAGCAGGCAGTTCGATGCGAAGGAGCCATCACCGGCCTCTTTCACTCCATACATGTCGCGTATGTGCTGCGGCTCACCACTCATATCAGTGAGATCCGGCACTGAGGATTGCATACGGAAAGCCATTTCATATTGGGAGATGCGGGTATCGATCTCAAGATCGTGGCGCTCATTTCTCAGGATACCATTCATGCGCTGGACCTCCTCGATGACTTGGCGCTGGGTCGATTGGCAGACACCGTCCGGGTTGCCGACGTAGTGAACCGCATCGCCCTTTGACTGGAATTGGACGCCTTGAAACTTGGAGGGTAGGAATCCCGCTGACCATTGGCGGGCAGAGATCGGTTGGTCGGGGAATTTACCTCTCGACACCATCACCACGTAGCCGGGCAGGTTCTGCGTTTCCGACCCAAGACCATAAAGCAGCCATGAACCCATGCTCGGACGACCCTTGAGGATGGAGCCGGAGTTCATGAACGCGTGGGCGGGATCGTGGTTGATTTGCTCGGTGACCATGGACCGGACCACGCAGATATCATCCGCGATGGAACCGGTGTGTGGAAATAGATCCGAGATCTCGATGCCGGCCTTGCCGTATTTCTTGAAGCTGGTGAATGAGCCACGCGCGATGAGTTCCCGACCCTGCAACTGGGCGAGTTGCTGGCCTTTGGTGAAGGATTCAGGGAAAGCCTTGCCATCAAGACCGTCGAGCTCCGGTTTCGGATCGAAGGATTCGAGATGCGACGGGCCGCCGGCCATGCAGAGGTGGATGACCCGTTTTGCTTTGGCAGGAAAATGAAGGCCGCCCTGATCATAAAGGCGCGGGAGAGTATTCGCACCGGCGAACTGAGAGAGCGCCAATCCGCCGAGCCCGGCGAAGCTTTTTTTCAGGAAAGTTCTACGCGACCAATCGTTTTGAAGCGCCTCGTAGGCGGCGACTTGTTTTTGAAGTTCGTTCATCGATTCAGAAACGAGTAATGGTTTCGTGCAGGTTGAGGATGACACGGCAGAGCTGCTGCATGGCATCGGCATCTGGATTTTCACTGCGGAGTTTGGCGAGGAAAGAGAGGAGGTTTTCCAGTTCGGCATCCGATGGCTCGCGGGAGATTGCGAGAAGGAATGCGTATTTGATTTGCTCTTTTTCGGAGGCTCCGGGCTTCTCGCTTTCAAGCCGGGAGGCGAGGGCTTTGGCAGCCTCCACAAAGGTGGGATCATTGAGCAAGGCTAGTGCCTGCTGAGGAGAGTTGGATTGGAAGCGGTCGGCGGAACATTCCTCGCGAGACGGCGCATCAAAAGCGGCGAGCATCGGGTGAATGAAGGTCCGTTGCCAATGGGTATAAAGGCCACGGCGATATTGGTCGGTTCCGGCTGATGCTTTGTAGGTACGTTCCGGAAAATTCAGGTTCGCCCAGTATCCTTCCGGTTGGTAAGGCTGCATCGATGGACCACCGATGCTATCGTCGTAAAGCAGTCCGGAAATCGCGAGAGCATTATCGCGAATGAATTCCGCATCAAGGCGGCGTGCGGATTGCTCGGATAGCAGCCGGTTGGCTGGGTCGATTTCAGCGAGTGCTTCGTTTTTCGCGGAGACCTGCTGGTAGGTTTCCGAGGTAACGATGAGGCGGACCAGATTTTTCACATCCCATCCGGAATCACGAAATTCCGAGGCGAGCCAGTTGATCAGATCGGGATGCGAAGGCCATTCTCCCTGGTTCCCGATGTCGTCGAGGATGTTGGAAAGACCTTTTCCGAAAAACTGCTTCCAGAGGCGGTTTACAAAATGACGTGCCGGAAGCGGGTTTTCCTCGGCAAGCAGCCAGTTGGCAAGATCGAGCCGGGTCAGGCGACGGTCAGGCTCGGGCACATCTTTGGAGAGGAAATCGGGAAAGCCCGGTTCGACTTTTTCACCGGGAGTCATCCAGTTACCACGATCAAGTATAAAGGCATCAGGGATTTTGTCCGCTGGAAGTGCCTGGGCGATCATGGAATGCGCGAATCCGGCGTGGGCTGCGAGCATTTCTTCCCGGGCGGCCTTGTATCCGGCGGGTAGCTTGTCGTCCGGAGTGTCGGCGAGAATATAAGCGGCGGTGAGTTCAGGGTTGTCCGTTTCATCCGACGCGAGCGCGGATGCAAGCTGCGGACGAAGTGCTTTCGAATCGCCGGGAACCGGATCGACGAAGGGAGAAACCGAGACCCGGACTTTTCCGATATCTTCGGAGGCAATGGTTAGCGTGAGTTCCGATTCGGCATTGGTGACTTGGGTGGATTTCAAGTGATACACGGCATGATGCGGAAGGCTCGCGGCATCGGAAGGCTCCTCCCAGATAGCGGGTGCGGACTGCCACTTGTCTTCCAATAGCGGCGACTGATACCCGTTATTATATCGTGCGGGGTGGCGCCGGTCGGCTTGCTTGTAGGCGATGGGGACTGCCTTCCCATCGAGTGAGAAAACCGGAGTCATAATGAATTTCCCGTCATCACGGCGACCGACATGGCCTTTGTTCGCCGGGTCGGGCAGGGCCTCAAGCAGCAGCGAGCGGATCGCTGTGCCGACAGGAACTTTGAAACTAACAGTGATCGAATCGTCCTTGGTAGGCGCTCCGGTGAACAGGACTGTTTTGTCCTCGGAGATTTTGGACTGAGTATTTTTCGAGGAAACAGCGGACGTTGGAGTTAGCTGAAGCCAGCCGTTGGGGTTTGTGGAGGCGAAGGATTTGGTTTTTCCAAGCCAATCTGAGAATGCGTCGTCAGCAGGGGTCTTTTTCTCTTCTGTCAGAGCTGCAACTGACTGGTTACGAGCTTTTTCAAGGCGCTCGCGCATCGTCGGGCTTGGTGCGAAGATTTCCGGCGGGAATGGCGATTCGTTATTGAAGCCGGGCAAGTCCTTGTTCGGGGTGTTGTTGTAAGTCGTGTAAATACCCCATTGGCGGAGGTCGTTGAAAAATGCAGCCATCGAGTAGAAATCGCTCTGGGTGAAGGGGTCGAACTTGTGATCGTGACACTCGGCGCAACCGGTTGTAAGCCCGAGCCACGCGCCGCCGATAGCACGCACTCGGTCTCCTGCATATTTGGCGAGGTATTCTTTATCCTGAGCACCGCCTTCACGGGTCATCAGGTTGAGGCGGAGAAATCCAGTGGCGATTTTCTGCTCAATTCCACCACCGGGCAACTGGTCACCGGCGATCTGCTCGCGGGTGAAAGCATCGAAGGGTTTGTTGCTATTGAATGCGTTGATCACGTAGTCACGATACGGGAACACGCGCGAATTCTGGTCGCCGTGATAGCCGACGGTGTCTGCGTAGCGAACGGCGTCCAACCACGGCACCGCCATGCGTTCACCGTAATGTGGGGAGGCGAGCAGGCGCTCGACTTGTTTCCCGTAGGCGTCTGGCGACTCGTCGCTGAGATATGCTTCGAGCTCCACAGGTGTTGGAGGCAGACCGATGAGATCCAGGGAAAGGCGGCGCAGCAAGGTTGATTTTTCCGCACGCGGAGATGGTGAAAGATCGTGTGCTTCGAGGTTTTTTCTTACAAAAGCATCGATTGGGTTTTCGATAGACGTTTCTGGCGCTTCGGGCTTCACGATTGGCGCGAAGGCCCAGTGCTCCTCGTAAGCCGCTCCTTGCTCAATCCAGCGAGTGATGAGACTTTTTTCCTTTTCCGACAGGGGTTTGTGAAAATCTTCAGGCGGCATCGGATCCTCCACGTCGTGAATCCGCTGCCAAGCGACGCTTCGCTTCGCGTCACCCGGAACGATGGCGTGCAGTGTCGGATCACTTTCGAGGGCGGCGTAGGCACCTTCCATCGTGTCGAGCCGCAGGTTCTCCTCACGTGTTGTGGAATCGAAGCCATGACATGAGAAGCATTTGTCCGACAGGATGGGACGGATGTGGGCGTTGAAAGTCACGGTGCCGGGGACAGCCGACGCCTCTTTCCGGGAGGCCGCTTGCTCCCCGTTTGCGGCGACCATGATCCGGACTTCGAGATCACCGATTTCGCGGACGGAAATCCATGCGATGACAGCGAGCAGCACGGTCAGAAAAAAGGCGCAGGATGCGAGAGTTCGGGTGGATAGGCGTGGCATTGGGCTGGAAATTGTTTTAAGGGACTTTCGGGAACAGAATATATACGGTGAAGTTCACATTCTCTTGCATAAGATATCAAGAAATCCCGCCCCGACAACAGGGCAAATGAGGGGGGCATAGTCTTCAATGTCACGAAAAGGTCACACACCGGTATGTAGGTTTCTGCTATCGTCTTAAGCACATGGATTCAGAACGATTTACAAAAAACTTCGACAGGATACGCGAGGACTATATCGACCAGTTCGATGAGGAACTCGAAATGGAATTCGGGGAGTTCGCCGAGGAAAACCATGAGCACGGCCAAGGTCAGGACCAGACCCCTGAATTCCGGAAAACCTATTTTCGCGAGTTATACCGGCTTCAGGTGGAGCTGGTGAAGCTCCAGGACTGGGTGGTCAGCTCGGGACACAAGCTCGTGGTGCTGTTCGAGGGGCGAGACTCGGCAGGGAAAGGCGGGGTCATCAAGCGGGTGACGCAGCGACTCAATCCACGGATCTGCCGGGTTGCCGCTCTACCCGCACCGAACAGCCGGGAGCGCACTCAATGGTATTTCCAACGTTATGTGGAGCATTTGCCTGCGGCTGGCGAAATCGTTCTATTCGACCGCAGTTGGTATAACCGGGCGGGTGTGGAACGGGTGATGGGCTTCTGCACGGAAGAGGAATACCAAGAGTTTTTCCGCTCCGTGCCTGAGTTCGAAAAAATGCTGATCCGTTCCGGTGTCCAGATCTTGAAATACTGGTTCTCCATCAGCGACGAGGAGCAGGAGTTCCGCTTCGAGTGCAGGAACCATGATCCGCTCAAGCAGTGGAAGCTCAGCCCCATGGACCTCGAATCCCGCAAACGCTGGGAGGACTACACGAAGGCGAAGGAAGTGATGCTCAAACACACACACAGCGCGGAGGCACCGTGGCGTGTCGTGCCCGCCAACGATAAGAAAAAGGCCCGTCTCAACTGCATTTCCCACCTACTCGACCAAGTGCCCTATCGGCCCATCGAGCGGGAAATCATCGATCTCCCCGGACGCATCCACCACGAGGACTACCACCGTGAACCCGTGCCAGAAAACATCATCGTTCCCCAGCTCTTCTGAAAAACCTCAGAGCTTCCGAATCTGGATCGTGATTAGTTTCTCGATGCCATCGCGAGTCACAGTCAAGACTCCAGTTAAAGTAACAAGAGACCGCCCCTGATGAAGAGGTTCGTTGACTGGCTGACCGCAGGAGCAAAATCGGTTACCCGTGTGCGCTGGTATAAAAATAAGAAATAAGAAATGGTCGGGACGGCGAGATTCGAACTCACGACATCCTGCTCCCAAAGCAAAGTTATTTTTCATTCGCTTCCTTTATCTCAAATGATTCTAGCACCTGATGATTCACTTTTCCGTTGCAGTTGCCACAATAGTTGCCAATTTCTTGTGTGGCCAGACCGAAAAAAGTTCAACATTTCAAGTTGAAGCCCTACCGAAATACCGCAGGAACCAACTCTTGGCGGATCACCGGGACTAAGCCAGACGGAACTCGGATCAGGCAGAATTTCGCAGACAAAAACACGGCGATTCAGAAACTTGCTGATCTGGAATCCGAGATCGAAGGACATGTCGCGGTAACCCAAACTCAGCGCACCCGGCTCATTCCTCAGGAAATCGCGGATGCAGAAGCAGCCATACATTCCGCAAAAGGCCGGAAAATTTCGACTATCGTTTCGGATTACCTCGCCCTGGAAGCCAGAGCCACCTCCAGGGGAATGAATCTCCAAACCGCTATTGCCTTCGCCGAAGCGCACTACCGACACGAAATCCAAGTGATAACAATCCTCAACGCCCATCGGCAGTTCGTCGACAGTAGGGTGACAGAATCCCAAAAGACTTCGGAGCACTACGAATCAGCCATCGGAATTCTACTCAAGCCGGATCCGAACAAGGAAATCCACACCTTCACCCTCGCAGACATCGAAAAAATCCTCGGACGATATAAGAATCTGAATTCGAAGAAGACCTACTTCAGAGCCTTCAAGACCTTTTTCCGATGGGCAGTGCGTCATCACTATTGCTTGGAAGATCCATGTAGTCGGATGGACAAGCTACCGAAGGACATGAGTCAGATCTCAACCCTGTCCCTTGAGGAAGCCACGCGACTGCTCTACGCATCGATAATCTACAAAGATGGAACGGCTGCCTCTGCCATCGCCATCGGCTTGTTCGCCGGTCTGCGTCCCAGTGAAATCCGAGACCTTAAATCGGAGGACATCCTCAAGGAAAAAATCCGGGTGAGCGGGGGCAAGTTGCGCCGCACCCTGAAGCGTTCCGTCCCGATCCCCCCGGTACTCGCCACGTGGCTAGCGGAGTATCCGTTCAAAGGTCTTCCGTCGGGCTGGGACTCCAAGATGAGGACACTCAAGAAAGCAGCGAAGGCAAAGAAGTGGGTTCAGGACATCATCCGTCATACCTCCATCACCTTCCAGACCGAGCGCGACAAAAACGAAGCTCTCACCGCCTACAATTGCGGCACATCCATCCAGATGATGAATAGGCATTATCGGGACACCATCGACGACGACAAAACTGTCACGGATTTCTGGAACCTTACGCCGATACGGATACGAAAAGAGAAACCAGAAGTAGATCTCCCGGCGGCCAGAGGTATCAGCTGGCCTCCGAAAACGAGTCTCCAGAAACTGGTCTGGCAAAAGCCCCTAGTTCACGCAGCAGCAGATCTTGGTGTCTCGGACGTTGCCCTGAAGAAACACTGCGTGAAGCTGGGCATCAAACTGCCGCCCCGGGGACACTGGGTGAGGTAGCGATTTTTCTGTCGGTTTTTTTTCTTGCGCAGGGGTAAATTGCGGCGATGGTTCTTTCCGCTGGAGGCAATAGGCCTCAGCCACAAAAGATTGTTGAGCCTCTGGCTCTTAGTATGGGAACTCTTGAAGTTCCTGAATTGGAAGAACGGCCCTTAGGGGCAATCGGCACCGTCTAACAGGGTATAAATAACCCCGAGCTAGGCGGCCACTAAAACTAACGAGCGCCCCTATCCGGTGACGCCAGTTGGGAATTGAGCCCGGAATACGTGTGCTCGCCAAAATTCTTCCTTACCTCCCGTCTCCGGTATCGGTCGCTCTTCATAAACCAATGAAGGACTACCAAAATCAAAACAATCGGGGTGGCGCGTGCGCCACCAGCAACATCACCATCAACGGCAAGCCGGTCATCATGCGTCCCAACGCAAGGACCGTCCTGACTCTGGAAAGCGCGAAGTTCCAAGAGAAACTCCTCTGCGATGGCATCACCCTGAATCCCGGCGACGCCTGCGCCTTCTCGTGTGGGTTCTGCTACGTCGGCAGCCAAATGATCAAGGTCGACAAGCCTCATCTTGAAGCATTCAACGCGGAACGTCGACGGAATAGTGAACGTGAACTAACCTTCGAGGAGGTCGTCATCCGTCGCCCGGATGCTGTTGGACTACTTCGAAATCAGCTCTTCCGTAGTAACGGTAGCCCCAAGTTCACCGACCCCAATGACAACCGGGTCGTCTATGGCTCCACCCTTGTTGATGTAGCTGCCACCATGGAGTTGCTGAGGGAAACCGCCGACCTCTGTAACCTGATCCTCGACAACACCGCGTGGCAGGTTCGCCTCTTATCAAAAAGCAGCCTACTCCATCGCCTCTTCAAGGATAATCTGATTCCTGAGCGGCATCGGCAGCGGATGATCCTCGGCTTCTCGACCGGGACGCTCGATGACAAGGTGGCGGCGGCGATCGAAGTCGGGACTGCCAAGGTGTCGAAGAGGATCGAGTTGCTCCATTGGCTGCAGGACAACGGCTACCGCACCTTCGCAATGCTCTGCCCGAGCCTTCCGCAGCTGGATGGCGACTACGATCGCTTCTCCAGGGAAATCTGCGAGGCGATCCGGGTTGACCGGTGCGAGCACGTCTGGGCCGAAGTCATCAACCTTCGGGGCAAGTCATTGGTGCGAACCCTTGCAGGTCTTCATCAAGCCGGACTTGAGCGAGAAGCCGAGGCGCTGTCCGCAGTGATGGGTCCAGGCAACAAGGACAAGTCGGAAGAGTATGCGCGGAACACGTTCCTTGCCCACACCCGGCATGTTCCGGCGGAGAAGCTCCGCTTCCTGCAATACATCGACGATGCCACCGCCGGTTGGTGGGCCGGGCAGCGCAGGCACGGTGCTGTCCTCCTCGGGAAGACCGCCGAGAAGCGGAACCTGACGGCAATCGTCGGCTAAGAAATCGGGATAAAGGCGGGGCTGGGGTCAGTCTCCGGCTCCGCCTTAATCCTCTCTAAAACGGATGGCACTCTCGATCCCTGAATTTCAACAGTTACAACAAGCTACAACCACCCAATCCCCATGCTCGACCAATGCATCATCACCGTCCCCAACGGCCCCTTGGTGAAACCTGAAATCTTCACCGACGAACACTTTAAAATCGATGACTGGCTTGAGTTCCACGCCGTCTCGAACAGCAATAACCGCAGGTGGCACCGCGATGGCCCTCTCCGCAGCGGAAAGTGGAACTTTGATCTCTTCGGTGATCGCGAGCTGCGCTTCCGCACCAAACACGTATCAACGCGTAAAGACGAATACCGTCAGGTCATCGACCGGATTGAACTGAACCTCGCCAAAATCGCCCATGGCCACAACGCCATCCCCATCCGACATGAACAGGAACTCTGCGGGCTGTTGATCCTGGTCCGCCACGTTCTCAGCGGAGTGCTGGTCGATCCCTCCAAGGCTTCCATACTGATCCCCGGTTTGGTGAAGGACAGCGGCAGCCACTGGAGCAAGATCGAGATCGGCATGCACATCAAGGATCCGGGGCGGAGCGTCTACAACCTCATGCAACGGATGCGATCAACCAGGGCACGCAAGTTGGAATTCTTCGACAACACCGTGCGACTGAAAGGCACCAACGTGATCCTTAAGGTCTATGACAAGGCCGTTGAGATGGTCGCTAAGAAGCAGGCTGCGAAAAGGGATCTTCACCCCTCTACCGACGATCCCATTACTCGCCTAGAGGTCGAGCTGACAAACAAAAAGGCGGCCTCCTTTCATTTCCTTCCCGAAGATCAACGTCCGCTGATCCGGCAGGAGGACAACAAACAGTATCTTGAAGGTTTCACCCTTGAGCAGCTGAAGGCGATCCACCGCGACTACTTTTCGGAACTCAAAGGAGTCTACCATTCCCGGAAGAAACTGGGAGAGGGGGATCAGGCAGGGATGGCAGCGGTTCTCGCGGCAGTTCACCTGCGCACAGGTATACCCGTTGAGCACTTGCTCGACATTTACGTAGAACTCGGCATGAGGGATAAAAAGAAGCCTCACACGCACGATGAGGAAACGAAGGCTAAGAAGCGGGCACGCCGCGACATCCGCGTCCTGATCGAACGCTTCCTTGAAGAGAGCAGCACGCTCACCGCGGACGAGCTGTTCTCCGATAAGGCCTACCGGAGCCAGCCGATCATCGGCGTGGAGAACTGCTACGGTGCCGGGAAATTCTACATCGGACACTACGGCATCAGTTCAATTTGGGAATTCTCCAACGACCCCCATGCGGACCGGCAGATCCAGGACGTTTACATGGCTCACAATTCCAAGCGCATCCGCCCCGTGACAGAACTCACGTGGTGGACGTGGCTCCAAGCGTGAGGCGGACACCATAGGGAATTGTCACCGTCCGGATCTCCATGATGAGGGTGATACCAGTGCTTCGGAATCCGGGGGATAACGACTCTCACTCCTGATCCCTGAATTTCGACAGTTACAACAACACAACCATGACACACACCAACACTGCAACGCCTGGCAGTACAGAGATGCCAACCATACTGGCTGCATCCCGGGGTCCTGCCGGGAGCCTCACGTCTCACTCCGGAACCTCCGAGTTCAACCGGTACGTCCCGTGGTGCTTTCACTCCGAAGGCGAAGCCGGAGGATTGAAAGCTCCACACCCGGCGGGGGCTTGCCCACGCCGGCGATTCACCTTCGATGTTCCCACAGCGGAAGAGCGAAGCGAGGCCGCTGTGCGCTTGCGTGCCAAGACTTGCATGATGCAGGGAGGCGCAGGAGTCGAAGGCCTCGGCCAATGCGAGCGAAGCGAAGCATGCAGACGGGGCCGAGCGACTAAGCCTGTCCGAAGGACCGCGCAGCGCCCTGCTTCTGCAAGTCAGGCCGCCTCCCAACCGGTGCCCACGGATGGAACCACTTACCACGACACCGCACCCGTTCGGACCCGGCGGCGAGAACTGCCAGGGATCTGCCGTGAACCAACCGCCTACCTGAATCAACCACACAACCCCGCTCCACCATGACCACATCACCCACACGCAACATCCGTGACATCTTTTTTGATCGCACACCACCCCACCTCCTCAACTGCTGCAGCGTCCAGGCTATCGCCTCGGATCCAGCCAGCCCCATACTGACGATTTACCGCAGGCTCCCCACCGATGCTGCGACTTGGATCAACGATGCCGCCCGGACAAGACTATTCGATGCCTACCTGCTGCGACATGACCGTGACGACATCTGGGAACTCTACAGCGCCCATGGCCTTCCACTTGATGGCGGCGATGCACTCCAGTCCGCTACTTCCGGGAATCCGACTACGCCCGTCCCCGTGGATCGCGCGGAGTTAATTCAGGAGGCCCGTGAGCTGACCGGCGACCCCGGCCTGTCCCTCATCGCATGCCGCGAAGATCATGCAGGTGCCAGCGCCGCCGATCACTCGAACTTCAACATCATGTGCCGCCGGATGATCGGCGAGGCCACCCCTGCGGATCTGGAACACGTTGTCATTATAGACAGCAGGAGGTGGCCCTGCCCGGTGACCGGGGTATTCGCCAATGTAGCCAGGCTGTCGCCCGCGATGCAGGACGTGTTCCTCGATCGGCAGAAGTGGCTGCAGAAAGGCTGGCCGATGGTGTCGAGGGACTTCCAGGAAGTTCTGGCCGACCGGTTGGCGCGGCTCCGCGCTGACTACGTCTGTGAACTTCTGAGGCACTGCGGCAAGGTTGCGCGCATGTCGGAGGCTCGCATCACCGCCATGGAGGCGAAGTGGCTGTTGGCATCGCCGGGACCAAAGTATCGGTTTGCTCTCCACATCGTCGAAACGCTGCGGGAGGGATTGCTATTCGGGAAAGGCATGGCTGAAACTTTCAGCCCGGAAATCGTGCGCAGCCACGGGAAGGCGGTCGTGAAGGACTACAAGGGGCACCTTACGCTATCCCGCAACTAGCCTTGAAACCGTCTGTAGTCTCCGCAAGAACAATGGTGAGTAGACCACGCTACGAACTACACCACTTCCCGGATGCGGACTGGACGCTACCTCTGATCAACGGTGTCCCGAAATGCAGCAATTCCGGTGTTGAGTTCATCATCCCCGAGCCGGTGCATCGTGCCGGGAGACTACGAAGAAGGAACCATCCAAACCATGTCCAGCATGGAGATCGCGAAGCTCTGCAACAAACGGCACGACTCCGTCCTGCGGGACATCCGAACCATACTGAAACAGGCTGGAATAGATGCCCACAAATTTGTGGGCATCTATTTGGACGCCAGGAACAGACAGAAACCGTGCTACTTCCTGCCCAAGCTAGAGTGTATTCTCATCATCTCCGGATACTCTGGCGCAGGCCGGATACGATGAAAAAGACCAGCTCAAATTTGAGTCGGCCTATTTGGACGCCCAAAACAAGCAGCGAGCCTGCTTCTTCCTACCCAGACGTGAGTATGACATCGTCATCCCCGGATACTCAGTCCCCCCCCCCCCCCCCCGCCCCGTCCCGCGGGACATCAAAACCATACTGGAACAGGCTGGAATAGGTGCCCTCAAATTTGTGGGCACCTATTTGGACTCCCAAAACAAGCAGCGACCGTGCTACTTCCTGCCCAAGCTGGAGTGCATTCTCATAATCACCGGATACTCGCCTCCGCACGGCCACGTCCTGCGGGACATCAAAGTCACTCTGGCTCAGGCTGAAATAGGTGCCCCCAAATTTGGGGGCACCTATTTGAACGCCCAAAACAAGGTGCGACCCAGCTACTTCCTACCCCGATTCGAGTGCGACCTAGTCATCTACTCGGCCCCCTACCTGCGGATACCGCCTCTGAGTGATGCGGCAGCTGTTGCACATGGAAGCAATCTGCCGGAGCGGTGTGGCCGGGAACGAAAATCCGAATGCGCATCACCCGACACTCGGTGCCTGGTCAGTGTGGAGCTGTCCAGTGGCTCGATCCAGCAGGCGCAGTAGTTGCCACACCCCGGCCAGACCCAAGACCAGGCCGCTGCCTATTCCAAGCGTGAGTATGACCTCGGAACCTGACACAAGCCATACCAGTGCACTAACAGCGGCAACTCCCCCGCTCGCTGCAAGCAAGCCGAAGCAAATCAGCCAGGTTGTCGCTTCCAGCGTCCAGCGCGTCCACAGTTTCACTCGTTCGATCTTGATCGGTATCACAATGTTTTGTTCTTTCATAGCGGATGGACGTTCACACTCCAACGTGACAGCGTGATGAAGTTACGGTGAATCTTCGGTGAAATTCACCATGTGCGATTTTTTTGCTCTGTCGCCACGCATCCGCAGCTAGACATCACCCCTCACATGCACCATCGCCTCCACATCCGGCCAGCCCGGAGCTACAGTGACCGCCAGTCACCCGCAGCCGCCTGCTCTATGGCTTACTTGTCCGACGACAATTAGAAATCCACTCGATCAATAGCCCGGGAACTCGGCTTGTCGTGGGTCGTTACCAACCGGTTGAAGAATGAAAAGCCAAAGCCAATCTCCGAAAGTTAAACGGCAATCCCCGAAATTGGTCAGAGCAAATACAAATACAATCCCCGGGGAAAAGATGTATTTGTATTTGCTCCATTCACCCGGAGATCACCTGACACAAGAAAGCCGGGGCTCGTGAGAGACCCGGCTTTGCGAGCACAGCAAAACACACTCCGCCCTATTCCAGACGGTGGCCGAGAGCATGGCCTCGTTCGAGCAGGGAAACACCAGCGCCACGACACCGCACCCAGCCAGGCAAGCTGCCCCTAATCTAACAGAACTAAAAGTGCACCACCGAGGTATTTAATGCCGCGTTTATGCACTTTCGTGTAATAGCTAAAAAACGCCATTCGTGCACCCGGTATTTCGAGCGCAATGTCTTATTTACTATACGATTGGGGCTCCAGACCCGAGGTGCACTAATTTGATTACCCCCTGTGTACAGGGTGTGCGCGGTGGCGAGCACCGATTTTTCCAGTCGATTTCCGAGCCCAAAATCGGTGCGGGAGTCAGTCGATGGATCTCTCAATAATGCCTGGCCCGAGTCATGGCGGCACTTCCTGTGAGTCGGGGAGAATGGCAACCACCTTGCCAAACTTTGATGTGTGAGCCCTGCGGCATCTTCCGGCCCCTGAGCGCCCCGCTGACGGTCTTGGACAGCGAGTTCCCGGCCCTTTGGCTGAACGTATGCCCTACGCCCTAGAATCGCTCATAGAGGGCCGGATGGCATCGAGTGCACGTTGGCGCGATGTCACCAACCTTCTGTGCTGAGTGACCCCTCTTGAACACCCTACGTCGTGATTACAAAAATTCATACCCCTCACCCGAACACGCGCTACCCGATCAAAACAACTCCGCCTGCCTATGCTCAGCCCCCGGTTGATTCCACTCGCCGCATCGACCCCACCGGCTTTGAATGGTGCCCATGAAACACGTCGTCATCACCGGTGTATCCCGGGGGCTCGGCCGGACAATGGCAGCCGGTTTCGCCGCCGAGGGCTGGACCGTGAGCGGCTGTGGCACG
>Ga0222650_1000404_pt1 | contig 34639 bp, 25 predicted proteins | sample AntAcemetagen367_FD_179820 | JGI IMG/M metagenome (GOLD analysis project Ga0222650, IMG submission 179820) | Saline water microbial communities from Ace Lake, Antarctica - #367 | ecosystem: Environmental > Aquatic > Non-marine Saline and Alkaline > Saline | place: Antarctica: Ace Lake... | reverse complement strand
GGATTTCTTGCATAACAGTTTATTAGATTGACGGGGAATTTACAAAATTAGTTCACCGTGTCAGATATTGAATCTTAGGTGGGATAATTTTTATTGTCAGCGATAAAATAATATGTGTTCATTGGAACATGAGTTCTGGAGCAAGGACGGATTTTAGGCAGGGTTTTGAGAAGTTGTTGTTGGAACGGCGGGTTTCGGAGAAGGTTCGGCCCTATTTCATGCGTCATCTGGAGAATTGGGGTGTGGCGCTGCGGGTGCGGCCCTCGGGTGTTTCCAAGGAGGATTTTCTTGATGGTTATATTACAAAATTAGTTCACACAGGCTGGATGCGTCCGTTTCAGATTTCGCAGGCGGTGGAGGCGATCCGGTTGGCTCACGGGGTGCTTTTGGAGGAGGATTGGGCGAAGCGGGTGGATTGGATGGCGTTGAGGGCTGTGATTCCGGCGGAATTGGAGGATGCTCCGAGTGAGTTGGTCCCGGAGACTGTGGAAACCCTGCGCGTTGGCTGGTTGAAGCTGGGGCTTTCCGAGGGACAGGTGGAGAGCCTGGTGGCAATGGTGCGTGTGCTGCGGGAGGGTGGTTACGCGTTGCGGACGGAGGAGGGGTACTTGCAGTGGGTGAGGCGGCTGATGCAGTTCACGGGGAATGGGGCGGTACCATCCGAGAATGATGCGCGGCTTTTCCTGAGCCATCTGGCTGTGGAGACGGGGGTGGTAGTCGGGACACAGAAGCAGGCGCTGAATGCGATGGCATTCTATCTGGGGCGGGTGTGTGGTCTGGATGTGGTTAATTTGAGAGGTTTCAGCAAGGCGAGGACGAGTCAGCGGCTTCCGGTGGTGCTGAGCAAGGGTGAGATCACGCGACTGCTGGGGGTGGCGGACAAGGAGGTGGGATCGGGTGGACTTGGCAAGGCGTATGCGCTGATGCTGCAGGTGATGTATGCCTCCGGGCTGCGGGTGATGGAGTGCGTGCGGCTGAGGGTTAAAGATGTGGATTTTGAAAACGGATATATCACGGTGCGGCAGGGCAAGGGGAACAAGGACAGGAGGGTGCCGCTGGCGCGGAGGTTGATCGGCCCTTTGAAGGATCACATGGCGGAGATGCGGGTGCTCTTCGATGCGGACCGGGCGGCGGATCAGGTTGGGGTTTGGATGCCGGGGGCCTTCGACCGGAAGGCTCCGAATGCTGGAAAGGAGTGGACTTGGTTCTGGATTTTCCCTTCACCCAGACTATCGGTGGATCCGCGGACGAACAGGGTGAGGCGGCATCATGTGCATGAGAACGGGCTGCAACGGACGATGAAGAGGCTTTCGGAAATGGCGGGAATCGAGAAGCGGGTGACGTGCCATGTGCTGCGGCACAGCTTTGCGACACATTTGCTGGAAAAGGGGCGGGATATCCGGACGGTTCAGGAGTTGCTGGGCCACGAGAGTGTGCAGACGACGATGATTTATACGCATGTCCTGAACGACCCGGAGCGGTCGAGCGGGAGTCCGCTGGATGAGCTGTGAGGAGGGTGGATGGGGAAGCCGCTTGGATGGGGGAAGCCGCCTGGAAGGACGGCTCTCCAGTAGGGGATACGCTACCGCCCTTGGTCGAATCAGGAGCGTGCCAAAAACAAGAGGAACTTTCGTCGATTGCCGTTATTCAATCACCTTGGAACCGGGACGTCACGATGCAAAAAGCGTTTTTTCCCAAGTCCTGAGAAGTAGGATCGCGGATGTTGACGGGAAGGGGAGCTACGGGCAAGCTGGCCGCTTATGAGTGTTGGCATCATCATGGGGAGCAAGTCGGATTGGCCGACGATGGAGCATACGGCGCGGGTGCTCAGAGATTTCGGAGTTCCGTATCACGCGGAGGTCGTGAGCGCGCACCGCACGCCGGACCGCCTTGTGGAATACGCGAAGGGAGCGAAGGAAAACGGCTTGAAATGTGTGATCGCCGGGGCGGGTGGGGCGGCTCACCTTCCCGGGATGGTCGCGGCGATGACCGAGTTGCCGGTGCTTGGGGTGCCGGTGGAGTCGAAAACGCTCAAGGGGGTTGATTCGTTGCTTTCCATCGTGCAGATGCCAGCAGGGATACCGACGGCGACTTTTGCGATCGGTAAAGCGGGGGCGACGAATGCGGGGCTGTTCGCGGTGGCGATGTTGGCGGTGGAAGATGCGGAACTGGCGGAGAAACTTTCGGCTTTCCGTAAAAAGCAGAGTGAGAAGGTCGCGGAGGCGGTTCTGCCTGAGCTGGATTGATTGTCATGTCAGCTTCGGTATTTTTCCCTTTGGACAGGCAGCAAGTCGTCGGTGTGATCGGCGGCGGTCAGCTCGGGCGTATGCTCGCGCTCGCGGCGAGGCGGATGGGTGTTAGGACGGTCGTCTGGACCGGGGGGCTGGAGGCACCGGCGGTAGAGGTGGCGGATCTGGTCATCGATCTGCCTTTCGATTCTCCCGAGGCGATGCGGCAATTCTGCGAGCAGGCGAGCGTGGCGACAGTGGAGTTCGAGAATATCCCGGAAGCAACTCTGGAGGGGGTCGGGAAATGCATCGGGCTTTTCCCTTTGCCTGGGGCGGTGGCGATATGTCAGAACCGCGAGCGGGAGAAAAATTTTCTGAGGGAAAACGGGATTCCCTGCGCGTGGTTCCGGGTTGTCGAGAGTTTGGGTGATTTGGAGACTGCGATGAAGGAGCTGGGCGGGCCGGGTGTTTTGAAGACGGCGGCTTTCGGATACGATGGCAAGGGCCAGCTCAAGATCGAGGGTGACGAGAATCCGGCGGAGGTTTGGAAGGAATTCGGTGGTGAGCGTGCGGTTCTTGAGGCTTGGGTTCCGTTTGAGAAAGAGATTTCCGTGATGGTGGTGAGGTCCGCTGATGGTGAAGTCCAGACTTACGATCCGGCTGAGAACCGACATCGCAAGCATGTACTCGATGTTTCCATCGTACCCGCGCGGATTTCGGAAGAGACTGGGAAAAAGGCGCGAGCACTGGCGGAGAAGGTTGCCGTGGCCTTGGATTACCGGGGCATTCTGGGAGTCGAGTTTTTTGTCAATCATGACGGTTCGCTGGTGGTTAACGAGATGGCCCCGAGGCCTCACAACTCCGGTCACCACACGCTTGATGCCTGCGCGACCTCACAGTTCGAGCAACAGTTGCGAGTCGTGCTCGGCCTGCCGTTGGGATCGACTGAATTGGTATCGCCATGTGTGATGCTGAATCTGCTTGCCGATTTCTGGCCCGGCGAGACCGAACCGCCAGACTGGACCCCGCTGCTGGAAGCCGAAGGTGCGGTGCTGCATCTCTACGGAAAACGCCGCGCAACCGGGATGCGGAAAATGGGGCATGTGACGATCATCCGCAAAGACCTTGAATCCGCGCTGCGGGAGGTTGAAAGGCTGTCGGACGGGTGGATGAACGTCTGACCGGCCCGGCGAATAAGGGTGTATCTGAAAGTGATGGGAAGATCGGTGGCGAAGCCGACGGGGACCACACGCACCACCGCGTGTTCCGGGCAGCGCCCTCGCTGCCCGGTTGCTGGAAATCAAGGAGTGGCTCCGGGTTGGCCTAGGAAATTCCGCGCGATCTGGTTGTTCGGGCCACGATTCCGGCGAGGGCGCCGAAATCAGCACGCGGTGGCGCGTGCGGTCCCCTCCTCTCATGCTGCTCCCGCAGAATCTCTCACCACTTTCAGTTATACCAACGTCTAAAACTTTTTGGTAAATAATTTATAATTCTGCTTGGATTTGTCCATGGGGAAACCAAGAGAGAAACTAGATAGATTAGGGCAGGCGGATGAAGTTCTCAAACGGCTCAAGAGCGAGCCTCCGGGAATGGCTCGTGAGCGCTTGAACGCGCTCAGACATGGATTGGAAGGTGAACTCAGCCTCCAGGAGATCGCCTCCACGGTGGGAAGAAGCCGCGCGACCATACAGACTTGGTTCGATCTTTACCGGAGCGGAGGGATTGAGAGACTATGCCGCAGGTCGGATGCCCCGACAGGCCGTCCGAGCCTGCTGGGAGTGAAGGAAGAGAAGGAACTGAGGAAAAAACTGGCCAAGGGAAGTTTCCGGCGCGGCGAGGATGCTAGCAAGTGGCTCAAATCGAAGTTCGGGATCAAGGCCAGCCCCGGAAGCGTGCGGCGTTGGCTGGGAAAGCTCGGAGCGAGGCTGAAGGTGGTTCGGCCTCGCCATCCCAATAGCTGCCAGACCAAGCGTTTTGAGTTTCGCAACCAACTGGCCAGGCAGATGTTCCGAGCCCTCAAAGAGCGCGGCCTTCAGCGCAAAGGGCGTCCAATTCGCATCTGGGTGAGCGACGAAGCGAGATGCGGCCTCCAGACAAGTTTGCGGCGGGCTTGGGTTACCCGTGGGATCAGAACTCACAAAAACAGCAGTTGCCGTTATGACTGGCAGTACATCTGGGGTGCGCTGCAGATCGGTGGAGGCGGAAGTGAGTTCCTTTACACAAACAAGGCGGATACGGACATGAGCGTCGCTTTCCTGGAGCAGATAAGCCAACGCGACCCGTATGCGATTCATGTGATGATCTGGGACATGCTGGGCGACGAACTGTGCGACAGAAGCTGGAAATCGCTCGACGAGTTGGTGAACGCGGCGACGAGATGGCTGAGAGAATTTTGGGCTAGGCCTGATCAAATCCTCTCATTGGTCGGCGCTGGCTGGATGCGAAGTCAAGCAAACGCCTGATAAGAATCAATAATACCAGAAAGTTTTAGTCGTTGGTATAAGGCTGGCAAGGGCAATTAGTAAGCCGAGCTTGGTTTGCCGGGACGATTCGTATAAATCGGTTTCGAGAATATGGCCTAGTGTCCAGCGCGGCAAGTTCGTCACAGAAAGAGAAGTTTGACTGTTTTGAGGGAAAATGCCGTTTCACGGGAAACCGAGAGGGGCGCGGATCTTTTTCCCAATTCCTTCGTTGCTCGTCACTTGCGAATCTCGACACTAGCCTGTAGACGCAAGAAAACCTTATGGGAAAACACTCGCAAGAAAACCGGGATTCGATGAGTCCCGAGCCAAACAACTGGACAGTTGGAATCCTTCTTGCGATTTTGGGAACCTTCCTGTTTGCCCTCAAATCCATCTTCATCAAGTTGGCCTACCAGGAGGGTGCCACTGCTGACGAAGTCCTTCTACTCAGGATGCTCCTCGCCGCACCATTTTATCTGGGAATGCTGATGTATCTGCATAAAAAGCCATCGAAAAACCAGCGAGCTCAAGTCCGCAGTAACCACGTTGCCAAGATGATGGCTCTGGGGTTCATCGGATACTACCTCGCTTCATATCTCGATCTGGCAGGCCTGGTCTACATCACCGCACAGCTTGAGCGGCTCACGCTTTTCACCTACCCTACGATGATCGCCATACTCGCATGGATATTTCTCGGCGAAGCGATCACCCGGGCAGTAATCGCCTCGTTGCTGTTATGCTATCTCGGGCTCTGGATCATGTATGGTCAGGAAATCATCCACACCGATCTATCGGGCAGCGAGGTCTCCAAAGGCGTTCTCTTGGTACTCGGTTCAGCTCTTAGCTATTCCATCTACGTGATCCTTGCCAAGCCGATGATTCAGAAATTCGGCAGCCGATTTTTCACCAGCATCGCCATGCTCGGATCCACGCTGTTCGTCATCATCCATTTCAGCCTCCTGCATTCATGGGATCTCTCGCAGATTCAACCGAAAGTCTGGCTTTACTGTATCCTGCTGGCATCCTTCTCCACCGTGATCCCGAGCTTCATGATCACAGAAGCCATCGCCAGGATAGGAGCTGCCCGCACCTCCATCCTCGGTTCGGTCGGCCCGGTCCTCACCATCGTTCTTGCTGTATTCATCATCGATGAACCATTCACATTTCAGCATGCGATCGGCGTCAGCTTGGTGATGATCGGGGTGGGGCTGGTATCGATACAAAAAGGCAGGGCTGGATCTCCGGGCCGTCAGGGAAAGATGGCGGCTCGATAAATCTGATCTTGGAAAGCTCTCGCCCTGAATGTCGGATCATTTCGGAGGGTTAGGGTTGGGGTTGGTTGGGGGCTTGATTGCGAGAAAAGCTGATAGATACGGACCGCACGGGTGTGGGTGTCGCGGGTGGTTTGTCGGTTTAATAGGAGGGTCGTTGCCCAACAGTTTCAGTTACACCCCCGTCGGAGCAGTCCCCTTTATATCGACTACGCGACGAGGTAACAGATCCCCGTATGGCCGCCTTCATCGATATTCTCCAACTTAACCCCAACACGCCGCGCAAATTCCGCGCACTTTCCGAGACCCCATGCGGAGCGGAAACCCCCAACAGGTGCGATGTTCTCGGCGTGTCGTCACCCATGCAAAAGAACAAACGTCCGAACCTGGTATCGCTTACGACGATCAATCCGGACGGCTCCCACTACGTTCTGCACCCGGCGGACGTGAGCGGGCGATTCACGTTTTTCCGACGGATCTTCGGGATTCTTCTGATCGCCGTTTATGTGCTTCTACCGTGGATACCCATCAACGGTGCCCCTGCGCTGTTCTTCGACGTGGAGAACCGCCGCTTCCACATGTTCGGGCTGACATTGATGACGCAAGACCTGTGGGTGTTCTTTTTCGCGATCTCCGGACTGGGCTTCGTGCTGTTTTTCATCACCGCCCTGCTTGGCCGTCTTTGGTGCGGCTGGGCCTGCCCCTACACTGTTTTCCTGGAACACGTTTTCCGCCGCATCGAGCGCTGGATCGATGGGGACGCCACCGCGCGCCGCAAACTCGACCAGGCACCCTCAAGCGCCCGGAAAACGATACGCCGGGCCGTAAAATACGCGCTCTATCTCATCGCTTCAGCCACCATCGCCCATGTGTTCATCAGCTACTTCGTCTCCCTGCCCCGACTGTACCAATTCATGCAGGAAGGTCCCCTCCAGCACGGAGCCACTTTCACCATCATCGCCGCCCTCACCGGTGCCCTGTATTTCTGCTTCGCATGGTTCCGCGAGCAGTTCTGCATCATCCTCTGCCCTTATGGACGCATCCAGTCCGCTCTGACGGATGATGAAACAGTCGTCATCGGATACGATTCGGTGCGCGGAGAACCCCGCGGCAAAGCCACAGACCCCAACGCCGGTGACTGTATCGACTGCACCCGCTGCGTTCAGGTTTGCCCAACCGGCATCGACATCCGCGAAGGCCTGCAGATGGAATGCATTGGATGTGCCGCGTGCATCGACGCCTGCAATGACATCATGCGCAAGGTCAAGCGCCCCGAGGGACTCATCCGTTACGATTCCACCAAAGGACTGGAAGGAAAAAAACGCCACATCCTGCGCCCCCGTATCTGGCTTTACGCTGCGATGGGTGCCATCGGCCTGCTGGCTCTCGGCTTCACCGCGTTCCACAAAGCGAAACCCGTTTTCGCCGAGGTTTCGCGGATGCGTGGAGCACCGTTTTTCGTCGATCCCACGGTGGTCCGGAACCACTACCAGCTCCGCCTCCTCAACAAGCGCAACCAACCTGTCACCTTCCAAATATCCCTCGAAAATCCGCCTGCCGGATTTACTCTCAGCGGCCTCGGGGATTCGTTGACACTTGCCGCCCTCGACGAGGCCAGCCGTCCCATGATTATTATCAACGACCGCGAGAACTACACCGGCCCCACCGAACTCACCCTCAAAATCGAGGCGCAACCGGGCAACGCAAAAATTCTCCAGAAAATCAAATTCCTAGGTCCGAACCCCAACCAAATGAAATGACCATGAAACCGAAAACCAAACACCTCCGCCCCTGGCTGTTCGTCGTCGGCGCTTTCGCGCTCCTCGTAGCCGCCTGGACCAGCCTGATATTCATCGCCGTGAAACATTCGCCAGAAACCGTTCCGATCCAAACCTTAAACTCCAAACAAGAGAAGACCTCCCGCACCACGCCTCTTCCTTAGGGTTTAGAGTTTAAAATTTAAAGTTTTGGATCCTGTAAATACAGCCCTCGGAGCACTCGTCGCCGGTCTCGTGACCAGCGTCCACTGCGTCGGTATGTGCGGGCCCATCGCCTGCGGCCTGTCCTCGATGCCTTCGTCGGAAACCGAGCGCCTGATCGCAACCACCTCCTACCACGCAGCCCGGCTCTCCGCTTATGCAGTGATCGGTGCCGCCTGCGGAGCCATCGGAAGACAACCGCTCGAATGGTTTTTCTCTTCACCCGCCGCCCTGCTTCCATGGGTGTTGGTTATCGTTTTCCTGATCTTCGGGTTGGGTTTGGAAAAGAAACTCCCACGCCCTCCGGCTCTGTTGAAATGGACTGCGAAAATTCGTTTCCGACTCGGTAAACTCTCTCCCATCCGCAGTGGAATCGCTCTCGGCGGGCTGACGCCACTTCTGCCCTGCGGGCCGCTCTACCTCCTGTTCGGAGCAGCATTGCTAACCGGCTCCGCAGCACGCGGAGCGGAATTTGCCCTGGCATTCGGACTCGGAACCGTCCCACTGCTATGGCTCGCCCAGCAAAGCTTCAGACACCTCGGAAAACGTTACAACCTCGTCCCCATCCAGCGTTCACTCGCCATCGCTGCCGCATGTCTCGTGGCCTTCAGACTCTGGGGAACCATCCCCTTTTTCCAAACGACCCCCGAAACGAAAGCCGATCTTCCCTCCTGCTGTCACTAGCCTCCTCTTGCTTGGAGTTTAAAGTTTAAAGTTTTGAGCACCTGCATCCATTGCGCGACTCCCTTCTCCGCGAGTTCCCCGCTGGAGAAATTCTGCTGCCGTGGTTGCGAGTTCGTCTATGACCTGATTCATCACGAAGGTCTCGATCGTTTCTACGATCTTCGTAGTAATTCATCGATCCGCCCCGTCAGAAGCGTACCCTTCGAGGCGCGGGACTTCGAATGGCTGGAGAAAGAGAAGACGAATGCCGAAGAAACCGTTCCCCATGGCGAGGCGGCCGAGGCGGATTTTTCACTCGAAGGCATGTCATGCGTCGGCTGCGTCTGGCTGGTTGAGAAAATTTACCACAAATACGATGGTGCCCTTGAGGCCTCCGCACATCCCGCCACCGGCCTGCTCCGCCTGAAATGGAGCTCGGGCGAAACGGATCTCGCCGGATTCGCCGATGAGATAGCGTCCTTCGGATACATGCTCTCGCCAAAGCGCAGCGGAGTTTCCCGCAGCGAAACCCGCGAAATCGCCGCCAAAGTCGGCCTATGCGCCGCCTTCGCGATGAACGCCATGGTATTCACCCTGCCGGCCTACCTCGGCATGCCGGAAGACTTCGCCTTCGCCGGTATTTTCAAACTTGTCACCTTCCTCTCCGCGACTCTGGCAATGCTTGTCGGCGGCAGATATTTCATAGGGCGGGCATGGAACGCCGCGCGCTCAAGAACCCCGCACATCGATCTCCCCATCGCCCTCGGGATTGTCTTCGCCTTCGCCGGCTCCATCGTCGGCTGGGCTCTCGGCGTTGATGGCCTGCTCTATTTCGATTTTGTCGCAACCTTCATTTTCCTGATGCTCGCGGGTCGCTACGTCCAGCTCGCCGCAGTCGAAAAAAACCGCAACCGCCTGCAACGAAGAAGGCCCGTCCCGGATACGGTGCGTTCCCCCGATCACCCCGAGCCATTGCCGCTTTCGGAAATCGCAGCAGGCCTCCGCATTGAAATACGCTCCGGACAATCCGTCCCCGTCGCCTCGATTTTGGAAACGGAGGCTGCGGATTTTTCACTCGAATGGATCAATGGCGAAGCCGAGCCACACACCTTCCGCGCAGGTCGCCCGGTTCCAGCAGGGGCGATACACCTCGGCAACCACCCGGTCGTTCTCGCCGCTTCGGAAACCTGGGAAAACTCCCTGCTCTGCCGCCTGACCGACACCGTGCGCATAGCCGCACGTATCCCTGCGCTCGAAAGAATTCTGAAATTCTACCTGCTCGCCATCGTCCTAATCGGACTGGCCGGTTTTGCCTTCTGGATCCCGATCGCTGGCTTCCCGACCGCCCTCCAGGTCATGATCTCCGTATTCGTCGTCTCCTGCCCCTGCGCCCTCGGCGTCGCCCTGCCGCTTGCCGACGAACTCGCCGGGTCCCGGATGGAGCGCGCGGGAGTATTCATCCGCGAGCCACAGCTCTGGTCACGACTCCGCCAGATCCGGACGATCATTTTCGACAAGACCGGCACTCTCACACTTGAGCGCCCCGTGCTTGTAAATCCCGAAAGCGTATCTTCGCTCGACTCCGGATCACGCCTCGCACTCGCCCGACTCACCAACGGCTCGCTTCATCCGGTTTCCCGTTCTTTGTTTGAATCACTGGGAAAAGTAGGTCTGGAGCAAATCCGCAACAGCTCCCCAATCGAGATCCTCGACGTCCCCGGAATGGGCCGGTTTTTTGAAAACGAGGATGGGAAATGGTCGCTCGGTCGCCCGGGATGGCAATCCGGCACCGAACCCACGGCCTCTCCCCACGATGCCGAACTCTGCCATGATGGCCTCCCCGTGGGCTTCTTCCGATTTGAGGAAAGCCTGCGGCCTGATGCAATCGCAACTCTTGGAAAACTCAGGCGGGACAAACGAATCGTGATTCTCTCCGGTGACAGGCCGGAAAAAGTCGTTTCGACGGCAGCGCTGCTCGGGATTGACCCCGCCGATGCCCACGCATCCCTCCAGCCGGGAGAGAAAGAGGAAACCGTCCGCCGCCTCGACCGCAACGACACGCTCTACCTTGGCGACGGTGCCAACGATTCGCTGGCTTTCAACGCCGCCTTCGCGACCGGGACCCCGGTCGTCGATCGCAGTCTCCTGGAGACCAAATCGGATTTCTTCTTCCTCGGCCAGAGCCTGCGCTTCTTGCCAGCCATGCTCGATCTCGCCCGCCACAGATATTGCACTGTCGCCTTCGCCTTCGGCTTCGCGCTGGTCTACAACGCCACCGCGATCACCGCCGCCCTGCTCGGGCTGATGAATCCGCTGGTCGCCGCGATCATCATGCCTCTCAGTTCGGCAATTTCCCTGGGAATCGTGGCTTTCGGCCTAAAAGAAAAGGCCAACAAGAGTCGGTAATTCCTTGTTGCCTGACTGCGAAACCAGGGTAGCCACATTCGGATTTTTTCAAACACAGATCACAGTAGAGTAGAGTGCAACGGGCGGCTGTCGCCAATCCTGTTGCTCTCTACTATATTGGTTGAAAATCTTCCGTTTCAGTTTTGCCGCTCCAAATGTAGATGCCTTGACGAATATCCAACCTCCCAGCCACCACGTTCATGAGATACGTTCCCGCCTCAAGCTTCTTCTCGCCTTTCTTATAAATATGAGGCTTGAGGGACGGGGTGTTTTCAGGAGTAACTTTGTTGTCTCTCTGGCCCCGATCGGGTTTGCCTGTCGACTTGGCTGCACGCTTAGGACCTGGTTTGATTCCCATAACTTTAGTGTTTGTTTTAGTGGGATGCTGAGCCGTGAAATACAAGTTCCCGCTCCGTTTAGGGGCGTAGTGAGCGACCTAAACAACTATAACGTCCAAAAATGTTTTGGTAACATCCCGCACGAAAAATGGTAGAGATGTCTGGATGTTCGATTCAAAACCCACTCTTTTTCTGACCACCCGCTGGACGATAGTAGGCAAGGCTGCGCGTTCCGACGAAACGGAGGCCCGGCGGGCGCTAGGTGATCTCTTCAACATCTACTGGAAGCCGCTTTACCGCTATATCCGCCGCACTGGGAAGAGCCCGGAGGACGCTGAGGATTTGGTTCAGGGGTTCTTTGAGCGTTTGGTAGCTGGTGACGGATTGCGGATGGCCGACCGTGATCGCGGCAGGTTCCGGGCTTTTCTGCTTACCACTTTGAAGAACTACATGGTCAGCGAATGGCGACGGGATCACCGGCAGAAGCGCGGCGGTTTTTCTCAACACCTTTCCTTGGACTGGAGGGATGCGGAAACCGGCCTGAGCCTCGACGCCAGCCATCATCACAGTCCCGACAGCCTTTACGACCGCGAATGGGCAACGGCCATGCTGACGAAGGTACTCAACGATATGGAGCGAGAAGATCCTGAATTCGACCGGTGGAAGCCTTTTCTCAGCCTTAGCAGAGAAAGTGTACCTTATGCTGAAATTGCGGGGAGGTTCGGCATCGGTGAAGGTGCTGCAAGAGTAGCCGTCCACCGGTTACGAAAGCGCTACAGGCAACGGGTGCGAGAAGAGATCGCAGGCAGCCTCACCGATCAGTCGATGGTGGAAGATGAGATGAAGGTACTTTTTTCCGCACTGACGGAAGATTGTTCGTAACGAGGACATCTCGTATGGCGAATAGAACGATGAAATGAGTAAACAACTGACATGCCCTGGATGCGGGAAACCGCTGCTTGAGACCGGTTCTCACGATTTATGCCCGGCGTGTCTGATGGCTCAGGCGATGGCCTCTCGGACTTTCGACACCGCAGCGGAATCCGCAACCGCCACTCCACCACCAGCGCCCGATGAAATCGCGGACAAGTTCCCGCAGTTTGAAATCGCCGATTGCCTCGGTCGCGGCGGCATGGGGGTGGTTTACAAGGCCCGGCAGAAGTCACTGGATCGTTGGGTGGCAATCAAGGTGCTGGCTCCTGAGCGGGTGCGAGATGAGCGTTTTGCGGCGCATTTCGAAAGGGAGGCCAAGACATTGGCAAAAATGAGCCACTCGAACATCGTGACCGTCTTCGATCATGGTGAAACTGACGGACTGTTCTACATTGTCATGGAGTTTGTGGATGGGGTGAACCTACGCGATCTACTGCGCGAGGGAAAAATGGAACCCATGCAGGCGCTGACCATTGTTCCACCCATCTGCGAGGCTCTGGAGTATGCCCACGACAAAGGTGTGGTTCATCGGGACATCAAGCCTGAGAACATCCTACTCGACCGGGAGGGGCGGGTGAAAATCGCGGACTTCGGTATTGCCTCGCTGGTCGGTGCGGACGGCGAATACTCCGGCACACCAGCCTATATGGCTCCGGAGCAGGAAGAAGGCGTTGTGGATCGCAGGGGTGACATCTACGCGCTGGGGGCGGTGCTTTACGAGATGCTCACCGGCGAACGACCTGCCAAGGATCTCGTCGCCCCATCACAACGCATCGAAATCGACGTCCGTCTCGACGAGATTGTGCTCCGCGCCCTCGAAAAGGAACCCGCCCGCCGCTACCAGACCGCCGGCGAGTTCCGCACGGTCGTCCAGACGATGGCAAGCAACGCTCCCGCAGCAGATCCCGCACAGAAACGGGATGTCGGATTCGACGAGCCACAGGAAAAAATATTTGCCCCCAAGAGAGCTTGGCGTCACGTGGGACTTTTCATCGGGATTGGTGGAACCGCCCTCGGATTGATCATTGTGGCCAGCCTCGCCATGCGCAGCCAGTTTCCGGATTTCATCCCATGGAACCAAGACCCTGCGCTGAAAGCGACTCCCGAAAGCGCCACGACTGCGGAAGCGACCACCCCGGAAGCCCTGCTGCGTGAATACCTTGAGGCCATGTATAGCGACGGCGGTGACGGTGAGCGGGCACTGAGCATGATCGAGGGACCGCTGGGAGAGATGCCCCGGGAATTTGCCGAAAATATGCGGATCATCCAGCTCATGACCGAGGAGAATGCCCCGCCTCCCGAAGTGGTCGATTGGCACAAGGAAGGCTCTTATGCCGCGGCGGGCTTGAAACCCTTGTTCGTCGCGGGGCACGACGCGCCCCGATTGTTCTTCATTCTCGAACAAACTTATGAAGGCTGGAAGGTGGTCGGTCAGGGATTTTCTCCTGCAGGCACCTTGCTGGAAGAAAATCTCGACACGTTCAAACGGTTCCGATTGGTTGACCGCAGTAGCCGAAACGCGGTGGCGCGCGCATTCTTTGTCGCGATCGGGAATCAGGATTTCGAATTCGCATCGATGCTGGTTTCGCGCCCCATGAGTATGGATGCTCGCACGCTTGCCCGCCAGTTTGGTGGCGGGAATCATAATGCCTCCGCGAGCGGCCTGGTGGACCCAGCCAAGTGGGTCGAGGAGGGGCCGTATGCATTGACCCGCATCGCATGGTCTTTTGGTGATGATCCCGGCAAAACGAGCTATCTGGCGCTCAAGCAGACCGAGGGGATTTGGCGGATTGTTTGGGCCGGCGCGTCCCCTCCAGGCAACTCCCTCGCGGCTGACCTGGAGCGTTTCAAGCAGGAGCAAAGGGTCGCAGAGGAGATGCTTGAACGCCTTGCGCTGCGCTTCGTTACGGCGATCCGCAAACAGGACGAAAAGACCCTACGGGAGTTGACTGTTGACAGCGAAAAAAGTTGGACGGAGAAATGGGTCGATCAAATCCCGGCGGAATTGCGCAAGTGGTTCCGGGAAGAGACAAGCGAGGAGTTTGCTTTCTACCCAACGCCAGGTGCGCAACATATTCGGATCGATCAGGATCTGGCAGTGGTGGCATGCCGCACATTCAGGAAGAACCAAGAGAAACTAGGCGGCAACATCGTGGTTCTTCACTTCTGCCGCACCGGCACGGGATGGAAGGTCTGGGACGCGCACAAGGCACCCGAATCCCAACCTCTCGAAGAACACCTCAAGCAGGCTCGCAAACAGGTGACACAATTCAGGATACTCAATCAATATGCCATGGCGCTCACGATCTACCGCGAAGAGACCGGATCGCTCCCGCCAGACCTGGCGACTCTCCTTGATAGCGACTTTCAGGGCAACATCTGGGAGGGTCTGCGTAACGACGGACTCCTGCACAACCGCCAAACCGGAAAAACTGAACGACCGATCTATTATGGCAGCAAGGATCTAATGGACCTCGATCACGATGTCGCAGGGTTCATCCTTCTAGCTGCTCCCTCCGCCAACCCGGAAGGCGAACGCCTCGTTTACGTTCTAGGTGGTTCTGTGAAAAACATCGACGAGGCGGATTACCAAAAGCAGATTGAGATGCAGCAGACTGCTCCGGTTAAAGGAAATGTGATTCGGGTCTCAATCCGCAGCGCGAAGGGGGAGGCTACTGGAGATCTGGAATGCATGATTGATGGTGAGCCGGTGGAGCATGAGCGATTGGGAGAAAAGTTTAAGGAGATGCTTGCCAAGAACGCACCCACAATTGTGGAGATAGCCTGCGACGCTGATGTTGCTCTCAAACACACGTTACAAATCTCAGGTCTAGCGAGAGAAGCAGGTGTGAGAATCCGATTCCGAGCCTTAACACCTGATGAGCCGCATCAGAACAAGGAATTGGTGATGCTGATGAGACCCGAGAAGTCAGAAATCGGCTTTTCAGTAAACGGGCAAGTTGAAGGTTATGTGGTATCGGTAGTCAAAAATGGAGAGGAGAATATCAATCTCACCTCATCTCAGGAAAACTTCGTCAGAGATTATTTGATCCATATCTTTGATTCATCGCAATTCCATCAAATGCAAGGCGGAGAATTGCCGGTGAAATCTCAAAAGCAAATCAAAGAGGATCTTGAGAAAATTAAATCAGGGTCTTTTATAGAGCTGCGATTGAATGAACCTGCCAGAATTGTGGTGGAAGGCACTGAACTGAAGGCAACACGCATGTGGGTAAGAATCAGAGAATCGGATGGATTTGTTTACGATTGGATTTTACAGCAGCAGAATGGGGAATTAGCCTCATTGGCAAAGCCACGAGGTGAACTGGTTGTTCAATTTGCACCATATATCTTACGCCTCCTCAAGCCAAGCAGCGAGGCGCAGATGGCGACGCCGAGGTAGCTCCCTGATTAAATTAGTTCTTCACCCCGGCGCGCTATTCCTAAAATTTCGGCAAAAATACAAACGAATACACGACTTCCATGAAACACGCACTCATTCTACTCGGAGCAACGGCAATGCTGCTTGTTGCAGAAGAGCCCCAGGACGGCCCAAGTATGCGGACCCGGCCACTTCCACCAAACAGCGACCATCAGCGTCTATGTAACCTACTAGGACTAAAAGAAGGACGGGATTTTTTGATTGCGATCGACAGCAAAACCATCAAGTGCCGCATAATATCGATTGGGCGTATGGGGTGGATCGAAGTGGATTTGGACCCTGTATCAGAAGGTGCTTCAGCAACATGGATAAATCTCAATCAGGTGTCTTGGATTAGACCATCCGACATCGCACAAGACGAAAGCACAAACTGGCAGAACAAGCCGGCGCATGACAACCCCTGATCCGCTGTGAGTTCGAATATCACTGGTAGTATAAACCTCAACCCGCAGTCGAGGGCACGCTCCCGATCAGGGGCGCATGGCCTTTGACGTTATCCAAGAAAATCAGAAATTGACACGGTATCGTTTGGTGATACCATTTCGTTGTGAATAGCCGTCAGCGCAAGACGCTCGAATCGATCTACAAGGATCCCGTTTCAGCCAACATCGTTTGGAAGGACATCGAATCCCTGCTGAATGCGCTGGGATGCGAGATCACCGAAGGGAGCGGTTCGCGAGTTCGTTTAGCTCTCAACGGTGTTCGCGCCGTATTCCATCGTCCCCACCCCGATCCGAAGACTGATCGAGGAGCAGTGAGGTCGATGAGGCGATTTTTAACCGAAGCAAGAATACAACAATGATGACTTACAAGGGATACCACGGAACCGTCACCTTCGACGATGAAGCCGAGACCTTTCACGGAGAGGTCACGGATCTTAGAGATGTCGTTACGTTTCAGGGCAGGAGCGTCGATGAACTCAAGACCGCGTTCCATGAATCGATCGACGACTATTTAGAATTTTGTGCCGAGCGTGGCGAGGAGCCAGACCGACCATACTCCGGGAATTTCGTTCTTCGCATTGATCCCCAGCTTCACCGAAAGCTGGCTGCACTCAGTCAGGAAGACGGTTCGAGCCTGAATCGATGGGTCGAGACGCAGCTTACGAACCTAACAAATCAAAGAGGATAACAAGTCGGAGGTGGTGACACCGAGGAAGCCGTCTGATTAAATTTAGCTTCTCCCCGGCGCACCATTCCTATGACGTTGATACTCGAAAGGGTGTTGGAGAAATCCGTTATCAGCGTAATGTGAACCAGACGGGAGAAGGCAACCCCGAGTAGCGCTGCCGCGCTACTCTCCGCACATCCCCTTAGTGTTAGGAATAAATAATTTTTCCACAAAGTGCCTTCGGTATGCGGCGAATTAAAACACCAACCGTTACCATGAATATTTCCGTCTCAGCCCAAACTGAGGTATTACCACTCGATCAATCCAAGAAGCTCTTGGCTTCGATCTTGAAGCCGGGAAAGCAGCGGGCTGCGAAGGAGGGTCTGAGGTTAAAATTGAGACCGAAGGAATATCCAACGACAATCTCAGAAACACAGATCTTCCAATAACGTGTTAAACAGTGGATTTTTCTTCATTGAGCCATCCGGCGTTGATGTCTGAACTGCCAAAATCCCTGCACCATATTACTTCGGAGGCCCGAATTACCCCCTTCACTTTCCAGGCTGGGACTGCAAGATCAGAATCTACCTTGTTCCCAAAGAGCTTGGGTGGTCGGGGAATTCGCCAATCATCTCTCTCCAGCCTTATCCACTTAGAGTTTAAAATTCCAAATTTGGAGCTTAGGGTTTTCAACACATGCCAGCTCTCTCCCCGGAAAACCTCACCGACCCCTCATCCTCAGACGAGATTCTCGACGCCTTTCTCTCGTTCTTGGAAAAAACCGGCACCACCCCATACGATCACCAGGAAGAAGCGATCCTCGAACTCTTCGCCGGTAACAACGTGATCCTCAATACACCCACCGGCTCGGGAAAATCCCTCGTCGCACTCGCCCTGCAGTTCCGCGCGATCTGCCAGAAACGACGCTGCTACTACACCGTCCCTATAAAAGCCCTCGCCAACGAGAAATTCCTCTCACTCTGCGACACCTTCGGCCCGCAGAACGTCGGCATGATCACCGGTGATGCCACGGTAAACCCCCAAGCACCTGTGATTTGCTGCACCGCCGAAATCCTCGCCAACCTCGCCCTCCGCGAAGGTGCCGCGACCTCCGCCGACGATGTGATCATGGACGAGTTCCACTACTACTCGGACCACGAACGCGGCGTCTCATGGCAGATCCCACTGCTCACCCTCCCAAACGCCCGCTTCCTCCTCATGTCCGCCACCATCGGCGATACGGATTTCTTCCAGGAAACCATCACCAAGCTCACCGGAACTACTACAGTTCTCGTAAAATCCGAAGACCGTCCCGTTCCCCTCGAGTTCGATTACTCGACCGTCACACTTGAGGATAAAATCGAGGAACTCGTCACCGCCGACCGCGCGCCCATCTACCTGGTCCACTTCTCCCAGCTCGCCTGCGCGAAGACCGCCCAGGACCTGATGAGCCGGAACTTCTGCTCCAAGGAAGAAAAGGAAGCCATCGCCGACATCCTCGTCGATGCGGACTTCCGCAGCCCCTACGGAAAAGAAATCAAAAAACTCCTCCGCCACGGCCTCGGTATCCACCACGCCGGTCTGCTCCCCAAATACCGAACTCTCGTCGAAAAACTCGCCCAGAAAGGACTCCTCAAAGTCATCTGCGGCACCGACACCCTCGGAGTCGGCGTCAACGTCCCGATCCGAACCGTCGTCTTCACCCAGCTTTTCAAATACGGCGGACAATCCACGAAAACTTTGGCCGTCCGCGATTTCAAACAGATCGCGGGACGTGCCGGCAGACGCGGATTCGACGATATCGGATACGTCGTCGCCCAAGCACCCGAACACGTCATCGCGAATCTCAAAGCCGAAGCCAAAGCCGCTGCAAAAGGCGGAAAATCCAAAGCCAACAAAAAGAAGCCCCCTGAAAAAGGTTTCGTCAACTGGGACGAAAACACATTCCGCAAACTCATCGACTCGCCTTCGGAAAAACTCAGTTCCAGCTTCATCATGCGCCACGGAATGTTACTCAACGTCCTTTCCCGTCAAGACGAAGACGGCTGCGACGAACTCCGCCGCATCATCCGCGATTCCCACGAAACCCCCGCTAAAAAATCCGCTCTCCGCAAACGCGCCTTCGAACTCTTCCGTGGCCTCGTCGAAGGTAGAATCCTCACGATCATCCCGAAACCCGACCGCACCGGCCCCGCGAAAATCCGCCTGAACATCGACCTCCAGGAAGATTTCACTCTGAACCAAGCGCTAGCCACCTACCTCATCGAAGCCATCCCCCAGCTTGATAGCGAAGACCCCGCCTACCCGCTCAACGTCATCTCCATCGCCGAGGCCATCGTCGAAGACCCAGCCCAGGTCCTTCGTAAACAGGTAGACAAAGCCAAGGACAAACTGGTCGCCGAAATGAAAGCCGACGGCATCGAATACGACGCCCGCATGGACGCGCTGGAACAAGTCGAGCATCCAAAACCCGGCAAAGAATTCATCTACACCACCTACAACGAATTTGTCCTCACCAACCCATGGGCCAAGGAAGCTGCCGTTCGCCCGAAATCCATCGCCCGCGAAATGTTCGAGGATTATTCCTCATTCGAGGACTACATCAAAACCTACAAACTTGAGAAATCCGAAGCCGTCCTTCTCCGCCACCTCTCGGAAGTTTACAAAATCCTCGCCCAAACCGTACCCTCAGCACTTAAAACAGATGAGCTGTTAGAAGCCGAATCCTTCTTCGAGGAAATGCTCCGCGCCACCGATTCCTCCATCATCGATGAATGGGAAAAACTCCGAAATCCGGAACTCGTGCAGAACAAGCCCGAGCCTGAGAAGAAACCCATACCCTTCACTCGCAACAAAACCGCTCTTACCAAAGCAGTCCGCGATACAGTCCTCACCTTCGTAAAACTCGTGTCCCAACAAAATTACGAGCAAGCCCTCTCCATCATCGAAAGCGACCTCACCATTCCAGAACTCGCCGGCTTCATGGATACCTACTACGAAACCCACGGCTTGCTCCGACTCGATCCCGAAGCCCGCAACATCAAGCACACCCACATTGAGGAGTCCCCGGAAAAGAAATCCTGGCGCATCACCCAGACCTTGATCGACCAGGAAGACCTCAACGACCACGCTGTAATCTTCGAACTCGATCTCGCGCAAAGCGAGCAACTGAAACGCCCGGCGATTCAATTGATCTCCATCGAAACCATCGCCGATGCCCCTGGCCAGCCAATCGACCTACCTCCGGATACAATTGCCTGATATGTGTTTTTGACAGGCTCTGCGTTTGCATCATAGTCGGGGAAATGAAAAATCTCCTCGCCGCAGTCCTACTCGCTCCATTGCTACATGCTGCGGATAAGCCCCGCAATGTCGTGTTCTTCCTTGTCGACGACCTCGGTGTCTCAGACGTCAATCTGGACGGCACGGATCCGTTCTACGAAACCCCGAACATTGCGAAATTCGCGAAAACAGCGGTGAATTTCACGAATGGCTACGCGAGTTGCCCGGTTTGCTCGCCGACACGCGCGGCGATCATGACAGGGCAGAATCCGGCCCGGACCAATCACACGGATTTTTTCGGAGGACCGCATGAATTTCTCGAACCGATTCCAGAAGACTACAGCTCGCTCGCCGATCTCGACGCCACCAAAAAAATGATGGGTAGGCGCGCGAAGTATCCGGTATGGCCCGCACCTTATCTGGGCAACCTTTCACATACCCACACAACGCTAGCCGAGGCATTGAAAAAATATGGCTACGCGACCTTCTTCGCTGGGAAATGGCATCTCGGACACAAGGGCTACTACCCGCAGGATCACGGCTTCGACATCAATATCGGTGGTCACCGAGGTGGTGGTCCCTACGGCGGGAAAAAGTATTTCTCACCCTACGGCAACGACCAGATCAAGGACGGCCCGGACGGCGAGCATCTCACCGAGCGCCTTGGCCGGGAAACGGCAGATTTTATCAAGGCGAACAAAGACAAACCCTTTCTGGCTTATCTTTCGTTTTACTCAGTTCACACACCCCTGATGGCTCCCGAAGATTTGGTGAAAAAATATCAGGCGAAACGTAAGAAGCTCGGCCTCGAGGACGAATTCGCGCCCGAGCCTCCGCGCACGAACCGAACCGTCCATTCGCACGCCACCTATGCTGCGATGCTCGAATCGATGGACTCCGCCGTCGGTCAAGTGCTCGATACGCTGGAGGCGGAAGGCCTCGAGGAAAACACCTTGGTTATTTTCACATCCGATAACGGTGGTCTGTCCACCTCCGAAGGCTCGCCGACCTCGAACCTGCCCTACCGTGCCGGAAAAGGCTGGCTCTACGAGGGTGGCATACGCGTCCCAGTGCTTGTCCGCGACCCCGCCCTGCCGCACGGCGGACAGACCTGCGCCGAGCCGGTGTATTCCACCGATTACTACCCGACCATACTCGCGGCGACGGGCCATAAATTGCTGCCCGACCAGCACAAGGACGGTGTTTCCTTCCTTCCCTATCTTGAGAATCCGGACGCCAAGCCCACCGCCAGGCCGCTGTTCTGGCACTACCCGCATTGGGGCAACCAAGGCGGTAATCCCGGCACAGCAGTCCGCGTTGGGAAGTGGAAGTTGATCCGCTGGAACTGGCCCGCTCGGGTCGAGCTTTACGATCTGGAAGCCGATCCCGGAGAGACCACAGACCTTTCCGGCAAGAATCCAAAAGTCGTCACCGATCTCACCAAACGCATCGATACGTTCCTCGCTGAGACGAATGCGCAGCGAGCTACTCCCAACCCGAATTTCAAGGGTAAGTTCGAGAAATGGTAGCCACCGGTTGACGCCTGTCCGCAGGTCGCCCATGCTTTCCGACATGTTTGGTAAAATCATTCTACTCACCCTCATGCTTACTTCCGCAGTAACCCAAGCCGCCGGAGAATTTCGCCACGTCGTGATGTTCAAATTCAAAGACACCGCCACGCCTTCACAAGTGGAGGCGGTTGAAAAGGCTTTCGCCGAACTGCCGTCCAAAATCGATACCATCGTGGATTACGAATGGGGGACTTCAGAGAGCGTGGAGGGCAAGAACGACGGATTCACCCATTGTTTTTTTGTAACTTTCAAGGACAAGGCCGGACTGGAAGTTTACATCCCCCATCCTGCGCACGTGAAATTCAAGGAGATCCTCGTCCCGATACTCGATAAGGCTTTGGTGTTCGACTACACGGCGAAAAACTGAATCGACTTTGACCAAAGACAATGAACCCCTGAGCCGTTACATGATTGGGAGGGTCGGCTTGCTCCAGACAACATGACAATCCGCCTCGCATTTCTAACTTTCGGAGAAGCCGGGCATCCAAATTCACCTCCTTTCAAATTTTTTAAAAATCTTCCTTGCCGCCGTCGGCGTAATTTCCAAACTTAACAGCAATACAGCGAGTAACCTGCAAACCTAAATGATCCAAAAACTTAGTACCCGACCGCGCTACACAGCGACCGCCGCAATAACAGCCAGCCTGCTTGCCACTCCCCAACTCTTCGCCCAGGAAGCCCAGGATTCACTTTTGGACCGTTGGGTTCTCGATGGTGGACCGACGATGATTTTCATCGGTCTTGCCGTACTGGCTTTCATCGCGCTAGCGGTTTACAACTTCATGTCGCTGACCAAGGCGAAATTCTGCCCCGCGGATCTTCAGGCCGAACTGATGGAGCACATGACAGCTTGTCGCGTCCGCTCCGCCATCGAGCTTGCCGCCTCGCATCCTTCCTATCTCGGTCGCCTGGTCGCCTATTCATTCCCGAATATCGATGCCACCCAGCCTGAAACACTCGGCCGTGATCAGGTCGAGGATGCGATGGCCGATTTCTCCAACGGCGAATCACGCAAGAGTATGCAGTGGATCAACTATGTTTCCCTTATCGCCCAGGCTTCGCCCATGCTCGGACTGACGGGAACGGTTATCGGTATGGTCAATGCGTTCTCAACTCTCAGGACTGCCGGCGCTGCGGACCCCTCCCAGCTCGCTGGTGATATTTCCGTGGCCCTCCTCACTACCTTATGGGGCCTGATCAACGCGATTCCCTGTATTATCTGCTACTTCATCCTTAAGAACAGATATAACGCACTTGTCGCCGAATCAATCTACACCGCCGAAGAGTTGCTCAATGCTGCTGTCGCCACCGTGAATGCCGACACGCTTTATGCTAAGATTCCTGAAGGGATTGACGTCTAGGCAATGGGGACCTGATGGGAAACGCGCCTTGATGGCGTCTTTCCCAGCGTTTTCCAAAAGAACCGCCAAACAAAAATTCCATGGCAAACCACAAACTCAGAAAAGCCCGCTCGGTACAAGAAGATGACGCGAAGATTGATATGTCGCCCATGATCGACATGGTGTTCCTGCTTCTCATTTTCTTCATTGTCAATGCGACGGCGATCATCGTGAAGACCGATCCCGATGTGACACCGCCGATCGCCAAGAACTCGTTGAAGCAGGAAGATGGACGCGGACGCATTGTGATCAACATCCGTACGGATGGTGAATACACATCGGAGGATTTCACTGTTCTCGAAGCTGGCGAGACGGACATCTTCGACCTCGTGAAAAACGAGAAGGAAAAAATCGATGCCCTCGGGATCGTTCCCAAGCTCCACCTTCGTGGGGACCAGGACGCTGTCTTCAAATACTCACGCACCGCCATTCGCGCCGCCGCTGCGGCTGGCGTGGACCAAGTCGTTTTCGCAGTTTATCAGACCCACAAGGGCCTGAAGAAATAATTATTCTTTTCAAAAAATTCCCACATGGCCCGCCACAAGAAATCAAAAATAGAGCCGGAACCGGATCCGGATCTCGATATTTCGTCGCTCATCGACGTTTGTTTCCTGCTTCTCATCTACTTCCTGGTCACCTCGACAATCACCCCGCGTGAGCAGGATCTGGGAATGCAGCTTCCTGCCAATACGCCGAGCAGCGAGCAGCCGAAGATCGAGCCGATGTTCATCAAAGTGGATGCCTCGGGAGCCGTTTTTTCCGGAACAGGACCCAGCCAACAGGCTCTTGATACCAATGCGAACGAGCGCGACCTGCCACTGCTGTCGAGCCAACTTGAGCTGTATGCGGCTGCGGCCCGTAGTGCGGGAAGCAATCCTCTGGTGCAAATCTATGTGGATCCCGGCGCAACCCAGCAGCGTGTGATTGACGTTCTCAACGCGCTCGCGGGAGTGAAAATCACCTCGGTCACTTTCACCGATCTGCTGGAGTGAGGCATTCCCATAAAATAATCATCTAATACTTCCTCGCCTTCGGACGTTCCCCCTAACAGGAAACATCCAACGGCGTTTTTTTTTGAAAAACCCACCGAACGCACTAGATTTCCCAATCCGTTACAAAATCCCCGCAATAAACACGCTATGAAAAAACTCCTCCTGGCACTCGCCTTACTGGCTTTCTCCCAACCTCTAGTCGCCCAAGACGACCTTGGCTCCTTGGTGAACAAGGCGTTAAAAGCAATGAACGAAGGCAACTGGGAAGAGGCGGCCAAGCTCAACACCGAAGCAGTCACCCGTTTCGGCAAAAATCCCAAGATGGCTATGCAGTTGTACGGTCCACAGTTCGGTGTGATCTGGTTCCGCAAGGGCGTTTCCGAACTGAAGCTCAACCAATTTGAAGCTGCCGCCAAATCATTCGAAACCTGTTATAAGGAATTCCCGAACGACAAGGATAACGGAGGAGGCAATATCTTCAACAAAATGGCCCTCTTGAAGTGGGGCGAAGCCGCCATGGGCGCGGGCGATTACGAACTCGCGATCGAGCAGTGGAAAAAATTCATCGAGGAGCGCGACAAGACACGCGACAAATATCCCCAGGGCGCTTTCCACGTCAATCTGGCGATCAGTTACTACCGCACCGGTAAGCTGGCCGAGGGCAACGAGCACCTTGAAATAGCCATTACCAACAAGGCGACGTTCCCGACTCCGAACGCGGCGATTGTCTCGGGTTTCCAAGCATTGGTTACAGCGGCGATCGAAGCCAAAGATGAACAGGTGTTGCTCGACTTCGTCAACAAGAACCGTGGGGCGCTGATCATCGCCCCCTTCGAGATGCAACGCTTCTCCAAGGTTTATATGAAGCTGGCTGGCGACGCGATCTCGGCCCAGATGCCGGCTACAGCCATGATTCTCTATCAGTTCGTGCCATCGACGCAGGTCGTCATCAATGATCTCCGCTACCGTATCGAAAGGATGGGCGATCTCGCCAAGATTTCAGATGGTTCATACCGCTTGGACCAATCCCGGCTCAAAGCCGAACTGAAAGCTCTCGAAGCCGAGCAGGGCGGAAACCAGGCGATAGAGATGATCAAACTCGCGGGCACGGCGTATATTTTTGAAAGCAACGGCAGTGTCCACGGTTCATACGCGGCCTATTCTCAACTTGAGAAATTCTTCCCCAGAGCGGAAAAACGTGAAGACAATCTGTTCCATTTCGTCCGGACCTCCTCGATTCTCAACTTTATTCCAGTGACCCAGAAATACGGTGAACTCTTTCTGAAGCTGTTCCCTGAATCCAAGCACAAGGCTGATGTCCAGAAGCTGATGCTTTCTTCGCTGTTTTTCGACGGCAAGTATGAACTTTCCATCGAAATCGCATCCGATCTTATTGAGAACAAGAAGGTCACAGAGGGATCCCCGGAGCACGACCTCGCGTTGTTTGTTCTCGGAGGATCGTATTTCTACACCGGGCAATATGAAAAGGCCACGGCGTATCTCGACGAACACGTTGAAAAGTTTCCCGAAAGCAATTTCGCGATGCCCGCAGAGTATTTCCAAGCATCGAACGCTTACCGGCTCCAATACTGGAGCAAAGCCGCCCGCCTGCTTGATGCGTTTCTCGGCAAATACAATGATGCCAAGGACCAATCGTATATTCCTTTGGCACTCTACGATCGCGCGACAACCCATTTCACCGATGAGGAGGCTGAGGCCGCTCTGGTGAAGCTCGACCGTGTGATCAAGGAATTCCCGGATTCACCCGTTGTTGACCAGTCTTACAATCTCAAAGGCAATGTGTTGCAAGGAGAAGGCGATATGGAAGCTGCGGAAGAGGCATACCTGGAGGCTATGAACATAGCCGAAACCCGCAAAAATGACGGAGTGGCAGGAGAGGCGCTTTATTACCTCGTCAACCTGCTTGGGGAACAAAAACCCGGCGATGAACCCGGTCCACGTCTGAAGGACGCGGTTCCCTATGCCGACAAATATTGGGCTGAATATTCGGACGGCTCGCCATACAACGCCCAGGTTGCTGTGTCACAAGTTCGTGCGATGAGCGCGGTGGGGCGTGGCGATGAGGCTCTTGAGCGTCTTCAAAAGGTGATTTCCGCGATGGCGAAGTTGCCCCAGGCAGTCGGCTTGGAGGAAGCGATCAACTCCTACACCGAGGTCTATCTCGAAAAATACAGCCCAGAGGAACTCAAGGAGCACTATTACAATTTCCCCGATATCAGCACGCAGGACAAGGCTGCCCGGGCATTGCTTCGCATCGCGGTCATCGGGGTCTTCGAAGGTGTGTTCCAGAAATCCGATGATGAAGACATCAAGCGCTCGGCTAATGCCATGATTCAGGTCCTGTTCCAAAACCTGAAGTCGGACTTCGATCTGAAAGACCTTTCCAACTACATTCTCGTGAAGCTGGGTGACTATCTACGGAACAACACTTCAGCTCCACGCGAAGCCCTGCCTTATTATGACGAGGCGCTTTCGCGCCAGGATCAATCTTACCGTTTCGCCGCCCTGATGGGCCGTGCGGACGTTTACGGAAACTCGACCCAGGAAGCGGATTTAACCAAAGCGATCGAGGACTTCGAGCGCATCCTGGCCGACTCCGACGAGAAGAGTCAGCGTGATTTCGCGCTCTACCGTATCGTCCAGATCCTGATGAATAAAGGGCAACACGAAGAGTCCGCCAAGCGCGCCAACCAATATCTCAATCGGGACGAAGAATCCGGGCCGACACTTGGTTTCAATAGTTATACACCAGACGTAGGCCTCATGCTCGCCCAGTCATTCGATGAGCGGAATATGGTGAATGATGCGATCGCGATGTATGTGAAAGTGTGGTCGGCGCATATGGGTTACATTCCCGTTTCGGCTCCTGCGATTCATTCGTGGATGGAACTCCAGTATAAACGCAACCGGCCAGCCCAGAACCCGAACGAACCCTCTGATCGCCAAGGTGCCTATGAAGGTGGCCACCGCTATCTTGAGCTGACCGGTCGATTCAAAGACAAGATGACCACGGAAGAGGTGGTCCTCTGGGAGAAGGTCGAGAAGCTGACCGCGAAATACCTCACGGACCCGAACGTCAAGTCCATGGAGCAGGTCAAAAAAGAAAAAGCAGCCAAAGGTGGGCGCTGAAGTCCATGAATTCAAAAAACCAAACAATCACGTAACTCATGAAAAAATTCCTCCTCGCACTTCTGGTCCCGTGTCTTTCGCTCGGTGCTTTCGCCCAGCAAGCATTTCAAGCCCAGGCCATACTTTCAACCAAGGATGGTGCCAATTCCGTAGCCTGGATACTTGAGGCTTCAGATAGGCAAATCCGATACAAGACCACAGAGATAGCAACCAGTTCCGAAATCGGAAATATAGCGAACTATTCTCTTATTTATCTGATGGAGCCTACCGAGTATTCGGAAGCGATGGATCTGTTCGAGGCGGGGAAATTCAAGGAGGCCAAAGAAAAGTTTGCCGCATACAAAGAGCTTTCCAAGCCCACTGCGGCCCTCAAGGGAAACTTCCATACCTTATCCGCGTTCTACGAAATGGAATGCATGCGTCACCTTGGTGACTATGCAGGCTTGGCGACCGCGTTGGAGAGCTTCTTCAAGGAGCCACTCTCACGGGATCACCACCTTCGCCAACTCGACCTCTATGTCTTATGGACTGCTGTGCAGAGTGAAAGCTGGGACCGCCTGTTGATTCTTACCAGTCAGAGGGATGATGAGAACCTTCCCGGCTACCAGCGTGCGCAGGTCGCCTTTTGCAAAGGGCTGGCACTGCAAAAGAAAGAGGGGCCACAACCACTGGATGCCCTGATTGAATATGGTTTCGCCATGACCGCGGATTCCGCTGCTTCGCGTGTGATCGCGCAGGACGCCGCGTTGAACTCGTTGCAAATCTATTTCGAAGACGCCGAAGTCCAGGCAGCGATGGCCAATTGGGGCACGGATGATGAAAATAAAGGATCCGTTGGATATGGCAGGCTCTTGGAAGCCGCTGGTCTCGCCAAAATTTACCAGAGTTTCTTGAAACTGGATAAAGAGCTTTCCGAAGACCACGCGAAATTCCTCAAGTTCAATTCCTGACCCCAGCCATTCCGCGAGACCGTTTCAGTCGTCTCCAAGGATCGCGTTTTCCGATACGGAAGAAATATCAAAACGCCCGGTTGGGAATCGATCCGCCGGATAAATCGCAACTGATGATATTTCTCCTGCCATAGGCTGCTAATTGTGACATGGTGCCGCCGCGATGCTCCTCCGCCAATTCTTCATCACAGCTTTTTCCGTTTGTCTGTTTTCCTGTGAGAAGGAAAGCCAGGTCGAAAGGGCGACCCGCGAGGGTATTCTGTTGATCGGCAACAGCGCCGACCCGAAGAGTCTAGATCTTCAGGTCGTATCCGGTGTCATCGAGAGCAATGTGATGCGTGCCCTCTACGAGGGCCTCGTCCAGTTCCATCCCACGGAAGATCTAGGCGCACCTCCCGGAGCCGCGCTCTCCGTGACTCCGGATGAGACATTCACCGTCTGGACGGTCAGACTGCGCCCGGAGGCGAAATGGTCCGATGGAGCACCAGTCACAGCGGAGGATTTCCGATTCTCCTACGAGCGTATACTCACCCCGTCCTTCGGTGCCAAATACGCGGAGATGCTCTACTTTTTGAAGGGCGCGGAGGAATTCAACAAACGCGAGACGCCGGATTTCTCCAGCGTCGGGTTCGAGGTAACGAATCCCCACGAATTCGTTCTCACCTTGCGTGGGCCCACTCCGTTTTTTAAGGAAATCCTGAAGCACTACACATGGTTTCCAGTGCCCAAGCACCAGGTGCTCAAGTTCGGGGAAATCGACATGGCCGGGAACCCGTGGTCACGGGTCGAGAATCTCGTCAGCAACGGTCCCTTCCGCATCAAGTCCTACCGCCGCAATCATCATATCGAGGTGGAGCGTAATCCGTATTATTGGGATGCGGAGAACGTTTCTCTGAATGGCATCCGTTTCCTGCCTATCAGCAACTCCTTCACTGAGGCGCGGATGTTCCGCGACGGCCAGCTCCACATCACCAACACCGCCGCCCCGGAAGTCGTTGATCTGATGAATCACGAGGCTCCCGACATGCTGCGGCAGGAGCCTTACCTCGGCACGGTCATCTATCGTTACAACAACAACCGAAAACCTCTGGACGATGTCCGCGTGCGCCGCGCGTTGAGCCTTACCATCGACCGCGAGGCTCTTTGCGACAGCGTCTTCCGTGGCTTCGAACCGGCTTACGGGATGACTCCGCCTATGGGAGATTACGATCCGCCCCACGGCGTCGAACTGAATCCCGAAAAGGCTAAAAAACTCATGGCTGAGGCCGGATTTCCCGATGGCGAGGGGTTTCCCCGCCTCAAGCTGCTCATCGCCTCCCGCGAAACGAACGCCGCCCTCGCCACTGCGATCCAGGCGATGTGGCGGGAGCACCTAGGCATCGAGGTGGAGATCGAGAATAAGGAATGGAGCGCCTACATGGTGGCCATGCAGGAACTCGATTATGACATCATTGGCGGCGGCTGGATCGGCGACTATATCGACCCGCTCACTTTTTTGGAGATGTGGTCCGCGGGTAACGGCAACAACCGAACCGGCTGGGCGAGTGAGCCTTTCGGCGAGAAGCTGAAGGAATCATTCCAAGCGAACAATCCCGCCGATCGCTACCGCCTCCTTTATGAGGCGGAGGAAATCCTTCTCAACGACTCGCCCGCCACACCCATTTCCTGGTGGGGAAAAAATTACCTCATCCATCCCTCCGTGAAGGGCTGGGAGCCGCTTTTGCTCGACAACCATCCCTACACAAACGTCCGCCTCGTCCCGCAGCCGACGAAACGTTGATCTATCGGTCGCCATGCTCAAGCTCCTACTTTCCCGTTTCCTACAAGGCTTGCTCACGCTCTTTGTGCTGATCACGCTGACTTTCTTTCTCGTCCGGGCCATGCCGGGCAGCCCTTACACCGAGGAAAAGGCCATTCCCGAACACATCCTCGCGGAGAAGAAGAAATCCATGGGACTCGACAAGCCCCTGCCTGTCCAATACGCGATGTATCTTTACAATCTGACCTTCAGCCAGGATCTCGGCCCGATGATCAAGAAGGAAGGGGTGCAGGTTTCGGAGATCATTTCGGAATCTTTCCCGGTTTCGATGATGCTCGGCTTCGCTTCGATGGGCATCGCACTGATGGTCGGCATTCCTGCGGGGGTTATTGCGGCGGTTCGGAAGAACTCACCTACCGATTTCGCCTGCCTTGCCTTCGCGATGGTCGGCATCTGCCTGCCGAGCTTCGTCATCGGCCCCTTGCTCGCGGTTTTCGCCGGGTTGAACCTGCGGTCGCTCAACGTCGGTGGCTGGAACTCGGCAACGGACTGGATACTTCCCGCTATCACACTCGGCCTGATCAATGCCGCCTATCTCGCGCGGCTATCGCGCGGCGGCATGCTCGACGTCCTCAGCCAAGACTACATCCGCACAGCAAAGGCCAAGGGGGTTCCAGCCGGAAAGATCATCATACGCCACGCGCTACGAGGTGGACTCATCCCGGCAGTGGCTTTTATCGGCCCGGCTTTTGCAGCGATGATCTCCGGATCCTTCGTCATCGAAACCATCTTCCAGATCCCGGGCATGGGTCAGCACTTCGTCAATGCCGCTACCGATCGCGAGTTCTTTCTAATCCAAGGACTGGTGCTGTTCTATGGATTTCTGATTGTCGCCGCGAACCTCCTCGCCGACCTCGCCCTGATCGCGCTCAACCCCCGGCTGCGCTAGACACCGGAAATGTGGCTTGAGCATCCTGCTCCAGTCCGTTCAAGAGGCATCCTGACTCTTGCCTTCAAAAAACACCGAACTGGCGGAAAACGAGAGATCCGCCTGAAAATCAGGCGCTTTTCTTCGCGTCTTCTTCGGCTTTCAGCTCCGCTTCGAACTCCGCCTCAATCCTGGCTTCTTCCGCCTTCTTCTCGTTCTCGATCGCTTCCAGTTCTGCCGCCTCATCGGCGGCTTGTTGGGCCTCGAGTTTTTCTGCCTTTGCGTCCTCGCGAGCCATCCGTTTTTCTAACTTCTTCTGCTCACGCGCCTGACGCTTGTAATCTTTGCTTGGTGTAAATGCCATCGGTTTGGATACGACGCTCGCCGCTGTGCACTCCCCATACGACCCGATCATTGTCCGATGCAAGACATTTTCGAAAAATAGAATCTACGAATTCCCGTCAGTCACGGTGTCCATATTTCTCCTTTCCCGCGCCTTGAAGTGCCAAATCACCCGCTACCGGGTGTTCCTTTTTCATCATCGAGCAGTGCTTTGATGGCGTGGGCAAACTTGTTGTAAAAGAGGCCGAGGAGTATGAGGGCGGCACCGAGGACGATGAATGAGACGACGCGCATGAAGGCGGTGAAGTCCCAGACATCGGAGACGAAGAGTTTTCCGAGTGAAAGAACGAGCAGGATGAAACCGCTGATGCGGACGACATGGAGTCGCTGCCAGAGGCCGGTGCTGACGTAGGCGAATCCGAGCAGGGTCCAGAGCACGGCGGCTGGCTTCCAACCGAAACGCCAGACGAGCATTTGCGTGGCCCATACCGTGATGATGAAACAGGTCAGACCGGCGAGAATCCGAATGACGTCGAGGCGTTTCGCAGTATTCGCGATGAGGGCAGGGCGATGGCGGTAGGTGAGAACCAGTATGGGCAAAGCAAGCACTACGAAGAATCCGCGCCATGAGGTTTCATCGGGGTTGATACTCCATGGTGAAGTGACTGTGGCGAAGAAAGACGAAACGAGGGCGACAGCGACCAGGCCGAGAGATTCCACGATGAGTCTCCGCCTCACGAAGACGCAGAACAAAATGAGCAGGATGGCCGTCAGGGCGAGCCAGTCCGCCCAAGCTTCCGATGATTGTTCATGCCAGGCTACACAATAGGCGATGAACCCGGTGGCGCGGAAGATTCCGGGGGAGAGGGTGCGAAAGGTTTCATCAATCTGGTTTTTCGCCCATTTCGTGTGAAACACGGAGCTTGCCGCGATGGCGAGAAACGTCGTGGCGAAGATGTGCCAGTTTTTCGGAACTCCGGGGTATGCGAGCAGGCCGAGGGTGCCCAGTCCGGCGATGGCAGCGGTGAGGGTCAGGCGTTTGCAACTCAGGCCGATGGCGATTGGAACCAATGCGAGAACTGCGATTTGGTTGGATAGGAAAACGTGGCCGTAAGTTTCGTGCGAAGCGGTGAAAAGCTGCCACAGGAATATCGGCACGGCGGCGGAAAAAGCCCACGAGGGAACCATTGGGCAACGCGCGAGATCGATAGCGCGTCGAACCTCGGGTTCTTCTTCTTGCACACGGTGCCAGAGCCAGCAGGCGGCGAGCGAGACAACTGCTGCAAGTCCGAGCGGCCAGATTTTCTCGGTGTCGAAACCGAGCCACAGGCTCATGGTGAGAAACCAGAGGGAGCTCCAGATGATTTCCGGTTGGCGGCGTTCCGTATCGAGCTTCAGAGATGCGAGGGACAACGCGCCGGAGAGTAGAACTGCGGTGAGTAGGGCGGAGGTTTCTCCAAGTCGATGCAGGCAGAGGTTGCTTACAATAAGGGTTGGCAGGAGAAACAATAGCGCGGTTGAAAAACGGAGGAGCCGCGTGAACCCCTCACTTGGTATCTTGGTTCGGGCGGTGACCACGGAGGCAGCGGCGATGAATAACGCGACAAGTGCGGCGCTCCAGATTGGAATCTGGAAGACCGGAGGCAATGCCACGGCATTTTTCCCGACAAGATATGAACCGACCAATGCGGCGAACATCGCGAAGACAGCTTCGGTGCGGCTGCGGTATTTCCATGCGACGAGGGAGAGGGCGAGCGATTCGATGGCAAGGGTTAGCGGCCACGCGCTTTCCCCTTCGAAGCCGCGATAGGATGCGATACCGAGAAACAACAAAGCCGCCCATGTGACCTCTTGAAGTCGGCGTTTGGGATCGAACCTGAGCGATCCGGAGAACAGAGCGCCGCATAATAAGGCTGCGGAAACGACGCCGGCGGTTTCGCCAAGGCGGAAAAGGCAGAGGTGGCTTGCGATAAGAACCGAGGTGATAAAAAGCAGGGAGGTCGATGTGCGGAGGAAAGGTGCGAAAATCTCGTGACTGGATTTGATTCTATCCGCTACGAACGAAGCGCCTGCGACTAGCGCAGCCATGAGTGCCATGCTCCAGATCGGGATTTGGTTGGGATCGATTGGGGAAATGGCATCGGATACCACAAGGAAAAAGCAGCCAAGACCGGCGAGCAGGGAGAAAACGATTTCGCTTTTGCCACGGTATTTCCATGCGGCAATGGCCAGCGCGAGTGATTCGGCGGCGAGCGTGAGCGCGAGGTGGTGGCCTTCGAGTTTCAGGACGAGGGCGAAGGTCGCGACGGCGAGGCCTTGGGAGATGTTGACGCCCCCGGCGGCGGTGTCCTGGCGACGGCCGAGGATGCCGAGAAATATCAGGATGGGGCCGAAAATCGCGGCGACTTTCCAATATTCCGTATCGCCGTTCTGCTGAATCCAGATAGCGGAAAACAGCAGGAAGAAGAGGGCGTTGTTCGCAGCAGTGAACCAGGCACGTGCACGATCGGAGAGGCTTTCCCTGAATTGTCCGGCCACACCGGGGATAACGAACATGACCCACAACGGCGGGAGAAACCAAAGAACTGCTGGATCATCGATGCGACTCCTGCCGGATGCGCCAAGTATTTGCCAGCCGATGAACGCACCGTAGCTTCCGAGCATCGATGCCCATCCGGGACCGGCCCAGCCGGGTTTGAGCATGAAAAAGAGACCCATGGCTCCAAGTAGGACGTTCGAGACGCAGGACATCCAGCCGATGGGTTGCAGCATGGTCGCGTAGGCGGCGAGCACGAAACCGAGGGCGGCGGTGACTTTTGCCTGGCGCAGCCAAGAGACGGCGGCGATGGATCCTGCCGCTCCGAATAAAAGCACAGCGGCGAAGACCGGGCTGTCGATCACTTTGAGCCTGCCGACGTGGTGGGCCGCGAAGGTGCAGTAGTAGAAAAACGCCATGCCTCCGGCGAGCAGGACTTCGCCGAAACGGTTGAGATTTTCCTTCGCGGCAAGCCGCCTGCCGGTTTCGACGAGAGCCAAGGCGCAGGCGAACAGGGCGGCGAGTCGCACGCCGTTTGGCATTTCGCGCACCCAGTTCTGGTAGGCGTAGTTGCCGAGGAAGACTAGCCCGGTGAGTAGGATTACGACGCCGATGCGGACGAACCAAACTTTACCGAAATCGAGCTCGAAGGAGCTGTCTGAAGGGGGGAGGGGTTGGGTTGAGGGTGGGATTGTGGGACGGGGGGATGATTCTGGCTTTTCGATTTCGAGCTTTTGAACCGTCTCGGGAGCCCTGGGCTGCGGAGTTTTGGGCCGCGCAAATTTTTTTCTGTAAAAGTTGTTTCTGACTTCTGCTGAGAGCTGGTTTTAGTGTGTTTGTATTTTGGTTTGTTAGGAGAGTTTCAGGTAGGCTTTTCCGGTTTCCCAGGTCTCTGAG
>Ga0222650_1000403_pt1 | contig 34798 bp, 25 predicted proteins | sample AntAcemetagen367_FD_179820 | JGI IMG/M metagenome (GOLD analysis project Ga0222650, IMG submission 179820) | Saline water microbial communities from Ace Lake, Antarctica - #367 | ecosystem: Environmental > Aquatic > Non-marine Saline and Alkaline > Saline | place: Antarctica: Ace Lake... | reverse complement strand
CTCCGGCTTGGGCAAAGATTCCAGCCAGCCACACAGCGCCGCGCTCGGCTCCACAAAATGCTCACTGTAGCTCGCATCCTCAAACGCAGTCTCCGTATGCAGCGATACTGGCGAGTCCACCGCCTGCAAGAAGCCATCAATCCGCTGCCCCGAATACGGCGTGCCATTGCCCAAACACGCGAAACTCTGGAAGCCCGCCTGCTTAAAAGCCTCCGCCGCCGCCGCGCCCACCGCCCGATCATCCACGTCAATACTCGTCACCCCCGGATAGCTGAAATCCGTATCCGCAATGACCGTCGGCAGCTTCAACTCCAGCAACGCCTCCGTCACCTGCGGCAACCACTCCGTGATTAAGCCACTCGGCTGCAAGTCACGCAGCAGGTCGAGCAACTCATCCACAGGTCGGTGGATACTTACAATCCGGAAGTCCTGCTGACGGCGCACGAACGGCATCAGCGCAGGCGTCAGCCGGCGTAAAAACACCTCCGTCATCACAATTGCAATCTGCTGGCTCATCAAAAATAGCTAAGTCTACACTTTGGCGCAAATCAACAGAATATAAGCGCAATTTGCGGTTTCAGGATCACTCAGGATGAGTTAATATTCAAAACGTAGCACAGGCATCCTGCCTGTGTTTATACACCTCACGACACAGGCAGGATGCCTGTGCTACGGCCCGACTCCAACCACCACACACATACCATGCAACACTTCAACTGCGACAAAATCCAATTTGAGGGCACAGGCTCCAAAAACCCGCTTGCCTTCAAGCACTACAACCCGAGCGAGCTGATCGGCGGCAAAACCATGAAGGATCACCTTCGTTTCGCCGCGCCCTACTGGCACGTCATGCGTAACGAGCTGGGCGACCCCTTCGGTGCTGGCACCGCGCAAATGCCGTGGGATGACCGTTCCAACTCCGTTGAAAACGCCGTCGCCCGCGTCGATGTCTTCTTCGAATTCCTCGAAAAGATCGGTATCGACTTCTACTGCTGGCACGATCGCGACATCGCCCCCGAGCTCAACGACCTCGCAGCGTCCAACGCCGCACTCGACGCCGTCGTGGCCAAGCTCAAGGCCAAGCAAAAAGAAACCGGCGTGCAACTCCTCTGGGGCACCGCTTGCCTCTTCTCGCACCCCCGCTACTCGCAGGGCGGTGCCACCACACCCGACGCCCACGTATTCGCCTACGCCGCTGCCCAAGTTAAAAAAGCCCTCGAATGCACCAAAGAGCTCGACGGCCTCGGCTACACCTTCTGGGGCGGACGCGAAGGCTACGCCACTTTGCTCAACACCAACATGAAGCGCGAGCTCGACCACATGGCCGCCTTCCTCCACATGGCAGTCGACCACGCTGACAAGATCGGCTTCGACGGCCCCTTCTACATCGAGCCCAAGCCGCGCGAGCCCTCCACCCACCAATATGATACCGACTCTGCCACCTGCCTCAACTTCCTGCGCGAATACGGCCTGATGGATCGCTTCAAGCTCAACATCGAGACCAACCACGCCACCCTCGCCGGCCACACCATGCAGCACGAGCTCACCGTCTGCGCCAGTGCCAAGATGCTCGGCAGTGTCGACGCCAACCGCGGCGACGAGCTCATCGGCTGGGATACAGATCAGTTCCCGACCGATATTTACCTGACCACACAAGTCATGCTCGTCGTGCTAGAAATGGGCGGCCTCACCACAGGCGGCCTCAACTTCGACGCCAAACGCCGCCGCGAATCCCACGAACCGATCGACCTCCTACACGCCCACATCGGCGGCATGGATGCCTTCGCTCGTGGCCTAAAGATCGCGCACGCTATCCGCGAGGACGGCCGCCTCAAAGACTTCGTCGACGCCCGCTACGGCAGCTTCGATCAAGACATCGGCGCCAAGGTCGAAGCGGGCGAAGTCGGCTTCGAAGAGCTCGAAAAATATGCCCTCAGCCACGGCGAACCCACCTTATCTAGTGGCCGTCAGGAAATGCTGGAAAACCTAATCAACGAATTTATATAGAATTCATTGATAAAACGTAGGGGCGCGACGCCCCTACGTTTATCCTACGCCTCCCCCCGCTCCTCACCTACACAATGCTAGTCCTCGGCCTCGATTCCTCCACTCAAAGTTGCTCCGCTATCGTCATCGATACGGACACGCAATCCGTTGTCGCAGAAGCGTCCGTTAATTTCGGCGAGCGCTTGCCGCAGTATAACGCGCCCTCCGGCTTCATCCCCGACGGTGCCAACGGCGAAGTGCATAGCGATCCGCACATGTGGCTCGACGCGCTGGAGCTGCTCCTCGAAGACCTCAAATCGCAGTGCGACCTCTCCAAAGTCGCCGCGATTTCTGGTGCAGGCCAGCAACACGGCTCCGTTTATCTCAACTCGAAATGGTTTGGAACCGTGGGCGGACTTTCTCTCGACCACTCACTTTCACACCAGATCGGTGTATGTTTTTCTCGGAAAACATCCCCCATTTGGATGGATACCGCAACGGGTGCCGAGTGCCGCGAGATCGCCGCTGCCATCGGTGGCGACGAGGCCGTTTGTGCCAAGTCCGGCTCCATCGCCATCGAGCGATTCACTGGGCCACAAATACGCCGTTTTTATAAAAACGATCCGCAAGGCTACACACAGACTGCCCGCATCCATCTCGTCAGCTCTTTCCTCTGCTCCGTGCTATGCGGTGCCGATGCGCCGATCGATACCGGCGACGGTGCCGGCATGAATCTGCTCAACATCCAAGCCTGGGATTGGGACGCCGACCTCCTGGAAGCGACCGCACCAGGCCTACGCAGCCGCCTGCCGAGCGTCGCCCCCGGAGCCACCACCGCAGGCACCCTCTGCGATTACTTTGTCAAGAAATACGGCTTTGCCGCCGGCACACCGATCACCGTCTTCACCGGCGACAACCCCAGCAGCCTCGTCGGCATGGGTGCCAGCCAGCCCGGCAAACTCGTCGTCTCGCTCGGCACCTCCGACACCTTCTTCGCCGCCATGCCCGGCGTAATGGCCGACCCACAGGGCTGCGGCCATGTCTTCGGCAATCCTGCCAGTGGCTCCATGTCGTTGCAATGCTTCGTCAACGGCTCCCTGGCTCGCGAGGCAGTCAAAGATAAGTTCGGCTACGATTGGGATCAGTTCACCACCGCTTTCAGCAAAACCCCCGTCGGTAATGATGGCAACGTGATGGTGCCCTTCTTCCGCCCCGAGACCAGCCCACGGGTTGACCTCGATGCACCACGCCTCCAAGGCAGCGAAGCTTTTAATAATTGGCAGGCAGCCGACGCCACCATCCGCGCCTGCGTCGAGGGTCAATTTATTAATATGAAGCTGCGCACCGATTGGATGCAGTTGCAGCCCGAAGTCATTTACCTAACCGGCGGCGCATCGAAGAACGACGCCATCGCGCAAGTCGTGGCCGACGTCTTTCAAGCCAAGGTGCAACGCCTCGCCGTGAGCGGTTCCGTCGCCCTCGGCGCCGCCCTCCGCGCCGCCAGCAACAGCTTGAGCCTAGATTTGCACGAATTAGAAAGCCAGTTCTGCAAACCGGTGGCTGGCAGCACCATCGAGCCAAAGGCCCCCAAAGGTGCGTATAATCACGCCGCAAAGACCCTATCAGAGTTGCTCAAATAAAGAACGTGGCGTGTCCGCTCGGAGGCTGTCTCAGAAATAGAAAACCATGGAGCTTTCGCCGTTCAAACGAACCAAAAGCTCACGCTTTCGGCTACCTCACGCTTTCGGCTACCTCACGCTTTCGGCTACCTCACGCTTTCGGCTACATTTGCCAAACTTGTAGCCGAAAGCGTGAGCTTTTGGTCATTTTGAGACAGCCACGCTCTACCTAGCGCCCATCTGGCATATCGATCCGCTGGCGCTTTCGCCCTCGGAAGTAGTGCAGATCTTTGAAACCTTTATCGCGCAGCATAGGCTGGATGATGTCGAAGAACTGGCCGACGGAGCCGGGGCGGTGCGAATCCGAGCCGATGGTCAGTTTCACCCCCATCTCGCTCGCCCAATCAAGGATCAGTGGGTCGGGGTGCACTTCGTAGTCGCCCTTCGTCAGGCCGCTGGTGTTGACCTCCATACAAATATCCTCATCCACCACAGCTTGCAGAAACTCGCGGATTACCTCCTCGTGCTCTGCGGGCATGAAGTGGTTAACGACACCGTAGGTGCGGATCACATCGGGGTGCGACATGCTATCGTAGCGGCCGGACTGTGCGCCGTCTCTGAGATGGCGGAAGTAGCTGTCGATCTTGATAGCGTCTGTTTTGGCCTTATTACTGGCCAGCCATTCGATGTAGCTGCGGCACTGCGCGTGCAAGGAACCGAGCACGAAATCGAAATCGTAGCTGGCCAAAATCTCATCCATCGGCTCCAGCTCAGCCTCGTCGGGATACACCTCAGCCTCGATCCCGCAGAGCACTTCGACGCCGAGCGGCGCAGCTTGCTCAGCGGTACGTTGCACGAGCGCCCTATAATCATCGAGTTCCTCGCGCGCCATGCGGATGCCAGCCTGGCCGAAGGCTTCCCAGCGCATCGGAATGTGGCAGGTGATGGTGATCAGATCAATCCCCCGCTCGGCAGCCATCATGGCGTATTCGATTGGTTCGCCCACGGCGTGGCCGCAGAGTGGTGTGTGCATGTGTGAGTCGACGCGCATATTGCATTTGGCTTAGCTGGGTTCGGAGCATGAAGCAACCGTGAAGAGGGAAATGAGCAGGAATCTACAACGCGGGTTGTTTTTCTAGCGGGATTTGTTATTATGTATAATTAATGGATCACTACAACTATCAACAAACTCTGAAAACAATCTGGGAGAGCGCCGTCTCCAAGTATAAGGAAGGCAATCGCGAGCCGAATAGCTACTTCGACGCCGCGACGCTGGTGGAGCTAGCATCGATCGGTCTCAATACCATGGATGTGTACGACTACGCAGAAGACGCCGTCACTCGCGACGAGCCAGACTTTGAGACTTTTCTAATGGTCTGCGGGGCGCGCCGCGACTACTTTTTGACCGTGCAGGCAGGCAAGCCCTCGGGAAATACCCTCGATAGCAGCACCCTGCCTCCGAAGGACGCCGAAGTGAAGGGCATCGTGTGGCTACCACGCCTGATGCCGAAGGCCTTCGCCAAGCTACGCGGCGAGTTGCCACCCGAAACGATGTATGGCTGCGGCGGCGACCGAAACTTTTTTAAGACTAATAAAATCCACCCAGCAGAGTTCCTGCGGGTAGCGTGGGCTTACGAGGATAACGAGTCTAAACTCATCGATTGGGTCGTCGCTCGCAAATCCTCGTAGTTGACAAGTCACCAAAATCTAACACTTAAACCATTACTATGAAAATTACAGCATATTTAAAGCCGACTTGCGGCTGGAGCATGGGCGTGCGAGCGATCATGAAAAAATACGGCCTCGAATACGAAGACCGCGACATTATCAACAATGCGGCTCAATACGCGGAGATGGTTGAAAAATCTGGCCAGCCGCTCTCGCCTTGCGTGGAGATCGACGGCATCATGCTGCCCGATGTCAGCGGCGAAGAGGTCGAGAACTACTTGCAAAGCAACGGCCTAATCACCCCCAACGGTGCCGCAGTCGATGTGCCGATCAACGCCCCCTGCACCGACGAAGAGCACGAAGCGATGCGCTCGAAGACGGTGCGCTTCTTCTAAGCGCGGTGTTTTATCAGGTTGGAGTCCTGCCTTCAAGCGGCCACATCCAGTCTCAGACTGCCTAAAAAGCGGGATTCCAACTTGCAGTTTCAATTATTTCCACCCCTATTTGGCGCGACAAATGGTCTCGTTTTGATGGCGACGGGTATTTTTTCTAGACAGCCTTCTCCGAGTGCCTACCTTACTCGTTCTTTTTGACTCTACACATAGAGAGGCGTTTCTTCGTCTGATCACGGCCACGCTTGGCTTGCGCGAAGCGACCAACGCCACTCAAATAACACTTTTTTAGATAGTTTTTTATATAAATATGCAAAACACTTACACACCACCCAAGGCGCAAGGCCTCTACGATCCTCAAAACGAACACGAAAACTGCGGCATCGGCCTCATCGTCGACATGAAAGGCCGCAAGTCGCACGACATCGTGAAGGGTGCACTTGAGATCTGTGTGAATCTCGATCACCGCGGAGGCTGTGGTTGCGATCCGATCACCGGCGACGGCGCGGGTATTTTTATCCAACTGCCGCACAACTTTTTCAAAACAGTCTGCCAGGCTGAGTGTGGCTTCGATGTGCCCGCCGAGGGCGATTACGCAGTCGGTTTTGTGTTTCTCTCAAAAAATACTGAGGAACGCGCCCACGAAGAAAAAATTATCGAAAAGATCGTAGCCGAAGAAGGTCTCAGCTTGATCGGTTGGCGCGACGTGCCAGTGCGTAGTGAGATCTTGGGCAAGGCCTCGGCCGCTTGCGAGCCGTTTATGCGGCAGTTTTTCGTCGCGCGCGAATCAGTGGAAGCGGGCCTCGCCTTCGAACGCAAGCTCTACATCGTGCGCCACTTGGCGACCTATCGCATCCGCTACTCGGGTGAGGACGACGATTCGCTCTTCTACGTCAGCTCGCTCTCCAGCCGCACCATGACTTATAAGGGCATGTTGACCACCGAGCAGCTCGAAGCTTATTTCCCCGACCTCTCGAATGAGGCGATGGACTCCGCGCTGGCCCTCACCCACTCGCGCTTCTCGACCAACACCTTTCCCAGCTGGCCGCGTGCGCAGCCGTTCCGCTACCTTTGCCACAACGGCGAGATCAATACCGTGCGGGGCAACGAAAACTGGCTCCACGCCCGCGAAATGCAGCTGGCAAGCGAAGTCTTCGGCGACGATCTGCGCAAGATCCTGCCTATCATCCGCGAAGATGGCTCGGACTCGCAGAAGTTTGATAACTGTCTCGAATTCCTCGTTCTCTCCGGTCGCAGCCTTGCGCATGCCATGATGATGATGATCCCCGAGCCATGGGAGCGCCACAAGAACATGCCCCAGTGGAAGCGCGACTTTTACGAGTTTCATGCCTGCATGATGGAGCCGTGGGACGGCCCGGCCTCGATGGCGATGTCTGACGGTGTGCAAGTCGGCGCCACACTCGACCGCAACGGCCTCCGCCCCTCTCGCTACTATGTCACTTCCGACGACAAAGTCATCCTCGCCTCCGAGGTCGGAGTATTGGAAGGCATCGAGCCGAAAAATGTGATCAAGAAAGGCCGCCTCGAGCCAGGCCGCATGTTCCTGATCGACATGAAGGCAGGCAGAATCATCGGCGACGAAGAACTCAAGAAGCAAATCGCAGACGAGCGACCCTACGGCCAGTGGCTGAAGGAAAACCTCATCCATTCAGAAGATCTCCCCGCTGCCGAAGAGGTGCCAGTCGATAATTACGAAACTATCGAAACGCGCCAGAAGGCATTCGGCTACACCTTTGAAGACATGCGCTTTATCGTCGGCCCCAGCGCCGAAGACGGCAAGCAGCCGCTCGGCTCGATGGGTAACGATGCCCCGCTAGCCGTGCTCTCCGACCAGCCGCAGCTCCTGTATAATTACTTCAAACAACTTTTCGCACAGGTCACCAATCCACCGATTGACCCAATCCGCGAAGAGCTGGTCACTGGTAGCATCAGCTTCATCGGCTCCGAGGGCGATCTGACACGCCCCGGCCCCGACAGCTGCCGCATGATCAAATTTGAATCGCCGCTGATCGACCGCAAACAGCTCGCACAGCTGCGCTATATCGATCTGCCCGGCTTCAAGGCCTCGCGCCTGCCGATCGTTTTCGAATCTGCCCCCGGAGGCCTCGAGCCCGGCCACAACAGCATTTCCGAGCCGCGCCTCTCCGGCAAAGGCCTCGAAAATGCCCTCGAAAAACTCTTCGAAAATGCCGACGCCGCTATCCGCGATGGGGTCAACATCCTGATCCTTTCCGACCGCAAAGTCGACCACAAGAAAGCACCCATCCCTGCCCTGCTCGCTGTCGCCGGCCTGCACCACCACCTCGTGCGCCAAGGTACTCGCACCCGCGTATCCATTGTGCTCGAATCCGGTGAGCCGCGCGAAGTCCATCACTTCGCGCTCCTGCTCGGCTACGGCGCCAACGTGATCAACCCCTACCTCGCGCTCGAAACGGTGCGCCACCTCGTGCAGCGTGGCGATGTCAAGATCGACGGCGATCAGGCTTGTAAGAACTTCCTCAAGGCCAATCTAAATGGCGTCATCAAGACCATGTCCAAGATGGGTATCTCGACCATCGCCTCCTACCGTGGCGCACAGATATTCGAAGCCATCGGCCTGAATGAGTCTGTGATCGACAAATACTTTACCAAAACTGCTTCCCGTGTGGAAGGCATCGGCCTCGGCACCATCGCTAAGGAGACAAATGCTCGCCATAGTAAAGCATTTGCTGAGCGCGACGACGAGCGCGGCTCCGCACTCGATCCAGGCGGCATCTACCAATGGCGTGCCGGTGGCGAGCGCCACCTGTTCAACCCGATCACCATCCACAAGCTCCAGAAGGCGACTCGCCTCGGGGATTATGCCGTGTTCAAGGAATACTCGCAGGCTGTGAATGATCAGTCGAAGGAGATGTTTACCTTGCGTGGCTTGATGGATTTCAAGATCGATCCATCTAAGTCCATACCCGTCGAAGAAGTCGAGCCAGTCGAAGCCATTATGAAGCGCTTCAAGTCGGGTGCGATGTCCTACGGCTCCATATCCATAGAGGCTCACGAAACACTGGCAGTCGCTATGAACCGCATCGGGGGCAAGTCAAACACCGGCGAAGGCGGCGAAGATTCCGACCGCTTCACACCCGATGCCAACGGCGACAGCCGACGCTCCTCGATCAAACAAGTCGCTTCCGGTCGTTTCGGGGTGACGAGCTACTACCTCGTCAACTCCGACGAGATCCAGATCAAGATCGTGCAAGGTGCCAAGCCCGGCGAGGGAGGCGAACTGCCCGGCCACAAAGTGCTGCCACCGATCGCCAAAACCCGCGGCACTACGCCCGGCGTGGGACTCATCTCACCGCCCCCGCACCACGACATTTACTCGATTGAAGATTTGGCAGAGCTGATCCACGACTTGAAGAACGCCAACATCCATGCCCGCGTGAATGTGAAGCTCGTCTCCGAAGTCGGCGTCGGCACCATCGCCGCTGGCGTGGCCAAGGCCAAGGCCGATGGCATCCTCGTCTCCGGCTACGATGGTGGCACAGGCGCCTCGCCCCGCTCTTCCATCCAGCACGCCGGTGCCCCATGGGAGCTCGGCCTCGCTGAGACCAATCAAACACTCTTGCTCAACGACCTGCGCTCGCGCGTGCGCCTCGAGACAGACGGCCAGCTAAAGACCGGCCGCGATGTTGCTATCGCCTGCCTCTTGGGTGCCGAAGAGTTTGGCTTTGCCACCGCACCGCTCGTCACGCTCGGTTGCTTGATGATGCGTGTCTGCCATAAAAACACCTGCCCCGTCGGCGTCGCCACGCAAAACCCCGAACTGCGCAAGAAGTTTGCCGGTGGCGCTGATGCCGTCGTGCACTTCATGAAATACGTGGCCGAAGAGATGCGCGAGATCATGGCGAAATTCGGCTACCGCACCATTCCCGAAATGGTCGGGCACGTCGAAAAGCTCGAAATGCGCCCCGCCATCAATCACTGGAAAGCCAAAGGCCTCGATTACAGCAAGATTCTCTACAAGCCGCAAGTCGGCCCCGAGGTCGGCACCTATTGCCAGATGGATCAAGATCACTTGCTCGACCGCTCGCTCGACTTGACTCAGATCCTCAAGCAAGCCCAGCCAGCCATCGAAAACGGCAGCTCGGTAGAAATCAACTTGCCGATCGTCAACGTCAACCGCGTCGTCGGCACCATCACTGGCGCAGAGATCTCGCGCAAGTACGGAGCCGCTGGCCTTCCCGACGACACCATTAAGATCAACCTCAAGGGCTCCGCTGGTCAATCACTCGGCGCGTTCTGCCCCAAGGGTATGACCTTCACCGTCACAGGCGATACCAACGACTACCTCGGCAAAGGCCTCTCCGGTGCCAAAATTATCGTGCGCCCAGACCCCGAATCACCCTTCGTGGCGCACGAAAATATCATCACCGGTAACGTCTGCTTTTATGGCGCTACCAAGGGCGAAGCCTACATCGCCGGCATGGCCGGCGAGCGCTTCTGCGTTCGTAACTCCGGTGTCGAAGCCGTCGTCGAAGGCTTGGGCGACCACGCCCTCGAATACATGACAGGTGGCATGGTGATCAACCTCGGCACCACCGGGCGTAATCTCGGCGCAGGCATGTCAGGCGGTTTCGCTTACGTTTATGATGAAGCGGGCGACTTTGTTCAAAACAGCTTGAACCCCGACATGGTCAACGTCTATCAGCTGATCGAGTGCGGCGACGATGAGATGAACCTCGTCAAAGCCAAGCTCGAGAAGCACCTAGCACTCACAGGCTCGGTTCGCGCGAAATCAATTCTCGACGACTGGCCTGAAACTGCAGGTAAGTTCCTCAAGATCATGCCGCAAGATTACGAACGCGTGCTCCAAGCCGTCAAACGCGCCGAAGAGCGCGGCCTCGCCGGAGAAGAAGCCGTGCAAGCCGCCTTCGAAGAAAACGTGAAGGCCGGACACTAGTCGCGAAGCGATTTCACACTTTTTAACTCTCACACTTATACATTATGGGTAAAGCAACTGGATTTTTAGAATACGAACGGAAGTCGATTACAAATCGCGCGCCGCTCGAACGGGTAAAGGATTGGGACGAAATCCACGACGATTTCGACGAGGGAAAGCTGCAGATACAGGGCGCACGTTGCATGGATTGCGGCACGCCCTACTGCCACACCGGTATCACCCTCGCCAATATGGCCAGCGGCTGCCCGATCAATAATCTCATCCCTGAGTTCAACGACCTCGTCTACCAAGGCAAGTGGCACGATGCCTACGAGCGCCTAGTCAAGACGAATAACTTCCCCGAGTTCACTGGCCGCGTCTGCCCCGCTCCGTGCGAAGGCTCCTGCGTGCTCGCCGTGATCGGCCCGCCTGTCACCATTAAGAACATCGAGTGCTCTATCATCGACAAAGCGTGGAACGAAGGCTGGGTCATCCCACGCCCTCCCCGCGAGCGCACGGGTAAGAAAATTGCCGTCGTCGGCTCCGGCCCCACCGGTCTCTCCGCCGCCGATCAGCTGAACAAAGCCGGCCACCTAGTCACCATCTTCGAACGCGCCGACCGCGCCGGTGGCCTCCTCATGTATGGCATCCCTAACATGAAGCTAGAGAAAAACGTCGTCACCCGCCGCACCGAGCTAATGGAAGCCGAAGGCGTCATCATCCAGTGCAGCACCGAGATCGGCAGAGACATTTCCTCCAAGCAACTCATGGAAGACTTCGACTCCGTCGTCCTCTGCTGTGGTGCCACCAAGCCGCGGGATCTTCCCATCGAAGGCCGCGACAAGGGTAACATCCGCTTCGCCATGGAATTTCTCGGGCCCAACACCAAGGAGCTTTGGGATTTAAAAGAAGGCAAAGCCAAACAATTCAGCGAACTCGCCAAAGGCAAAAACGTCGTGATCATCGGCGGGGGCGATACCGGTACCGACTGCGTGGGCACCTCTCTGCGCCACGGCTGCAAGAGCGTGACCCAACTAGAGATCATGCCACGCCCGCCCGAAGAGCGCGCCGCCGACAACCCATGGCCCGAATGGCCCAAAACTTACAAGATGGACTACGGCCAAGAAGAAGCCGCCGAGATCCAAGGTGAAGACCCGCGCCAGTACCTTGTCACCTCCAGCAAGTTTGAAGGCGATGCCGATGGTAACGTCAAGGCCGTCCACATCCACAACATTGAGTGGACCAATGAAAACGGACGCTACATCCCAAAAAAGGTCGAAGGCAGCGAGCGCGTGCTCGACGCCGAGCTAGTGTTGCTCGCCATGGGCTTCCTCGGCCCCGAAGCCACCATCGCCGAAGAGCTTGGCCTCGAACTCGATGCCCGCTCCAACGTGAAGGCTGAATACGGCACCTTTGAAACCAGCATCGAAGGCGTCTTCGCTGCTGGCGACATGCGTCGCGGCCAGTCCCTCATCGTCTGGGCGATCAACGAAGGCCGCGCCGTCGCCCGCGAGTGCGATAAATTCCTAATGGGCACGACAAAGCTTCCGTGAAATTAAGAAGCTAAAGATAGTTCCCTTATTCGAAAACTTGTCTGCGCAAACTCTGAATCACAGCAAGGTCACCCCAGTCTGCACCTTTCATCGCATTCACCTTTGGAGTGTGCTTCCGCTTGCGCTCCATTTGCCAAGCCCCAGTAAAGCCCCGCACAAATTCAGCTGAGCCCAAAATAGCCCCATCGGTAAAGTAGCGCACTCGGCAGCGCAAAATTGCCGTCTTAGGCAATAAGCCATCCTGCTGCTCCAAGACCTTCAAAGCCTTGTCACGGTCGATCATATGCCCACTACCCTCGCTACCCTTACCAAAGATCAACAAGCGGTGAGCACGCAGCGGATTTGAATCATAATCCGACCAAATACGCCGAAGCCCTGCCAGAGCCACCTTCCCACCAGAAACCGCCTCCGCATAGCCGCAGAAACGATAATCCTTTGGATCTTCCACCAGACCCGCACGAACAGGATTCAGATCAATATAGGCAGCCATCGTTTGTAGAGGGTTCCCATCGCCTTCGACCAGCACACTTTTAAAACGATCCATCCACAAAGTTCCGTAGCGATTATGATTACGGTTATACCAGACAGAAAAGCGCTGCTTCAAGGTCTTCATGAATTCTGAAAGATCGCTCATGCGCGCCAGAAGCTGATCGCGAATCGCCTCAGCGTCCGCATCCCCCGCCAGCAAAGACAGCTCAATTCGGGCAAACTCCACGGTTTGATATTTCGTCGGCTTCGGATAAAGCACCTTAAAACGGCGCAACAGTTCCGCATCAGAAAGCCGAACCTTCTCCGGCACTCGAACCAAAACATGGAAGTGGTTCGACATCATACAATAAGTCAAAACCTCCACCCCAGAAAAGTCCGCCACTTGCCATAGCATTTTGCGCAGCACCTCCTTCTCCCGATCGCCCAGCAACAACTGGCCACCCACCACCCGACTCATCGCATGGTATACAGCTGGGACTCCGTCTAACTTCATTCGCTTCATCATTTGAGGGAAATCCGTAAAAAGCCAAACGTCAACCCTAATTTTTATTACCAGTCTATAAAATATAAACCCGAACTACACCTTCAGATCGAGTCTATTTTCTGCGATCACTCACTTCGTGTCTTTCGCGCAGCGGAAGCCGGTGTGATGTGCGGGGGAGTCGTTTTCCTGCGCTTGCCGTGAGCCGGGTTGGTAGCCGCTGCACCAGCCATCAGAACATAGAAAAGAGCCGCCGCGCGTTACATAGGTCGGCACGCGCTGACGCAGCGCTCTCAGGCTGCGTGCATCGGGGCCTGTCGGGTTGATGGCACCCTCGGCTCTTAGCGAATACGCTCGGGGGTGATAGCGATCGGCGACGATCTCCCAAACATTTCCTGCAATATCGTAGAGCCCAAATGCATTGGGCGGAAAAGTTTTTGCGGGTGCCGTCGCCAAGAAGCCATCTTCGCCGGTGTTCTCATAAGGCCATACGCCTTGCCAGATGTTGGCCATCCAAACATCCTCACCTTGCGGTGCAAATACATCACCCCAAGCGAATGGCTGGCGCACTAAACCACCGCGCGCTGCGCGCTCCCACTCGGCCTCGGTGGGCAGGCGTTTACCCGCCCACTTGGCATACGCGGTGGCGTCTTTGCGCGTCACATTCACCACGGGGTGCTCTAGGCGATCTTTCCAACTGGAGCCTGCCCCATCGGGTGCGCGCCAAGTCGCTTCGGGCTCGATACGCCACCACTGCGTGATGTCGTTGTCTGAGCGGAGGTCATCTTGCACCCCGTTGAAAACAATCGAGCCTGCCGTCTGCCCTAGCTGCGAAGAATCTTTGATCCGCTGAATCGACTCGTAGATGGCCTCGCGCTCGGTGCCAAAAGATTGTTCTGCCGCGCGCTCAAGCCGCTGAATATTGTAAGTCGCGGTTTGCTGCAGTTCGAGCCTGACAGCCTCGGGTAGTGGTTGCTCCGCAAAGGTCACGTAGCCCGTAGCTGCGACAAACTCGGCAAACTGCCGATTCGTCACTTCCGTGGCATCCATCCAGAACGCATCCACGGTGACTTCGTGGATCGGGTAAGCTGTTCGGTGCGACTGCGAGCCGCCATCCATAAAGCCAGCATCGCCTCCCATTGAAAAAGTGCCGCCGGGAATGCGCACCATGTTTGCATACGGGCTGGCCGCATCCTGAGCCAACAAAAAGGGGGGCGCAGTCAGAATTAAGGATACAGACAGAGCACTTAAAACGAATTTAGAGGTCAAAAACATAGGTGTATTACGTAAGCACATTCTCGTATGAAGCGCAAATGACTAGCGCGCCTCAAAGCAACCGTCGGCGCGTTTCACAACGAGCCGCTTCAGCTCCAGCCCCATCAGGGTGGCGGAGACTTCGGCAGACAGGCGATTCAGCTGTTGCGAAATTTGATCCGGTGCGCAGTGCTCGCCGCCTTTGAAGCAAGTCAGCACTTCGCGCTCCAGCTCGCTGAGTTCGACGGGGGGTGTGCGCGTTTCGAGCGGCAAGCTGCCTTCTTCGACCTGCGTGGGGCGGGCGTAGCGTAGCTCTTCTAATACATCGTCCACAGACGTTACCATGGTGGCACCATCGCGGATCAACTGGTGGCAGCCGGCACTGCTGACTTGGTCGATGCGCCCCGGCACCGCCATGATCTGGCGGCCTTGCTCGCCCGCGAAGCGTGCGGTGATCATGCTGCCGCCCGCCACATCGCTTTCGATCACGATCACGGCCTCGCACATGCCGGCGACCACGCGGTTACGCATGGGGAAAGTCTGCCGGTCGGCACGACGACCGAAGGGAAACTCGCTGACCACGGCTCCACTCTCAGCGATTCGTTTATAGAGCTCCAAGTTCTCCGGCGGATACACGATATCGAGCCCGCAACCGAGCACGGCCACAGTCTTGCCGCCCACTTCTAGCGCGCCCTCGTGGGCAGCGGTATCGGTGCCGCGCGCCATGCCACTGACGATGCAGAAGCCGAGCCGTGCGAGCTCGCCAGCAAATTTTTTCGCTACGCTGAGTCCGTAGAGCGTGGCGCGGCGCGTGCCCACAATGGCGATGCACGGGCGGTCTACGTTGTATCCACCTTTCCAATACAAACCGATCGGTGGGTCGTAGGTTTCCTGTAGCATTGGCGGGAAGTGCGTGTCTGTCTGCGCGATGAAGCGTATGCCGGAAGCTTTCATACGCTCGATCTCTTTGGATAAATTAAAGTGCTCCGACCAGTGCGTCAGCGCCGTCGCGGCTTTTTCGCCGACGCCTTTGACTTTGAGCAACGTTTGTCGATCCCCAGCGAGCACCGCGACTGGATCACGATCAAAGGCTTCCATCAAGCGGCTCAGCATAATGGGGCCGACATGAGGCAAGCCATTGAGCACGAGCAAAGCTTGACGGTGATTGAGCGAATTAGCCTTCATTTAGGCACGCAGCACTTCAGGCAGGTAGTCGAGAACTTGAGACGTATGCACCGCGACTTGGCCTTTATCGCGAGCGAGTCGCTGCGCCGCTAGGCCATGCAGCATCACGCCACGGGCAACAGCTGTCGCCACGCAGACGTTGTTTTGCGCGATCATGCCACCGATCAAGCCAGCCAGTAGATCGCCACTGCCCCCCCGCGAGAGCACGGGGCCACCCTGCGTGTTATAGACAATGGATTCGCCATCGCAGATACGAGTTTGCGCGCCCTTCAAGACGGTAACAACACGATAGGAAGAGGAAAAATCTAGCAGTGTTTTGATCAGATAGTTCGGCTCAGCCAACTTAGCAATCCGCATAAACTCCCCCATGTGTGGCGTGAGCACGATACGCCCGAAGTGGGCGCGCCGCTTTTGGGCTACCTCCATCACGCGCACGCGCAGTGCATCGGCATCGAGAATGATGGGGCGCTCGACTAGTTTCACGATCTCCTGAGTCACCATTTCAGTGTTGCGATCCTGCCCCATACCAGGGCCGACTAGAACTGCAGAAGCTTGTTCGATGCGATCCAACAAGAGGGGTACCGCTCGCGGGCTGAGTGTACCATTACTCGTCTCTGGCCAAGGTATCCACATCGCCTCGGGTACTTGTGCGGATAATACTGCGGCCACAGAAGCTGGCGCAAAGGCCGTGACTAAACCCACACCCGAACGCACTGCGGCTTGCACTGCCATCAGCAAAGCACCGGGCATGTAAGCGGAGCCGCCGACCACAAAAAGGTGCCCAAACTCGCGCTTATCCACGGCAGCTGGTCGCAAACGCCGGATCGGATCGAGCACGGTATCGGTTAAAATGAATTCGTTTGCGGTGAGCGCTTCGGCTTGCGGTGTATCGAAAAAGCCGAGATCAATGTAGCGCACGCGCCCACAGTCAGCGATTCCGGCAAAGAGTGGCTTTTTGGCAATGCCGGTGGCGTAACTGAAGTCCGCGCGGAAGCTCAGCGCCTCTTCGGAGGCATCGCCCGAAATTCCGCCCGAAATTTCGCCTGGCGCGTCGCCCTTGCCGCTGGGCAGATCGACTGAGGCGCGCAGATCAATGGCCTCGTAGGCATTGACCGCTGCGATCAAAGCAAGCAGCGGCGCACGCAGTGGCGGCGTAAACGACATGCCAAGCAAGCCGTCGATACAAATATGGAAGCCTGCGCGACCGCCCGCAGCGCCCAGCATTTCGGTGATCTCAGCAGCGTCGCTTTCGCTGGCAATCTGGTGCGCTTGGATGCGGCCTTCAAGTTGCTGCAAGGCACGCGCCGCGAGCGGGCGCAGCTCATCGGCGGGTGAGGTCAAAACTAAATCCACTTTAGCGCGCGGAAAGTCTGCCAGTAATTGCCCGCAAGCGATCAGCGCATCGCCCCCGTTGTTGCCCTTCCCGATGAGAGCCAGAATGCGCAGGTGCTCAGGTGCCGGGCGCAACTCCGTGTAGTCCTCGATCACGAGGCGGGCGAGCGCTTTGCCCGCATGCTTCATCGCCGACCACTCCGCGGCTTCGTCGGTCAGGATAGAAGCCTCAAACTCCTTGGCTTGTTGGCAGCTCAATACGGAATGGATCAAGGCGGTGGCTTTCATGGGTGGTAAAATCTTTTCAAGGCTCAAAAGTAATCGAGAGGATAGCTGACATTAGGCAAGAAAGGATAGAATACACGTTTTTTCTCGAAAGTTCTTTATTTTATCATTTCGTAACACGGCAAAAAAAGCCCGCAGCGCAAGGCGCTGCGGGCTTTGAAAAGAGTGCGCCTTTGGGCAGGGATCAGCCGGTGAGTTGCTTAATAATCTCGACGATGGGTAGGAAGAGCGCGATGACGATGAAGCCGACCACGACCGCTAAGAAGACGATCATGACGGGCTCGATAATCGAGGTGATACCTGCCACGGCGTTGTCGACGTCTTCATCGTAGTTATCCGCGACGCGGTTGAGCATCTCGGAGAGTTCGCCAGTTTCTTCGCCGACATCGACCATACTGGTGACCATATTGGGGAAGACGGATTCGCGAGCCATAGGCGCGGCGAGTGACTCACCATCGCGCACGGCATCGTGGATGCGATTCAATGCATTTTCGTAGAATTGATTACCGGTAATATCTTTGGTAATGGTAATCGACTGCAGAATGGGGACACCGCTGGAGAGCAGCGTGCCGAAGGTGCGTGTTATACGGGCGATATTTACCTTGCGCACGAGGTCGCCGACCTTGGGGATGTTGATCGAGAGCCAGTTGAACATCTTGGAGCCAAAGGGCGTCCTTAAGAAAAACTTGGTGCCGATAAAACCGACGACGAGTATGACGACAGTAAGAATAATGTTCTCGCGCATGAAATTACTGACACCGACGACCACTTGGGTGGGGCCGGGCAAGGCGGCACCTTCGAGCATGTCGTCGAAAATGGTCTGGAACTTGGGCACCACGACGACCATCAACAAGGCGACGATGGCGACGGCGACGCCGACGACCACGATGGGATAGACCATGGCTGCCTTGACCTTTTTCTTGGTCTTGAGGGCTTTTTCCATGAAGCCTGCGAGGCGCGAGAGCACGACATCGAGCACACCACCGGCTTCACCGGCGCGCACCATGTTGACGAACAGGCGGTCGAAAATCTTGGGGTGTTGGGCGAGGCCGTCGGAGAACGAATTACCCGACTTTACCTGATCGGCGATCTGCTCTAGCACACCTTGGAAGCGGGCGTTTTTCTCTTGGCGAATCATCACCTCAAGCGCACGCAGGAGTGGCAGACCTGCATCGAGCAGTGTGGCCATCTGGCGTGTGAATGTGGTGAGGTCTTCGCCCTTGATGATACGCCCGAAGCCGCCAGATTTTTTAGACTTTTTACCACCTTTTGCTGAGGTGGCCTTGGTCGTTGCGCTGCTGCCAGCGTTTACAATTTTTGTGGGCATCAGGCCGGAGGCGCTCAGCTTGGAGCTCGCTTCGTCCTGACTTGCTGCTTCGACCGTGCCGGTCTTTTGCTTTCCGTTGGCGTCGATCGCCGTGTATTTGAATTTTGCCATGGGGAGTTTGGAGGTTTATGTATATTTAAGAACTTCTTCAATTGTGGAATTGCCGTCGAAAATGGCGCGCATGCCGTCATCACGCAAGCTTCGCATTCCCTGCTCGAGGGCTTTTTGCTTGAGGGTCAAGGTGGGGGCACGGTGATTAATGAGCTCGCGGATGGAGTCGGACACGACGATCATCTCGAAAAGTCCGATACGCCCGCGGTAGCCGGTGTTACTGCACTCGGGGCAGCCATCGCCGTAGAAAAAGTCTTTATCGGCTATTTCTAGGGGATCGACACCAAGCAGCTCGATCAAATCGTGGCCGGGCTCGTAGGCGGTGCGGCAGGTGCGGCAGATGCGGCGCACCAGACGCTGAGCGAGGATGGCCTCTAGCGATGCGGAGATCAGGAAGGGCTCTAAACCCATATCGATGAGTCGGGTAACGGCGCCAGAGGCATCATTAGTGTGGAGCGTGCTGAGCACGACGTGGCCGGTGAGCGAGGCTTGGACGGCGATTTGCGCGGTCTCCAAATCTCGAATCTCGCCGATCATGATCTTATCGGGGTCTTGTCGCAGGAAGGCGCGCAGGGCGCGGGCGAAATCGAGGCCGACCTGATGATTGACTGCGACTTGCATGATACCATCGATCTCGTATTCGACGGGATCTTCGGCGGTGAGGATCTTAGTCTCGACGCTATTGACCTCGCGCAGGGCGCTGTAGAGCGTGGTGGTCTTACCCGAGCCGGTGGGGCCGGTGACGATGAAAATACCATTTGGGCGATTAACTAGATCGCGGATGGTTTGCAAAATATCGTCGGGCAGGCTGAGGGCTTCGAGGTCGAGGTTGACCACGGATTTATCGAGGACACGTAGCACGACGGACTCGCCGAATTGTGTCGGCAGGGTGGACACGCGCAAATCGACGGGGCGGCCGGCGATGGTCATTTTGATACGACCATCTTGCGGGATCCGCTTCTCGGAGATATTCATGTTTGAGAGCACTTTAATGCGCGAAGTCACGGGCACGGCGAGGCTCTTTGGGGGCGGTGCCATTTCGTAAAGCGCGCCGTCGATGCGGTAGCGGATGCGGAATTGATCTTCGAATGGCTCGAAGTGTACATCGGACGCTTTATCCTTAATCGCTTGCTGGAGCACGAGATTTACGAAGCGGATGATGGGCGTCTGATTCGCCATATCCGTGAGGTCGCCCTCGGAGAGTTCCTCTTGGGAAGCGGCAAAATTATCACCGAGCTCGCCGAGAATGTCGTCGATCGAGGAGTCTTCTTCGCCGTAGGTAGCAGTCAGCAGGGAGTCGATGTGTGCGGGATCGCAGACGACGATGGTGATGTCTTTATTGAGCGTAAAGGTGAGATCGTCGATAATCGCTGGATTAAAGGGATCCTGCGCGAGCAAGGAGACGGAGGTATCGTCGACTTGGTAGGGCACGACGGCGTACATGCGCGCGACGCTGGCACGGACGGTTGAGGCAACGTTATCTTCGATCTTATTCGGCGGGGTGGCTAAATACTCGTAGCCGAGAAAGGCCGCGACGGCCTCTAGGATCTGGCCACGCTCGATCACGCCGGAGTCTATGACGGCATCGGCGAGCGACTTGCCCGTGTGCAGATGCGACTCATTGAGCTCGTCGAGCTGCGCTGCGTCGAGCAAGTCGGCACCTTTAATAATTTCGTAAACTGTATCGTTATGATCTTCGAACATCGAGGTAGGATCTCTGAATTGTCGGGGTTAAATGAAGAATGGTTTAAACTTTAAAGACTGCGCCGTTTTCGATCAGCTTTTCGCGCATCGACTCGGCGGTTTGGGATTTGCTGAGGGCTTCGTCAGCGGAAATTAAATCGCGATTAAACAGGCTGAGTAGGTGCGCGTCGAGACTGATCATGCCGCGACTGGCACCGGTCTGAATGTCGGAGGCGATGCGGTAGGTCTTGTTCTCGCGGATGAGCTGGGCGATCGAGGTGGTGGTGACCATGATCTCGAATGAGGCAATGCGCCCGCCGCCTGTTTTCTTACAAAGCACCTGTGAGATGACGGCGACGATCGAGGCCGCAAGTTGGGTGCGCATCTGATCCTTCATATCAGAGGGGAAGGCATCGACGATGCGGTCGACGGTGCGCGCCGCGCCGGTGGTGTGCAGGGTGGCGAAAACGAGGTGGCCTGTTTCGGCAGCGCCGACGGCGGCTTCGATGGTTTCGAGATCGCGCATTTCCCCGACGAGGATAACGTCGGGATCTTGGCGTAGCGCCCCGCGTATGGCGGAGGAGAAGGAGGCGACATCGTTACCCACTTCGCGCTGGGTGACGATGCACTTTTTATGATCGTGGAAATACTCGATGGGATCCTCGATGGTGATGATGTGCCCATCGTGGTTCTCGTTGATCCAGTTGACCATGGAGGCCAGCGTGGAGGACTTGCCTGAGCCAGTCGGCCCGGTGACGAGGATAAGGCCGCGCGGGCGGCTGATCAGCTCTTTGACCTTATCGGGCAGGCCAATTTCGCCGAGGGTGAAAAGATCGTTAGGTATCTGACGCAGCACGATGCCGTAGTGGCCTTTAGCACGCAGCACGCTGACACGGAAGCGTGCCTTAGCTTGGTATGCGAAGCCGAAGTCGGCCCCGCCAGTTGTTTTGAGCTGCTCTTGGTTGGAGGTCGAGGTGATGGCTTTCATCAGGCTCTCGGCATCTTCGGGGGTGATCTTGGGGCCTTCGACGGGCACCATCGTGCCACTGATACGGAGCGTGGGCGGCTGATTGACCTGAATATGGAGATCCGATGCGCCCTGATCGACCATCAACTCCAGCAAGTCATTCATTTCGTAGCTCATCGTATATAGATTCCGTCTAGGTTACTTCTAGGTTACGTCTAGGTTAGATAAAAATCCGGTTAAATCGAGTCGGATACGGTGGCGTGGAGCACTTCTTGGGGCGTGGTGACCCCGGCGATGACTTTACGGACGCCGTCTTCGCGCATGTTACGCATGCCCATCTCGCGCGCTTTATCGCGTAGGGCGACTAGGCTGGCTTCTTCGTAGATCATGGACTGCAACTCTTCGTTGACGTTAAACATCTCGAAGATACCGACCCGCCCGCGGAAGCCAGTGCCATTACACTTGAGGCAACCTTCGCCCTTCATAAAGGAGGCATCGTTGATCTGATCGGTGCGAATACCTAAAGAGTTGAGCAGCTTTTCATCGTGGTCGCAACTGGTGCGGCAGTTGGGACAATTGCGGCGGACGAGGCGTTGCGCCAACACGGCACGCACGGCGGCAGCCACCAGGAAAGGCTTGATACCGATATCGATCAGTCGGCTGACGGCGCTGGGCGCATCATTAGTGTGGAGTGTGCTGAACACCATATGCCCGGTGAGCGCGGCATTGACAGCGATTTCGGCGGTCTCTTTATCGCGAATTTCCCCGACCATGATGATGTTGGGCGCTTGGCGCAGCATGGAGCGCAGCGCGGCAGAGAAAGTCATGCCGACATCGCGGCGGACTTGCACCTGATTGACTCCACTCATCTCATACTCGACGGGATCTTCGACAGTGATGATCTTACGGTCGGGGTGATTAATATAATTGAGCGCTGAATACAGCGTGGTGGACTTACCAGAACCTGTCGGCCCAGTGACGAGGAAGACGCCGTCGGGCAGTGCAATAATGCGCTCGAAGTGGGCTTGGTCATCACTGAAAAAGCCGAGCTCGGGCAGGCCGAGGCGCAGGCTCTCTTTGTCGAGAATACGCATCACGATACTTTCGCCGAAGGCAGTGGGCAGGGTCGATACGCGTAAGTCGATCACTTTGGCACCAACTTTTATATTGATACGTCCGTCCTGCGGCACGCGCTTCTCTGCGATGCTTACATTCGACATCAGCTTAATACGCGAGACGATGGATGGCTGCAGGCGCTTTGGCGGATTTTCGACTTCGTGCAACACACCGTCGATACGGTAGCGGACGCGGAAGCGTTTTTCCAAAGGCTCCATATGAATGTCGGAAGCGCGACGCTTGAGCGCTTCCGAGATCACCATGTGGACGTATTTAATAATGGGCGCCTCTTCCTCGCTCGCGCCCTCGGCGGAGGGTAGATCGATCTGGCTGGGAGCTGCATCGGGATCTTCCATGCCGGAGAAAATGTCATTCACCTCACCAGCTTTGGCACCTTCATAATACTGGTGGATCGCCTTCTCGATGTCTTCGAGGGGCGCGACGCGGCAAGTGATCGAGCGCTTGATGACGTGGCTAATGCTATCGACCGCGTCCATATCGAGCGGATCACACACGGCAAGCTCGACTTCGCTATCGTCGACTTCCAACGGGATCACTTTGTAGCGATTGGCGAGTTCAAAGGGCACGACTTCCAGCGCTTCGGCGGAGATACGGACATCGGCCAAGTTGACCGTCTCCATATTAAACTCGTCGGCCAGCACCTGAGCTATCTGCTTCTGGGTAACGCTGCGGTCAGCCACCAGCGCTTCGAGCACCGCCGTATCTTCACTGCCCTCGTAACCTGCTTCGGTCACTTTAGCACGTGCAGACTCGATGGCACTGTCTTCGAGCAGGCCTTTGTCAGTTAAAAGTTGGAGAACAAATTCGTCGGCGGAAGTCACAGATAGAGAATGGTGGGGATGGGGAGGATAGGGATCCGAATGGTGAGATTAAAAAATAAAAAATCGATGTAAGATCAATGTAAGATCAACGCGCCACGCTCATTAAAAATTCCGCATTGGTGTTGGTTTTCTTGATCCGTTGAATGAGCATTTCCATAGCATCAGTCGAAGGTAAGCCTTTCATTGCCCTGCGCAATGAATAAATTTTAAGCATTTCGTCGGGGTGGTAGAGCAATTCTTCCTTACGGGTGCCGCTCTTATCCATACTCAGTGCGGGGAAGATACGCTTGTCGGAAAGGCCGCGATCAAGGTGCAGCTCCATATTACCGGTGCCTTTGAACTCTTCGAAAATGACCTCGTCCATCTTGCTCCCCGTCTCGACGAGCGCGGTGGCGATGATGGTAAGGCTGCCGCCGTCTTCGATATTACGGGCGGAGCCGAAGAAGCGCTTCGGCTTTTGCAAGGCGTTGGCCTCGACACCACCGGAGAGAATTTTGCCGCTGCTGGGCATCGTGGTATTGTAGGCGCGCGCCAGTCGAGTGATCGAGTCGAGTAGAATGACTACATCCTTGCCCACCTCGACCATGCGCCGCGCCTTCTCGATCACCATCTCAGCGGCATGTACGTGGCTCTCGGCCGCCTCATCGAAAGTCGAGCTGATCACCTCGCCGCTTACTTGGCGGCGGAAATCGGTAACTTCCTCGGGGCGCTCATCGATCAACAGAATGATCAAGTGCGCGTCCGGGTAGTTTTTCTGGATCGAGTTGGCCATGCCCTGCATGAGCACCGTTTTACCTGTGCGCGGCGGCGCTACAATCAATCCGCGCTGGCCGAAGCCGACGGGAGTCAAACAGTCCACCACGCGCATCGAAAGATTATCCCACTTCGCTTCCGAGTGCGCCTCCATCAGGATGCGCGAGGTCGGGTAGTAAGGCACGCGCTCGGTGAAGGGCACGATTTCGCTGAGCGTCTCCGGGTCTTGCCCCATCACCTCTTGCACACGCACCACAATCGGACACGACTCGCCCTCGCGGTGCGGGTGTAGTTGCGCCTGCACGATGTGCCCGCGCTGCAAGCCGTAGTGCTCGATAAATGTCTGCGGCACATAGGCGCTGAGCGCTTTCACGCGGTAGCTATCGCGCTCGTAAACGATCAGGCCGCCGTCGTCCTCTTCGAGAATTTCCAAGATGCCTGTCGTCAAAATAGCTGCCTTTTTTTTGCCAGCGTAGGCGACAATGGCGTCAATCAACTGATCGCGGCTGGGCGCATTCGGCACATCGATCCCCAGACTGGCGACTTCTTCGCGCAGTTCCGGTAACAACATATTATAGATGCGGCAGTAATCGAGCGGCTCGCCCCCACCCGACTTCAACTCGTCGGCCAGCGCGTGGAGATCCTCACGCTTAGCAAGCAAGTCCCAATCCAATAATTCGCCAAATTCGATCGGCGTGTCGTCTTCGCGCTCGCGCTGCTTCTTATTTTGCCAGCGGTTGTTACTGTTGTTGTTTTTACCACGCTTGCGCTTGTTGTTCTTAAACTTGTTGTTCCCTTTAGGATTGTCTTGCCCGTGCTGGCCGCCACCACTGTGCTGACCGCCACCACTTTGCTGGCCGCCACTACTTTGCTGGCCGCCACCGCTGTGCTGGCCGCCGCCGCTGTGCTGACCGCCGCCGCTGTGCTGACCGCCGCCGCTGTGCTGACCGCCGCCGCTTTGATGCCCGCCGCCTTGACCACCGCCGCCACCTTGACCGTGCTGTGGACTACCTTGCTGAGCATGATTTGGCTTATTTTTATTATGACGCCCAAATTCCTTCTTCTTACGAGGCGGATATTGGCCTTCGTTTGAGTCTCCAGCGGGCTCTTGCTTCTTGGGCGCGTCTTGTTTCGGCGCGGGCGCTTCCTCGAATTGGTCGACTTTGATATTGGAGCTAAAGGTCACCTCGTCGTCATCCTTGCGGGTCTTTGCGGGAGCCTCCTGACGAGCCTTCGCAGGCGAGATTTCTCCCGGGGTAAACCTATCGCGCTGCGGATCGTCGGTCACCGTTTTTTTGGCAGCTGCCTTTTTAGTCGCGCTCTTCTTGGGCGCCTTCTTCGTGGCTTTTTTGGCCGCCTTCTTAGTGGCGCGCTTGCGAGGTGCCGCTTCAGCACCGGTAGAGGACTCTCTTTGCGAGAGGGCGTTGGTTTCTTCGTCAGAGCTCATAGCTATATATCATTGGGGCGATCTGTGCGCCACTAAAGTGAGTTTTGGAGGTGTCAGAGCGTCGCGATCAGCCACATCAAGGTGCGGTGATCTGGGCGATTAGTCTCGTAGTTTGTCGTTTCAAAAATTCTAGGCTTCCAGCATTGGAGATAAGGTGATCGGCGCGTTCGGTCTTTTCTTCGAGGGGCATCTGCCGCTCGCGGCGTTGCGCGATCTGTGCCCTCGTGTAAGCTCGAGCCACCATTCGGCGTTCGACCACATCGGGGGGACTTGCAACACAGACAGTTAAATCAAAGCGGGTTTCAAGCCTTTTTTCAAAGAGGAGTGGAATCTCCACCAACCAGAGTGCATCTGGGCAGCGCTCCATGGCAGCCTCCCAGCTCTCTCGCACCAGCGGATGCAGCAGCGACTCCAGCCATTTCAACTCCGCCTCATCGGCAAAAACGCGGCTCGCCACAGCGCGCCGGTCGACCGTGCCCTCCGTAAAGACCGCATCGCCCCAACGCCCGCGCAGCTGCGCTTGCACGCCCGCATCCGCCGCCAGTAGTTCACGCACCAGGGCGTCTGTCTCGATAGTGCGCCAGCCCGCTTCGCGAAAAAACCCCACCACGGTGGACTTCCCGCAACCAATCCCTCCGGTTAAACCAACTTTCATAGACAAAATAACTTAAATAGTGACATTAGTGAAAAAGTGTTCACCTTTCACCCCGAGACAACAAATCGTAAAAATGCTAGGAATCACACAATCCGCAGCCCTCGTAGGCGTCGATGCACATCCCGTGCAAGTAGAAGTGAACACCGGCGAGGCGGGCGAGCTTAAATTTATCCTCGTCGGCCTGCCCGATGCAGCGGTCAAGGAGTCGCAAGACCGCGTCTTTTCCGCCATGGCCAACAGTGGCTTCCGCACCCCCGCCACCCGCACCACCATCAATCTCGCCCCAGGCGGCCTGCGCAAAGAAGGGCCCGCCTACGATCTACCCATCGCCCTCGCCATCCTCGCCTCCATGAAAAAGTGCGAAGATGCCGAGCTGGATAATTTCCTCATCGCCGGCGAGCTCAGCCTCTCTGGCAAAACGCGCCCCGTCAGAGGCACCCTCGCCATGGCCATGCTGGCCAAAAAGCTCGGCAAGCGCGGGCTGATCGTGCCCAGCGAGTCCGCCGACGAGGCCGCACTGGTTGAAGGCGTTGCCATCTACCCCGTCGGCAGTCTCGACGAGGCCGTGCGCTTTCTCAACCACGAGCACATCATCAAGCCCCTGCCGACCAACCAGAGCAGCTTTTTTCAAACCCCACCCGAGAGCCAGCGCATCGACTTTTGCGAGGTCAAAGGCCAGCACGCCGTGCGCCGCGCCGTCGAGATCGCCGTCAGCGGAGGTCACAATCTCCTGATGATCGGCTCGCCTGGCTCCGGTAAGAGCATGATCGCCAAGCGTATTCCTACCATCATGCCGCAGCCGCAGATCGATGAGTTTTTGGAAATCCTCAGCATCCAGTCCGCCGCTGGCACGACTCTTTCCAGCGAAAATCGCTACTTTCAGCGCCCCTTCCGCTCGCCCCACCATACGATCAGCGATGTCGGCTTGCTCGGCGGCGGCTCCATCCCCGGCCCGGGCGAGATCTCGCTCGCGCACAACGGCGTGCTCTTCCTCGACGAGTTGCCCGAGTTTAAACGCTCCGCACTCGAAGTGCTACGCCAGCCGCTCGAAGACGGGCAAGTTTCCATCTCCCGCAGCGCAGGCAAGATCACCCTGCCCTGCTCCGTGATGTTAGTCGCCGCAATGAACCCTTGCCCCTGCGGCTACACCGGCGACCGCTCGCGTGAATGCCGCTGCACCGTGCCGCAGATTCAGCGCTACCGCTCCAAGATCAGCGGCCCCCTGCTCGACCGGATCGATCTCCATATCGAAGCCCCCTCGCTGCGCATCGAAGAGCTACGCAGCACCGAACAGGGCGAAAGCTCCGAAGTCATGCGCGCCCGCTGCGAAGCCGCCCGCACCCTTCAAAACGAACGCTTTCGAGAAACGAAGCTCGCGTCCGCCCGCTGCAATGCCCGCATGTCGCACTCCCAGATTCGCAAACACTGCACGATCAACAAAGAGCAAGGCGACCTACTGCAACAAGCCATGGAGCAGCTCAGCCTCTCGGCCCGCGCCTACGACCGTATTTTAAAAGTAGCCCGCACGATCGCCGACCTCGCCGGCACCGAAAAGATCGAGACTGCCCATTTACTAGAAGCCATCCAATACCGCAGCTTAGACCGCAACTTATTTTATTAAAGAAGCAGGGACCGGCACATTCGAGGAGCGCATTATGTTCGGGATGTGGGTTTCATCCTGCTCAAACGCTCCGCGACTTACTCCAGCAGCCGCGTGCGGCGATGCTGTTGCGGGAACTGCAGCGTGATGGCTGTGCCTTTATCTTTGCGTGAATCGATATTGATGTAGCCGCCGTGCTCGCGCATGATGCGCTCGACAACCATCATCCCTAGCCCATGGCCTTCTTTCTTGGTAGTGTAGTAAGCCTGAAAGACTTTGGAAAGGTCCTCTTCCGAAATACCGGAGCCTGTATCGACGAATTGCAGATGCACAAAGTCGTCGTCGCGTCGCGCTAGAATGCGCAGGCTGCCGCCTGGCTGCATCGCTTCCATCGCGTTTTTGATTAAGTTGAAGAAGACCTGTTTGAGCTGACCGCGGTCGCCAAGGATTGCGGGCAGGGCATCACTGACTTCGACTTTCACATCGAGCTTACGGTCGCAGAGTTCGGCCTCCTGCACGCGCAGCACTTCCTCCACCAGCTCGACTAGGTTCAGCTCATTCAGCTCTGGCTTTTGTGGGCGCACGGCTTCGAGGAAGTGGGTAATGATACCGTCGAGGCGCACCACTTCGCCTTGGCAGACTTGCAGCGATTCTGCGAGCTGCGCGGCATCGGCCTTCTCGGAGAGCTTCTTAAGCTTACGCTCGATCAGCTGTAAATGAATCGTCAGCGAATTAAGTGGGTTGCCCAGCTCATGCGCCACACCTGCGGCGAGTTGCACAATGGAAGAGCTGCGCTCGCTCTCGATGCGCTCCTCCATCGAGACGCGCTCTTCCGTAACATCCGAGAGCACGATCACGTAGCCTCCGCTATCGTCATGCCCCACCTGTGCATCGATCGGCACCATGTAGAGGCGCACCACGCGGTGCTCGGGGTAGCTCAGCTCGATCTCGCGCGAAAGCACAGGCTTCGACTTTTTCTTTCCAGCTACGGTTTCGCGGTCGATCGATTTAGCTAGATCAGGCACCATCTTCCATAGCCGCGTGACCCCGATATCGTTCTCCTTAAGCCCGATTAAGCTTAGAGCCGCATCGTTAGCGTATTGCACCACACCCTCCGAATCGATCACGATGATCCCGTCCTGTATCGTATTAAACACCGTCTCCTGCATCTTACGCTCACGCGCAAGCCGCTGAACCAATATCCCAAGATTCACCGAATCAAGGTCTTCGATGCGTCCAAGTATTTTTCCAAGTCCGGTGTTTTTCATCTTTCTGGTGTAATGAGTTGAATCAGCTCCCTTGCAATGACGGCCTTGCTGGCGGGGCCGATTTTTAATGAGCTGCCATCCGCCGCGATCAAGAGCACTTCATTTGTATCTGCGGCGAAGCCTGCGCCGGCTTGGCCGACTTCGTTAGCCACGATGAAATCGAGCTGCTTACTTGCGAGCTTTTGTTTGGCGTAAGTGATCACATCGTGGGTCTCGGCGGCGAAGCCGACCACAGACTGGTGCGCTTTGCGCTCGCTCATTGTTTTTAAAATATCCGTGGTGCGCTCGAACTCAATGCTCATGGCGGCCTCGGCTTTCTTTTCCTTTCGCGCGTGCTGCGTGACAGGGCGGAAGTCGCTGACGGCGGCGGCCATGATTAAAATATCGCAGGCATCGAAGAGCGCATCCACTTGGTGAAACATTTCCTCCGCCGTGACGACCGGATACAGGATCGCGCCCTCTGGCTCTTCGATGGCGACCGGCCCGGCCACCAGATCGACGTTCCAGCCGGCCTCAAGCGCGGCCGCAGCCAGCGCGAAGCCCATTTTACCGGTCGACGGATTGCTGATAAAGCGCACCGGATCGATAAACTCGCGGGTCGGCCCGGCAGTGATAAGACAACGAATAGAGCTTGCGTTCGGCATAAGCCTAAAAACTCTAGACGAACTCATGCCTGATTCGCAACCCAGCAACTCACCAATTTCTAAAAAGCCCGAAGCGCCCAAAAAGAAGGTCGCCAAGAAGGAAAATACCTTCTTGAACCTTGGCTTTAACCTGATCCTGCCGATCCTGCTCCTGAACAAGGGCAAACAATGGTTCGGTGGCTATTTGGAGCCTTACTTTGAAAATGTGGCGGTCGGCGTGCTGTTGATCGCTATCGCGTTTCCAGTCGGCTACTTCATCTACGACTACGTCACCCGGTCGAAGTATAATATCTTTTCGATCCTCGGCCTAGTCAGCGTGCTACTGACAGGGGGCATCGGCATCCTAGAAATCCCGACTCAGTGGTTTGCCGTCAAAGAGGCGGCGATTCCCTTGCTGCTGGGCTTGGCCGTGCTGGTCTCGCTCAAGACGCCCTACCCGCTGATCCGCACGCTGCTCTATAATCCAGAGATCATCAATGTGGATAAAGTGCATACCGCCTTGGTCGCACATAAGTCGGAAAGCGCCTTTGATCAGCTACTGGTGCGCTGCACTTGGCTGCTAGCTGCGTCGTTTCTGCTGAGCGGCATACTCAACTTCTTTCTCGCGCGCTGGATCGTCGTCAGCCCCAGCGGCACGGATGCCTTCAACTCCGAAGTCAGTAAAATGATGGCGTGGAGCTGGCCGATCATCGCTGTCCCCAGCATGGTCATCATGATGTTTGCGCTCATGAAACTCCTGAAAGGCATCAAGGTCATGACCGGCCTAGAGCTAGACGACGTGCTGCGCGGCGCTGAGCCTAAGGGAAAGCAGGGGTAAAATCCACTTATGGAAAATGCTCCTGCGCTCGCTTGGCCTGTGAGTCCATTCCCTAGGCCATCTTACCCAAATGCAGCGTCAGTTGCCGCTGCGTGCGGGCGGCATACTTGGGGTTGTGTGTGACCAGCACCAGGCTCTTAGCCGATTCATCCGCAATCTCTAGCAGCAGATCCATCACGGCCGCCCCGGTCGATTCGTCCAGATTCCCCGTCGGCTCGTCGGCCAGCACCAGTGGCGGATCATTAATCAAAGCCCGCGCCACGGCGACACGTTGCCGCTCACCACCCGACAGTTTGGTCGAGCTGTGTGTGATGCGTTCCTTCAAGCCGACTCGCACCAGCAAAGCTTCCGCACGCTCGCGAACGGCTTGATCCACCCTTCCCGCGATCCGAGCGCCGAGCAGCACATTCTCGATCGCATTGAGCTCCGGCGCGAGGTAGTAAGCTTGAAAGACAAAGCCCATGAAGCGCGTGCGAGCGCCAGCCAGCTTTGAGAGTGAATAGCGCGTCACATCTTGCCCCTGCCAGAAGAGTTGCCCCGAATCGGCACGTTCCAGCCCCGAAAGCACATTGAGCAAAGTCGATTTACCACTGCCCGACTCCCCGCGGATACTCACACTCTCGCCAGGACGCAGTGCGAAGTCCACCCCATCCAGAACAGAGATCGCATTGTTCGCCCCGGGGAATTGCTTGCCGAGTGCTTTGGCTTCTAAGAGTAGGGGGGAAGATGTGTCCATTATAATATTTCCTTCCTATTCACTGCGAAGGGCATCGGCGGGTTTAAGTCGTGCGGCACGCAGCGCGGGTAGTAGCCCCGCTAGCGTGGAGATAATGAGTGCGAAGCAAGTCACAGAGATAAAGTCTGAAGCCAAGTAGTGCACCGGAATTTCATACACATCATACTGCCCCAGAAAGCTGGTCTGCGTATTAGTGATGTTGGCATAAAGCGAAAGAATTTGACGCCGATAATGCAAACAGATAACGGCCATCAAAATGCCCATCACCGTGCCTAAGAATCCAATCACCAAGCCTTGAAAGCAAAAGCTGTAAGCCACCTGATGCGGCCGCGCGCCCATCGCCACCAGCAGACCTATCTCACGCGTCTTACGGATCACCGCCATCATCAGCGCGATGGCGATCGAAAACGAAGCGACCAAGATAATAAAAATAATGATAAAGGAGATCACACGTTTCTCTTGCTCGATTATAAAGAGAAACTCCTCGTTGGATTCGATCCAACTGACCGCCTGTAAGCCAGGGCGCAAAATCTCGCTCTCTAATTCGGCGCTGTAGTCGAGGGCATTTTGCCCCGGCCGTAGCTTCAGCACGATGCCGTGCACCCCATCTTCCAGACCATAGAGTTCCTGCATCACCCGCAGCGTCGTGATCATGGTATTACCATCGACCTGCGGCGAGCCGGTGCGAAAGAGGCCGACCACTTTAAACTCACGCGGTAGTAGCACCTCGTCTTGTTTCAACGCTTCCAGCATCAGCGGCGTGAAGACCTCGACCACCGAGCCCGGTCTCGCCTTCAAAGTGTAGGCCAGCCTTTCGCCCAAAAAGACGCCTCCATCGTCGAAGTCCTGCATACGGCCCACTGTCAGGAACTTCTCAATCGGCACCACCTCTTCCTCCGACCACGGATCGATGCCGCGCACAAAGGGAAACTGCGGGCGGTTCTGGTGCTGAAGCATAATCACACCCTCGGCAAAGGGCGAAGCGCCCACCACCGCATCCTGTTCAAGCACGGTATCCAGCACTTTCTCCCAGTCGTAGATGACCTCATTCGAGCGGATTCGAATATCGCCCTGCGTTTCGGTAAGCCGCTGCCGGATGCCTTCGCCGAAGCCATTCATCACACTCTGGACGATGATCAGCACACACACACCCAGCATCACGCCCATGATCGACATCAGCGAGAAAAAGGAGAAAAACCGCCCCGAAGGAAATAGCTGCTTCAGAGCATGGTAAAGGTACCAAGGCATAAGTAGAGGTTTTGCCAGTATGCGCAGGAAGTGGAAGTGTAAAATTCTATTTGATTAAACCATGATTGACGGTAGATTCAAAATCATGTCTCCCGAACTGAAAACGATTGAAGATCAGGCCATGGCTCTTCCCGCCGAAGACCGTGAACGCTTGGCCAGTCATCTCTTTCGTAGCCTGAATGCCGAAAGCTTAAATCAAGTGGATTTGGACTGGTTGGAATTCGCTGAAAAACGCTTCCAAGCACTTAAAAATGGCACTGATGTAGGTTTGAGCGAGGAAGCATTTTTCAAAGCCTTGGTCTAATTCCCGATGAAGGTCATTTTCGCAACTGGGGTTCTAGAGGAAGCTCAAGAAGCTGCGGTGCATTATGAAGCAGAAGTCGAAAGGTTCCGCCTCGCCACTATCGAGTTCCGCTTGTAAAGCCGCCCTCAGGGCTGCCAATTTAAACCCCACAGTCTGCAAATGCCTCAGGCCAGCACGCACCACTTCACTGACTGAAGAACAACGGCCAGCTTGCACCTGATTATTGATAAACCCTTCAAGTTCATCGCCAATTCCTACACTAGTATTATTAGAACTTTTCCGGCTAGAAATGACGTATGAGGTCGTTCGTTGACTTGTTCGAGTCAACGCCTCGGTGCTCGCACAATGCATTTCGACTTGAGGTGTCTGAACACCCTTAACCAATATAATCTAGGGTAGCGCCCAGCCGACCTACCGTGTCGAGAGTATTAAGCCAGCAGGTCGATTTGACCTTTCTGGATGCGAGCCAAAGGCGACAGTCCTTCAAGATATCGCTGGCATTCGATCAGTGCATAATTTCCCATCCTAAAACACTCTCCACCGTCTGATCCAGCGATGTGAGGTGTCACAAAAACATTCTGCATACGACTTAATGGAGACTCGTGGACTCGGCCTTCCTCTTGGAGGACGTCGAGTATGGCAGTCAGATCAGATCGCTCTTGGAGGACGTCGATAAGGGCACGTTCGTCGACGATCATCCCACGCGACGTATTGATAAAGGCAGCACCTTGACGCATGGACTCCAGCAAAGCGCGGGTCACCATACCAGTGGTGGCTGGGATTAAGGGCGCATGCAGGCTGACCACATCGCAGGATGAAAAAAGCTCCTCGAGAGTTAGGACTTTCGTAGTTACGCACGCTTCAAAGACATCGTCTGAAACAACCGGATCATAAGCATAAACATCTAAGTCGAATGCTTTTAGCTTTTCGCATACTAACCTCCCAATGGAACCGAGCGAAATGATGCCGACCTTTGATGTTCGCCAAACACCTGGCACCGAATACCTCGCTCGATCGAATGATCCTTGGCATATCTCTGCGCTTGAGATCCATGTCCCTTTCAACCCAAGAATAATCATAGCCACTGTATATTCTGCGACAGGAATCGCATTGGCCTGATAGGCACTGGTCAGTAAGATATCACGCCTCCAAAATTCATCGGAGACAATCCCTTTCACACTACCAGCTCCGTAGAAGCAGGCTTTCAAATGGGATAATACAGCCAACAGCTTAGCGTCTAAACAGTGACCATGCCATCCCGAAAAAACGATTTCGACGGAAGCGAATTTCGCGGGATTGGCGAGAATCTCACCCGCCGTGGTGACTAGACCTAAGCATTCGGTCAGCTCCTTAATCGATGCGAGTGTTTGCTCATCGTAGATCCTTTCAAAATTTTGTTTGTCTAAAAGAAAAACTGATTTGGGTTTAACGGGCATTACTTACCTTATCGATGAACTTTAATAGAAGGCTTTCTAGCGGAAATAGTTGAATATTGATGTTTAAAGTCGATACTCCATTTTCTGGGAAAATACGTGGAGCAAACTTCTCCCATTGTGCTTCAGCATTTAATCGGTATATAGTTTTTCCTTCGATTGCTGAACTAGCGATCAGGAGACTGTAGGCTTCAGCCTTGTCGTAGATCACATTTGTTAAAGCACAAAAGAAACCACCATTAATGTCATGTGAATGAACATGCATTACATGGCCTTGTGCAATGACTTGAGAGCTGCCTGCACCACTCATTTCAAAGAGAAGCTTAGTCCAGTATTTTTGGCGGATACGGTTGAAGTAAGCCATGTAGAACTGCGATGTTTCGAGCTGATAGCAGCAACTATAGATCTGGCCGCCGATTTCATTTTTGTAGAGACCAGATGCAGGAAAGAGTGAATTCAGCTCAGCGTCTTTTATAGTCGATAGCTTGTTCACATCCGGATGATACTCGATGACTCCAATAGGGTCGGCGCATCGCTGGGCGGCCGCGTAAAAAATTGTCTGTAAATTAGTTCAAGCTGATTGAGAGTGCTTTTTATTATTACGTTTTAACGATTAGTTTATTTAGGTTTTGAGATAGGCTTTTCCAGTTTCCCATTCTTCTGAGAT
>Ga0222650_1000396_pt1 | contig 35154 bp, 28 predicted proteins | sample AntAcemetagen367_FD_179820 | JGI IMG/M metagenome (GOLD analysis project Ga0222650, IMG submission 179820) | Saline water microbial communities from Ace Lake, Antarctica - #367 | ecosystem: Environmental > Aquatic > Non-marine Saline and Alkaline > Saline | place: Antarctica: Ace Lake... | reverse complement strand
TCCCCTTCGTCCTGGACAGCATCGGCGAGGAGCATCGCGGCGGGAACTTCGCCATCATTATCGATGAGGCACATTCCAGCCAAGGCGGACGCACGGCAGCGGCCATCAGCGCAGCACTGGGCGAGACTGCCGAGGAAGAGGCGGAGACGACCGAGGACAAGATCAACCGCATCATCTCACAACGGCAGATGCTGCCCAATGCCAGCTACTTCGCCTTCACCGCGACGCCGAAGAACAAGACGCTGGAGATGTTCGGCGTGCCCTATTCCGATGCCGGCGAGGTGAAGCACAAGCCGTTTCATCCCTACACGATGAAGCAGGCGATTCAGGAAGGCTTCATCCTCGATGTGCTCAAGCACTACACGCCGGTGGAAAGCTATTATCGTCTCGCCAAGACTGTCGAAGGCGACCCGGAGTATGACGTGAAGAAGGCCCGCAAGAAGCTGCGCGTCTATGTGGAGAGCCACAGCAAGGCCATCCGCGACAAGGCGGAGATCATGGTGGACCACTTCCTCGAACAGGTGATCGGCCAGAACAAGATCGGCGGGCAGGCGCGGGCCATGGTGGTGACCGGCAGCATCCAGCGGGCGATTGAGTATTTCACCGCCTTCACCGCCTACCTCACGGAGATCAAGAGCCCCTACAAGGCCATCGTCGCCTTCTCCGGCGAACCGGAATACAAGGGCGAGAAGGTGAGCGAATCGAAGCTCAACGGATTCCCCAGCAACAGCATCGCCGACAGGATTCAGGAAGACCCGTATCGCTTCCTCATCTGTGCCGACAAATTTCAAACCGGCTACGATGAGCCGCTGCTGCACACGATGTATGTGGACAAGGCGCTCAGCGGCATCAAAGCCGTGCAGACGCTCTCGCGCCTGAACCGGGCGCACCCGAAGAAGCACGATGTCTTTGTCCTCGATTTCCAGAACGACACCGAAATCATCGAGCAGTCTTTCGCGGACTACTACCGCACAACCATCCTCAGCAAGGAAACCGACCCAAACAAGCTCCACACGCTCAAGGGTGAGCTGGATGCGCATCAGGTCTATTCGCCGGAACAGATTGACGCGCTGGTGAAGCTTTACCTCAGCGGTGCGGACCGCGACAAACTGGACCCGATTCTCGATGCCTGTGTGGCCGTCTATGGGAACGACCTCGATGAGGACGGTCAGGTGGATTTCAAGGGCAAGGCCAAGGCATTCACCCGCACCTACGACTTCCTCGCCACGATCCTGCCTTACGGGGTGAAGGATTGGGAGAAATTGTCGATCTTTCTCAATTTCCTCATCCCGAAACTCCCCGCACCGAAGGACGAGGACCTCGCCAAAGGGATCCTCGAAGCCATCGATATGGACAGCTACCGCGCAGAAAAGAAAGCAACCCTTGCCATTGCGTTGCCGGATTCGGAGGCGGAAATCGAGCCATGGAGCATGGAAGGCGGCGGGCGCAAGCCCGAACCGGAGTTGGACAGGCTCTCAAACATTATCAAAGCCTTCAACGACCAGTTCGGCGGGCTCTTCAACGACCCAACGGCAGTCGAGAAGCGCATCATCGAGGTGATTCCGCCCAAGGTGTCAGCGGACCCGGCCTACCAAAATGCGAGGCAAAACTCCGACCGGCAGAACGCCCGCATCGAACACGACAAGGCGCTGAAGCGCGTCATCACCGCAATGTTCAAAGACGACGCCCAGCTTTTCAAACAATTCCAAGACAATGATTCCTTCCGGCGCTGGCTCACAGACACAATTTTCGGGATAACCTACGAAAACTAAGTCGTCCGGGGAATCAATGGTCCTCGTTTCGTTTTTTCCCGTCTATCGCCGGGAAAGGATGTCCCGTTCGTAGGCTTTCACTTCTTCCAGCCAGAGGATCCCTTCGGGGACATTTTGGCGGCGGCAGTGTTCGTCCCAGACGGCGGCGAAGGGGAGGGTCTTTTCTTCTTCGAAGAGGGCCAGCCGGGTGGTGAGATCTCCAGCGTTCTCGGCCGCCCGGAGTTTTTCCATCGGTTCGAGCAAGGCAAGAAGCAGGGCCTTCAAGGTATTGCGGGTGCCGATGGTCCAGGCCGCGATGCGGTTGATGGTGGCATCGAAGAAATCGAGCCCGATGTGCGTGCGGGGAATGAACTCTCCGCGAATAATTTCTTCCATCATCGCCTTGGTGGGATCATCGAGGAGGACGACGTGGTCACTGTCCCAGCGGACGCCCCGGCTGACATGAAGAATGATCTCGGGGACAAATTGAAGAACCGAGCTGATCTTGTCGGAGAGGTTTTCCGTCGGATGAAAATGGCCGGCGTCGAGGCACAGCAGGATTTGGTTTTTCGTCGCGTAGCCAAGGTAGAATTCATGAGAACCGACCACATAAGCTTCGGAACCAATGCCGAAGAGTTTGCATTCCACCGCGTCGAGGTGATGAGCGGAATCGAGAGGTTGCTTGAAGATGGCGTCGAGGGAGGCTTCGAGACGCTGGCGCGGACCTTTGCGGTCCACCGGAAGATCCTTCGATCCATCGGGGACCCAAACATTGGTTACGCACGGGGTTCCCAACTGCCGGCCAACTTCGGATCCAATCTGACGGCAGCGGATGCCGTGTTCGATCCAGAACTCGCGGATGGCCGGATCGGCATGTGAGAGAGTGAATCCATCGGAGGAGAGGTCATGGGAAAAATAGGTGGAGTTGAAATCCATTCCCAGGCCGCGCTCCTGGCACCAGCGGATCCAACTGGCAAAATGGGTCGGGTCCACCTCGTTGCGATCAACTTTTTTGCCGTCAAAGTCGCCGTAGCTGGCGTGAAGGTTGAGCCGATGGGTCCCCGGAATGAGCGAAAGCGCCTTGTCAAGATCGGTTCGGAGTTCCTCCAAGTTGCGGGCTTTGCCAGGATAATTCCCGGTCACTTGAATGCCTCCTGTCAATTTGCCGCCGCCTTCAAATCCAGCAACATCATCGCCCTGCCAGCAATGGAGCGAAATCGGAATGGTCGCAAGCGTGGCAAGAGCGGCTTCGGTATCAACCCCAAGCGCGGCGTAGGATTCTTGAGCGTGAAGGTAGGAGGACATGGGAAGAGAATTATGAAGTATGAATTATGAAGTATGAAAGGGAGGTTGAAGACCGCCCAATCGTGGAGAGAAAATGGACAACAGGAAATGGAAAAACTGAGTATTGGGATATAAAAATGACACTCACTTTATGCAGAGAGACAGCTTTTTCTCCTACTTCCCTCCCGTTGGGAAGAGGCTTGGGAGCGGGCTGGTGCCACGGCCAAATCCGAGCCGCCGCCCGCCGGTCTTTCCAATGGTTTTTTGGAGGTTAATCCCTCCCAAGCTGGCGGCCCGCCTACGCTAAGCCGAGAACTCGGGAGTCTTTCTGATGAATTTTTTGGAAAAATCCAGCGCGAGCCGGGTCTTTAATGTCGATGTCCCAGGCTGGGATCATTTCTTTGAGACGGGCTTGCGCCTCGGGGTTGGCGACAAGTTTTGGGAAGCAGTTTTTGATCACTTCGAGGACGATGTGAACGGAAACGGATGCCCCGGGGGATGCCCCGAGGAGGGCCGAGAGGGTGCGTCCTGGATTGGTGAGGACTTCGGTGCCGTAGTGGACGATGCCCGCTTCGCCATCGGTTTTTTTGATCGCTTGGACCCGGATTCCCGCGTCGATGAGTTTCCAATCTTCCGCCTTGGCATCAGGGTAAAAGACATGGAGGACCTTCATGCGATCGGCCATGCTTTGGGTGCCTTGTTGGACGAGGTATTTGATCAGATCGAGGTTCCCAACGCCAATCTTGAGGAGCGTGGCGAGGTTGTCGGGTTTGACCGAGCCGGGGAGATCGGTCCAGCTGCCTTTTTTGTGGAGAAACTTGGTTGTCCAGGACGCAAAGGGTCCAAAAAGGAGGGTCTTTTTGCCGTCGAGGATGCGGGTGTCCAAATGGGGCACGGCCATGGTTGGCGCGGCGTCGAGGGCCTGTCCGTAAACTTTGGCCTGGTGGCGTTCCACGATTTCCGGGTTGTCGCAAACGAGCCATTGCCCGCCGATGGGGAATCCGCCCAGCCCCTTGCTTTCGGCGATGCCGGATTTTTGGAGGAGGGGAAGGCTGCCGCCGCCGGCTCCGATGAAGACAAACTTGGCGTGGTTCTGCTGGATGGCCCCGGTGGCGGTGTCGCGAACAGTCACGTTCCAACCGGAAAGGGCCGGCTCGAGGTCGGTGACCCGCTGTCCTGTGGCGATGGCGCAACCGTCTTGTTGGCCCAGCCAGCCGAGGAGCTTCCGGGCAATGGACCCAAAGTTGACATCGGTACCGCTATCCATTTTTGTCGCTGCGATGGGAACATCGTTCCGGCCTTCGACCAGGAGGGGTGCCCATTTGGCGATGGTGGAACGGTCGGTGGAATATTCCATCTCTGAAAAGAAATGGTGGGCGGCCATGCCGGCGTGGCGACCGCGGAGGAAATCGACCTGCTCATCCCCATGGACGAAACTGATATGGGGCAAGGGGTTGATGAAATCACGAGGGGTTTCGGCCATCCCGGTCTCGACCGCGTAACTCCAAAACTGCCGGGAGAGTTCGAATTGCTCGAAGATCTCGATCGCTTTGGAAACATTGACCGTCCCATCGGCGTCGCGAAAAGGCGTGTAGCTCAGTTCGCAAATGCCAGCATGACCGGTGCCGGCGTTGTTCCATCCATGCGAACTTTCCTGGGCTAATTCGTCGGTGACTTCGTAAAGCTGGATTTTCAGCGAGGGGTCGAGCCGCTTGAGGAGGGCCCCCAGATTGGCCGACATAATGCCGCTGCCGATGAGGATGACGTCGGGGTTCCTGATCATTGTTTTCATTTTAAGATGGGAGTTGCCTCACGCAAAGGCCGCGAAGGGCGCAAAGGAAAGAGGGCAAAAATACGGGGCAGGAAGGAGTGATTTCGAAAGTGTTTCCATCTGAAAAGCTTCTTATTTCCGCCGTCTCATCCTTTGCGTGAGGTCTGTTTTTTCGGGATTTTGTATTTAGGATTCGGGATTTCCCTTCGCGACCTTTGCGGCCTTTGCGTGAGGCATTTGGGTTATTATTTTACCGGCGAATGCCGTAGAGCGGACCGAAGTTGGCGCAGGCTCGGAAGTCGGCGCTGGTGAGGTCTTCGGTGCCGAAGGCGGTCCAGGCGCTGGGGCGGAAGATTTCGTCTGCGGGCACATTGTGCATGTAAACAGGAATCCGAAGAAGGGCCGCCAGCGAGATGAGATCCGCGCCGATATGGCCGCAGCTCATGACGCAGTGGTTGGCGCCCCAGTTGTTCATCACCGTGTAGCCATCGACAAAGGCGCCTTCGCCGCTGGAATAAGGAGCAAACCACGTGGTTGGCCAAGTCGGGTTGGTCCGTTCTTCGAGCAACTTGTGGGCGCGGGCGGGAAGCTCAACGGTTTCGCCTTCGGCAATTTGCAGGGCGGGGCCGAGTCCATCGACCATATTGAGGCGAAAGATGGTCGCCGGCATGCCGCCTCGGGTGACGAAGCGGGTGCTCCAGCCGCCGCCGGGGAAATATTCCGAGATGGATGGATGCCAGGTAGTGGCCTTGAGGCAGGCTTTGACTTCGGAAGGGGTGATGTCCCAAAACGGCTTCATCGTCGGAATGCCATCCGGGGTGGTCTGCTCGCCACTGCCGTCGAGGGCGGCGGGACCGGAGTTGATGAGATGGAGGAGCCCGCCGGCGGCGACGCCTTCGAGTGCGTGACCGGTGACCCGCTTGACGGCGTCAGGGCTCCAATAGGTGCGCAGGTCGGCAAAGATTTGCGCGGTATTCGTTAAGAGGTGGCCGAAGAGCATGGAAATGCCATTGAGGGCATCGTTTTCCGTCGCGACAATGTAAGGCGCCCGGCGGCCATTCCAGTCGAAGGACGTATTGAGAATCGCTTCGAGAAAATCGCCATTAGGCATGTGATCGGTCCATTGCCGCTGGCCCTGGAAGCCGGAAGCAATCGCGAAGTGGCCCTGCGCTTCTTCGCCAAATCCGGCCTTTTTCAGCTTGGGGTTGCCCACCATGAGATCGCGGGCGATGAGGGCCATTTTCACGGAAGTTTCCCATTCCTGATCCAGCGCCTTGCGGCTGCGCTTCTTGCCGCGGCCATTCCAATCTTTGCCTTCGAGGCAATTTTTTTTCACCCAGGCGAGGGCTTTCTTGAATTCTTCCTTGTCGTAGATTTCGTTTTCAATCCGACGAATAAATTCGGTCATATCGACCGCTTCGACCCGCATGCCCAGGTAGCGCTCGAAGAGAGCCGGATCGACGATCGAGCCGGCGATCCCCATGGAGGTGCCACCCATGGCGAGGTAGGCCTTGCCGCGGAGGGTGGCCACGGCGAGCCCGGCGCGGGCAAAACGGAGAAGCTTTTCCTGGACGTCTTCCGGTATGGATGTGTCATCGGCCTCCTGGACATCGCGTCCATAAATCCCAAAGGCCGGCAGGCCCTTCTGGGTGTGACCGGCAAGGGCAGCGGCGAGATAAACGGCTCCAGGACGTTCCGTGCCATTAAATCCCCAGACGGCTTTGGGAATGAGCGGGTCGGCATCCATCGTTTCCGAGCCGTAGCACCAACACGGCGTAATCGTGAGGGAGACGCCGACATTCTCGCGACGGAATTTCTCCGCGCAGGCGGAAGCTTCAGCCACGCCGCCAATACAGGTGTCTGCAATGACCACCTCGACCGGATCGCCATTCGGGTGGTAGAGAAAGTCGGAAAGGAAACGGGCGGTGGATTTCGCCATCGCCATGACCTGCGCTTCGAGGGACTCGCGGACGCCCCCGAGACGGCCGTCGATGGTGGGGCGGATACCAATTTTGGGGAGGTGGGCTAAGACGGGATTTTTCATGGTGAGAGATGAATTGGTGGTGAGAGATGAATTAGGGATTAGTATTGAAGATTCGGGATCTGAGGGAAAGTCGCTTTTGGGGAGCATGCTCGGATCGAGGGTGGTTCCTCGGCGGCTCGCCGAGAAAATTGGACCGGCGGGCCGCCGGTCCATGCACGCGAGCCGCGTGCGGCACCCTGAGGATACATTGCGGCCGGGAATTTGGAAAAAGATCGATTCACTTGAGTGCGGCGATCTGGGCGCGGCGGTAATGTTCGTCCGGTCGGGTGTCGATGCGGGTGGAGGTTTTTTCCGGGAGAAATTCCGGCCCCCCCAGAGAAAAATTTCCCACCAGGATGCGGGCCCACTTATCGAGCATGAGAAGGATGTTGAGGACTTCCTTCTCAGATTGGCCGAGGGCGACCGGGCCGTGGTTGACGAGAAGAATGACCTTGGGCGCGCTGCCATGTTCGCCCTGGAAGCGGCGCAATTCGGTTCGGACGGAACGGGCCAACTCGATCCCGGGATCAACGTAGGGAACGACCCCTAGGTGGCGGCCACAAACCACGATCTCATCGGGGAAAACATGTTGCAGAAAGGGCGCCGCCCCCTGCTGGGAGCAGAGGATTTGCAGGACCGAAACCGGGTGGCAGTGCCCGATCCATTGGGCCCCGCCTTCTTGAAGGCAAACCGCGTGCATGAAGGTTTCCACCGAGGGAAGTTTGGCTTCGGCGTCGGCCCGGGAGGCGAGCAAGACCTCGCGCACGCCCGAGTCGTCAAGCTTGGTGTCGTCGAGAGCCGCGGTGATCGCGTCGAAACGTACCGGGGTGAGATCGGCTTCGTCCAGCGTGGAGAGGTTGCTGCCGGAGGCTTTGACCCAAAAGGTGCCGTCGCCGGCATCGGCGCTCGTGTTGCCCTCGCCGAGAATGGCGAGGTGACGGTCTTCGCGGCCGATTTCGTGCGAGAGCCAGAGGAGGTTTTTAATGATGGGATTCATGAGAGAAGGTTAGCGAAGCGTTCGGATTTTTCCGTCCACTGCCCAGGGGATTTCGGAACGAACACCTCGGGCTGGAAGGAGGCCCGGAGAATTTCCCGACCTTGTTCGAGGGACGAAATGGTTCCGAGAGCCAAGAGTTGCGCGAGAATATTTCCAGCTGCGGTGGCTTCCACCGGACCCGCCATGACGCGAAGGCCGGTGGCGTCGGCGGTCATTTGATTGAGGAGGGCATTGCGCGAACCGCCTCCAACAATATGTAAGGTGTCCGGAAGGTCGGGCATCCAGGAACGAAGTTGGACCATGATGGCCCGGTAGCGGAGGGCGAGGCTTTCGAGGATGACGCGGGTGAATTCGCCGGGCGTCGTGGGTGCGGTTTGGCCGGTTTTCGCGGCATAGGCACAAATCGCGGCGGGCATATCGCAGGGCTTGGCAAAGACATCGGCGTCGGGATTGAGCCACATCGGGCATTTGGCCGAAGCCGCCTCGCGGACCAGGGTGGCGAAATCCAAACTCTGGCCGTCGCCATCCCACTGCCGTTTGCATTCCTGAAGGAGCCACATGCCGGCGACATTTTTCAAAAACCGCGTCGTTCCTTGGAGGCCTTGTTCATTGGAAAACCCCGCGGCTAAAGTGTCGGGGTTGACGAGTGGAGCCTGGAGTTCGCGGCCAATCAATGACCAGGTGCCGGAACTGAGAAAGAGCGGTTGGGCGGTGGCGGAAGGGACCCCGGCGACGGCCGAGGCGGTATCGTGACTCCCACAGGTGGTGACTTGGAGGGGGCCACAACCGATCTCGGTCCGGAGAGGTCCGACGACGACGCCCGGATCGGTGGTCGGGCGGAAGATCCCCGCGGGCAGGCCCATTTTTTCGATCAGATCGAGGTCCCAGTCCGCAGAGCCTGGTTGGAGCAACTGGCCGGTGCTGGCGATGGTGCGTTCGATCACCCGCTCGCCGCTCAACCAATAGGTGAGCAAATCGGGCATGAAGAGAATTTGATCGGCCGCGGCCAAAGCCTCCGGAGAACGGGCTTTTTCTGCCAACAACTGAAAAATGGTGTTGAAGGGCATGAATTGAATCCCGGTGCGGGCATAGAGGTCCTCGCGGGGAAGGATCTTCGTCGCCTCTTCGATCATCCCGTCGGTGCGATCATCGCGATACATCCAGGGCAGGCCGAGCAGGCGGCCACTTTTGTCCACCAATCCGTAGTCAACCCCCCAGGTGTCCACCGCCAGGGAGGTCAAACGGGAGCCGTGGGCGCTTTGGGCCCGGGAGAGACCGGTTTGGATATCAGAGAAAAGCTGGGTCACATTCCAATGCCAACCGGACGGACATTGGACCCCTGCGTTGCCAAAACGATGGGCCTCCTCGAGTTCGAGACGGGTTCCGTCAAAGTGGCCAGCCACGACCCGGCCGCTGCCAGCTCCGAGATCAATTGCGAGATGAGTGGTGGTAGACATGGAAGAAAATTATGAATTATGAAGTATGAAGTATGAAGAGAGAGTGAGGGGGGGGGCAGAGCCTTGGGCTTTGGACGTTGTCTTATTCAGCAACTTCGAGGCGGACGCCGTGGGAGGTGAGGGTGGATTCGAAGGGTTCTGCCGGATGGGCGTCAGTGATCCAGAGGTCCACGTCGGCGGTTTTGGCAAAATAATGGCTCGAGCTAACCCCGGCCTTCGAGCCATCAGCCAAGAGACAAACCGCATCGGCGCATTCCACGATTTGTCGTTTGAAGCGGGCTTGTTCCTCGGTGGCCTCGCTCGGGCCGCGTTCGGCATCGAGGCCCCGGCAGGAAATGTAGGCCGCGTCGATCCGGAACATGGTCAGCATGTGCTCGGCCGCCCATCCGGTGCAGGACAAGGAACTGGTGACGAGACTGCCACCCAGAAAATGAACCTGAATCGCGGGTTTCTCCGCCAGGACGAGGGCCGTCTGGATGGCGTTGGTGAGAACGGTAAGCGGCCGATCGGGAAGTAAATGCGCGACTTGCAGGGCGGTTGTGCTGGCGTCGAACAAGATAGTTTGACCCGTCTCGATGTGGGCCATCGCCGCAGTGGCAATGCGCAGCTTTTCGGGAGCGTGTTGTTCCGCCCGTTCGGTGGCGGGGTATTCGCGACGGGCGGATTCGAGCTTTACCGCGCCGCCATGTGAGCGCAAAAGCTCACCCTCCGCTTCCAGTTTTTCAAAATCCCGACGCACCGTCTCCTCGGTCACCCCCAGGGCCGCGGCCGCCTCGGCGGTACGAATCGCGCCGGTCTCATTTAAGAGCGTGAGCAAGATTCGGTGACGTTCGAGTGCAAGCATTGTGGGAATGATTTTGAACGATTTTGCTTGCCGAATGCAATCAAAAGTTTTCAAAGATAAACAAAGAATTTCACAGAACTTAATCACGATCCTCTCTCTCTTCATACTTTATACTTCATCATTCATAATTTTCTTCCCATGTCCTACCAACACGTTGATTTTTCCTGGGATGACGCCAAAGCGGCGACTCTCGATCCTGTCGAGTTGCTCGTTTATCGCTCCAATTTGCTCGGAGCCGACCAGCGCATCACCAACACCGGCGGCGGCAACACCTCCTCCAAGATCGTGGAAAAGGACCCCCTCTCCGGCAAGGACGTGGAAGTGCTCTGGGTAAAAGGGTCGGGCGGCGATTTGCGCACCTCCAAACGGGAGAATTTCTCCTCCCTCTATCAGGATAAACTCATCGACTTGCAGCGCGTCTATGGGGCCCGGGCCGACAAGGGGCTCAAGACCCAGGGCGAAGACGACATGGTCGGGATGTATCCCCACACCACCTTTGCGCTTAATCCCCGCCCCTCCTCGATTGACACGCCCTTGCACAGCTTTCTCTCCGGCAAGCACGTCGATCACATGCACCCGAATGCGGTCATCGCCATCGCGGCCAGCGCGCGTTGCGAGGAATTGACCAAGGAAATCTTTGCCGGCGCGATGGATTATGTCCCTTGGATGCGTCCCGGGTTTGAATTGGGCCTGGCCATGCAGGAAATCGAAAAAGCCCACCCCAAGGGCAAGGCCATCATGATGGGCCAGCATGGCTTCATTTCCTGGGACGATGACCCCAAAGCCTGCTACACCCGAACGCTCGATCTGATCGAACAAGCGGCGGCTGACATCGAAGAAAAATACCAAGCCAAGGGCGGCGATAAAAGAGCCTTCGGCGGCGCCAAATCCCAAACCCGCGACGACCGTTTGGCCGTGCTGGCCGAGATCCTGCCCTGGCTCCGCGGCCAAGTTAGCCAACACAAACGTTTCGTCGGCACCGTTCAGGACGATGAGAAAATCCTTCGCTTCGTCAACAGCGCTGATGCGCCCCGCCTGGCCGAACTGGGCACCTCCTGCCCGGACCACTTCCTCCGCACCAAGATCAAGCCGCTCTACGTAGACTGGAATCCGCAGAGCGAAGACGTCGCCGTGCTGAAAGAAAAACTCGCCGCCGCGATTGAAAAATACCGCCTCGACTACGCCGAATACTACGAACGCTGCAAGCGGCCGAATTCTCCGTCCATGCGCGACGCCAATCCGACCGTGGTCCTCATCCCCGGTCTCGGAATGGTCGCTTGGGGTAAGGACAAGAGCGAAAGCCGGGTCACCGCCGAATTTTACAACTGCGCCGTCGAAGTCATGCGCGGTGCCGAAGCCATCGACAAATACGTGGCCTTGCCGCAGCAAGAGGCCTTCGACATTGAATATTGGCTCCTCGAGGAAGCCAAACTCCAGCGGATGCCGGCCGAAAAGGAACTCGCCCGTCAAATCCACATCGTCGTGGGGGCCGGCAGCGGGATCGGCAAGGAAGTCGCCCATCGCCTCGTTAAAGAAGGCGCGCACATTGTTTGTGTCGATTTGAACCAAGCTGCCGCCGAAGCCACGGCCAAAGAGATCACCGACAAATATGGCGTCGGGATCGGCGTAGCCGGCAGCGGGATCAGCGGGTGCGGACCGGCCATTGGCCTTAGTGCCAACGTGACCGATCGCGCCAGCATCCGCGCCATGTTGGATCAAGTCGCCCTCGCCTATGGCGGCTTCGATTCCATCGAAGTCACCGCCGGAATTTTTGTCCCTAGCGACACCAGTGGCCACATCCCCGACGAGAAGTGGGCTCTGACCTTTGGCATCAATGTGACCGGAAGTTACCTCGTGGCCGACGAAGCCGCCCAGACCTGGAAAGCCCAAGGCCTCAAGGGCAACCTCGTCCTCACCACCAGCGCCAATGCCACTGTAGCCAAAAAAGGCAGCCTCGCCTACGACACCAGCAAAGCGGCCGCCAATCACCTCGTCCGCGAACTCGCCATCGAGCTCTCACCCTTGATCCGGGTCAATGGCGTCGCCCCTGCCACCGTGGTGCAAGGCAGCGCCATGTTCCCGCGCGATCGCGTGATCGGGTCCCTCGCCAAATACAATATTCCCTACACCGAGGATGAAGAGACCGCGTCCTTAGTCACCAAATTGGCCCAATTCTACGCCGATCGGACCCTGACCAAGAGCCCGATCACGCCGGCCGATCAAGCCGAAGCGTATTTCCTCCTCGTGACCAAGCGCCTCAGCAAGACCACCGGCCAGATCATCGCCGTGGACGGCGGACTGCACGAAGCCTTCCTCCGCTAAGCGCTTCTCTACTCCCAATACCCGGTCTTCCAATACGTGTGAGCGCCAATCGTGAGGACAGCGGCGTTGATCCAGAGGAGTCCGGGTTTGGGACGGTCCACCCAGGTGCCGCGAACCCAGTCCCAGTCTCGACCCGTCCAACCCCAATAGCCATGGACCCAATAGGGATCGGAAAATTCCGGCGGCGGGGTCTCGTTGGTACCTTCAAAGTACGTTCCGTAGGGATCTTCCGTCGGCCGGGGCGTTGGCACGACAATCTCTTGCGGTTGATAAACCGGGCCACCGGGATGAAGGGCATCAAACACCACCGGACGGGAGGAATTTGATCCCGTCGCGCATCCCGCAAGGAGGCTAGCGACAGCAAGGGCGCAGAAAATTATTCTCATCAATTGGGGCAAAGGACACGGCTACCCAACCAGATCCCTGCCCGGGACTCAAGGGGCACCGAAAATTTTCTCGCCGACGCCGATTGTGTGGTCCTGATTAAAGACCTTCCGCTGAAAGGTGCGCAAGTCCTCAAAGGAGGAACCAAAACCAAACCGATTCGTCTCGGCGTCGGAGACCACGAGATTTCCTGCAAAATCGAAGGGATGTCCATTGGCCTGGAAGCTTCTCGATCAACGCCCAATCTTGATGACGGAGACGTCGTCATCGAACTCCTCGCCGACCTGGATGGACCGGACCGCGGAGATAATATCCTTGGCCGAGGGTGATTCCCGGAGCGTTTCGATGAATTGGTCGTAGGTTCCCATCGTATTGTCTGGCAGACGGACTTCGTAAATTCCGTCGCTGAAGACATAGAGCTGGGACCCGGCAGGAAAGTGAGTTTCTCCGGTCTCGTAGTTGGGTTTTTCAAAGCATCCTGTCGGCAACCCGGGCGCGCCCAAAGTCTCGATTTCGCCGTCGGCCCGGACGATGACTGCGGGCGGATGCCCGGCAGCGCAGAAACGAAGCTGACCGGTGGACGCCTCCAAAACACCATACCATGTGGTGAAATAGAGGTCGCCATTGTTTTCCATCGGAAACATCCGATTGAGGGCCCGGAGCACGCTGGCAGGCTCCAAAAAGTCGGTGTTGGACAGAGCCTGGGTTCGCAACACATTCATGGCGGAAACCGAGAGAAGCGCGGATCCGACCCCGTGGCCACAAACATCCAGGAGGTAAATCGCGAAATGGTCCGAGTCCACCCAATGGTACCCGAAGCTATCCCCGCCGAGGGTGGAAGAGGGCAGAAATTCCCAACTGGTCTGGACCGGCACTTCAATATCCCCAGGCAAAAGTGAGGTAACGTAGGCCAGGGCTTCGTCGAGTTGCTGAGTGACCAGCTTTTGGCTTTCGAGCAGAGCGTCCTTGGTTTTGAGCAAATCTTCTTGCATCCGGATAACGTCCCCAAGATGGAGTTCACGTTCCGCAATCGCGCCCAGTTGCTTGAGAATGGTCAACTCCTCTTCACCGAATTCCCGCGGTTTGGTGTCCATCAAGCAAAGGGTCCCGATATTATACCCCCCCGGCCCCCGCAGCGGGAGGCCGGCATAGAAACGGGCGAAGGGCGCACCGGTGACCTGCGGATTATCCGCAAAACGCTCATCCTTGAGAGTGTCGGCGATGATGAGGGGTTCCGTTTCGAGGATCGCGTGTCCGCAAAAGGAGGTTTCTCGACTGCTCTCGCAGAAATCCAATCCCATCCGGGATTTGAGAAATTGGGTCGTTTCATCCACCAGAGAGATATAGGAGATCGGGAGATGGAAAATCGTCGTGGCCAACCGGGTGACGGAATCAAAGCGCTCTTCGGGAGGCGTGTCCACCAGCCCGAGCGAGCGCAGGCTGGCTAGACGTTCCGATTCGTTTTCAGGGGTCGCCGGAGCAATCATATTGCGGCCAAGCTAGGCAGAAAAACCGACAATGCAATCCCGCTCCACGCCCCCGCGACTCATCGCGATGCGGAAACGGGGACCACGGCCACCCGGGAACCAGGTTGGCGTTTCACATACCGGCGAGAGGCGTCGATGTCACGATCCCGCCGCAACACCCGCAAAAGCCCCAGAGCCATGCAAATCAAGACGAAGGCAAACGGCAAACCAGTAGAAATACTGGCCGTCTGCAAGGCGGTCAAACCCCCGGTAATGAGCAAGGCGGCGGCAACCACTCCTTCGAGCAAAGCCCAGAAAATGCGCTGTCCAACCGGCGGGTTGGGGTTGCCGCCCGAGGTGATCGTATCGATGACGAGCGAACCGGAATCCGAGGAAGTGACAAAAAACAACCCGATCACCGCAATGGTGACGATGCCGGAAAACGTCGAAAAGGGGAGTTTTTCCAAGAAGACAAACAGCGCGGTGGGAACACTGGCCTTCACCGCTTCGCTGATGCTGTGGTCGCCGGCCAGCTCGAACTGCAGGGCGCTGGAGCCAAAAACAGTCAGCCACAAAAACGTGAAAGCGGTCGGAACAAACAAAACCCCGAGGATAAATTCCCGAATGGTGCGACCCCGCGAGATCCGGGCAATGAACATGCCCACAAAGGGGGCCCAGGCAATCCACCACGCCCAATAGAACGCGGTCCATGAAGCCTGCCAACCCGTGTGAAGGTAGGTATCCGTCCAGGTGCTCAAGCGGACGAGTTGGGCGACATAGTTTCCCGTGTTTTGAATCAGTCCATTAAGAATTGTGATGGTCGGCCCCACGCAGAGCACGAAAACAAGGAGACAGGCTGCCAGAATAATATTCCATTCGCTCAGGCGGCGAATGCCATGATCCAATCCCAGCACAACCGAAAGTGTGGCAATCCCGGTGATGATGGCGATGAGCACCAACTGGGTACTAAGGCCATTGCCAACAAAGTTCATGTGTTCGAGCCCGGCAGCAATTTGCATGACCCCAAACCCGAGGGAGGTGGCCACGCCGAACATGGTGGCCAAAACGGCCAAAGTATCAATGAGATCGCCGAGGCGGCCCCGAATTTTCAAACCAATCAAAGGCGCAAACGCGGATCGAACGGTGAGGGGAAATCCGTGGCGATAAGAAAAATACCCCAGCGCCAATCCCGAGATGGCATAGATCCCCCAAGCGTGCAGACCCCAATGGAAATAGGTGTACATCATGGCCCGTGAAGCCGCGACGGCCGTGCCGCCCTCCACGATCGGGGGGTTGTCGAAATGACTGATTGGCTCCGCCACGCTCCAAAAGATGAGCCCAATCCCCATCCCCGCGCTGAACAACATGGCCAGCCAGGCAATGGTGCCAAACTCCGGGCGATCGTGAGGCTTCCCAATCCGCATGTTGCCATACGGACCGACAAGGAGAAGAAGGGCAAAGCCCAACATGCCATTCACGACCAGAATCAGAAACCAACTGGTGTTGTGAATGATCCATTGCTGGGTCACCTTGAAGATCCCTTCCATCTCGGCGTGAAAGACGCCGGACAAAGCGACGAAGAGAAGAATCAATCCAGCCGACCCCCAAAACACCACAGGGGTTTTGGTATAGAACGCCGGCCGCGGCGGTGCCACCATCGGGTTCTTCACGCTGGCTTTTTAAAATGGAGAATTCCCCAATTGAGCCGCTGGGCCCGGGAGGCCTCGACCCAATGACGAAGCCCAGCCAACATCCTTACGATGTAGTCCGCAGACACCCGTCCGTCAAAGTCCGCGCTCCGCGCTTCGAGGTCATCGTGGACCTGTTGGTAGTGGCGACGCAATTGATCAGGCATCTCGTTGACGCCAAGCAATTCCCAACCGAGTTTATCCGCATAGATTTTATAATCATCGATCGATCCCAGGGAATCGAGTTGCAGCCGGGAAAGCACCGGCGCAAGATCCCGGGGCGGCACGCCGCCGCGTTGCATGGGATCGGTGAAAACCCATTCCCCGCCCGGAGCCAAGACGCGATCCACCTCATGGAAGACCTTTTCCCGGTCGCCGCTGTGGAGAATGGCATCCTGGGTCCAGACCACATCGAAGGATGCATCGGGACAGGGGATGTCCTCAAAGGATCCGTCGAGGACGGTGATTTTTTCGGCCAATCCCGCGTCGCTATTGAGCGTCCGATTCCGTTCGTTCTGAATCTCACTCAAATTCACGCAGGTAACCGTGGCCCCCAAAGTCTGGGCCAGATACCGGGCCGAGCCCCCATATCCACTTCCGAGATCAAGGATCCGGGTCGAAACCTCGCGGTGATGCAGGACGCGCGCCATCGTTTCCACCGTTCGGCGACTGGCCTCGCGGATGGTGTCGTTTTCGCCCTCGTAAACGCCGATATGGATATCCTCTCCACCCCAAACTTCAAAGTAGAAGGTGTCGGCGTCCGTGCTGTTGTAATACTCCCGGGTCCGGGAGCGGGTTTCCGTCATTGTGCTCACGAGACAACCCCCTCCGTCTCGTCTTCACCCTCGACCTCATCGGCCAAGTATTCTTTTTCGGCGATGTGGACGTAAAAATCGGGTTTTTCCTGATGATAAGTCTCTTTGAAATCGCCAAAGGTTTTCACTCGCTGAAACCCGACTTCTTTCATGAGTTTTTTCACATATTCCATCCGAAGCGGGAACATATTGAGATGAAAGACCGAGCCGTCCTGGAATTCGTATTTGAAGCGGGCCAGCCCTTCATCGACGTACTCGGGTTCGGCGCGAACATTGTCGCCGCAGTAGTAGTAGACGTGCTTGGACGAAAATCCGTCGTCCATGATGCTGTCGTAGTTGCGCTGATCGAGGATGAGGACCCCATCGTGACGAAGAGCGGCGTAAAATTCTGCCAAGGCCTTGCGCCGGTCACGCTCGGAAAAAAGATGGGTGAAGGAATTTCCCAGGCAAATGATGGCATCGAATTTCTCGTGCACGCTGCGGTTCAGCCAGCGCCAGTCCGCATGGTTGGTGCGAAGAATGTGACCGTGGCGGCGGGCATTAGTAAACGCTTTCGTCAACATATCCATCGAGCCATCGGCACTGACCACTTCGAATCCCTCTTCGAGGAGACGAACGGAATGAAACCCGGTGCCGGAAGCCACATCGAGGATCTTGCGGGCGCCGCGCTTTTTTAGTTCGCGAATGAAGAAGTCGCCTTCGCTTTCGCGTCGGGCCTTCCAATCGATCAGTTGGTCCCATTTCTCAACGAAAGTGTGGACGTATTCATCTTTATATTGGGCGGTTTCCCGCACCTCAAGTGGCTTATCGCCGTAGTCTTGGGCGGTGGTGTTTTCAGTCATGAATGGATAGGTAGTCAGGCAAGTGCACGCGCCGACAAAGGGCACGGCGTGGGTGAATTGGCCGCGAAATCCAATGGGATTCACGGCGCGGGACGGGTTAGAAACCGGGGGGAAAAATACGGATGGAAGGCCGCCTAGGGATCAAGCAATCCCATGAACTGGAGGCCCTTTGAGGCAACCTCGTAAGCGGGCACATGTCCGCCGCAGGAAAGGTTGCACAGAAAAGTCATCCCACCCAACTTGGGCCCTAGTGGTGTCATTGCAAGGTTTTTCCCGGTTAAGGGAGGTGGGGGAAAGGAGAAGATGGAGTTAGCTCCCTCGTCACCAGCCCGCCATCCACCAGAAAAAGGCGGCCAGCAGAATGATCGCGGTGACAATCCAAAGTGGATGCAGGGACCGTCTGGGGCGGCCAGCTTTGAATTCCCTCTCGACAAATTCATCATAGTCGAAGCTTTCCTCGTCTTCCCCATCTTCTCGCCAGCCCGAATTCTCATCGGCACCACATTCCGGACAGGCCAAAGCGCGGGGAGGAACTTCCTCGCCGCAAATCGGACAGGTTTCAGGAGGTTGGAAGCGGGGAGGTCGCGGGGACGGACTCATGAGTGAACATGATCCGATGGCGGCCTGTCTCGCAATGGGATTTTCTCAGACCTTGGCCAAGGGCCATTGATGATCTTTGGCACAGGCAGCAATTCTGCTGGGTGCATGGGGGGAAAACTACCAACCCTCGGGGGGACCGCTAGAGTTCACGCTTTAGCGTGTTCCGGACAGCCTAAAGGCTGGACTCCAACCCGCACTCTTCGCGTAACCTTCCCGTCATCCACCCAATTCCCCCTCCCCAATCGGCATCGAAGGGGAAACGGACAAGGCCGAGGAGGCTCGCTCCCGGGCCGCGCCAGCCCAATTCGGAAGCATCCAAATTCACCCCGGTGACGACTTCGTTATCGAACCGAATGTTCTCCTCCTCGACCCGTGCGGTGGAAACGTACGGATTGCAACGTTTTGGAAGTTCCCGCTGCATTGAGCTCAAGCCCACCCGCATCGGCCCGCGGGTAACGACTTCGGTCTCAGGTTCGCTTCCGTTGACATTGGCGATGGCGGGTCGGTCGTTGAGAGTGTTGAATCCGTACCCATGATTACAACGCGACGTGGAGATAGCGGGAAGACGGATTTGTTGTTTGGTCGCCGGGTGGCGAAGACGGATCTGCGGATCGAGGCGGTCGGGGCCTGCGACGAGTTCATGTCGGCGCTCGGGTTGGCCAGGGCGGCCAGTGCCAATGACGCCAGACAGGATGCCGTCAAGGCGATTCAAAAGGATTTGATCATGATCATGGGAGCCATTGCGGGCGCCCCCGACGGGGACGAGGCTCCCCATCGGAAAATCCCCCTCCTGGATCCGGAGCGACTGACCTGGCTCGATGCCGGAGTGGCGGCGCTGGAAAATGACCAACCGCCGGTGACCGATTGGGTCCTCCCCGGGGCCAACCCGGAATCGGCAGCTTTTGATTTCTCCCGCACCGCAGCCCGCCGGGCCGAACGGGCATTGCTGGCGCTAGATCCCCCAATCGCAGGCGGGCCCATCGCCATCTATCTCAACCGAGTGTCAGACTATCTCTGGCTTTTAGCCCGGGCCGTCGAGCGGGAGACGGCGGACTGAACGACTGACCTCCGGCGCGGATGGGAACGTTCGCTCCAAATCCCCCAAATCTCACCCACAACACTTCTTGAATTTTTGCCCGCTCCCGCAGGGACAGGGATCGTTGCGGCCCGGTTTAGAAACGCCCTGCAGCGGCTGGGACGGAGCATCCGAGGGGGAGATTTCCTCCCGAGGTTCATTCCGGGAGGGCTCGTCGTCGGGCAGATCCTCCCCATCCTCATCTTCGTCATCACTGGCAAAAGCCGCTTCCGGGGTGAAACAATACCAGTCTCTCATCGTGTCCGCCATGTCCTCAATGAGCAGGTAATACCTGGATTCAGACTGATCAAACCGATCCGATTTCATCCTTTCTTCCATGTGGTCCCAGTCATCGAACTCGAGATCGACCCAACCCTCAACGCGAGCCTGGCGAACGGCCTCCAAGTGTTCCGAAAAACCAAAAACTACACACACATCGGCGAGAGCGGTCCAAACGAACCCCTCATTTCTTTCCAATTTTCCTGCGAAAAATTCGCCCAGGATTCTGGAGAATTTCTCCCGGGAAAGCTGCCCCGCCCGGCAGAGCGCTCCTAGGGCCTGCAAGCCGGCGGCTCGCGCAAATTCATCCGCCTCCTCATCCTCGATCAGTTCGCAAATTGGTCCCAAATCACCCCCGGACACCGACCCCAGGATGGAGCCCAAATCCGCGCAAAGGGTATCCCCAATCAGCTCGTTGGCGAGGGGATGCTTCGTCAGACGGAGGGCAGGATCAAAGGCCCGAGTCTCCCGAAATTGCGCCAACAACCGGAGGGCGCATTCATGAAACATATAATCGTCAGGGACCTCGTCCGCATGCTCAATCGTCCATTCTAGGGCTTCCAACAAAATCGGAATGCTTTCCTCTCGTCTCGCGATGGCCTCCTTAACTGCCTTTTCCGGAAAAGGACTGGTCACGCGCTCCAAAGGCTTCAAGTAGTCAGGCAATGAGATCATGGACGGATTATTCCCGAATTCCAGTCGGGCTGGCAAGCCGGGGAAAATATCAACATGCCCGCCAGGCCAGATCGCCCCCTAGGCCCGGGCCGTCCTCTCCAATGAGAATTTTCAAGGGCCGGCCGGCAGACCGGTCAAAGGATCTTAATCACTGCAGGGAAGGTATAGTCTTCGCCATTACTGGCTTTGACAGCTCCGATGATGGTGAAAACAAGCCAAGCAATGCCCACCACGATAGGCAGAACAATTGGAACGATCAGGCAGGAAGCCACCGCCGCAAAAATCATGGCTGCGATTACATAGATCGTGTAGGAGATCTGGAAATTAAGCACCTTGCGTCCTTCGGGTTCCAAGCCCGGAAGTTGTTCCTTCTTGATCAGCCAAACTATGAGCGGCCCAATGATATTTCCGGCCGGACAAACGAAACCAATCAGCGCACTCAAATGGAGAATAATTTTCCATTGGCGTTCGTTCAAGTTGGCTGGGGACGTTGGACCGGGTTGCTGCGACGGGGGTGGCGGAGGTGTATCCATCCCGTCTTATCGATAAATTTTGTTGGGGAGTCGATCTTGATTTTCGGGATCTTCGGTGACCAACTCACCGTACGATCCCGTCAAGGAGGACGCGGGGAACTTCTTTTCCCAGTTCACCAGCCAGTTGGAATCCCGCCCAATCCAGATTGTGCGCGATGGCGTGGAAGCGGGCTTCGACCCGGAGCCGGGCCGAGCGGTAGCAATAGTCGGCCAGCGTCCATTCCGGCGGGGGAGCCCCGGCGGAAGCCATTCCTTGCACGCGGGCGAGGACCGCAGAAAGCGCAAACACCTCCGCCCCAATTTCGACGAAGCGGCCGAGGAGCAACTGGTGTTTTTCCAAGGCCGGGCCTTTTTGGATCATGTGATGAAAAAGCTCCCGGGCGAGTCGGCGACTGGTGGTTTCGCACCAACGAGTCGGTTCATGCCAACGGGGAGCCCACTTGGCGCCGGTGCCGCGCGGCCACCAACATCCGGGATACCAATGGCTGTAGAAGAGGCCCGCTCGCAATGCCGCCTTGGCCCGAACGGTCAGAGGCAGGCGGGAGTCCAACACAGGACCGCCAATTTTAAGGTGAGGATCCAGTGCCTCGCGGGCCACAAAGAGGCGCATAATTTCGCTCGAACCTTCAAAGATGGTGTTGATCCGGGAATCGCGGAGCATCCGCTCGACCGGATCCGGCGCCTCTCCTCGCTCCCGCAGGGAGGCGGCGGTTTCATAGCCACGGCCACCTCGAATTTGCATGGTGTCGTTGACGATTTGCCAAGTCCATTCGCTGGCCAACATTTTGCAGAGAGCGGATTCGAGCCGGAAATCTTCCCGCCCCTGATCGACCCAACTGGCAGTGAGCATGGTGATGGATTCCATCGCGAAGGTGGCCGCGGCCATGGCGGCAATTTTGTCGGCGATGGCCGCGTGTTCGGCGATGGGTTTTCCCCATTGGACCCGTTCGTTTCCCCAACGCGTGCTGATGGCCAGACACCGCTTGGCGAGACCGACACAGGCGGCGGGAAGGGTCAGTCGGCCGGTGTTCAAGGTACTCAAAGCGACCCGCAATCCCTTGCCTTCCGCAAGGAGAATGTTTTCCCGCGGAATGACGACATCGTGAAAATCGATGACCGCATTGTAAAGAGCATGCAGCCCCATGAAACGGCAGCGCTGCACGACCTTCACTCCCGGCCAACTGGTTTCGACGATGAAGGCGGTGATTTGATCGCGGATCCGTCCGTGGATTTCTTTCGGCGGAGTCTTGGCCATGACGACGAGGACGCCGGCGCGGGTGCCATTGGTGCACCACATCTTGCGACCATTGAGGATAAAGTCGTCTCCGCGGGGCTCGGCGTGAGTCTCCATCCGGGCCGGGTCCGATCCCGCTTCGGCCTCGGTGAGAGCAAAGGCAGAAATTTCTCCTGCCGCGACTCGAGGCAGGTATTTTTTCTTTTGAGCCTCGGTGCCAAAAAGCAACAACGGTTGGGGAACGCCAATGGATTGGTGGGCACTGAGCAGAGCGGTGAGGTTCCCACACGTGCTCCCTAGCAACATCGCCGCGCGGCAGTAGTTGAACTGCGAAAGACCGAGACCGCCATATTCGGTCGGGATCTTGATTCCGAACGCGCCCAAGGCCGCCAATCCGTCCAGAACCGAGTCGGGAATTTCTCCCTCCGCGTCGATGGCGTCCGGGTCCACCTGGTCGCGAAGAAAATCTTCCAGTTTGCGCAGGAAGGTCGCTCCGCTCTCGCGATCCTCCTCGCTTTGCCAGGGAAAACCCGGCGGCAACGGATCGGGCGAAGCCCGAACGGCCAGGCTTGCCAATCCGGAAAAATCCAGCCGCCCAAAAAAGAGATTCCCGACAAAAGTGCGTTCCTTGCCGGTGGCCTCGCGGGCCGCCTCGGTGATCTCCAGAGCGGCTCGTTCTCCGGCCGGGTGATGCGATGTGTCGATGGGTGATTCTGTCTCTGGCGTGCTCATAGCGATTTCTCCTCGGGATAAAATTTTCGCCCCGACGGGCCCCAGCCCTCGGCGTCGGCCGTGCGGAGAGGTCCTCCGCGAAAGGGGGCAAATCCCGTGCCCATGATCATGGCAAAATCAATCGTCTCAGGATCGGCAACCACCTTTTCATCCAGACAGCGGGCCGCTTCTTCGATCAGAGGCCTGAGGAGCCGGGCGGCGAGATCATCGGGTGCGACTTGCGGCGACCGCCGATTGGACAATTTTGGATTCACTCCGGCGACGTGTCCATTTTTGTAGCGATAAAACCCGAGCCCGGATTTGCGGCCGCGGAGAGACGGGTCGAGGTTTTCCAGCAAGGTCGGCATTTGGAGCCGATCCGGAAAGGCTCCGCACAAGGTCTTGCCCACCTCGGCGGCCACATCGAGACCAATTTCGTCCAGGAGACGCAGTGGGCCCATGGGCATCCCAAACTCCCGCAGGGTGCGGTCAATTTCCATCATGTCCACCCCGCCTTCGAAGGTGCGCACAGCTTCGAGCAAGTAGGGGAGGAGGAGCCGGTTGACCAAAAACCCGGGACTGTCCCGCACGATCACGGGGAATTTTCCGATCGCTTGGGTGAAGGCGACAACCGTATCCACGGCTTCCGGGGAGGCAAATTCCGTTCGGACGACTTCGACCAATTTCATCCGGTGGACGGGATTGAAAAAATGCATCCCCACGAGCCGGCTCGGATCCGGCAAGGTGGCCGCCAAGGTGGTGATGGAAAGGGCGGATGTGTTCGTGGCAAAGATGGTTTCCGGTCCGATCTCGAGGGCGGCCAAGAGCGCTTTTTTCACGCCCATTCGTTCCACGGCGGCCTCCACGACAAGATCGACTCTGGCGAGAGAACCCGCTCCCGCCGAAGGCACCAGACGATCCCGGGCCGCCCTCGCCTCTGTGGCGGTCATGAGGCCCCGCTTTTGCGCCTGCGAAAAGAGCCGCTCCACCCGTTGGAGTCCGCGGGCGAGGGGTTCCGCCCCGACATCGCGAAGAACGACCGGCCACCCGCGAGCGGCAATCCATTGGGCAATTCCCGAGCCCATCACTCCGGCGCCGATCACGGCGGTCTTTCGCACCGTGCGGGCCTTGGGGGCAGGGAGGTGTTTGGCGCGATCCTGGAGGAGGAAAACCCGGAGCAAATTGTGACAGGCGTCTGTGGCGGCCAATTTGAGAATGGCGGATTTCTCCGCCGCGAGGGAATCGGAGATGCTGTGCCGCTGGGCGGCCGTAACGACCCCGATCGCGACCAACGGAGCGGGGTAATTTCCGCCCGTCAATTTCTCGACTTTTCGCCGCGCCCAGGCGGCCAGGATGGGGGCGAAGGGAAGGTCCCACAAATGAGAACTCCGGTGAGGAAAAGATCCGCGGGCAAGGAGGGTTTGCGCCTGGGTGATCAGCCGTTCCCGTGGCACGAGGGCATCCACCAGGCCCAGCCGTTTGGCCTTGGCTCCGGGGTAGAGTCGGGAGCCGAGAATGATGGCGAGAGCCTTGGACAAACCCACCAGACGGGGCAGGCGGGTGCACCCGCCCCAGGCGGGAAGGAGGCCCAGTTGGACTTCTGGAAACCCGATACGGGTGGCGGGATCCCGGCTGGCGATCCGCACGGTACAGGCGAGGGCCAGCTCCAATCCCCCGCCGGCGCAAACGCCATGGATCGCAGCAATCGTCGGCACAGGCAAGGCCGCGAGACGGGAGAAGGTCTTTTGTCCGAGATCGACCAATGCGCCGGGGTTGGAGGCTTGGGCCAGTTCCCGAATGTCGGCACCGGCGATGAAGACGCTGGGCTTTGCGCTCCAAAAAATGAGCCCCCGCAGCGACCCATCACGAGCCCTCTGCTCCCATTCCTCGAGGTGGCCGGCGAGCGTTTGCAGGGTGTGGGAATCGAGAATATTGGCATGGCGATCGCGGCGGTCCCATTGCGCCAAAACGATTCCGTCGCCCAGTTCTTCGACCTGAATCGGCGGGAGATCCGGTTTGACCCCAGGAGGGGGAGAATTTTTTGCCAGCGTGTTCATAGTCGTTCCAGCCAGGCGGCGGCCCCCTGCCCCCCGCCGACGCAGAGGCTGACGAGGGCTCGGTTGAGGTTTTGGTTTTGCAATTCCTCCAAGGCGGTGAGGACCAGGCGGGCTCCGGTCGCGCCAACCGGATGGCCCAGGGCGATGGCCCCGCCGTGGACATTCAAACGGTCATCGGGGATCTCGCCGATCCCGAGGGCCTTCAATTGCTGGAGAACCGCCAGGACCTGAACCGCAAAGGCCTCGTTGATCTCCACCCGATCGGCGTCTTCCAATCGGAGACCCGTCTCCGCAAGCAAACGCTGGATGGCAAAGACCGGCCCCATCCCCATCCGCACAGGATCACACCCGACCACCGCTGAGCCGGTCAAATAGCCCATCGGCGTCAACCCGAGACGCGCAGCGACCGCGTCCGTGCCCAAAAACAAGGCGACCGCTCCGTCGGTGATTTGAGACGAATTGCCTGCAGTCACCGTGCCGGTTTCTTCTTCGAAAATTGGCTTCAGCTTCGCCAGAGCGGCGAGGCTTTGTCCGGATCGAATGCCATTATCTTCCTCAATCGCAAGGCCGTGCCGGGTGTCATAGGCCGGGGTGATCTCGTTCCGGAAATCCGAGGCCGCCGCCCGACGATGCGAGCGAAGGGCAAAGGCATCTTGGGCCTCCCGCCCAATGGAAAATTCCCGCGCCAGCACCTCCGCCGTCTCGCCCATGTTGAGACCGCAGACTGGATCCGTCAGGCCCAGTTTTAATCCCGGAACGGGCCGGAAATCCTTTAACCGCAGAGCCCCGAGGGCCCAGATTTTTTGGAGGGGCGATTTGGCCGCGGCCACGGCGGAAAATTTCCGCGCTGCACTTTGCGGGAACAAGAACGGAACCTGAGACATGCTCTCGACGCCGCCGACGAGATAGAGCGAACCTTCGCCCATCCGGAGTCTCCGGGCCGCTTCGAAAATGGCTTCCAGTCCGGAGGCACAATTTCTTTGCACCGTCAGGGCGGGGACCGATTCGGGGATGCCTGATCGCAGGGCGACGACGCGAGCGAGGTTGGGCGCGTCTGGAGGTTGGGCAACACATCCCAGGATGACCTCATCGATCCGGGCCGGATCCACGCCAGTGCGGGCCAGCAGGGCGGCCACGGCGGTTCGACCAAGATCGGCCGCATCGAGTTCGCGCAGCGACGTTCCCATCTTGGCGAAGGGGGTGCGCACTCCGGCCAGAATCGCCACCCGGTTCATGACGCCTCCTCGCCGGTGATGCGATGATCGACCACTTTTTGTTCTTTGATTTTTTCGCCGACGCCTTGAAGACGGCAAATCTCCGCCTCGGTATGAAATGCAATCCGATTCGGTCGCAGTTCCGTTTGCTCCATGAGGCGGTTTTCGATTTCACGGGCCAGGGTGGCTTCGTCTCCTCCGGCACCCATGGCGGCATGGACAATCAACTCATCCACCTCGTGCGGGTTGTCATTCGCTTTGCGGAGCTCGACCTGCCAGCTGCCCAGATCGGGAAGATCGTCGAGGGCATGTTCGAGGGCATTGAAATCAACCAAGTTGCCTTTGATTTTATCCATTTGCAGTTCGCGAAAATCCGACCGGCGGGAAATGCGTCCCACCAGCCGCGGCGAGCCGCCGTGGCAGTGGGGGCAGGGGTCATGGCTGAGGCCTCCCGCGATGAGGTCCCCGGTACGATAGCGCAAGACACAAGTGCCTCTCGCCGCCAAGGCGGTGAAAACAATCTCGCCCGGGCGCCCGTCCTCTTGAACGACCCCGGTTTCCGGATCAATCACTTCGACAATGCCAAGATCAGGATAGACGTGGTAGCCGGAGGGCTCCTCGCCCGCCGGGGTGCGACATTCGCACCAGGCCATTTTGGCTTCGGTAAATCCATAGGTCGAGACCACGTCCACCTTCTCGGCACCCAAACGACCGGCCAAGTGGCGCAGCTTTTGCCGGAGCCCCTCGGGAGCTTTTTCCCCTCCCAAAACGAGCGTGCGCAGATTCCCGCAAGCGAGGCCCTGTTCCACGGCCTGCCGGAGGACATGATAAACAAAGGTCGGCATCCCGATGATCACGTCCGGGTGGATCTTGGCGAGGAGACGGAGGTTGCCCTCGGTGCCGAGTGTTTTTCCTCCGCCGGTGCTGAGCAAAAATACCCCGAACGCAGTGGCCGCATAATGGGCCTGCCAAAAAGCCAGATGCGGCGCAAAGGGAAACATGCTCAGCAACCGGTCCGTCCGGCTCGCTCCGGCCAATTCCATCAGGCGAATCCCGGCGGCTTTGAGATTCTCCAAGTCCCAGGCGGTATAGACAAATGGCACCGGTCCCGCCGAACGTCCCGTGGTGCTGGTGAGCAGAATGGGACGAAATTCCTCTTCCAGTTCCCGCTGCACCCGGGCGCGCCCGTGACAAAACCCCCGCCAGATCGTGCCGGGACGCCGGGCCAATTCGCGCGCATCCGGAGCAATCACAAACGGCCGGTTGCCGTCGCGGTTCTCCCCATTTTCGCCCTGAAAATCCATCTTGGAAGTGAAGGGGATTTTCTCCAGATCCTCCAGCGTGCGGATGTCCCGCCAACTCAACCCCAAGCGGGAAAATTGTTCCCGGCTATGCGGGTGGAAGGGCAGAACGACATCGCGCAGGTAGGCGCGGAGCGTACGGGCTTGGCGGGCGCGGAGGGCCTCCCTAGACAGCGGAGGCCAAGGATTTTGGGGATGGATTTTCATGAGGAGAAGCAAAAAGGGCGCGCAACGCAGGGAGTTGCTCCCAGGCGGCTTCGCGGCCGGCGGAAATGAATGCCCCCGGATGGCCAAAATCATTCCAGCGTCCCTCGCAGGCATGCGGCCGCAGGACCACGTCGGCGTGACGGCAGGAGGCATCGGCCAGTTGGGTTTGGGCCGCATGAATGCTGCGCAAGATGGTATCAAAGACATTGCCCCGGGCGAAGGGGTTGACCCAGCTATTGAGCCGATAACCCCAGGAGGGCATTTGAGGTTTTGGCCGCTCGACCTCACAAATCCGCAGGGCCTCGGGCGTCGCGATTGTGTTCACCGCGATGATTTTTCCCACTCCCATTTCACGAAGGATTTCCACCGGCATGGGGTCACAAATCCCGCCGTCAATATAGGAAATATCCCCGAGCTGCACCGGCACGCAAATCCCCGGAATCGCGATGCTGGCCAGGACCGCCTCGACGACATCGCCGGAGGAAAAGACCGACCGCTCCAGCGAATCGAGACGGGTGGCGACGACCCGGATAGGGCGGACGAGGTCAGAAAAATGCCGCGAGCCGATGGTTCGTTTCAGGCGGCGGCGGACCCTTTCGGTGAGCAAAAAACCCCGCCGCGGAAAAACCGAAAAATCCAGCAGGCTCCACAGTCCCCGATCGCCTTCCAGTTCCCGGGCAAATTGTTCCATCGCCCGTCCGTCATAGCCTGCTCCCCAGACGGCAGCCACATAGGCGCCCATGCTCGAGCCCGCGACCACATCCACCTCGAGGCCATTTTCCTCAAGGACCTGAATTACTCCGATGTGAGACAAGCCCCGGGCGGCGCCGGACGACAAGGCCAGCCCAACTTGCCGGCCGCAAATCTCCCGACCGACCCGTCGCAAATTTTGCGCCAGCCGGTTCCCCCCATCGCCGGTCTCGCGCAGGTAGAGGTGCACCTGCCATTTGCTCGACTCCTCAATATAGCGGCTGAGACCATGCGCTTTCTCGTCGGCGCCCAAAACCACCAGCGGTCGGACCGGCATCGTGGCCAGCTTTTGGTCCCGCAATTCCCGGCTCAACAAATTGACCTCAAAGAGACTCTCTCCATTTTGTCGCAAGATCGGGTAGACGACGTGACTGCGTCGTAAGATGTCCCGGAAAACTTCGGCGCCCACTTCCCGGCCCACTTCCACCATCACATAGTCGAAATGCTCGCACCCGCGAATCAGCGCCTTCTCGGCCCGACGCGAAAGTCCTTCCCCCGCAGCCGCGGCCACTTTCTGGCAAACGACCCCCTCGCCTCCTGCCGCCGCCGCTTCCCTGCCGCCGCTTCCGTCATCCCTCTCCACCTGAAGTCGCAGGACCGAGTGTCCGGTCTCCCGGAAAATTGTTGCGGCCACACGCTGGGCCCAGGCCGCCGAGAGGATTCCTTCCGAAAGGGGCATCCAGCAAATCACCTTGCCGCCCCCGAAGGATTCATCCCGCAAGCGGATCCCGTCCCGTTCCGGAGGAGTCTCCGCCCGGACGGTGTTCCAGCGTCCCATCAGACGACCCAGCACTTCTCGGGGAAGACGCAAGACCGTGCTATCGGCCATGGCCTGAAGCGAACCCGCAAATCGGCCTCCTTGGGCGTCTGCCACCGGATCACCCGCTTGCAATTGGCCGACCACATCCTGCCGCATCTCGCAATTGCCCTTGAGAACCAAGGCCGGAAGATTGGCCGAATCCACTTTCGCCTTCTGACCGCTCCGCAAATATTCCACCCCCTCGGCTTGTCGGGACCTCCATCTGGCGGCCCACCTCGCGGCGCAATCTCGCAGTTTTCTCACTCCCGGGCGTTCACGTAGAACTTTCATGGTTAAACCCCTTTTTTTTCTAAGCAAACCTACGACGGATTGAGGAATTGTCAAAGGCCACCACGGTCATCGCGCTGGGTAAAGCGGCCAACTTCTCCTCCTCGTCCCTCGCCGTCGCTCTCGTCCACGAGGTTCCATAAATTCCCCGTTTTCCCGGTTCCCAGGGGAGCCCTTCTTGAAAATTTTGCCTTTTTTGTTTGCGAAGATGGAGGAGAGGCCGTGTTCTCCGGGCGTGCTGACAATTCGTGATTTGAAAATGAGTATGGGCGGACGGGTTCTTTTTGAGAACGCCGCCATGCAGGTCAATTATAGCGAGAGGGTTGCGCTCGTGGGACCCAACGGGGCAGGAAAATCGACCCTCTTCTCCGTCATCCTTGGTGAAAACGAGCCCGATTCGGGAGCCGTCGAATACGATGATTGGATCACCTTTGGCTATCTGCCCCAGGAAGCCGAAGCCTTGGGAGACGAGGTGGTTTTGGATGTGGCCACCGGACGGGCGGGCGAAGGCCGGAAACTCGAAGCCCAAATCGCGGCAATGGAAAAAGCCGGGGACACCGAAAGCGCCGACTACCATATGGCCACCAATCAGTTGGAAGAATTGACCGATCCCAAGCGAGAGGCCCGCGCCAAACGAATGTTGAAAGGCCTCGGCTATAAGGAATCGGATTTCCACCGCCGCGCCAATGAAATGAGCGGCGGCTGGATCATGCGGGCCCATCTCGCTCGCCTGCTGGTCATGGAGCCGGACCTCCTCCTGCTCGATGAACCAACCAACCACCTCGACTTGGTCTCCCTGCTCTGGTTGCAAAAATACCTCAAGTCGTATTCCGGCGGGGTTCTTCTTATCTCCCATGATCGGGAGTTCATGGATGAGATCGTTGATACCGTTTACGAAATCTCCGAGCAACAGTTGTTGTCTTATAAGGGCAACTACACCGACTATTTGGCCCAGCGCGAAGCGCACTTCGAACAACAACTGGCCGCCTACAAAAACCAGCAAAAGGAAATCGCGGGCCTCCAGGAATTTGCCGACCGCTTTCGGCAGGTGGCCTCCAAGGCCAGCCAGGCGCAGAGCAAATTAAAACAAATTGATCGGATCAAAAAAATTGATAAGCCCCTCGCTCCCCGCAAACCCTTTCGGTTCCAAATTCCTGAGCCGCCCCGAGGCGGACAACGCGCCATTTCCCTGCTCGGCATCCACCAGGCCTATGGGGACCACAAGGTTTATTCCGGCTTGGATCTGACGGTGGAACGCGGAGAACGCACCGTCTTGGTCGGCCCCAACGGATCGGGAAAGTCCACTTTGCTAAAAATTCTTGCTGGCGAATTGGAATTTCAAAAAGGCGAACGGGACTTAGGCCACAACGCCGTTGTCAGCTATTTCAGCCAGCATCGCTCGGCCACCCTGGATCCCGAGAAGACCGTGCTCGACGAAGTGTTAGTCGCCAGCCATGGCAACCTTCGCGAAGATGAGGCCCGAGGTGTGCTCGGGTCATTTTTGTTCCGCAAAGACGAAGTCTATAAAAAGACTGCGGTGCTCAGTGGGGGCGAAAAAACTCGTCTCAACCTTGTCAAATTCCTCGTCGATCCGCCCAACCTCCTCCTCATGGATGAGCCCACCACCCATTTGGACATTCTTACGGTTGAGTCTCTGATTTTGGCTCTGGAAAATTATGCCGGCACCTTGGTTTTCATTTCCCACGATGTGCATTTCATCCGCAAGCTGGCTACCAAGGTCCTCCACGTCAACGACGGGTCGGTGAAGGTCTATCCGGGCGGATATGATTATTTCCTCGAGAAATCAGGAGGCTTCGGGGACGAACGCGCCGCTTTAACCTCGGCGTAAAGAAATTGCCTTCCCTGGCCAATTGTCTCTTGTTTTTCCAAGCAGCCATGGGAAAAAGGATTGATGCAAATCACATCAGGAAAAGTCGTCAGCATGGATTACACCCTCACCGACGGCAATAAACAGACCCTCGATTCATCCGAAGGGAAGGAGCCTTTGGCTTATCTTCATGGCCAGGGACAGATCATTCCCGGTCTGGAAAAAGCCCTCGAAGGCAAAAAAGCCGGCGATTCTCTACAGGTCAGCGTCCCCTCCGCCGAAGGCTATGGCGAAAAAGATGATGCAAAAACCATCGTCATCCCCCGCTCGCAAGTTCAGGGCGTGGCCGATTTGAAAGTCGGAATGCAGCTTCAAGCCGGAGGAGAAGGCGGCGACCAAGTTGTTACCGTGACCAAAGTCGAAGAAGACAAAGTCACTCTCGATGCCAACCACCCTCTGGCCGGCGTGGATCTGAATTTTGATGTCACCATCCGTGAAGTCCGGGATGCCACCGAGGAAGAAACTTCCCACGGGCATGTCCATGGTCCCGGCGGACATCACCATTGAGCTGACAGTTCCCGTTCCGGGCTAGGCTTTCTTTCGCCAAATCATCCCGCATTCCCGGCCTTCGCGGCCGGGAAAGGTGGGAAAGTTGGTAGTTTCGCTGACCGGATCAAACGCGGATGCGAACAAGCTATTGAGTTCCATTCGCGTGCAACCATAAGGAGGCCCCTCCTCGTCATGGTCGGGGTTGAGGTAAAAGATGGCCCGTAACTGCCCCCCGGGCTTCAACACCTTCGTAATGGCGGCGGCGTAGTCTGGGCGTTTCCCGGGCGCAATGGCACAAAAGCAGGTGTGCTCGAAAACGCCGTCGAAGGTCTCTTCCCATTCCAGAGGCAGATCAAAAAGGTCTCCCTCCACGTAGGATTCGTTTCCCCCTCGGGCGAATCGTTCCGCCGCCGCAATCGCCGAAGGGGCCAAATCAAGACCAATCACTTCCGCGCCACTTCCTGCCAAGGCGCGAACATCATGGCCAGAGCCACATCCGGGCACCAAAATTTTTCCCGTCCAGGGTTCGGATCTCAGCCATCCTGGCAGCGCCGGATGGACCGTCCCCTTGTCCCAAGGCGTATCGCCAGCTTGGTAGCGTTCTTCCCAATTCGTCGCCGAGCCCATCACGGCTTAACCGCGTATTGCGACTTCGCGGCAGCGCTCTTGCCCACGGCGGCATGGAAGGCGGAACCCAAACCGTGGACATCGCTGGCAATGCTGGAGATGACGTAGCCGCGCTGGAGAAGTTCGGCCGGCGTGCCTGGCACGCCGACGGCAAAGAGTTTCTTTCCGTGCCGCCGGGCCGCTTCCTCCACTTTGAGGCGGGCGGCCAAGACTTCCGGATGGGAAATGTTCCCCGGATCGCCAATGCGATGGGAATAATCGCCCGGTCCAAAGAGAAGAAAATCATAACCGGGAACGGCCGCGATTTCGTCGATGTTTTCCAATCCTTCCGGAGACTCGATCTGGAAGATAAGAAATTTCTCCCGGTTGCTTTGTTCGATGTACTCGGCCATGGGGATTTGGCAAAATCCGCCATCGACATTGCCACCATCAAGGGCTCGTTTGCCCAAAGGAAGGAATCGGCAGGTTTCCACGATGTGCCGGGCTTCGTCCGCACTTTCGATATGAGGAACCATGATAGCCGCCGCATCCGCTTCGAAGGGTTTGATATAATCGCTGTAGGACCCCTTGCTGACGCGGACGATGACGTCGAGGTCATAGATCTTGGCGGCCCGCACACAATGTTCGATATCGGTCCAGTTCCCCGGCACATGTTCATTGCAAAGCCAGACTGAAGAAGCTCCAGCCCGACCGGCCAGTTCCACCACGACCGGATGAATGATGTTCAATTTGATGCAGGAGGCAAAGTGGCCTTCCCGCACTTCTCGGAGGACGCGGCTGTTTCTCATGATTGGATTTGATCTAAAATTGAAGCCACCGCAACGCGTTTCCCATTTTGCTCCCGGCTTTCAATTGCCGCAATCAAGATGGCCATGAGCTCAAGAGTCTCGGTGAAAGGATAGGGATCCTCGCCAGAACGCAACCAGTCCACCACGGCCACGAGTTGGCCGCGAAAGGCGCTATAGGTGTCGCGCAGGGCCACCGTACGATGTTCGGTCACTCCGTAGGCATTAATGATTCCAAAACTTCCCACCGCATCATGGATCGCCGCAATCGTGGCTTGGGTCCCATTGGTATGGCGGCAATGGACCAGATCCGAACCTTCCTGGGCCTCGGTTCGGACATCGAGAAATCCCGGGCCGGTCACGGTATAAACCGGCTCAAGGGCATGGATCCCGTAGCGTTCCCAAGTTTTGCAAGTGATGCTGGTGAGCCAACGCCACTCCGAACCTTGCAGGCCCGCCACTGCTGGCGCATAGCGCATGCCGCTGGAGGAGAGAATCCGGGCTCCATCGCGCTGCCAGCGGGCAAATTGTTTCAACTCGGCCAAGGTGGTGGCCATCGGCTTATCCACAAAAACCGGGAGCCCCGCTTCCACAAACGGGCGGGCCCGCCGAACATGGTCGGTCCCGTCATCGGTGGAAATGATGACCGCATCGACTTCGCCGATCACATCTTCCATCCGGGGTACGACGTGGGAAATCTTGGACGCCGCCGCGACTTGCGGAGCATCCGCCGGATCGTCCGTCCAGATATGGGTCACCTCCGCATCGGCGATCCCCACGCTCCCTTCCGGTTGGGCCCCCAGGTAATTATTGATGACCGGATACGGACATTTCGCGATGAGGTCCGGTTCGTAGCCATTGACAATAGCGGCCCAGGAATAGGGATGCCCGTTGCCGGGAATCATCCCCAGCATGGCCAGTCGAAGAGGGCGGCTCATGAACGTACGGGTAGAGACATGCCCTCAATTTATTCTCCGTTTGCGCTCAAAACAAAAGCGCTATGAATTGATAATATCGCCAATTCCCTGATAAAAGCGGGACCGGAAGACGACAGTTCACCTACGCGCCTCGACGCAACCACCGACTGCCGAAGGAGATTCCGTATTGGAATTTCCGTTCGTGCTCACGAATGAGAAATGGCATCTCCTTAGTCGTCTGCAATTCGAAGTGAGGATTGAGGATCTCTTTAATGACATCAAAGGATCGCTGTCCACCACTGCCGAGCCAATTGGCCCGCGGGGTAAATTCTTCCAACCAACTAAATGGGGTGCTGAGAAGAAACTGGCCTCCGGGTTTGACCAATTGGGGTGCCCGCTCGAGAAAACGCTTTGGTTCGGAAAGCCGGCAAATCAAATTAGCCGCCAAAACAGCATCGAACCCCCCCAGGTCCGAGCGAAGATTCATGGCATCACCAACCTCAAAGCTCACCCGTTCACATTCGATCCCGACGGGAACCTTGGCCCGAAAGGTGGCGGAAAGCTCGCCCTCCACCACGGTGGTCGCTTCAATTTCGCCCGCTTTTTTCAGGTTTTGCGCCGCCTTAATGAAATTTTTTGAAAAATCCACCCCGATGACCTCGGCGGCATAGCGGGCCAGCTCAAAGGTGGATCGACCAACCGAACACCCCACGTCCAACGCCCGCGAGTCCCGGCCCATAGGCCCGATCAATTCACTGACGCAGCGCCGGGGAAAATTCAGACCGGCGCGGGGTCCGGGCATATCGCCGAGGGTCTCCTCCTCACTGCCGTAGTGGAAGAGAAGGTATTGGGAAAGCTGGTCGTCAGATTCGTAGCGGCTCATAGAGGCGGCGCACCCTACCAGATGTTTCAATAACTCCGAAACGAAAAAATTCTGCAGAGGGGTGGTGGGGCGCATCTCCGTTAGGTGCAAATACTGATTTTCTCACGGAGCGGGAGAAGAAACGCGTTCCGCGTTCCTCTACGATGTAGCGGAAAATGGAACATTTTTCGACCTCCCTCTTTCCTGATTCTGCATTTT
>Ga0222650_1000393_pt1 | contig 35477 bp, 35 predicted proteins | sample AntAcemetagen367_FD_179820 | JGI IMG/M metagenome (GOLD analysis project Ga0222650, IMG submission 179820) | Saline water microbial communities from Ace Lake, Antarctica - #367 | ecosystem: Environmental > Aquatic > Non-marine Saline and Alkaline > Saline | place: Antarctica: Ace Lake... | reverse complement strand
AGTCGGTAGGTATAGTTTTAGACATACCGATTTTGCCGACTCAGTCGCCATGTCAATGCAAATATCGACTTTATTTGTTTTAAATAACTCTAAATAAGCGCGTTACCCTTAAGTTGACGCCAATGACTCGCGTCTTACAACGACCTGACGGACCGATGAGACCTAAGAAGAGTTTAGCGCTCGAGTCATTCAGCTCTCTTTCGGTTTGCCAAGCCATGGCGACGTGGTGAAGAGCCTGCGGGTAATCCCGGTGAGTGATGTCAGTCTCGCGGTACGAAACGGGCACCACCTTCCTCCAGTGGCTCTTAATGATATTTTCGAAAGCTTCTCGGCGCTCCTCCTCTTCAAGCGCTTGTCGTTCTTTCTCATTCCGCTCCCTAACTTTGGGGAGGCAGTTAGGGCAGGTGTATAAATCCTCATCGAGATCCATCAGACTCCCGTCATCATGTGTCAAAAGCCAAGGTTTGTGCTGGTAATCCTGGGAGCATTCCCCGCATGTGCGAGTTTCGTTTTTGGTGGTCGGCGGTGTCGGTGCCGGTGTCTGGGTTGTTGCTTCGTTATTCATTTTCTGATTCTGATTCGAGTTCGAGTTCGAGTTCTGAGTTTTGTGATAGGTCGATGATTTCGGTTTGTTTCCCGGCCATGAGTTCGGCTGTGGTGGTTGTTGATCTATCTGCCGATGGTCGGGGCGAGTTCGGTGACGATGATTTCCAAGTGCTTGGGTCATCATTGAATCGTTCATCGTTGAACCACGTTGCCGGGTGCGGGGTGAATTGGTCGGCTTCTCCTTTTCTGGCATCGGCGTATGCTTTGGTCTTTTCGAGGAGCGTATTGTGATCGACCTTCTTCAAAGCTTTGGTGATAGCATTGATTCCAGATGGCTTTCCTTTCTTTTTGGGATAAGCTTCCCAGATTTCCTCAACCTTATCATTCACCAAGTCCCCCTTGGGGGATTTAGGGGGGCTCTTAGGTTGGTTTCCTGGTTGCTTGGTTTCCTTGGTTTTTGGTTTCCTTGTTGTTTGTGGTTCCTGAGATGTTCCTGAGATGTTCCTGAGATGTTCCTGAGAAGTTCCCCCGTTGGTTCCTCCCGTTGCTGAGATCGAAAAAACGCCTTGAGGTAGAAGGGTTGCGACGGTGCCCCTGTTGGTTCCTGTCTTGGTTCCTTGGAAGTTGCACAAGTGGAGTGCTTCGAGTCTGACTTTGGCGCTCCGATACGACTGTATTGACCTCAATCCAGCCTCTTGCCAGTCGCCAATGAACGCCTCGCCAAATCGTAATCCCGTGATACGACAAGGCTCTTCGGTGTATCTTGCTCGGCGAGCAATTAGGCATAAAAGAAGGAAGGCTGCTGGATGATTTCGCTGGAGCGCATCAGCTTGCTCTCCTCGATGAAAACCGACAAAGTTGCCTCGGCTAAATTTCATGATGCTGATTCTAAAAGTTGATACTCCGAAAGCATGACGCCCATGTCGCCTCGATTCATACGATTCTCGATCTTGAACCCATAATCCTGACGCAGCGTTGAGATAACTGAATGGACGGCGGCGCAGCGAGCCTGTCGCATAAGTTGGTCGAGTCCCACCCAACCACCTGGTCGGCTTTCGAGAAGTTTGAGCACGGTGCTAATCTGAGTCCTGGCACGAGGTCTCCGGTGCTGGCCCCGTGAGAGGTTCCGACTTGCGTTCTCAAGCGATTCGTGGGATTGTTCCGGCACTGAGCTAAAACTATCAATTGAGGGCTTCCCGTCACGCAAGACGGGGAGCTTTTCTCTTTTAGGATTCATGCTTAGATGGCGTGAATGGTGAATCGCTTATCGAGGGCTTTGCGAACTTGGACTGGATCAAGGAAAACCCTTTTTCCAATTTTCACGCTCGGAAAATACCGTCTTGCCTTCCACTCAAGAAATGTTCGTTTTCCGGGACGAGTTTCCGGATCGGGAAAAACGATTTCGCGGCATGGCTCGATTCCTACGAGCATCGGGCCTGAATGGCTGATAGTCTCGGCGACGATCTTACTAGGCGTCTGGTTGGATGGATTGCCAACATGTGTTAGCTCTGGCTTGGCGGTGGTCACTGTCATGTAAATAGCTAGCGACATGATGCACGAAATGGCTAACTCTCTCTGGAAGGCGGGTGGACAGCTAGGCTTAATTGTCCGTTTTCGCCCTCACTTTTTGACTCTGCGAGGGGTGAATCGTCTCTTGATTGATTTCTTCGTCACAAACTCAACCTCTCCTTTGTAGCGAAATTTATCATTGCTGCCGTCCTGCTCGATAAGCTTTTTACACAACAACCAATCGAATATCTTTCCGGGTGTAAATGAGGGGTCTTCCCTCCGGCATTTAGCAATCGCTTTTTCGATTTCTGAGCCGTCTTCCTCTTTCTTGGCACGCCTGCCCCTTCCTCGGGCATCCTCCATTTCGAAGTTATTGTCCGCTATGCTCTTAGTTAAAGCGTGATCACTTTCAGTGGCGGATCTTCCCGCGAGGTAGGCACTCTCCAAGGCTTTCATTATTTCCGGAGGGGCGTCTTCGTTGAAATATTTATCAACTTGCTCAATCGCGCTCGCAAGGTGGCCCCTGCAGATTTCGGCATCGCCCGCCGCTCCGGTCCTACCGCAATTATCTATCTTCCCCCGCTTCTGAAAGAAGTCCCTTTGCCATTGCGGAAGGGTTTCAAGAAACTTGGGGGTGAGCGATTCCCGGCTCTTCTCCCTGTGTTTCTCATTATCGCGGCGGTGGCCCAAGACTTTAACCTTTTTTTGGAGATGATCGCAGTATTCAAACCATCGTTCGCCCGCCTTGTCTTCGTATTTGGCGAGTTGATTGATGAGGTATTCTGAAGAGGTTTCCTTTACCATGGGGAAGAGTTCACTGTCGTCATCTCCGTCAATCTCATATGGATACGGGATAGAGTTTTGTCCCTGCACATATTGCGTCACAATCCAAAACTCATCAGGCTCGAGTTGTGAGTCAGCTTTAATCTTTAAGTTCGGTGGTGTCGTCTGAAGCCTGTTATTTTTTGCCCAGCGTGCCCTCCTCTTCCTCCAATTCCGAGTAGGTTCATGGCCCTTTTCGAGCGAGTCTAGTTTGTCCTGATGGGCTTGCTGAAAAGCGATTTTTTGTTCTTCGATGGTCATGGCTTCGGAGTGTTAAATTGCTTTTAGGGCTCCGGGTGCGGGTTGTGGAATCTTGGTCGAGAGGATGGCCCTTCTCGCTTTGAGGTCTGGGACGATGGAAAAGAAGGCCAGCCCTTCCCCCTTCGTATGAAGATTAAGGTAATGCTTCCTCACCATGCTCTCAGAGTTCCCGGCTTGGAGCGCGGCATCCCCGACGCTCCGGTGAAGGGCGACGTGATATGAAATAAAGCTGTGCCTGGTTTCGTCGCGCTTGAGATCGAAGTGAGTGCGGATCTTGGAAAGCGGCGTGCCGTAGTTCTTCGGGATGATCGGGAAGACTTTGTAAGCTTCCAGCCATGCGCGGAGGTTGTCGGTGATTGTGACCTGCCGGTCGTTTTTGGTCTTCGAGAATTTGGCCGGGATGAAAATTTGCCCCGTCTTCAAGTTGATGAACTCGGCTTCGTGCTCGGCAAGCTTGGTCAACTCGCTGTCATCCTTGCTCGGCCTGATTCCGGCGAAGTAAGCCAAGGCGAAGGTCTTCACGAATCTTCCGCCCCGGTAGCGCATCAGGAACGAGAAGAGTTTCTGGAGATCATCGGGGGAAGTAGTCGATTTGTCCGGGCGTTGCTCTGCGACTTGTTGGGCGGTGAACTGCTTCACCTGCCTGACAGGGTTCGCAAAACACCAAGGGCGGTTAGTCGAAAGATCCTCGGCCATGGCCCAATCAAAGAACTGGGAAATCTCATTGCGGTGAGTATTCCAACTCTTCCGCTTCGCTGGCGAAATTCCATCCTCGGCCCGCAAGTTCCTCAAGTGGCTCTCCACCACCTGCCGGGTGACTTCGTGAACCTCCGGGTTTCCGTTGGCATTTGCGAAAGCAGCAAGGACTCCCTTGGTTCCCCTGAGTGATCGGGGGCGCATTCCTTCACGCTCCTTGCCGTCGAGGAAGAGCTTCGTCCCCTCGTCGATCGGCGTGGTGAACTCCGGCGGGCGATGGTTGGCGAGGAAGAACTGAACGGCCTGTGTGAGCGAATATGTTTCGCCCAAGGCATCGAAGGCCGTCACGGCTTCCTGAGTTTGCTTCTCGGTCAAAGGGGAAAGAACCATTCCCATCTTTCGGCCCTCATTCTTGGTCTCGATCTCTTTGAGCGCGGCGAAGGTTTTGGCTTTCGCCTCGTCCTTGAATTCCCGCTTCTTCCACTTGCCGCCTTCTTTCCAGCCTTGGACAAGGAAGGAGGTGTAAAAGATTCCGTTCTTCTCGTAGGAGTATGGCCGGACGGTGATCTTCACGGCGGCGGAATCATTGGCAACGATTCGAGTCCTCTTCTTTGTCCTGCTCATGTGCGCAATGTGACAGCATACAGGGGCATTTAAAAGCATCTATTGCGGGAATCGTTGCGGGAAAAACCTGTAACCCTTATTCGGTAAGCCTAGTCCGCTGGTTCAAATCCAGCGTCGAGTACCATCTATTTCCCCACATAAAACGCTGTAACTGAAAGGGTTACAGCGTTTTTTCTTGATCTCCTGACTGAGTCAGTAACAGCCCTTCAATGAAGTGAAATTCAGGTATTCGCAGAATCTGTTGCGGGACATGAAAATCGTGAAACGATGGCAGGGTGATACCATTGCCCCTCCAAATTGGCGGTAACCTCGATTCTCTGGAGCAAGTTCCCATCATGAGCCCACTGGCGAAGATAGCATGGAGGCCTTGGTGAATTTAGGTATTTACAACACCGATTTTGAGGGCTCCTCAACTCAGCCAAGCCTTCTCGATGGTTTTCATCTTTTTTTTTACTTATTATCAGTGAGTTAAAATCTTATTTCCCTTATCTCGCGTGGTCGAACTCTCTAAGTGCTAAGAGATGTTAAAAGTGTGCTATTTACTGCCCCCAAGGCCTACACAAGCCCCAAGGAGGGCTTCCACCACCCGGGGGCCGCATCTCCCTCCCCCTTTTCGATCCGCTGAACGGGGTCTCCCCAAAAGCACCTTTCTAACAATAATGGCCCTCCCAAAAAACGCCTTCTTCATCCCCCTGATGACGGTTCTGATATTGGGTTCATCCGCCGATCGTGCCAGCGCAGACATTACTTGGAATTTTTTCTATCAAGACGTAATCAATTCTACCGGTGTTGGATTCGACGACGCTATCTTGGGTGGGACGCGCCAGACGACCTTCGAGGCGACGCTAGACTACGTAAACTCGGTGCTCGATGAACCGAGCACAGTCGATCTGAATATTGCCAGTTCCCAAGTGGACGCGTCAGGATTTCTGGCTTCCGCCGGTCCGCTCCTCTTTACCGGTCCCAACGGTTTCGCCAACGGATTTGTTTTCGATCATGCCACGACTGGCATAGATCCCTATGGTAGCGTCCCGGATGGTGAGGTTACCTTCGATTTCGGTTACAACTGGAATTCCGATCTCGATACACCCACCGGCAGCGAATTTGACATGTTCACCGTCTCCCTCCATGAAGTCACCCACGCCATGGGGTTTACGTCGTTTCTTAATGAAAACGGGACTGGTCTCAACGGGACTAATCCCGATAGGTTCAGCGCTTTTGATCGCTTCCTTGAGCGAGGTGACGGGACGGGCTTGTTCGACCTCGGAGGTCTTTTCCTCGGCGATTCTTCTGATCTCACCAGCAACGATGTCTTTTTCAGAGGACCGGCAGCCACGGCCGCCAATGGCGGCAATCCCGTCCAAATTTATGCGCCGGAGTCCTATGCTGAGGGCTCAAGCCTTGCCCATGTGATGGCCACGACCACCATGAATTTTGCGATTGCCCCGGGCGTCACGCGCCGTAGCTATTCGGCTCAGGAAATTGGCATCCTGCAGGACACCGGTTACACGACAGCCATCCCGGAGTTGTCTCCGGCCTTTCCTTTGTTTGCGCTCTTTTTCCTAGGAGGAGTCTTGCACCGGAAGCTTAGCTGATTCAAAGAGGAGCTTCCCATTGGCACTCCATTCGTCCTTTCTTCCTGCGGCACTACCGGCTTCATCGGCCTCCATTTTACTGACAATGGCGACCATCACCCGCCTCCAAGGAGAGCACGTTGTCACTGAGTAAAACCCCACCGGCGACGAACTCGACTTTACCAAGAACGTTCCGAGAAGCCGGATAGATTGCATCGATCACAAAGACCGTCACGAATGGCAGCCGATCTCCCCCGGTGTGATCTCGTTCATCCCACTTTTCATGATCTTGAAGAAGCTATGACACCATCGGCCTCACCGGAATCCCGCGCTTTCGGAAGTATTCCTTGGCCTCCGGAACGGTGTGCTGGCCAAAGTGAAAAATACTCGCTGCCAAAACCGCGTCGGCCTTGCCCTCGTCCAAGACATTCACCATGTGCTCCAGAGTCCCCGCTCCCCCGCTCGCGATGACCGGAATTCCGACCGCTTCGCTCACCGCGCGGGTCAGCTCCAAATCGTAACCATTCTTGGTCCCGTCGGCATCCATGCTGGTGAGGAGTATCTCGCCCGCACCGCGATTATAGACTTCCTTGGCCCACGCGATGGCATCCAGCCCCTCGACCGCCTTACGTCCTCCGTGCGTGTAAACTCCCCACTTCCCGGGCCCCAGTCGCTTGGCATCAATCGCCACTACGATACACTGGTTCCCGAAAGCCTTCGCTCCTTCATCCACCAACTCCGGGCGAAAAATAGCGGCGGTATTCACCCCCACCTTATCGGCACCCGCCAACAACATCCGGCTCATATCGGCGACCTCACGAATGCCTCCTCCCACCGTCAGCGGGACAAAGCATTGCGCCGCCGTTTCCCGCACCACATCGACCATGGTCGCCCGTCCATCCGAGGAAGCCGTGATGTCTAAAAAGACGATCTCGTCGGCCTGTTGTTCATTGTAAGCCACCGCCGACTCGACCGGATCGCCCGCGTCTACCAAATCGACAAAATTCGTCCCCTTCACAACCCGTCCATTGGTCACATCGAGACAAGGAATAATTCGCTTCGCTAGCATTGCAGTGGTTTACTTTGCCCCCTGCGAAATGCAAGCCCACTCACCCATCCGGGGCTTGGACTTTCTTCTGAGCAGCCGAATCCCAGTCTCACTTCCCCCACGCCCCTACTTTTGCTCGCTGAGCCTGTTTCTCAAGCGCGATGAGCTCTTTCTTGTGGGTGCCATACCGCGTCCCATCTGGCAGTTCTTCACCCTTTGTGTGAATCCGCGCCAGCCCTTTTTCGACGAGAGTTTCGTGCCACCATTCATCGGCCCCCGCCTTCACGAAGGCATAGTAGCGCCCACTGTCATAGACTTCTTCCCATCGGATGTAGATGGTAAGTTGCGCACTTTTCAGCCGAGCCTCAGCATAGGTTTTGGCTTCTTTGCCCAGTGCGATTGTCTTCTCATAATTCAAGCCCCCAAAGTCTTCCCCCTGGTCCGCGACCCGCCTCCGATAGTCGTCATAGGGCTTGTCCTTGCTCTCGGCAGCGTCGACGTAATACAGGCGAACCTCGATCACGCGGCCGTCTTGGGTTTTGATTTTGTGACTCATATCGAGAAACGAAACCCCCTCGTGCCCACGGGAATCCTTATCGGTTCATGGCGGCACCGCCAAACCCATTCCCATCCGCCCCGAAATTTAGCGCTCTTGGATTCATTTCTTGGAGGTTGCCGCGGCTCGGCGCAAGCGGTCCATAATTGCGACCCCAATTCCCGTCTCGGAAACCGACTCCGAGACAATGACATCAACCCCTGCGGCATCGAGATTTCGGAGGCAGTAAAACAACCTCACCGCGCCTTCCGCCAACTTCCCTTTTCCAGGACTCATAATCTCAACATGGGCCCACTCGATGGCCTCCATCAGCGAGCCATTCCCCTCGCCGCGATAACTGAGGAGACCGTATTTCACGCCCTCTTCCGGGACAAAGTCCTCCGGCTTGTCCACCAAGATAAGAGGCGTCTCCGGAGCATAATGACTCTCGATCTGCCCAGGGGCCTCAATGTGATCCGCCTTAGTTTTCCTCGGCTTGATCACCTTGGCGATCTTCCTGAGATCTTCCCGGGAAATCGGTCCAGGCCTCAACAGCCGTAAAACAGGTCCCTTTTCCGTCATCTCCGGAGCGACAATCGTGCTTTCCAAGCCATCACGGCACGCCCCGCCATCCACCACCATGGGAATTTTTCCCGCGAGTTCCGCCATCACAGCATCAGCCGATGTCGGGCTAATTCTTCCAAATCGATTCGCACTCGGAGCGGCGATCGGCATCTCCCTCGCCACCGCCCGCATCACCTCGTGCGAACTCAGCCGCACCGCCACCGTATCCAAGCCGCTCGTCACCAAATCAGGCACCGAGGGCTTCTTCGGCAAGACCAAGGTCAAAGGCCCGGGCCAATACGTCGCAATGAGTTCATCAACGACCTCCTCAAGCTCCTCCGGGACTTCCGCCACCAACTCAAGGTCGCGCTTATGCCCGATATGCACGATGAGCGGGTCAAAGGAAGGCCTCTCTTTGACCTCGAAAATCTTTGCCACTGCCTCGGCATTGAAGGCATCCGCCGCCAGCCCGTAAACGGTCTCGGTCGGTAATGCCACCAGTCCACCATCTTGTAAAATAGCCACAGCTTCCGCCACGACCTCACGCCAATCTTCAAAGTCAGCAACCACCTTTTTTGTGTCCACGACAGATCTTTAGCAGATACAGCTTCATGAATCGAATTCAGAAAGGTAGAGTTTTCCCAAGACAATGCAGCGGAACATTATCCTCATCGGATTTATGGGAACGGGAAAGTCCACGATTGGACGAAACCTCTCCCAGACCTTCGGCTACCCGCTCATCGATACCGACACCCTCATCGTCGCACAACAAGGCCGAACCATCTCCGAAATCTTCGAATCTGAAGGAGAAGAAGCCTTCCGCGATCTCGAGACCAATCTCCTCCACTCCCTCCGGAAGCACTCCGGCCACATCATCGCCACTGGCGGCGGTATCATCGGCCGCCCCATCAACCGCAAACTCCTCCGCGAACTCGGCTACGTCGTCTGGCTCATCGCCCGTCCTTCCGAAATCTTCGAACGCACCTCTCGTAATACGAACCGCCCTCTCCTCGAAAACGACGACCCCGAGCGAACCATTCGCGAGCTTTTAGAACTCCGCACTCCCCGCTACCGGGACACCGCCCACCTCGGCATCGAGACCGACAACCTCTCCTTCGATGAAGTCGCCACGGGCATCATCGAGTCCGCCCGCTACCACTTCGGATCCCAGGAATGACTTCCGCCATTGCCAAAGCGAACGTCAGCTTCGTCGCCCGACAGCTCGGCTTCGACGATTGTCGAATCTCCGCCGCCGCCAGAGCACCGCACGCCGACGAATACCTCCAGTGGGTCAAGGAAGGCCATGCCGGCGACATGGGCTGGCTGGAAAGAAACACCGATCGCCGGTGCGACCCGCGCGAAGTTCTCCCCGGTTGCCGCTCCGTCGTCTCCCTCGCCCTCAACTACTTCCCCGCAAAGGAGCAAGCTCGCTCCGATTACCGCATTGCCCGCTATGCGTGGAATGACGACTACCACGACCTCATCGAGGATAAGCTCAAGGACCTCGACCTCGCCATGCAGGATATGGGCGGCCTCCAACGCTACTATGTCGACACCGGCCCCATCCTCGAGCGCGACTTCGCCTCCGCCTCCGGCCTCGGCTGGAACGGTAAGTCCACCGTGCAAATCCATCGTAAGCTCGGCACCTGGTTCTTCCTCGCCGAGCTCCTCACCACCCTGGAAATGGAGCCAGACTCTCCCTCCGCCGACCACTGTGGCAAATGCACCGCCTGCATCACGGCCTGCCCCACCCAGGCGATCACCGCTCCACGCAAACTCGCCGCCACCCGTTGTATTTCATACCTTACCATCGAGCACAAAGGCGCCATCCCGCTCGAATTCCGCCGCGCCATCGGAGACCGCATTTATGGCTGCGATGACTGCCTCGATGCCTGTCCCTGGAATCGCTTCGCACAAACCTCACGCGAAGCGTCCTTCCACGCCCGTGAAAAAATCTTCGACCACTCCCTCCGCGACTTCCTCGAGATGTCACTCAAGGACTTCCGCGACACCTTCGCCAAATCCCCCATCAAGAGAATCAAGCACGATCGTTTCATTAGAAACGTCTGCGTCGCCCTCGGCAATACCGGCACCGCCGACGACCTCCCCAAACTCCGTGAACTCGCCTCCCATGAATCCCCCCTCATCGCGGAACACGCCCAATGGGCCATCGCGGAAATCTCAGAGAGAATCACAATCTCTCAGCCTCAAAAAGGCGGGCCAACGTAGTCAAAAAAACGCCGCGCCAATACCCTCGCCACTTCCCGGCCCCTCTGGCGATACCGTCACGTTAAACTTCAAGGGAACGCGAATTTTCTAAGCCTACTCCTATGACGTTGTCATTCAGACAACTCCCGCTCTCCTCTTTGCCCATGGGGCGGCACTCCGTTCGGCCCCATGCTGGTATTGCGGAGGCCTTTGGCCAAGTTGGGAACGCTCCCACAATCACAGATTGCACCGTAACTGAGTGCCATTCACGCTAGTCTCCGAGCTCGTGCACGGCCTCGGCAAAGGCCTTGCCGATTCTGGCCAGGATCTTGGCAGATCCCTTGTAGTGGTAATCGGCATTGGTGATACCCTTCAATAACGCAAGGTCACGCGCGGTGTAGAGATCCGCCTGGAATTTCTCCAAGCCAGCTTTGATCTTCTTTTTCGAAAGCCCCTTCTTCTCCAACTCCTGCGCCTTAGCCTTCACCTGCGACCGCTTCTGATCAAGCGCATCCAGCTCGGGGTCCCAATACTTCTCGGTCAAAACCGCAACGACATTCCCCTTAAACTCAGGCATCGAAGCCGGAGCCGCCATGGCATCTCTGAAACCTTGGTGGGTTCCTTTATAGCGCTGCTGATTCTTACCATAAAGATTGGTCGGACCACCCGCGCCCATCACCCCGATCACGAAAGGCAACTTGGGCACACCTAAATCCTTGCGCACGTCGCGGATAAAGTGAGCCATAACCTCGCGATATTGATCATAGCCACCAGCCTCGCCACGATTCGGATAGGTCCCACCATCGACCATGTCATTCCAACCCTGAAACCAGACAAAACCCGCGATCTCATAGCCCTCCTTGGCATTGTAGGCAGGGTGCACCTTCCCTGGATCAGCCAGAACCGCTTTGACATGTTCCATCATCATCCGGTAAAAAAGCCCGGTCGCTTCACCCTTTTCCGCTTTGATCTTCGCCAGCCTCCGTCGATACCTTCCGCGATCCAAACCCCGCCGTCAATTTCCCGACCCCGGGCTTATCCTCGGCCTTCCCGGTCCGATAAGAAATCCAGACATCATCGAGGACCGTTGGCGATCCGTCCTTCCCCCGCATCTCCTTTAAAAGAGGCACCGTCTTGGGATCCATCCCCATGTGATCGAAGGAAGAAATCTTGGCGTGCCCCTCCATATTAGATTGCCCCGAGAGAATGTAGACCTTCATCGGCTTGGCGGCCAAAGATGAGGCACTCACAACCGCAAAACAGAGATTCAGTATTGATCGTTTCATTTTTCCAAGATGCACATCATCATTCCGAAGCCAACCATTATCAGCCGCAGAACTCCATGATTCCACTCGACGCAGAGAAATCCTTCGACATCCTTGCCCTATGACTTTTCTAAAACCCCTCGCCCTCCTCACCGCCCTCGGCCTCAGCTCCTGCAGCCAGAAGATGAAAGAGGCTCCTACCCCCGAAACTCTCGCTCCCGGGGTCGTGAAAACCTACTCCGGTCTAAAGCACCAAGTCCTACGATCAGGAAAAGGAGGCCCCACTCCCAATTCCCTCTGCACCGTCACGGCCCATTACAAAGGAACCACCATGGACGGCAAGATCTTCGATAGCTCATACGAACGCGGCAAACCTTCCGAGTTCCCTCTCGACCAAGTCATCCAAGGCTGGACCGAAGGCCTGCAACTCATGACCCGTGGCGAAAAACGCCGCTTCTGGATTCCGGCCCGCCTCGCCTACGGCGAAAACCCCGGGCCTGGCAAGCCCGGCGGTGACTTGATCTTCGATGTCGAACTGATCGACTTCCACCAGTAATCCTAGAGCGTGTCCTCTTCCTGCCTATGAAGCATCCCTCACTTTTCAAGCCGCTCCAACTCGGAGCGCTGACCCTTCCCAATCGTATCATTATGGCACCCCTCACCCGGGCTCGCACCGAGGAAGGCCACGTTCCCAATGATATCATGGTCACCCATTATTCCGACCGGGCCAGTGGCGGACTCCTCATCGCGGAAGCCACGATGGCGATGGCGGGAAACTGCGCTTTCGTCAACGAGCCCGGTATCTACTCGGAAGCACAAGTGGCAGGCTGGAAGAAAGTGACCGACGCCGTCCACGCAAAGGGCGGCCGAATCTTCCTGCAAATCTGGCACGGCGGACGGGCCTGTCACTCCCTTCTCAACAACGGGAGGCAACCCGTTGGCCCGAGTGCCCTTCCGATTACAAATGACGAAACACACACGCCCGAGGGGAAAAAACCTTATGAAATCCCTCGCGAACTCAGAGACGCCGAACTCCCCGGCATCGTTGCCGGCTTTCGCAAAGCAGCCGAGAATGCCCAATCCGCCGGTTTCGACGGAATCGAAGTCCACGGGGCCAATGGCTACCTGCTCGATAGCTTCCTGCGCGACTCCGCCAACAAACGGACCGCCCCCTATGGAGGCTCTTTCGAAAACCGCGCACGACTTTTACTCGAAGTGATCGATGCCGTCAGCGAGGTCTGGGGCAGCGATCGCGTCGGGGTCCGCATCTCCCCGCTTAACAGCTTCAACAGCATGAGCGATTCCGACCCCGTGGCTCTTTACTCTTATCTCTCGGAACAGCTCAACACGCGCAACCTCGCCTTTCTCCACCTCATGCGCGGCGACATCCTCGGCGAACTCGAAGGAGATGTCATCACCCCCATCCGCAAGGCCTATGAGGGCACCTTGATCACCAACATGGGATACACCGCCGAGGAAGCGGATCACGAAATCGCGGCGGGCCACCTCGACGCCGTCGCCTTTGGAGTGCCCTACCTCGCCAACCCCGACCTTCCGGAACGTTTCGCCAAAGGAGCCGATCTCAATGAGCCCGATCCCTCAACGTTCTACGTGCCCGGGCCAAAGGGCTATAATGACTACCCTTCCATGGCTAAGTCTGAGTCGCCCTGACTCCGTCCTTTCTTTGCGGACCGCTCGCGCTACCTTTGACTCAGACTATGTCTGAAGCAAACTCTCTGCCCGATCATGGTGACTTCCCGCACACTCGTTGGTCACTCATTCTGGCCGCAAAAAGCGGGACTCCGGAAGCCCGAAACGAAGCCCTTTCCCAGCTGTGCCAAAATTATTGGTATCCGCTCTACGTATACGTCCGGAGAAGAGGATTCAACCAACATGATGCCGAAGATCTCACCCAGGATTTTTTCTCGCTGCTCATCGCAAAGGATCGCATTCAACTCCTTTCCGAAAGTAAAGGTCGTCTCCGGGCCTATCTCCTTGGTGCCATCAAAAATCATCTTTCCAACGCACGAACCAAGGCCAATGCCCAAAAACGTGGTGGTGGAAAAACTCTTCTTTCACTCGACCTCTCTCTCGCGGAGGAACGTTATCTTGTCGAGCCATCCACGCCCGAATCACCCGAGAGCCTCTTCCAACTTCGCTGGGCACTCGACCTCCTCAACTCCGCCTTCAAGACTCTCGAAGAAGAATATCGACGCGCGGGTAAGCAACTCCTCTTCACCACCCTCAGGTCATCGATCGGAGGAGATCAACAGGAACTCACACACGCGCACTTCGCTGACACGCTCGGCATTAGCGTAGGCAATGCCAGAGTCGCGCTCCATCGCCTGCGCAAACGATACCGCCACGTCCTCGAAGAACTCATCGCGGACACCGTCGCCGACACCTCAGAAATCGCCGACGAAATCGATGCCCTCCATCGCATCTTCATGGAGATTTAATTGTAACATTCCGCCAAAAACTTGTTCACCGGGCAAGAAAGCAATCATGTCTGCCGTCGTAAAAGTCTGTCCCACCTGCAAAATACCCCTCCCGGTGTTTGCCCCCGGAGGAAATTGCCCCCGCTGTCTCCTGAAATCATCACCCGGAAAAAACGAGGACTCACCACAGGACAAAAAATTCCCCACGATCCAGAATTACCGACTGAACCAACTCATCGGCGAAGGGGGCTTCGGCCTTGTTTATCGCGCAACCCAGCTCAAACCGATCCACCGGGAAGTCGCGATCAAAGTCCTCAAACCAGGGATGGAAGCCGCTCAGATCTTGACCCGCTTCGAAGCGGAAAGCCAAACCCTCGCCCTCGTCGAGCATCCGAACATCGCAAGTATTCACGATCTCGGCGAAACCGAAGATGGCCGTCCCTTTTTCGCAATGGAATTGATCGATGGCCTACCTCTCGGACAATACTGCCGTGAGAATCAACTCAACCTCAAAGATCGCCTTGATCTGTTTCTACAAGCCTGCTCCGCCGTGACGCACGCCCACCAAAAAGGCATCATCCATCGTGATCTCAAACCCTCCAACATTCTCGTCGGAGACACCCTCAAATTAATTGACTTTGGCATCGCGAAAGCCACCGAAAATATCCTCACCGAAAAGACCCTGCTCACCGGAGAAGCCCAAATGCTTGGCACTCCCGAATACATGTCTCCGGAGCAAGCCGAAGGAGGCTCTCTTCACCTCGACACTCGCACTGATATCTATTCACTTGGCGCAATCCTTTACGAACTAGTGGCTGATACTCCACCCTTCCAAACCAGCGAACTCCGCGCCCGTGGGCTTTCGGAAATCCTACGCATCATTCGCGAGCAGGACCCACCCCGACCGTCGACCCGCATCACCTCAGCCACCAAAATCGCCTCCGGAAAATCAGGCTCCATACCCGCAACTGAAATCAGAAACGACCTCGACTGGGTCGTCATGCGGGCCATCGAAAAAGACCGGAACCGGCGCTACGATACCGTCTCATCCTTCGCCCATGATATTCAGCGATACCTCGAACACTCGCCGGTCAGCGCCCGCCCTCCCTCGTCCGCCTATCGGGTCTCAAAATTTATCCAGCGTAACCGCCTTACGACCTTCGCGGGTAGCACCATTCTACTCATTATCGTCGCGGCCTCCGTCATCTCCACGGTCCTCGCTCTTCGTGCCATTCACGCCCGCGAGGCCGAAACCAAGCAACGTGAGATTGCCCACGAAGCCGAACTGGAAACAAAACGCACCTTTGCCCTATCGGATCTTCTGACCGCCCAGAACGATCTCGAACAAGATCTTCCCGGAAACGCCGTCGCTCATCTCGCCCGCGCTCTCCGCACCGACCCTAAAAACGAGGTCACCTCCAAAGCTCTCCTGCAAATCCTTGCCAATACCAATTTTGCCAAAAAAACTCGCCCGAGCCTAAAACTCAATGACCGCGCCACCCATCTCCGGATCAGCCCGGACGGCAAGCAGCTCCTCGCCACTTCAGCCCGTGGCCAAGCTCTTCTCATTGACCTGCATGACCAAAAAGTCATCTCTGAGGTGCAGCTCCCCAAGATCATAGCCTACACTCCGAGCGCGAGCACCCCCTCGCTTTCCCATGTCGCTCTCGGCACCCTGCAAGGGCGAATCCAACTGCACGAACTTCCTTCCGGTCGACTCATCACAACCTTCCAAATTGATGCCGCCATCCACCTACGCGCGCTCCATCTCAGCGCAAATGGCCAGCATCTCTTCACCGCAACTCACGACGGTAAAGTGAGATGCTGGTCAGCTAAGAATCCCGCCTCTCCCACCTGGAGCTTTCCTCATTCAAGCCGTGCCATCTGCCTCGATCTTTCCCCCGACCAGAACACTCTCATCGCAGGTTTTGGCGATGGCACCGTCGCGATCCTCAAGGCAAAAACCGGTGAATTACTCGCAAAAAGTCAGGCTCATCGGGGAGTGATTGGTAAGATCAAATTCCTGGCCACGCCCGCGCGCTTCGTAACCATTTCGCATGATCATACCGCCCGTATTTGGAAGACCGACGACGGATCCCCAGTCACCCCTCCCCTAATTCATGACAAGCCCATCTACGACCTTGCGACCTCGCCCTGCGGGGGACGTGTTATCACGACCTCTCTTGATAACACCGCACGCGTTTGGGATACCTTCACCGGAGCCCTTCATGGGAAGCCACTGCGTCACCGTGACCACGTTTACCATGCCGCCTTCAGCCCCGACGGCTCACGCGTCGCCACCGCCTCCCGGGACCGCACCGTCCGCATCTGGGACCCCTACCGCGGAATCCCGATCACCGCTCCCATTCACCATCTCGAAGCGGCCGCCCCTCTCATCTTCACTCCGGATGGACATCACCTCATCACAAGCTCCCGTAACCGTGATCTTAATCACTGGCAAGTTACCCCCACGAAAGCACACCCTCTCCGGTTCGCCCAAGACAACGCCGCAACCTTGGCCCTCTTTGATCCAGAAGAGCAGAGTATTCTGACCCTCTCTTCCGAAAACGAGGCACGACTCTTTGACGTCACGACTGGTCGCCAAAAAGGCCCCCCCATTCCCCTCCCGGGAAAACTCACTCTGCGCGTCCCTCAACTCAACCCCGCCTTCTCAAAAAGATTTCGTACGAAGGATGTTCGAGTTCTCCTCACGAGGAACACCCTTCCATTACTCCGGGCAATCGACTCTCGTAAGGCCCGCTCCTTTGCCCTTGATCAATCCATGAGTCGACTTCTCATCGGTCAATCCGACGGCACGCTCATTCACTGGGACCTTCGAGAAGCTCGCCTCATCAATAAAATCACGCTGCCCAATTCCGCTCCAACTTGCCTCGATCTTCAGGATCAATTCGCGCTCGTTGGCTGTCTCGATGGCTCCGCGCATCTCGTGAACCTAGCCGAAGGCAATGTCCTCCATACAGTTCGACACCAAAAAGCAATCTCATCCGTCATCCTAGACGCTTCCGGCAAAAGATTCGCCACCGGCTCCCACGACAACACCGCCCGCCTTTGGTCGCTCGCAACCGGGGCCGCCCTCTCTCCTCCCCTCGCCCACTCTGATCGCGCCTCCCCTCTCGGCATCAGCTGTCGCTTCAGCCCTGATAAATCCCTCCTCGCCACCGGCGGTTCCCACGATACCGCCCTCCGGCTTTGGCACACTTCAGATGGCTCCACGTTTGGGCGTCCCTTCAAACACGATGACTTCCTCACGGCCTTCGCCTTCAGCCACGATGGCACCATGATCGTCACGGGAACTCCCACACACGACGGACAAGCAGACATTCGACTATGGGACGTCGAAACCGGACAAAAGATCCCGCAATCCATTTATCATCGCGGGACCATCCTCTCGGTGGCCTTCACCCAAGATGATTTGAACCTCCTCTCGACCTCACAAGATGGCACCGTTCTTTTTAGTCCAATCGCACCCTCTCTCAATAATCCAGCCCTCGCCACCTTCGCAGAATGGCAGGTAAGCCGTCGACTCGATTCGTCGGGAAACCTCACCGCCCTCCCATTCAGGAATCGTCCCTTGGTCCCTTCGGGAAGCCCATGGCTCACCTGGTTTTCGAGCCCGGCTGATCAACGCTCGCTCGCTCCCGGATTTCATCCCGAGGCACAAGCACCTTCGGTAAAAAATACCTTCTCTGAGCTACGCCTTGCTCTTGTGAAATCTCCAATGAATCCGGAAATCATCGAGCGCCTCTCTCGTGCGCTAAGCAAAAGTCGTTGGCCCCGCCACCAACTCGAATCCGAATTCTACCGCCAGCTGTCGGTAGAACTCCGCGAGAGGTAGCAGAACTACTTCGGAGGGTTCTCCGTGGTGAGTCGGAAGAACTGACACGGAGACTCGCCCACCGCCAAGATTGCTTGCTTCGCAACCTCGTAGGCACCTTGTCCGAGATCAACATTCTCGAAGCCATGAGCGCTCCAACTGTCCTCCGCCATTGTGCTCGAGTGCATCAAGCGGATCCGCCCGTGCTCCAAAGCAAGGATTGGCCAAGGCGTCCGTTCCATCGAAGTTCCCTTCCCCTTGACCCGTAAAATCGTGGAACTCCAGCACACTGTTTGAAAACGAAGCTGAGCTAGTGGGATGAATAAACAGGGAAGCATCTTTGCCAGTCAACTGGCTGTTATTCCACACAATACAGTTTTGGACCGTCAAAGAAGAGTTTCCCGTGACGTCCAGAGGAGTAGATTGATTCCCCGCAAAAGTCGAATTCACCAAGGTCGCAGTGGACTCATTGAGAAACTCAATACGCCCTTGGTTCTCCAAATAGGCCAAATTTTCCACCCGAACACCTGAATCCAAAAATCGAAGAATTCTGATATTTTTTATCGCATAGGCATTCACAAACGTCGCGCTTGCTTCAGCCACCCATACTGCCGAATCCGGCCCCGAGTTGAAGGAAATTTCACCCTCCCGAAAATCGAATTCACTTCCTCTAACCGACAACGCCCGTCGATTCGCCCGCAGAGTTACTTCCGCCACCTGAACCGACCCCGAACTGACAGTGAGACCACCCATGGGAAAAATATGTCCGGCCCTTGCATCAGCGCCTCTAATCGTAAATCCATGCAAGCTGACCTCGCTTTCTTCTCCCCCGTTAATCTGAAGAACCGCGACCGAATTGGAACCCACGATACCATCAGGCCTATCGCTCATCCCAAGCACCACGTCGTCATCCCTCCCCAAATCACCCGAAAAAATCGTGACATGATTCGACGGATCACGCTCCGACCCACCCGCTTGAAAACCACCGAGGAGATCAATTGATTCAGCAATCAAAAAATAAACCAGCTCATCTCCGGCGACCCGCCCCGGACCTTCATCCGGACGATAGATCCCCTCCGCGACCCGAATCACATCACCTTCCAATGCCGTATCCAAACCGGCTGCGAGGGTCGGAAAAGCAGTGTCCCATGAAACCCCATCCGCCTCATTTCCAGCAGCACTTGCATCGACATAGAGGGTCCGCCGTTGTAACTCAACCGCTCCGATATCGACGCCGCCACCCATCATCCGTAACTCACCAAGAGCATCGTTCATCCCCCTCGATTCAGCGGTGTCACCACGATCAATCACCACTGAATGAAAACTTGGAGTAAGATCTCCTTCACTCGTCGGCACGGCCCCAAAATCAACCTGCTCGGCAAAGCCAGGATCCAAACTCCAATCCGTCCCATCCAAACTCTTGCGCTCAACCGGCAAGGTCAAATCGTGCCCCTAAATCAAAGAAGAATACGCCTTAATACTACCTGTACCGTGCCCCTCCGAAATCACCTTCATCGAAGCATCTGCATGACGCCAGAAATCATCATCACGATTGTGCCAAATTAAACAATTTTGGAGTTCGGAGACCGCCTCTAAAATCTCCACCGCAGTGTCACGATTGCCACTAAAGGTGCATCCATTCACCTAACTATCCGGTCCTCTCAACGCGCGAAATCCTCCGCTGTTATTTCCGAGAACGAGACAGATCGAGAGGGTAACCCTGCTCTCATAAGCACCTCCCGCCGCTTGATTCTCCTGAACAACGTCACCAATTTCCTCAGATGCCGCCACCAGACAATTTTGAAGAGTCAGCCCTCCACCAGATTCCGTTCCGATCGCCAGACCATTCCTGGCACCACGATTCCCAATCAGTTGAAAGCTCCAAAAAACCTCTTCTGAACCATCAGGGTGAAATATGCGGAATCATCGGCATCACGGGCCCCTTCGATCAAGCTCACTTCTCACGCGAATTCTCGCGCATCCTCAAGGAGCCTCCCTCCGCCTACCGAGCCCGCTACCGGCTCTAAAGACCAAGAAAGGAGGAACCTCCCGGCCCCTCCCTTCCTTCTGATCAGATGATCGAGACCACTTAGTTCAGTGGGATCATGGCATAGACACCCGTCGTCATGCACCAGGCTTCAATCGCCGGCATCCGTTTCATGGCGTGCCCTTCGCCCCACGAATCGGTATACATGATCTCGGAGGTCTCCTCGTTGTAGCCATGGATAATCCGCATGTGCCCACCCCATGATTGCGGAGTTCCTTTCTTGGGAAACATTCCCATGTAGAGAGTCCAGCAAAGAGGGATGCCACGATCGACATACTGTTCGATCTTGCTATTGAAGAGCTTGTATCCCGTCTGCTTTGCCTTCACCACCTTGAAGGTCTCTTTATCAGCCTGCTCCCAGAAACCCTGCGCGATCACGTAGTGGGTATCGAAGTTAATATCAAAAACTTTCACCTCCCGCTTCTTGGCTTCACGGTCATAGGCTTTCACATCTTTGACCGTTTGGTCATAGTCATAGTCCATGACGCGGTTCGTCCGGATATGAATCTTCCCGGTAATCTTTTTAAAGGCCTTCTCCATATCCTCGGCATCAGTGCCCTCCTCCGCAGTGGTGTCCGCCAATTGCGCCAACTCATGCTGATCAACCTTCAGACCAAAGTAACGGGCCACTCTCTCGATGCTTGCCACCACGCAGTATCCCTTATCGCCTTGGTCGACCATGGGGATTCCTTCGATAAAGACATCACCGTTATCTTTCGTGACGACATTCCTCTTCACCTCGGTGCGGGAGGCCTTCTTTGTTGTCGCCCCAAATCCTTTCAACGGAGCAATACGCAAACGGATAAATTCGGCTCTTTTCGGACTCTTGCTTACACTGCCCTCAACTAAATAGGCAATATCATCTTTGCGCCACATCCACCCGGTGGTTGCCACCACGCCCCTGTCATCTCTCGACTGGGGACGCACCTCAAGCTTTTCATCCAGGAGTGTTTTCCACTCTTCCAGTCGCAAATGATAGTCCCGCACGTTCACTTCGCCATCGTCGCCACGATTGTAAAGCGACACCGTAATGGCCTTCACCCCTTTCTCATCTTCGCGCAAAACGACTTCCCCGATTTCCTTCGCAAGCAAAGTGAAGGTTTCGCCCGGAGCGCGCAGACCTTCCTTCTTAAGAGAGAGCCACGAAAAACGTGCTCCACCACCGCCACCTTCTCCGATGTTGACGCCCTGCTCTTCGAGCTGCTTGCGAATCTCCTCAGGAATTTTCATCTCTTCCTCTTCTTCACCTTCCTCAGGATCGTAGGCCGCCTTAATCTCAGCAAGCGACTTGGTCCAAATCTCTCCCTCAAGAAGATCCTTGGTCAAAGACGGCATTTTTGATTCCGATTCGGCGGCCAGAAGGGAGATCCCGGCGACCGAAACTAATGATAAGATGAGTGGGGGTAGCTTCATAATAATTCAGCGAGAGTAATGCCATATTTCTGATCTAAAACAACCACGCAATTATGACTTCCAGATCACCTTCAGCCTTCCTGAAACATCATCGATGCGTATCCCCTTGAAAGGACGGGAATTATAACGATCCACAAAGCCCTCTGTGTCATCAAAAAAAGATCCCCGTATGCCCGCAGCACCACGATCTCCATCCCGATTGAGGCTTCCTAAATTCATTTTCATCCGGATTCCGGGAATCACCCTCTTCCCCACCCCAGGCCGCCCTGACGATTTCATTCAAAAAAGACCTCATTTTCTTCAAGACTCCCCGCCCCTCCTCATGTATCCATACGGCCCATGAAAATAGTCGCCATTCTCGCCACCCTCGACACCAAAGCCGATGAAGCCGACTTCATGCGCGCCGAGATCGAAACCCTCGGAGGGAAAGCACTCCTCATCGACCTTTCCCTCGTCGGAGACTCCGCGCTCAAAGCAGACCTCACCAAACAGAAAATTATTTCCGCGGGCGGTGGCAATCTCGAAGAACTCCTCGTCAAACCCAACCGCGAGCAAGCCAATCCCTTCATCGTCGCCGGAGCCACCAAACTCCTCCTTGAACTTCAGGAAGCTGGGAAAATCGACGCCGTCGTGACCCTCGGCGGCACCCAGGGAACCTCGACCTGCGCCCCCATCCTCCAAGCCCTCCCCTATGGCTTCCCGAAGGTCATGCTCTCCACCGCCGCTTCGGGCGACACCTCGCCCTTCGTAGGAATCAAGGACATCACGATGATGTTTGCGGTCTCCGATATCCTCGGGCTCAACGTTTTCTCCCGCAAGATCCTCGCCAATGCCGCCGCCGCCGCTTGGGGGATGGCCCAATCCGAGCAGTGCATCACCAAGTCAACCGCCAAAGGAGTCATCGGCATGTCCAACCTCGGCGTCCTCACCCAAGGAGCGATGCACGCCATCGACCTCTTTGAAGAAGCGGGCTACGAAGTCATCACCTTCCATGCCATCGGAGCCGGTGGCGACGCCATGGAACAAATGATGAAGGAAGGGATCATCGATGCCGTCTTTGACTACGGCCTCGGTGAGATCGCCGACGGCGTCTGGGGCGTTCTACGCGCCGGTGGCCCCGACCGACTCACCGTCGCCGGCAAGCTCGGCCTGCCTCAAGTCATCGTTCCCGGTGGCTCCGAGCACCTCGGGATCCTCGTCAACAAGCCCAGCATCATCCCCGCCGGCTGGGAAGACCACCAAATCACCTGGCACTCACCCTACGTCTTCGTCCCCCGTCTCAATGCCGAGGAACAAGCCCGGGTCGCCAAGTCCATCGGTGAAAAACTCGCCCACTCCACTAAGGACACCCTTTTCCTCATGCCCCTCAAAGGCGTCTCCAGCTACTCCGCCGACGGTGGCGAACTCTACAACCCCGAACTCGACGCCGCCTACTGGGAGTCCCTTCAAAAAGAACTCCCCGAGACCATCGAAATCGAGTCCATGGACGTCACCGCCCAAGACCCCGCCCTCGTCAAGCGCGCCGTCACCTACCTCATCGACAAGCTCGAAAAATAAACCCCCTCGACTTGTCCTCTTTTTGACTTACAAAGATGAAGAATGTTTTAAAACCTCACACAAAAAGGCGCTTCCTTGGCGATAGCCTCGCAAAAAAAGACCGTATCAACCTCGGAGCATTGAAAATCGAAAAAACATTCCAACGCCTCGCACTCCTCGATCAAGCTGACGTAAAACTCCTCCTTTCCACCCCCGCCGTCCACTATCGCTCCTTAGAAGGAACCACCTGATGTTCCATCGACACCGAAGCTCGCAATTCAAAATGGCGAATCACCTTCGCTTGGGAGAATGGCGAAAAAGCCGGCGTCGAATTAGTGCTCCTCGAAGACGCCCAATATCTTCAAGGGAAAGAAAGGGTCTGCAGACACCACCCTCCGACTGGAGAGATATCTTGGCCTTTCCGCTCAACTCATCCTAAAACTCCAAGCGGAATTCGATTTCCAAAAAGCCTATCACACGAAGCGCGAAGCTATCTTATCGGACGTCCAACCCCTCTCTAATTGATTGTCCGGACAACCCCGAAATCCGAAACACCGTGAAGACCATCACCATTAGTAGCAGAGGCCAAATCACCATCCCCGCTTCCATGAGGAAGAAAATGGGGTTGGAATCGGGGAGCATTCTCAGGTTTATCGTGGATCGGGACAAAAAATCAATTCGTTTTGTCAAAGAGCTTTTCAATCGTGACTCGATGGGGCTTCTTCCAAAATCGGATCATCCTGCTTCGGTCAAAGAAAGGGCCAAAACTAGTGGTAGAGCAGTCCCTAGGATCTGAACTTCCCAACAATCTGCTCGCGCTTGGCACGAGCACACGAAGCAGACTCCGGATACTCAATGAAACCAAAATTTTAAGATGTCTGAAATTGATTCGCTCTTCAACGATCTTTAATTTTCCTAACGACTTTCCCAAGAACCAACACTACAACCTACCAATACTATGGCTGACCTAGACGACATCAGAGACGGAGACAACTTCGGTCTCAACACACCTGCCGACACCTCTTCATTCTACCTCAAGGGCATGAACAGCGCCTCTTGGGGCATCAAAAACCGCATGTCCCGGATCTTCAACCGCAAGTCCGGACGCACCGTCATGCTGGCATTCGACCACGGCTTCCTCATGGGACCAACCTCCGGTCTTGAGCGTATCGATCTCAACATCGCCCCGCTCGCCGAAGAAGCGGACTGCCTCATGGGCTGCCGCGGCATGCTCCGCACCTCCATCCCTGCGGAAAACACCAAACCGATCTGCCTCCGCACCGACACCGGAACCACCATTCTCACCGAGATGAACCACAATGTTCTCATCTCCGAAATCGACGCCATCTCCATGAACGTCTCCGCAATGGCTGCCATGCTCGCTATCGGTGACAAGGACACCGAAGCGATCACCATCGCTAACTTCAGTCGCCTCGTCGACATCGGTAACAAATACAGCATCCCCGTCATGGGTGTCACCGCAGTGGGTAAGGACATGGCTCGCGACTCCCGCTACTTCGGCCTCGCTTCCCGCGTTTGTGCTGAGAACGGCGCTTCCATCGTCAAAACCTACTACACCGAAGGCTTCGAGAACGTCGTCGCGGCCTGCCCCGTCCCCGTCGTCATCGCCGGTGGTAAAAAGCTCCCTGAGCTCGAGGCACTCGAACTCTGCTACAACGCCATCCAATGTGGCGCCTCCGGAGTCGACATGGGCCGTAACGTCTTCCAGTCCGAGGCCCCCCTCGCGATGATGAAAGCCGTCAAAGAAGTGGTCCACAACGGGGCCACCCCCGCAGAAGGATTCGAGCTCTTTAACACCGTCAAAAACGAGGCGTAAAAGCTTCAGCCCCAATCGGGGCGCACAATCTCAGCCCCGGGCAACGGCCCGGGGCTTTTCTTTCCCAAACCCCAACGGGGCAAACGAACGTTGCCCAAGGCAACGCCCGGGGTTTCCAACCTCAAAGATGCCACAGCCCCAACGGGGCGATCTAACTTTCCTCCACTCCCATGACTCGCTCCGAAAAAATCGACCTCATCCGCTCCCGCCCACAACTCTCCGTCGCCACTCTCAGTGCCGACATGGGCAACCAAGCCGCCGCCCTGCAAATCCTGCAAGAAAACGACGTCAACCTCCTGCACTTCGACGTCATGGACGGCAACATCTGGCCCAATATCACCGTCGGCTCCCCTTTCGTCGCCGGCCTTAAAACCGACCTCCTCAAGGACGTCCACCTCCTTATCAACAAACCCAAGCAACACATCGACGCCTTCGCCAAAGCAGGTGCCGATCTCATCTCATTCTCTGCCGAATACACCGCCCACATCGACGACACTCTTGCTCGCATTTCCGCACACGAAGAGATCGTTCGCGGTGTCTCCATCAACCCAGGAACCTCTGTTTCATTCATAAAAAAGTATCTCGACCAAATCGACTATGTCCTCCTCCTGGGCGTCGGCCCCTACAGCGGCAAAACGGTCTTCCTCGACGACCTCCCCGCAAAAATCGAAACCCTCCTCTCCTGGAAACCCGAACTCCTCATCTGCATCGATGGGGGCGTCACCAAAGACACCATCGCACAGATCGCAGCGATGAAGCCCCACTTCGTCGTCTCCGGCTCCGCCATCTTCAATAACGAAGACCCCGTCGAAAACCTCGCCTTTTTCAACCAAACCCTGGGGTCGTAGTCGAAACCTCCCACTTTTGCGGACCAATCGTAGCTAATCCATGTTCATCCAAGAACATCCATTCCTCACTGTAAATACGCTTCTGGCGATCTGGTTCACCTGGGAATTTTATCGAAGATATCAAGGCGGAAGCCCTATCCTCTACCTCCTCGGACTCGTTTACCTCCCCGGAATATCCTGGATCCTCGCCTACCTCCTCCTCAAAAAGTCCCCATGCCATTCCGAATCGCTCCTCAAAAAACGAAATCTCTTCGCCATCCTTGCGGCCCTATGCTTTTTAGGAATCTTGAGTGTCTTGCTTTTCGCCCTGATCATCCTGATCGCATTCGCCTGGGGAAGCGGAGAAAGTGACCACTACTTCATTATCAACCTCGTTCTTCTTAGCACCATTTACGCCTTTTCTTTTGGCATCCACCGCTGCTCGATCACGTGCGAGGACCTCTATCTCAAAAAACGCTCATCCTAACAAAAAACACCCATCCCATGTCTGACCCATCTCAAATCCACGCCGGAAAAATCGCCATCGTCACCGGAGCCGCTGGTGGAATCGGTCGCGCCACCGTCGAACGCCTCCGCGACGACGGCGCCACCGTCGTCGGTATCGACATCAATCCCGCTGTCGTCGAAAACCTCACCGGCGAGCGCCTCACCGGAATCGTCTGCGACATCACCGATGACGCCGCCATGAAGGCCATCATTGATGACACCGTCGCCAAGCACGGCTCCCTCGACCTCATCGTCGCAAATGCTGGCATCTTCAAATCAGGCGAATACATCGAAGACCTCCTCGAATCCTGGGACCTCCACCTCAAAATCAATCTTACTGCGACCCAGCGCTTCCTCAAGTTCTCCATCCCCCATCTCAAAAAGAGTATCCTTTCCCCAAGCATCATCATCATCGGTTCGCGGAACTACGCCGCACCCGGCCCCGGTGCTGCGGCCTACTCCGTCACCAAAGCCGGAGTGACCCAACTCGCCCGCGTCGCCGCCCTTGAGCTCGCTCCCGCCGGTGTTCGCGTCAACATTATCCACCCCGACGCCGTCTTCGACACCGAAATCTGGTCCGACGAAGCCCTCGAGAAATCCGCTAAGCGCTACGGTATGACCGTTGCTGAATACAAGACAAAAAACCTCCTCAGCACCGAGATCACCTCCCCCGGAGTGGCCGCCATGATCAGCACCGTTGCTGGCCCCGTCTTCTCCGCCACCACCGGTGCCCAAATCCCCATCGACGGAGGTAATGACAGGGTGATCTAGAGTACGATTTCACCTGATCTATGGCGAAATAAGAGCATCGTCGTTGCCTAAAAGTCGTCTCCCCTTTTCCAGCTTAATGAAGATATCGAGGATTCGTCTCTCGCAAAGGTCAGCGAAGAGGAAGCGCGGCAGATCGATCAACTCATGCGTGAGATGCTCTCACTGAAACAGGGCTGATGGTGAAGATGAACGAGAGTTAAAGCCCTCTCGGAATACCGCGCACATCCCCCTTAAGCTTCTTCAACCCCGTTACCCTTCTCAATCTCTTCTGCCAATCCCGATGGAACCAGCAGGAAATCCGGGAGGTCTATTTCGGCGCTACTTGGTGGCATCATTTCGATCGATCTTACGAGGTAGGGACAATTGCGGACTGATTCAAAGCCCAGCTTGGAAAAATAGTGGATGAGCTTGCGGGTGCCTTCCTTCTTATCTTTCGACAGGTTTGTGAGATCGTATCCTCCGCTATCAGGCGCTTCTGCTTCAAGTAGAAAGGGCCTGATAATCGCGAGGCTGCACCCGGATTGCCAGTGGCAGAGAAGGCGCTGGATGATACGAAGCCCAAGCCCCTGCCGCCTCGCCCACGGATGGAGAATCATTTTCTCGATACTGAAAATATCGGAAAGGGAATTGGCGAGATCACAGACCTTGAGAACCGAGGGAGAAAATTCGAAGTTGAGAGCCTTCCAGTCATAGAGGACACTAGCGTGGGATATCGCCTGATCGTAATCGAAGAGTTCGGTGAGAGAGATCTCCTCCTCCATCGCCACACTGAGACGGACGATTCTGAGGTGGACCTCACCGGCCTCAATTTCATAGCGGTTCTCATACGAGTCTTTCGGGGCCCACTCCCCGAAGACCTTAAAGGTGAGATCGAGAATATATTCTTCCGCCGCGTCGGCAGACTCGTGATAATTATGCCTGATCTCGGTGCGCAAAGAGATCGAGGCTTCCCTACTCAGCGGGTCGTCAAGGGGGTGGTGGCACTTCATTTTAAGTTGGGGAATTCCAAGTTCGACCCTTCTTAACTTTAAAAATCCCTCCTGGCAATTCAGCAACCTCGTTGAGCCAAAGCAAAAAAAGTTTCAGCAAGAAAAAATGCGAAACGCCGCGCCATGAGCCAAAGCCCAAGTTCCTTTTTCCCGACGGACAAAGTCATAAGCTCGGCCTTATTACGACCGTCTTCAGCGCACCGAGAGCCTCCCACCAAAACATGGAGTGACCCTCCGCTGACCTATGTCTGGTATCACGCCCCCGTCCGGACTTCTTGAGTCAAACTCACTGCTTCGACTCGCAGAGCGCTTTCGCGAGATTCTCTACGATTTCAGCATCGGGATCGGTAAGGAACTTCTCAGTCAGCTCGGCCTCCACAATGAGGTGGGCGAAGGCCGAGTCACGGAGGTCGTCCGCTTTCTTTGGAGCATGACTCCCTTCCTTGATGGCCCTCATCTGGGCTTTACTCAAAAGGGCCGCCGTAAGGGCAGGAAGGGATTCTTCCCAGAGGTCGGCAGGGAGGAGGAGGGACACTGTTTTGAGTTTTTTGGCGAGGTCAATTCCGAGTTCTTCAAGACGTCTATGCTCTCCGTCGGACAGTTCGTTCTTGGAAGCAAGTTCAGTTTTTCCGAGGAGATTACGACGGGCCCGAACTCGCGTCTGAACGAGGCCGAGGCGGTGCAGTTTCTCGAGGGCACCCGCTTGTGACTCGTCGAGGATGAGGAGACGGTCTTCGATCTCCTCTGCCGATGCTTCGCTCAGGGAGGGCATCGTCTCTTTGAGTAGGATGATAATTCCCTCGCACGTTTTCGGGGTATTCATCTGAAGTACGAGGACGATCTTAGGAGGGACTTCAGTATCGGTGATGAATTGTTCTTCGCAGGAAATGAGCTTCTCCTTAAGGGTGGACTTAAGGGCCACCGCAAAGTCGGCTCCGGGGTCTTTGGAGACCTTCTTGCGGCCCGGGAATTTTTTGATGATGGTGTTCTCTCCGGTCATGAGAGTTTGCTGGAGCCGCGTGAGGAAGGACTGCCCGCCGCGCTTCAGCTTGACTTCGCTCAACTCGCCCAAGCCGTCGAGGACGCCGTCGGAAAGCCCCTGCTTCAGAGCGAGCGTTTCGAGCATCCCATGCTCAATGGTCTGACGGGCCACCAAGTTGATCACCGTGACCGGGCGTCTCTGTCCCTTGCGCCAGGCTCTTGCGATCCTTTGCTCAAGTTTTGCGGGGTTCCAGGGAATATCGACATTGATGACAACACTGGCATTTTGAAGATTAAGGCCCGATCCCCCTGACTCCGTACAAAGAAAAATGCGGCAATCAGGATCTTCCTTGAAAGCAGTAATCTCCTTGCGTCGCTTGATCTGCGGGACACTTCCGGTGTGCCAGGCGAAACCGATTTTCTGTGATTCGAGATGATCTCGAATGAGCGTGAGCATGCCGACCCACTCCGAGAAAACGATGATTTTGGTATCGGAATCGGCGAGGACGGTGTCAAAGATTTCCACCAATTCGGCGAGCTTAGGAGAAACGCGGGTCTCCTTATCGAGGATGAATTGGGTGTCGCAAAGCATGCGCATTTTCCCGAGAAGCATCATGAGAATTTGGTGCTCTTCCTTGCGCAGGGCGCGCTTGGCGGCTTTCGCAAGAAGCTGGCGGACATGGTGCGCGGCATCATCATGTTCCATCCGTTGACCTTCGGTGAGTTCGACAAAACGAATCTCATCAGTACGCTCAGGCAGCTCGGTCTCGACGTCATACTTACGACGGCGAAGCATGACGGGCGCAAGCTTCTCGCGCATCTTGTCGAGATTACAATAGCCCTCCGGCTTGCCGTTTTCATCGAAGGTGTAGTGGTCGCGATTGAAGCGAAAAAGCGGACCAAAGACGGCGGGGTTAAGGAATTCGGTGATGGAGTAAATTTCATCAATGCGGTTCTCAATAGGAGTGCCGGTGAGGACGAAGGCGTAGCGGCTTTCCAATCGCTTGATGGCGCGCGCGGTCTTGGAGGCCCAGTTTTTAATACGCTGGGCTTCATCGAGAATCACGATATCGGCGGCGAAGGCGGCATTGATATCGAGGGTGTCGCTGCGAACCTGCTCGTAGTTGACGATGGTGAAGAAAGCGGTGGGATTTTGATAGATTGCGACGCGTTGTTGCCGTGAGCCGTAGACGACTTCGCACGGCAAGTCGGAGAACTTCTCAATCTGTTCTTCCCACTCGGTTTTGAGGGAAGCGGGAGTGACAACGAGGCAGCGGGTGGCCTTCCCCATGCGATGCAGGAGGGCGGCGGCGGCGATCCCCTGCGGGGTTTTCCCGAGGCCCATTTCATCGGCCACCATCGCGCGTTCGCCGAAGGCGAGGTGGAGCATACCTTCGCGCTGGTAGGGAAAGAGCGGGAGCTTGGTTTCGTGGAGAGGATACTCGCCAGACTGCACCCGCTGCTCGTAGTCGCGCCGGAGTTGGAGGGCTTCGCGTTCGCGAGCGAGGGATTCCAAGAAAGGCACGACCGATTGGCCGATTCGAAAATTGCAATCCTCGATTTCACCGGCCTTGGCGAGAACTTTGAAGGGATCCTGGGCGGGCTTAAGGAGGCCATTTTTATCAAAATTCAAGCGAAAGCCGCGCGGAAGATCGGCGTTCGTGGGATTGACGAGTCGGAGAGTCTTGGTGGTCGTGTCCTCGACAAGATCGCATCGTCCGCTTCCATCCTTGAGCGCTTTTTTATAAAGTCCGGGGAAGCGAGCGCGGAGATGATATAGGACGGCTTCGGTGTGCTTGCAAGTGCCCAGTCCGTTGTGGGAAAAGTCAGGCGAGGTTGAGTGAAAGTCACGGCCCGCGAGGTCGCGAATTTCGACGGAATAAGTGAGTTCACTCTCGGGCGAGGTCACCTCAAAATTGGAAAAAACGCGGTGCTTTGGAGTGATATTTTCAATGGCAGGCGGTTGCTCCAGGGCACGGAGCTGACGTCGCGCAATTTCCTGCTCATCGGTTGAGCGCCAATCCTGCTTCGCTGGCAGTGACTTTCTCAAAGCGGCGATCAACTGCTCCAACTGCGTGAGTGCTTTTTTTCCTTTTCGTGCCGCTTTTGCCATGAAGGGAAGCTAGAAAGCTAAAGACGATTTGAGAAGGTTCTTTTCGATTCTGGAATCTTCGCTAACCCATCTCTCGCCAGAGAAAGAAGCTCGCGTGACTGCTCATCACGCGGGGATCGCTCACCCAAGAAACTGGCCATCGAGAGATCATCGCCACAAGCCCCTATCATCTTGATCGAAAGTGGGCCAAAGACGAATCGAAAGTGGCCCCGGTGAAGTGATTGCAGCCAGTATCTCTGGTGGACGAAGAGCCAGACTGTCGTTACGTTTACGCCACCATGATCATGCAAACACTCAAAGCGGGACTTTTAAAGGTCTCCGCTTTGATTTTTTTATGCCCTTCCGTAGCCCTCGCCGCCGATCCCCTCACCAGCCTCGACGGAGCCAACGGACAAATCTTCAAAGTCGATCCGGACGCCCAAACCTGCGAGCTTCTTAAGGCGACCGAATACGATCCAAAAACCGACATCGGTAAATCGCGCTTCACGGTCCACTGGCAGGACGACGTCAAAATCACCCATCGCCAGGAGCTCACATCCTTCGATCAGATCGCCGATAAAGTCCTCGCTGAATTCCAGGGAATGAACAACTTGGAGAGCACAGCTTTGCAAGAAGGCGATTCCTTCTCCGCGCGCATCGTGACCTTCTTTCCCGATGCCGCGCCCAGTCATCCCACCGGCATCTCGCCCGATAAGAAGTCTGTTTTCGGATGGTTCAAACCGAACCTCGAAAAAAAGACCCGTGGCGGGATCATTGAAATTGGTGGCAAAGCGATTTCCGTCTCCCTTCGCAGCCGCTTCTGGCACATCTATCAGGAGGAGAAGGTCACTACCCGGGATTTCGCCAGAGGATTCTGGCGTGCCACCGTGCATGGAGAGAAAAGCAAGGGTAGATTCTTGGCCCACCGGCTTGAGGTCAGCCCGATGGAAGACCCGCGAAAAACCGACAACCCCACACTCCCCCGCGTCCTCGTGATCGGAGATTCCATCAGCATGAATTACCATGATTCGGCCAAAACCGCCCTCAAGGGAATCGCCAATTACCACCGCAACTACGGGAACTCTTTCGCAAGCCGACACGGCGTTCTTAACTCGGAATTATGGCTCGGAAACTTCCACGAAAAGGGGTTCCACTGGGATGTCATTCAATTCAATCACGGCCTCCACGATCTCAAACAAACCTACCAAAAAGAGAGCGACTCCTTCGGCGCCTACGCCACTCCAATCGCAGAATACCAAGACAACCTAGAGGAGCTCATCAGCATTCTCCAGAAAACCGGAGCCGCCCTCATCTGGTGCCAAACGACCCCCGTGCAAAGCGATACCAAGAGCAAATATGCAAGACGTAAGGGCGCGGCCAAGATCTTCAACGAAGCGGCCAAGGAAGTGATCGCAAAACATCCCGCGATCATCACCAACGAGCTCCACGACCTCGTCTCAAAAGCCCCCCAATTTGAAAATTGGTGGGAGACCACTAACGTTCATTTCTACAAAGAGGCAGAGCAGAAAACCCTCGGCGAAGCCGTGGCCCGCTCTGTAAAAATGGCCCTCGCAAGACGCCCTAAGTGACGCGTGCACAGGTCCGAAATCCGGTGAAGGCGTCCGTTCTCCCCGGGAGGTAAGCTTGCCGATAGCTGTTACGAATCAAGCTTGAGCAAGTGGCGCTGGACCCTCCTTTGGTGACCCGGTGGTCGCCAAATTGGAGTACTGACATGTAGTGATACATATCGATTTCAAAACCAGCATGCGGGAGAAACTGTGTCGAGGTCCACTCCCAAACAGTCCCCAACATCTGCAAACATCCGGCCCCGCTCGCACCTTCGCTAAAAGCATCAGCCGGGGCCGTAGCAAAGAAGCGACCATCCATATCGACCCGGCTTGCGTCCATTACCTCTCCCCCCCAAGGAAATCGTTTTTGGTCGGAGCCCCGAGCAGCCGCTTCCCACTCAGGTTCGGTTGGAAGGCGACGACCGGCCCAACGGCAATAAGCCTCCGCCTCCCATACGCTCACATGCACGATCGGTGCCTCCAGAGGGAGATCTTCCCAGCAATTAAACTTTCGATACTGCCAGGTCCCGTCTTCCTCGCGGTGCCAATATTCGGGCATCTCCCGACTTCCTCCCGCCCCCTCGGCCAACCAACATTTCCCGCCGAAATCCCACAAGGACGCATGGCCGTATCCCCCATCCTCCACGAACTTCACAAAATCGCCATTGGTCACAAGGGTCTTCGAAATTGCAAAGGGCTCCACCGCGACGCGATGACCGGGACGTTCGTTATCAAAACTAAAACTACGAGGCGAGAGCGCTGGCATTCCTAGGAAATACGCCCCTCCTTCCACGCGGGCATCTCCCGATATCCCCGTCGACTTTAGAAAGACGCCTGATTGCCCCGCGAAAGCCGGCGGTCCATATCCGAGCGTTTGTCTCCCCCACAAAAGTGACTCAATATGCATTTGGTGATGATGAATCACGTAGCGAAAAAGATAACGCTCATGATCACTGATCTCTTTTGTCTCAAGCCTCGCGCGCGCTTCACCAAGCACCCCGCAATAATAATCCAACATCCTTTCTTTTTCAGGAACGACCCCAGGAGTCCAGCGATGTCGGTGTGAGATCTCGAAGGAATCCCAAACGTCATCATAACCCGGCATCCGGGCCTCACTTCCTCCCAACTGGCGCAGGAGAAAGTATTCGTAAAAGAATGCCACGTGACCGAGTTCCCAAACAGGAGGATTGATCCCACGAGAGTAGGGCACCGCAAGTTGGGCCTCATCGAGATCGTCCAAGAGGGCACGAGCCTTTCGATCCACCTCATCAAGTTCCAAGGCAATCTCTTCTCTGCTATTCATAAATCATTGGGTGTTACGAACGAATGCCTTCCGGAATTGCACTCTCTTTCAAATGATCATCGGAGGATCCTAATAAGAACGACAAAAAACTGGCAATATTGTTTCAGAGTAGAACCCTAGCACACGATTCCAATCATATCCCTGATGAAACTCAAAACCTCCAACAATCACCCCACCCAGTCCAGCGCCACTCCGCGTTCCGGTTCTGATTTCGAGGCTCAATTCGCGCTCGTGGGACCCGAGTATCTCATCGAATCTCGTGGGACCACCGCTCAGGCAGAGAATCTTATTCTGCTTGAGGCCCACTTCTCCTCGATCGACCACCCGCTCGACCCTGAAATGCCGGTCTTCGGGCACATTCCCGATGCCATTCAAATTCACCCTTCCTATCTCGAGGCCTGGCGGAACCGGAGCAAATACTACCCCTTCTACAACCACCCCAGGGAGTCAAACCTCATGCCCGAGGCCCAGCTCATCCTCGCTCTTGAACACCTTGGCATCACTCCTGATTCTTGCGTTGTCGTCTATGGCAGTGATCCCGATGGCGTCATGGCCGCGGCACGACTCGTCTGGGGGCTGATGCATGCCGGAGTGCGCACCGTCCGCCTCCTCGATGGTGGTCTTAATGCCTGGATCGAGCATGGCCAGGCGCCGGACGCCAAGATCAAAAACGTTTGGAATCTTGGCGAGAAGAAACCCGACCCCTCCGATTTGCAAAAAAAAGCCTGGAATTCCCGAGCCGAATATCTCGCGACGATGGAAGACGTTCAGCAAATCGCGGCCGGGGCCCCGGTTTCTCAAGTTGGCAAACTCATCGACGTGCGTACTGAAGGTGAGTGGAACGGAACCACTCCCATGAAGTATCCTTTCTTCACCCGCACTGGCCACATCCCGGGAGCGATCCATCAAGGCGACTGGGAAAACCTCATGGATGGCCGCACGAAACGCCTCGCGCCCCATCTCGACATCGTGTTCCGGCGCTGGCGGAAACAAGGAATCATTGACGACAAAGTCGCTGACGGCTCAACCACCCTGACCTTCTATTGCGGCACCGGCTGGCGTTCCAGCATCGCCTTTTTGGTGGCCCATCTCCTCGGCCTCCAAGCCCGGAACTACGATAACGGCTTCTTCGGCTGGTCCCACAATCCCGACCATCCCATCTCAACAGTCAGTCTCTCTAAAACGAATCACCCACCCCAAGCGGGCAAACTTACGTAGCGAAGGGCAACTCCCAGTGTTGTCAACCCAAATACACTCTCATAAACGCCAGACAATTAGACTCTAATAATTATCAGACAATTTGCAAGGAACCTAGTTGCCTCGTTCCCTACGGCTGGCTAAGGTCTCTTTATGAAGGTGATGAATTCGGTGAAACATCGGCGTTTGTTGGTGCCGACGGGACGGGAGTTGGTAGACTCTAATAATTATCAGACAATTTGCGAGGAACCTAGTTGCCTCGTTCCCTACGGCTGGCTAAGGTCTCTTTATGAAGGTGATGAATTCGGTGAAACATCGGCGTTTGTTGGTGCCGACGGGACGGGAGTTGGCGGAAGCGGGCTTGGGGACGGGGGGAACTCCGCCGATGGCGATTTACCATGTGGTGACGCGGGTGGTGGATCGGCGTTTTGCGCTGGAGACGGAGCAAAAGGAGCATTTCCGAATGCTGCTGCGGATGTATGAA
>Ga0222650_1000392_pt1 | contig 35540 bp, 27 predicted proteins | sample AntAcemetagen367_FD_179820 | JGI IMG/M metagenome (GOLD analysis project Ga0222650, IMG submission 179820) | Saline water microbial communities from Ace Lake, Antarctica - #367 | ecosystem: Environmental > Aquatic > Non-marine Saline and Alkaline > Saline | place: Antarctica: Ace Lake... | reverse complement strand
AAAGACTCTCCGCTAGCCGTCTCATTCTACGGATTGTAACCTCGTTATAAATGATGGTTGATTCAATCATGGGATACCGTACCACAATCCCTAAGGATTTCTTAAGTAATTTCAGCGTCGTTCCTTAACGAGATCATTAGAGAGCCTTAAAATCGGCTTCCTGAAAATCTTCGACCTCAGGAATCCATCGATTCCCTACAAATTCGAGGTGCCGCGGATGATCGCAGTACCCTTGCAAGGCCTCTTCGCTGTCGAAATTCATCGAGATCCCAAAGGTATGGCTATTTTTCGGGCTAACCTGGCGGCGGATTTGAAAATCCTTCACCCCGGGAAGCGAGGCCAGCTTGGCCGCTGCCGAGAGAAAATCCACCTCGGCTTCAGAGCCTTCGGGATGTTTGAGACGAAAAGTGACGGTGTGTTCCATGGCCAACTCTTGATCAGACGGGGAATCAGCGCCAGTCCGAAACGACGATGACGGAAGGCCGTCCTTTTGGTAAAGAGAGAACCCAGCCGCAGTGTCCCTTCGAGGTCGCAACGTAATCCGGAAGCGGAAGAAGGCCCTACGCGCTGGCGCCGGAATGGTGTGCGAGTAGGCGTTTGCTCCTTTATTCGTGGCCGCCTCAGTGCCTTCGACAAACGATTGCGACAGAATTCCGCTCGGGGTCTTCCGCAGAAAATAGCCACTCAGGAACAGCTAATAGTCGGAGCCTTCGGTAGATTGAAGGCCCAATTTTTTCGCCACCGATCTGAGTGCTTTCGTCCTCTGTTTGGACACTAGAATCATCACCAAGCAACCGAGGGCAAAAAGATCGAAGAACCCGATTAACAACCAAATTTCGTGACACAAAATCATCATGATATCGACGCCGCCGAAGTTGGAAAGACGCCATTCTCACTTTAGGGGTGGGGTCGTCTACCAAGCTCCCAGCTGCATCTGCGTAGGTCCAATCCTGAAGCACCTCCCAAGAAGTTACCGATTACGAACGGCGACCTTCGCTTTCCGGGGTAATACCAGCCCAACATGATCAACCTTACTCTGAACAGGCTGGAGGTTGATCCACAGCTCCTCGCTCGCCGTCGGCGGTGAAAACAATTGATTCCAAGTATAAAGCGGCAACGCCTCTGAAATTGAAGTTAAATTTATTGTCGTAGTGGTCCATTCGAATCGCTGCCCCGATTTCAGGAGTGCCCTTTACTCGATCTAATTCTGCCACAGCAACTCCGATTATAAAATCTCGGCCGAAGCGATTGAATCGAACAAGACAGGAAAAACCTTCGTCCTCTTTCTCGGGATTGTTACGGGACGTTACTTGGATAAACTCACCACGAAGGGACAGCAGAGGAGTCTTCTCGATCTCCGATCGAAAAACCTCCACCTTCGATACTGAGCACCCAGTCTCTGGATCGAACCAAATTGAGAAGCTTCGATGCAGTGAGTCATCGGTATGGGTGAGATAAGTCCACACCTTTCTGTCGGCATGCCCCCAACCTCCGGTGGTTTTGAACGGTGGTTCACCGAGCATAGAAATGATGGCCCTTTCCGACGTCTCCTTTGTGATTGATTCCGATAGCTTTTCCAATTCCAAAAGCTGCTTCAATGAAACAGCAGAGGTATCTGACTCAATATGAAGCAGTGACGAATGCACGGCGGCATGGGCTGAATCACTCCCGCCTCGTCCTCGTTCGACTTCCCCCAAAACATACATTCTTAGTGAAGCAAAAATAAAAGGCATCGCTTCGATCTCAAATTTTGTTGAATCGGTTGTGGCGTAGAGAACGGTATCACCAGTGACGAATCCATCACGAAGAACGAGCTCCGGGTGCGATTTAGGATCCACTTCTGGATCGTTTTCTTTGAGTCGTGTAAAGCGTGATCGAGCTAAGTCCGGACTAGGGAATCTCTCCTCTACGATCGTAAATCGGTAGTAAGCATCCTCCCAGTCGGGGACCTGATCGACGGCCTTGATCGATTGAACTCTCACCTGAGCCGTACCAAATGCCTTAGTTTCCCAAGCTGACTGAGATCGGTGTGAGGCTGAAATTGTCCGATAACCCCACTCCGAGACAACATTTTCTGGAATGATTCGGCGATTCTCAAAATCGTCGATCAATGAATGAGGCCGATCAACTTCATAGGGAAATTTCGATTGTGAGGCGACCCAAAAGAGAAAGGGAGATCTCATTCTGAAGTCATACAAGGGCTTGGCATTTTGCGCATACGCGGAAATAGCGAGGCCCAGCGGGGCGGCGATGATGCCGAGGCGGAGTGAGTTCATAAGAGAAATGTGTGATGGATTCTATTTCCCCGATTCGACGCCCGCGATGGCCTCCGCGATCTGGGCTTTGAGGTCGGCTTCGCTCGGGGTCTTTGAAGGCACGCCGTCCTTCGGAATTTCGAGTTTGGCGATCCACGCGGCTCCGTTGAGAAGGCAGGTACGGAAGCTGTCGTTGGTATGACAACTGTGCATGTGCATCCCGGTGAAGCCGAATCCCCTACCACCGTCGGGACGAGCGTAGGCCCAAGCCACGTGCTGGGGCTTGCCTTTACTGACCGCTTTGTAAACGTCCGGATTACCGCCCCGCTCGGATTTCTGCTCCTGCACCGACGCAATCGGGGCCACCGCCGAGAGGACTGGGGTGACACCCTTCATTCCCTCCGCAAAGCGCATGTGGTAATACCATTCGTCCCGCATCGTGAACGGCTTCAGGCCGCGTGCGGTGGGGTGATCGGGAAAGGTCTTGAACTCAGGCTCCCACCACGGGTTGACTGACCAGCCGGTTTCGAAATAACCGCCCATCCAGTTGAGATAGTTTTGACCGGCCTCCCCCGCATTGACCTCGACCCCGAAATGGACCGCCATGAATCCCGCTCCACGTTTCGCGGCCTTGCCAATCTCCGTGTCTCTTCCAGCTCGTTCACCATGGTTGAGCCCCACGATAATGGCGTCTACATACGAAAAATCTTTCGGCCAATCGTTCGATGAATGAACGACTGCATGAACGTGGGGGTAGGCTTCGTTCAAGGCGCGCGCCATCAGGATGAAGGCGGCCACAAACTCATGATTGCCGCGGGGGCCGTGCGTCCCGGCATCTCCGATGAAAACGATCTTGGTGACGCTGTCGGGGGCGGTGCGTTGGGCCTCGTATCCGAAAACGTCTCGCTCTGCCGCTCCCAAAGGAAGGAGAAATAACCCGGCAAGGAGTGTTACAATCGCTAGGATGCGTAATGAAATACTTGCGGTAGCCATCGAAGGAGATGATGAACTATTGGCTCTAGCCGGTGGAGGTGAATATCGCTCGCACTCAGTTGCCGTAGATGGCGCGCTCCGGCAGCGAGAAAAAGTATGCCGGAAGTGTGCACAGCGTCAAGGAGTCTTGTCGTGATTCATCTCAATAGCTTGTCCGGTGGATCGCAAGGAACAATCGCAATCACTGGCGAAAAGGCGAAACGATTGTGCAAAAAGCGAAACTCCGAAGCGGGTGTCTCTTGGACTTGTCTTACTTCGCGAAATGAACAGTTGTTTCCCCTCTCCTTGCGAAGGTTGCAGCAGGGTCCTTATCAGCAAGAAAATCTCTATGAAAATATATCTTCTCACCGTCCGACTTTTGGGCTTCGAACTCGTCCTTGGCAATCTCGCTGCGATCCATGCCGCTGAAATAGACAGAGACTATCATCAGGAACACAAGCCCTTGTTAGAGGAAACCGAAGCGGTCGGTCACGCAGTGCGAGCCGTTTATGGATACTGCGGGATGGCGGAAATTGCGGCCCTGACTGGGGACAAGGAGTATCTCACCGCGCTCGACTCGTATTGGAACAACGTGACCGGCACCAAAATGGCCATCACCGGCGGGATCGGCGGCGGACTCTGGGAATCGTTCGATAAGGCCTATTTCCTGCCGAACCGCAGTGCCTACAACTTACTGATTGACGCGAGCCAATGTTTCCAGGCCAACTTTCGCAAGGACCTGCTCGATGGCGTCACCACGATCAGCCCCCAAGGCCAAACTGGTGAAGCGAGGAGCCGACGGGAAGTCGGTGGAGCAAGAATCTCGCGAGATCACCGCTATTCCATACTTCGCCCGCGCCAACCGCGAAGGATCGCCGATAGCGATTTTCCTACTGCGCGATCCGAAGGCCGCGATCCTGCCACCCGTTCCGAGCCTCGCCACCGCCGCCAAGAAATCCAGTTCAACCGGCAAGGGAAACGTCGGAGCGCTGTGCGACCAGATCAACCCGGCACGCTCCGGCGACGCCTCGCGTGGAATGTTCACTTGGGAGGGTCGCAGCGGCACCACCGAATGGGTCCAATATGATTTCGACAAACCGCAGACGCTCTCTTCCTCAAGCATCTATTGGTATGATCGCTTCGGCACGGCAGAACGCCTGCCCAAGGCGTGGCGCTTGCTCTATCGTGAGGGTGAAGAGTGGATCGTTCGATAAAGGGAGTTCGGAGCAGAATGTCCAGCTTCGCGAAATCGACATTGGATTCGCTGAATGGCCGTAGACAGATGGAATTTTCGAATTGATTCTCCTGACTGAGTCTGCAGCAGGAATGGAGTTCATTGGTCAATTTTCACAAAGATAAACTTTGCCTGGGGCGACAGCCCCCTCTGCCGGAAACGACCTTACTTTACCACAATCAATGACAACAAGAACCACCAAAAACAATGAAGATAAAGGCACCTAAAAAAATCCTACACACCATTTGCAGGCGCTTTGGCGCGTTTGGAAAGGCCTGCGGACTGACCGCCGCCCTCGCGCTTAGCATCGGCACGAGTCAAGCAGATCTTCCGGAGGTGCTGTTCTCCGCAAACAGTAGCGAGATTACCGCCGACCCGCTGGCCTGGCCTGCCACTCATTCAGGAGGGAGCGTCAACTTGGTCACCATGGGCTTTCCCTCGACGAGCAACATCAATGGAGAATTGTGGGAATTAAACTCCGAGGCGAATGCCACAGGGTTCCGCTACCTAGGACCCGGGGCGGACGGAGCGTTCACGAGCGCAATCCCAGTCGACGGTGCCAGCATCATGGTGGCGGTGAGGCCGATTCGCTCCGGTTTGACGAACAATTGGCAGTCTGTCATCGACGTCTTCTACAATCGTCTCGTCCTAGTCGTTCGGAATGGTGACGGAGCCATCGGCGCATGGGTCAACGGGGTTCTTTCATGGAGTGAGACCCAGCTCCCCAATGGCGAGATTGCCATCCTGAGCCTAGTCGTGCAAGCGGATGGCAGCTTCAAGGTCTTCGCCGACGGTCTCGAAGTTCTGGACAATGGAGGGAACGGGGCCTTCACCGCTCTTGACCCTTTGTGGAACGATGGCGGAACGGGCTTCTGGAGTTACGTGAACGTCGGACGAAACAATCCTGACGGATGGACGACCTTCAATGGTAATATCGGAGATATGGCGGTCTACAAAGGCGCTCTTGAAACCGCCGACCGCGAAGCCCTCGAAGCGTCGCTGACCAGCAAATACGGGACCGCGACGGTTTACACAGTCACGGCCACCGCCGGGGCGGGTGGGACGATCGACCCTGTCGGCGAGGTTGAAGTGCCACAGAACAGCGCTCAAACTTTTAAGATCTCGCCTGAGATTGGCTATGAACTCGCAGAGGTCGTGGTGGATAGCGAATCGCAGGGTGCCATTACAACCTACACTTTCACCGAGGTGACGGCCGATCATACCATCAATGTCACTTGGAACGAATTGCCCTCGATTTCCGGGACGGTCATCGCTTTGGCGACAACTGATCCGATCTACAGTGCCTCGATTTCCCTGAGCACCAACCCGGACGGCCGTAATCCGAGCCTGACCTTCTTTACCGATGCCTCGGGAAACTACCTGCTCCCCGTTCCCGATTCCAATTTGACCTACTATCTCGTCGCGAGAAAGGGCGGGAAGGTCGCCTCGGCCGTTAAAACGGTAGCGATGACCGGGTCCTCGGCGACAGGTGAGAACTTTGCGCTGGCCAGGAGTGCCGGACTCGATCCATTGGTCGAACTCAATGCCTCTCCCTTGTCAACGGGGACGCTCAACTCATGGCCCAATTCCGGGAGTCTCGGAGGAACCTTCGAGGCCTTCAATGAGAACAGCACTCCCACGGTGGTGGCGAATCTTGCCGGTCTGAAGGCTGTCGAGTTCACGCAACCGGATGGCAACGCCGAAAGCAGGCAGACCCTGGTGGGAACCGTTTCCACTCCGCCGGAGATCGCGGGTGCCTCGGACTGGACGATCTCGACGGTCGTCTACCGGAGTGATGCTAACGTGACCGGTGAGAACGCTTACATGTGTTGGTCCGGTCGTGATATTGGCGGATGGCCTGCCTCGCAGTATCGCACCGCGGTCTTCTGCGACCGGGACAACTTGGCGGCAATTCACTACGGTGCCGATTACGGTTTCGATCTCGGTCCTCCTCCTGAGTTGGCATGGCATAACATCACCATCACCTACGACGGCGAGGTCGAAACACTCTACCTGGACGGAGTGTTCCAGCAGACCAGAACATGGCCCCTCAACCTAAAGTCCAATACTATGATGATGGTCGGCAGCCAATACTGGGACGGAAATAACAACGGATTCAACAGGCAGGAAGACCAGTATTGGAGATTCAATGGCGCGATCGCTTCCATGAAAATCTATGATCAGGCCCTGACCGAAGAAGAAGTCATCTCGATTTCGGGCACCAGTAATTCGAACGATGCGGATGCCGACGGTCTCCTCGACAGCTGGGAGCTCAGCTTCCCCGGTATCGTAGATCTCACCTTCCTCAACGGAGCAGCCGATGGCCCTGGACCTGGCGTCGGGACCGGTGACTACGACGGCGACGGCTCCAGCGATCTCACTGAGCAAACTCTCGGACTGAATCCCACCAACTCCGGAAGCCGGTTTGCCGCGACCATCGTGCGTGATGCCGAGACCGGCGAGGTCGTGGTCACCTGGCCAAGTCAGGTGGGCTTGGAGTTCAACGTCTGGAGGAACGATCGTCTCAGTGCTCCTCTCGACACTTGGCTCAATCTTGGTTCGGTCACGGACACCGACGGCGGCTCAAGTGAGAGCTTCACCGATACCTCGGCCTCGTCCGAAGACATTTCATTTTATGTCATTGAGCTGAAGTGAAATCCTGAAGTCTCCCGAGCAAAAGAAGAAAAATCAAGCGGCGGGGTTCACTTTCGTGGTCCCCGCCCTTCTTTCATTCACATGAAAAAGGTGATTACCAATTGATCGGCCCGGGACTATTCGGCATCGATCTCTCCCTTCCTTGTCTTCCGACGGTACTCGGTAGGACTCATGCCATACTCCTTCTTCACCGCCCGTTCGAATTGGTGGGGACCACTGAATCCGCACTCAACCCCGATATCCTTGATCCGCCGATTGGTCGTCCCCAGCAAGTCAATCGCGCGTTGGATTCGATAGTGCCGGATGATGTCAGCGACTCCGCGCTGGATCACCTGACTAAAACGGATCTGCACCGAACGCAGCGAACACCCCATCTTTTCGGCAACCGAATCAGGGCAAAAATTCACCTCGTGAGCATGTCTTCTAATAAACTCGATCATTTCGTTCACCTTCGGATCCATCGACACCATTTGATCCGAACTCTGCCGGATCGTAAACTCACGATCCCCGATCAACTCCCGGTGATTCTCCGCGATCTTCTCACCATTCATGACCCTCTCCAAAAGGCGTCCAGACTCGAACCCCTGGCGTTCATAGTCCGGCACAATGCAGCTGAGCGGCACCTTGGTCACCGTCCCGGCAAGACCGTCCTCGCTTTGAGCCACAATGCCAAACTGCCCGGGCACCTCGACGCCCTCGCTCGTCACCATTTCTATAAACTCCATGGCAGGCTCAACGAAGGCCGAGAAGATCCCGACCGGTTCCTCGAAACTCAGAAGGTGTTTGATCAGGGACGGACCAAGCTCCCAAAACTGTTCCCAACCGGTCGTCATCGACTGCCGCCGCTTGAGCCCCAGCTTGCGCCAAGTCCCTCGCTGGTCCGGAAAGATGCACTCCAACTCAATCCCCAGTTGGGCGGCAATTTCAGCCATGCCATCGCTATGTGTCGAACCGGGATTCGCCTTCTCATCGACTTTCGGACCCAGATAGCACAAGCGGCGATAGTTGTTCGCCGCAAAATGCCGCGCGACCGCCCTCCCGAAATCGGCGAGATCAGGAATGACCAGCGGGACTTCATTCTCCATTCCCAGCGCCGCGCGCAATCCCACCCTGTTACCGACGTAATTGTGTATGTAATCAAGCAAGGGCTTGTCGTACTCATCAATTTGAAAAATCACCCCGTCCGGCGCCCACCCCTTAAGGCGATCCAAATTCTCCGCCGTAAATCGCTGACAAATCCAGCCTGATTTCTGCCCAAAACGCATGATTCCCCTCCACTGACCATGCCGAAAAAAGCTACTGACGATCGCTACTTTTCTACGTTCCATGATTTTCCTTCCTCTCTAACGACCGAATCACGCCAGCTTCGTCATTCAACTCGATAAAATTTCGCAGAGGAAACATTTCCGGCCCCTCCCATCGACGGGGATCCCTTCCAAAATAAATCCCCACAGCTCCTCGAAACGCCCTCCGTTCGTCGGAATCAGCGCTACCACCAGTCATTATATCCACCATTTAATTTCATGAAATCCGCCTCTCCCGGTCTAGGGCACAGCGGACCCGGGGGAGAAGCTCAGCGTCACCTTGGGCGAGCGGCACGCCGAAGCAATCACCCGTCCCAACGGAAAATGGTCGCTCACTCTGACAGCACAAGCCGTTTCGTCCGATCCCCTCGAATTGATCGTGAAGGGGAAAACCACGATCACCCGCACCGACATTCTCCTCGGCGATGTCTGGCTCTGCGGCGGCCAATCAAACATGGACATGGCCTTGGGGTCGTGCGACGTGCCGGACGAAATCGCCTCCGCCCACCATCCCAAGCTCCGTCATTTCCGCACCGGCATGAATTTTGCGACCCACCCAGACAAAGACCTCTCGGGCTATCAAAAGCAACTGAAAGATTATCTCGAAAAGAAGAAAGCTCTCGTCTCAGAATGGCGCGAACTCCGCAAATCTCCCAAACTGCCATTTTACTTCGTGCAACTGGCCGCCTGGCAAGCTCCCAACCCGAATCCCGAGGGCGGCGAATGGGGGCATGATCCGCGATCTCCAGCGGTCCCCTTTTCAAGGGAATGACCATCGAGAACAAGCACCTCCGATTACCAGACCACCAGACCGCCAGACCGCCAGACCGCCAGACCGCCAGACCGTGAAAACAGTAAGCCAATCCATGGCTAAATCCGCACAAAAACTTCTAACCCAAGCGTTTCCGGTATTGCAGAGGGGTCACCCCCATGTGTTTCCGGAAATGCATCGTGAAGGAACTCTGGTCGCAGAAGCCCAACTCGAAGGCGACATCGGCAATCGACCGATCGAGGTCAGCGAGGGCTTCGCAGCCCGCGAGAATGCGCGTTTTTATGATGAATTGCTGGGGCGAGATTGCGAAAGCTTCCTTGAACTTACGATCGAATTGACGTGACGACAGTCCGACCCGAACGGCGAGATCCCGGACCGAAATATTCTCCCTGAAGTTCTCCCGAATGAGATCAACGGCCGCTTCAATCTGCACGAAGGGCTGGATGATCTTCGCCTGGGTTGCATAGTTTCTGACCGTCCCCATCACCCCGATTGACTCTCCATCCCTCCCCTTCACCGGGAGTTTGTTGGTCAGATGCCACTCCGGAATTCCTTGACGATTCAGGAACAGTTCGACGATTCCCAACATCGACTCCCCCTCGTCCATCACCGAGAGATCATCACGTCGGAATTTGTCCGCCAGCCCCTTCGGGAAAAGATCGTAATCGCTCTTCCCGATAATTTCCTCTGCAGAACTGAAGCCAAATCGCTCATAGAAGGCGCGGTTCGCGCTCATGATATTCCCTTCGGCGTTCTTCGCGAAGAACGAGTAGCCGGGCAGGTGATCGAAAAGCTTGAAAGCCTCGGAGCCTCCGATTCTGTCCAAAAAAGTATTCTGGTCCATTCGCTGAGAGAGGAAAGGCGTTTACGTCTTGATTCACATAAAAAATGTCTGATGGGCACAAGAACTAAAGCGTCCGCAGCAGTAACATCATTTAATTGGCAATAGAAGACCTGAAACGCAAATGAATCGGCCCGTCTGCCCAACCGTCGTGGGTCTCGGTCAATCCAGTTCAAATGTTCCTTTGCCAAGCTCCATCTCTTGCGAACCTCGATCAACCAAAAATTCACCTTCGATGAAACCCACTCCCTTCGTCTCCGGTCTCAGCCTCGCCCTGCCGCTCAAATCAATGGCCGCCTCATGGGAAACCGTGACTGCCGGTGATTGGACCCTCGCCTCCAACTGGAGACTTGGTGCCAACGACGCCACCTATTCGCCCGGCTCCGACGGCGACCCCCAGACGTCCGCCTTCGAGAACGACTTCAATTTTCCCGGAATTTCCCGAGCCATGACCTTGACCACGGTTGCCCCACAGCCCGTCGGAGGTTTCACCAACATCGGCGTCGGGGGCGGCAATGTCGGGTCGCTCGACGTTCAAACCGGGGGTTCCCTGACCTTTTTCCGTGGCGGTGTCTTCGTGGGACGCAGTGGCGGAGCCGGGTCAATCTCCGTCAGCGGAGGCGCTTTGAATATCGGGATCGAGGCCGGCCCCGAGGGCAGCGAATTCAACTTACTGAGGGTCGGTGACGGCACCGCTTCGCTCGGTCGGGTGGAGGTTTCCTCGGGTCACCTTTTTGTGGCCGGCTCCACCGAAGTCCAAGTAAACGGAGCGGCCTCAGGAGTCATCGAGATCAAAGGAGGTACGATGAGCACCAACACTTTCGGCGAATTCGGGCCTCTTGCCAAAGTGATCGTTTCAGACGGGACGCTGATCGTCCGTGATGAACTCTACGACCTGCAAGCCCTAGTGAACGCGGGAAAAGTCGGCGCCGGAACGGGCTATACCTTGAACGCGATCAATGACACCGGCACCGAACTTGAGCTGACCGCCCTCCCCTTCATCGATACCGACTCGGATGGAATGGACGACGCTTGGGAGGACGCAAATTTCGGAGACGGAACGGCACCGGCCACCGCCGCCGAACTCGCGATCGCGGGGGACAACGGCGACCCGGATGACGGAGACGCCTCGGAGACCAACGGCGACAATGATGCCTCCACCGACCTTCAGGAATTCCTCGCCGGCTCCGATCCGGCCTCTCCCACTTCGATTCCCGGCGACATCGACGGCGACGGCATGGCGGACTCCTGGGAGATCACATTTTTCGGGGATCTCAGTGCGGAACCACTGGATGATCTCGATACCGATGACGGAACGCCGACCGGCAATCCCGCTCCCGACGGATTCAACAACCTTGCCGAATCCTTGGCGAACACCAATCCCATCGATGCCAATTCCTTCCCCGCGCCCGGTCTCATCAGCATGAATTTCGGGACCAACGGCGGTCTTACCGCAACCGATCAGGCGGGCCTTCAATCCGTTTCCAATTGGAACGACTTCACGGGTATCGCCAACCCGACGTCCTCGGATCTCAGTGATTCGCTTGGGGCCTCCGCCGTCGGCATGACCCTGGCCGTGACCGGCACCAACGACACCTTCAATGCCGGCGGTTCTCCCCATAAGAAAATGATGTCCGGCTGGCTCAACAACCAAGCAACCATCAATTTGATCGGAATTCCCTACTCCGTCTATGACCTGATCATCTACTATGATTCTTGGGCATTTTCAGACGCCGGAACCAATAACATTGCCCGTTACGATCTCAGATCGGGGGGCAATGCCATCACCTCGGTGTGGGGGGTGAATCAGAAGGACTTCCGCCTCGAACTCGACGGTGCTCTTGATTACGACGAATTCACCGCGCTCACCTTGGCCGAAGCCCGGACCCAAGGAAACAGCGCTTTTGATGGCGACGGTGACGGCGGCTACCACCTTATCGTGCCAGGCCTCACGGCGAGGGATCTCGGCATTGCGGCCTTCGATGTCGAAGGAACTCCCGCCTCGATCTGCGCCATTCAGCTCCGGCAGGCTTCCCCCCCGAGGCCCACGGCAATTACGAAAATTTCGCTCGACGGCAATCAGCTGACACTCACCTGGAACGCCATTCCAGGCCGCTTCTATTCGGTAAAGTATTCCCTCGATTTGAGCGATTGGAGCGCTGATATTGCCGACGGTATCGAAGCCACTGATTCCACTAAAACAGTGTCCATCAATCTCGCCGGAAGCGAGCTTAATGGAGCACCCGCAGCTTTCCTACGGATCGAGGAAGAGTAAAGACCACTGACCATGATGGCCCCCTTCCTCAAGCCCCTTTTTTGGATGCTTCATTTCCCCGGACATACCCTCAATCGAGGGAGATCTTTCTGCATCGGCCTTCTCTTCGCCGCAGGTGCGGCTTCGCCGCTCGCCGCCGCTCCAGTGATCAGCGAATTCATGGCCTCGAACAGCAAGACGCTCTCCGATGGGGACGGTGAGTCTTCCGACTGGATCGAGATCCACAACCCCGACACCGACGCCCTTGATCTCGTCGGGTGGCACCTGACCGACAGCGCAGCGGATCTTCCACTTCTCCAATATTTCATCGAAGAGCCGGACGCCCGTTATTTGGAACGAAACGGACTCGATCCCGAGGGAGCCTACTACAAGATGCAAAGCCCGCTGACGAGCGCCGCGGTCTATCCAGAATACTTTCCGGGATTTAATCCCGACGGCGGCGCCGGCGCAAAAAAGCGCACTCGCGAAAACGAAGATCACCGTGACTTGCAGGAAATCGTCAGTGGCACCGCTTCCGGAAACTCCACGAGGAAGGAATTCCTCTCCGATAATTTCGACGTCCCCCAAATCATCAATTACATGGCGGCCAGCGTCCTGTTCCAAGACTGGGACCGCTATCCCAAAAACCACTTTATGTATCGCGATACCGAGGGCACCGGTCTCTGGCAAATGCACCCCTGGGACGCCGATCTTTCAGGGGGCTACGCCGGGTGGATGACTGATCAGATCAATGCCGCGCATCCCACCATGAGCCACCCGCTTTACGGCGAAGGAAGCTACCCCGGGGTCTACGATCTCATGCATACCGAAGTGGATGCGGACAAAGCCAAATGGGGCATGCCCTTCGGCACCAGGCAAAACCTCCGCCAGTCCATCGACGCCCTCCTCAACAACTACCTCACCGGTTGGCGGATTGAGGACGGCATCCGTTTCGAGTTCGCCCCCGGCACCGTCATTCCCTCGAACAGCTCCGCTTATCTCACTCCGAGCGTCTCCGGCTTTCAGAGCCGTAGCGTCTCACCGAGGGGTCGCCAAGGCTTGCTCGTGCTCGGGGAATACCGCGGCCAACTTTCGTCCCGTGGCGAAACCGTGACTTTGATCCGTAATAACGGAACAGTCGCCGACACCCTCACCGATCCAGGCGACCCCAGCCCGGCCCAGAACGATCTGCGTATTTCAGAAATCCACTTCGCCCCCGCCGGTCCAAATGCCTCCGATTTCGAATTCCTCGAACTTGTGAATGTTGGCGCTGCCCCCCTGGACCTCACCGGCGCAAGGTTCACGGACGGCATCACTTACAACTTCCCCGAGGGCACGGAACTTTTGCCCGGTGGTCGCCTCATTCTGGCCTCCAACCCCGCCGCCTTTGCCCTTCGTCATCCCACCGTGGAAGTCACGGTGCTCGGTCCCTGGGATGGCAAACTCGACAATGCGGGCGAAACCATCGAACTCGTCGATTCATCAAACGAAACCGTTCTCAGATTCACCTATAACGACCGTTGGTATCGCGCGGCGGAGCGCCTCGGTCATTCGCTTGTCATCCGCGACCTCCCCGGCACCCCCTACGACCAGTGGGGCGAAAGGGCGAGTTGGGCCTTGAGCGAAAGGCCCGAAGGCACCCCAGGACTGGCCGACGCTTCATTCGCCATCGACTACGATGCCTGGAGCTATCATCAATTCACCGAGCTCGCGGTCTCCCCCGAAGTCTCGGATGATCTCCGACGCTGGTCTGCGGCCGCACAAGGGCAGCTTTCCGAGTTCCCAAACGGCGATGGTTCCGCGAACCTAGTTCTGACGATCCCCGCCACTTTCGAAAAAGGTTCAACCGAATCTCGGTATCCCTTCACTAGGACGAATTCTCCGCCACTCTCTCAACCATGAAACTCTCTAATTTAGCTCTCATCCTGTCGCTGCCCTGTGTCGCGCCCGCCGCTCTCCTCGACACCCGTGAATTCCTGGAGCGTCAGGACTTTTGGGTCAATCGCGACTTCGATTGGTTCGAAAAAAACATTCCTTTTTTCGATTCCCCGGACGCGGAAATCAACACCACCTACTACTACCGTTGGGAACTGGTGACGCGGCATTTCGTCTATGGTAATCCCAACTTCGGCTACGCCTTCACCGAGTTCTCGAACCGTCCTTTCTGGTCGGGCGCCTACGGCACCATTTCCTGCCCGGCCGGCCATCAGATCAACGAAGTCCGCTGGCTGAACGACCCGCGCTACGCCCGCGACTATCTTAATTTCTGGATGCGCCACCCCGGCGCCCAGCCGCGTAACTATTCCTTCTGGGCCGCCGACTCCGCGTGGGCCGTCCATGAGGTCAGTCCGAACAATGACTTCATCACTGGCCTCCTCCCCGACTTTATCCACAACTATGAGGAATGGGAAAAACGAGGCTGGGTCGAGGAGAAGGGAATGTTCTGGCAACTCGGACACGACGACGGGATGGAGTTCGATATCAACGCGCAACAGACCAAGGACATCCTCCGCGGCGGACAGTCGCTCCGGCCCAGTTTTAACACCTACATGTGGGCCGATGCCCGCGCCATTTCCAAGATCGCGGAGCTCAAAAATGACGAAAAAACGAGCGCTCAATTTGCGACCAAAGCCGAGGGAATTAAAACCGCGGTGCAGAAAAACCTCTGGGATCCCTCGCGTGCCTTCTTCTTTCCGATGAGCAACCAGCGGCACCAAAAGGACAGTCACGTCGTTGAAAAACATTCCCTCACTTACGAGACCGGGCAGTTCGCCGATAGCATCCACGGCCGCGAACTCCATGGCTACGTCCCGTGGGCTTTTAACCTGCCCGATCCGGGATTCGAAGATGCCTGGATGTTCCTCATGGAAGAAGATTTTTTCAAGGCTCCCTTCGGTCCCACCTCGGTCGAACGCAAGGACCCCCTCTTCGCACTCAAGGACGGCTGCTGCTGGTGGAGCGGTCAATCGTGGCCTTTTGCGACCACGCAAACCCTCAAGGCGATGGCCAATGTTTTGCAAAATTACCCCCAAAAACATATCGACCGCGACGACTATGCCGAACTCCTCCACACCTTCGCGATCTCGCATCGTAAGGACGGTAAACCTTATATCGCCGAAGCCCTCAATCCCTTTGATGGTTCATGGAAAGGCCACGACATGGCGAACCGCAGCGAGCATTATTTCCACTCCGGATTCACCGATCTCATCATCACCGGACTGGTCGGAATCCAACCCTCGCAGGACGACGAACTCACGATCAAACCTCTCGCTCCCGAGAGCTGGGATTACTTCGCCCTCGATCACCTGCAATACCACGGCCACCTCTTATCGGTCCTCTGGGACCGCACGGGCGAGCATTACAAAAAGGGCCAGGGCCTCCAACTTTTCGTGAATGGAAAACGACTGGCCCATTCCGAAAAACTCAGCTCGCTCACCGTGAAACTTCCACCGGTCAAAACGATCCCCATCGATGATAACCCACCCATGAATTACGCGGTTAATAACGACGGCGATTACTACCCCATCTATAAGGCATCCTTCGTACATCCGCGGAGCTCGCTCGCAAAAGTCAGCGACGGACAATATCGCTACGACATCCTTCCCACCAACCGCTGGACCACCATCGATTCGCGAAATTCCGCCGACTGGGTCGAGGTCGACTTCGGAGTCGAAAGACCGATCGATACCGTCAAACTCTACGTTCTCGATGACGAAGAAAAAAGCGAAGGTGGCCTCGTCAAAGCTCCCTCCAAGATTGTCCTCGAGGCATGGCATGGCTCGGGATGGAAAACGGTCCCAAAGCAAAAAGCCTCGGCCGAAAAACCGGTCGGTAAACGTCCCCACACCGTCACGTTCCCAGCGATCAAAACCTCGCGCCTCCGCGCCACTCTGACCCACGCCGGTTCCGCCCGTTCGGGTCTGACCGAGTTCGAAGCCTGGGGGCCCGGCAAGAAACCCTACCTCCCGGCCGCCCCTCCGGCGGGAAATCTCGCCTTCAATCGTGACGGCGAAGGCTTCCCAAAAATCACCGCTTCCTTCTCCGATCAATTCGGCGGAATCGCCAAGCGAGCCATCGATGGCAAGATCATCTTCGAAGCCACTCCGATGAACCGTTGGACTTCCTACGGGTCGCCCAACGAGACCGACACCCTCGAACTGACATTCGAAAACCCCACTGAAATCGGACGAGCCGTTCTCCACATCTACGATGACCGCGGCGGCGTGCAGGCCCCGAAGGATTACCTCATCGAAGGCTGGTCGGATGGAGCGTGGAAACCGCTCGACGATCAAGTCAAGTCCCCGGAAAAACCCACCGGGAATATGGCCAACGAACTCACTTTCAAGCCCGTGAAATTACAAAAAATCCGCCTTCTTTTCAGGCACGAGGGCCAAGCCCGCAGCGGCCTTACCGAATTCGAAATCTGGAAAAAATAATCGATCCAAAACTGCCATGAATCATTCCGAGTCATCCCCATGGAACCGTCGCGAGGTCTTGGGCGCGCTCACGCTCAGTAGTCTTGCCCTTGCCACAGATCCGCTCAAAGCGGCGAATTCAAACGATGATAACCTGACCTTTTTCGTGATCGCCGATCCCCAGATCCACCTTGAAAAGTGGGGCGTCGCCGGGACCGAAAAGACGATCGCCACACTCAACGAGCTTCCCGGAAAAGACTTCCCGCTCGGGGGGAAGGTTGCCGAACCCAGGGCCACGCTCATCTTGGGAGACCTCGTCGATATCGTGGAGGACGACCCTTCATGGCAACGATATCAGAGCTTTTTCCATCCCACCGGGGAGGCCAAACTCCGCTACCGAACCTTCGAACTCATCGGGAATCACGATCTTTCCTCGCGTATTCCCGAGGGGGAACTCAGCAGCGTCCAACGCGAATTTGTGAAACGAAACAAGGAGCGGAAGGGCGACGACTTCTTCTTCGATTCCGATCACTACCATTACTCGTGGAACTGGGGACCGCTCCACCTCATCAACCTCAATCTTTTTCCCGGTAACGAGCCACGCCCTGTTTACGACAATCCGGCCCCTTGGAATGATCCTCGCAAAAGCCTCGATTTCCTCCGCACTGATCTCGAGAAAAATGTCGGGGAAAGCGGTCGCCCCGTGATCCTTCTTTGGCATTACGGCCTGCGCGGATGGGGACTCGAAAAATGGTGGACGCCCGAGGATCTCGAAAATCTCAAGGCCGTCATTGCCCCCTATAATGTCGTCCTCATCCTCCACGGCCATGAACACGCCTACGCCCGCTACGAGTGGGAAGGCTATCCCGTTTTCATGTGCCCCTCGCCGCAAAAAGACCGCAACCCGAAGACGCCTCAAGTGGAAAGCACTCCGAAAGGCTTCCTCGTCATCCGCCTCAAAGGGAATGAACTCCAGGTCGCACACCATAAAGTCGTGACCTGGGGTGAAACCTGGAAACAAAAGATCTCCTTGGGCAGGTGAAATCCTGGCAACCGAACTGGCGCACATGGAGGCCAAATCGCCCGATCAAAATCATGAAAATCCCCGTCATTCAAAAAACTCCCGTCACAGGAATCACCCGAGCCATTATTTACGGCTTTGTCTTTCCGGCGACCTTTGCCCTTCCGACCCTTGCCGCCAATCTCACCTTCTTCGCCTACTCGGATTGCCACTTCGGGGCCGGTGAGCCCCCCAAGACTTCAACTTCGGTCGTCGATTGGATCAACGCGTTGCCCGGAACCGCCTTTCCCGAATCGATCGGCGGCGAAGTCGGAAAACCGCGAGCGGTCATCATGTCCGGCGATCTCATCGATCATGGTGCGGTCGCGAGCAAGTATCCCGAAGAGTGGCAGAACTACATCGTCGAATTCGGGGTCAACGGCGAAGGAAAATGCCAGTTCCCAGTCTTTGAAGGTATGGGGAATCACGACTGGAATCCCAACATGTTCGTTTACGATAAGATTAAGGAACGGAACGAAGAGCGCCAGAAGCTGGGATTCATCAATGACATCTCAGAAAACGGGTATCATTATTCTTGGGATTGGGACGGCATCCACTTCATCAATCTCAATATATTTCCCGGCAACGGCTGGTACGGAGAGGCTGATACTTATAGTTTCGGAGCGCACGACCCCATGTTATCGCGGGCTTTCCTCGAAGAGGACCTCCGCAAAAACGTCGGCGACAAAGGCATGCCGGTCGTCCTCATCCACCATTTCCGTCCCATCGACGAAAACTGGTGGACCTTCAGTGCCGCCGACAAATATCACCGCATCATCCAAGACTACAACGTCATCATGATCATGGTCGGCCACCAGGGGGGCGGCGTGAACAACGCGTGGCGCGGCATCAACTGGGCCAGCAGCAATGGCGAGCTCGAGGTCTTCCGGGTCACCCCGGACAATGTCCTCACCGCCATCGCGCGGAAGGAGAGCCGCTGGGAACGCCCCTTGCAGAAAAAGATCTCCTTCGACTACCCGTCATCAGGCCTCCCGGCGGTCGTCAACAACGGGGATTGGGCCACCGACGTGACCCGGAGCAGTGCCATTCTCAACGGGAAAATTCTCTACCATGCCACTCCCGAATCCGAGGTTACCATTCACTGGGGAACCAAAGACGGCGGAAGTGACCCTGCCGACTGGGACTCTGTCGTCAATGTGGGCAAGCACTCAGTAGGAATACCATTCCAAACGCCGATCTCCGGTTTGCAACCTTGGACGCGGTATTTTTACCGGAATCAGGTCGCCAACAGCGAGGGCGAAGCCTGGGCCGCAGCGTCCATTCCCTTCGTCACCAGAGGGATCCTTCCGGAGAAATGGGAGACCGAATTCATTGGATACGAGCAGCGACCCTGGGGTGGTGCCCATCTTGTAAACGACATCATCACGGTGCGGGGCAGCGGCCGCGACATCGGCGAGCGGGGGCAGGGAATCGATAATTTCCAATATGCCTTCACCAATGGCAAAAAAAAGACCGTTCTCTCCGCCCGCCTGCTCGGGATGGAGGGAAAAACCCGCCAGCCTCTCGCCGGAATCATGCTGCGCGAAAGCCCCGCCGCAAACTCGCGTTCGGTCTCGCTCCTCTACTCCGAAAGGCAGGGTCTGCGCCTCTTCAGCCGCCGCGAACCCGGCGGCGAAAGCTTCATCAGCAAGCCCCTCCAGCTCCAGCTCCCCGTCTGTTTGAAGCTCGAACGCGAGGGAGACCACTTCGCGGCCTACGCCTCCGCCAACGGAAAAGATTGGACCCTCGTCGGCGAAGCAATCACCGTGAAAATGTCCGATTCGATCAAGGCCGGCCTCGCCGTCACCGCCGGCAACCGCGACGGCTCGCGCCATCAGGAAGCCCAATTTGACGAGGTCGATCTCAAGTAGCACTCCCCCAGCACAAATTTGCGCCTCAAACGAAACCCTCATTTGAGTCATTGGGCGAGAGCCGCTATCCGGGTCGTGAAAACAAAGGTCGAGGGCAAGGCCCTACTTCACCCAATCGGGGATCTTGCCGTCGCCCGTCGCTTCGCCCGCGACCACCCAAGCGAGATTGAAACGCAGCACCTTGGCGCCTTTGGGCTCAGGCATGAAGTAGATCCAGCCCTCGCTCGGAGTGCCCGGACGACCGACTTTCAGCGAGGAGTAACCGCTCGGCCCCGGGTTGGCGAGGCGCTTCACCGGCCACGTTTTTCCACCGTCAAAACTGGCCCACACCGTGCCATTCTCACGCCGCGCATTCGCGGTTTCAATGTTGCTAAAAAGGAGGTTATCCTTACCCGCAACGGGCAGGCGCGTCAGACCGCCCATGCAGCCATAAGAGCGATTCTGCTGACCGTCGGGCAGGACCTCGACGATGCAGGCTTCGCCAGAGCCCCTCTCGGGGAAAGGCTCGCTCGCCTGCCAGCTCTTACCGCCGTCGTCGCTGAAGATCGCGTTGGTGTAGTGCGTTGGCCACTCCTCGCGGGCGTTTTTCTCACCGTATTAGCGCGATGGGCGCACCAGCTGGCCCTTCTTCTCGCCGTGGCGCAAGGTGATGCCGTAATCATTCATGTGCATCGACGGCACGTGCCCCTGACGATCGGGTTTGATCTCGGTTTTCTGTGCCGTCCAGGTCTTGCCGTGATCCTTACTGCGGTGAACGGTCAGTGGCGCTGGCGGGTGGTGCTCTTCGATGAATGCCAAGATGTCGCCGCTGTTCTCATCGACGGTGACCCCGCCCCCCATGAAGCCCTTGGCGATGCCAATCGGATCGCCCCAAGTCGTGCCACCGTCTTCGCTACGCCGCACGCTGACGCCATTCTGCCCAAACACCGCGAGGACGGTACCATCGGTCGCGACCGCGAGATTGGGAAAGCGGCTGCCATTGAAGACCTGCTGGCTCTCCATCCTGGGCTCGCCGAGGAAAGGCTCCAGCCCCCCTTCGAATTTATTCTCTGCCATTAGCGATGAAGAAGGCGCTCAAAAGCACTTTCATGTAATCCTGATAGAGAAATGGCGCTCACGATACAAGCGATTGCTTGGTTTCTGCCCCTCGCAACCGACGAACACCTCGACGCGTTTAACAGGTCCTCAAGGCGCGCCACCATGAGGGAGGCCCATCTATTCTTTTACGCGCGATGATTGGGAACAATTCCCGAGGTGACTCGAAATAACGGGTGACACCAAGCGACGAGCAGGTGACAGCGTCACAATTTGTCGCCGGACAAACCCAATTCCCGTTCAGCTGAAAAATCAACTCTCGCCCCCCCGTGACACAAAGTGTCTCCGTTAGGTATCTACACAGCATCTCCCCCAAAAAAGAGAAAGCCCCAATCCATTAAGGATTAGGGCTTTCATATGGCTCCGGCGCTTGGGCTCGAACCAAGGACCTAGTGATTAACAGTCACCCGCTCTACCGCTGAGCTACGCCGGATTTGACCTTTCGGTGCGGGCGGAATCTGGACGGTCACACCTTCTTCATCAAGAACTAATTCCCCTTAAAACGACTTTTTTTAATCTCCTGCTCTCTGCACGGAATTACGACCCCCAGATCTCCTCTCGGTAGGGCCGAAAATTATGATTTTCCCTAAAGCTCTCCAATCAGGGCTCCGACGCGTGCCATCCCATGCAATCCGCCTCGACATCCCGTAAGCGGTCCCTATTCTCGCGCGCCCGCGGAGGACCGCGGTTCCATCCCCTCATTTCATGGCCAAAGGTGCATTCCAAACTCTCCCCGGTTTTCGCGATTTCCGTCCCGAAGACTGCGCGGTGCGCAACTACCTCTTCCAGACCTTTCGCGAAGTGGCCCGACGCTACGGCTTCGTGGAGTATGAAACTCCCATCGTGGAAGCCACCGAGCTCTACCTGAAGAAGACGGGAGGCGAACTGGGCACCCAACTCTTTCGCTTCGAGGACCAAGGCGGGCGCGATGTCACCCTCCGGCCCGAGGTCACGGCCTCTCTCGGCCGCGTTCTCATCGAGAGCCAGCGCGCCTACCAAAAACCCATGCGGTGGTTCGAAATCGGCCAATGCTTTCGTTATGAAGCCCCGCAAGCCGGCCGCACGCGCGAGTTTTATCAATTCAATGTCGACCTCATCGGCGAAGCTGATTCTGCCGCCGATGCCGAACTCATCGCGCTCACGATCGAGCTGATGCGTGAACTTGGTTTCGAGAAGGGTGACTTTGTCCTCCGGCTTTCCGACCGCCGTTACTGGCAGGATTTCGCCAATGCCAAGGGCCTCAGCGAAGAGCAGGCCGACGAACTCCTGGCAATTGTTGATAAGCTCGAGCGCGACAAAGAAGGCAAATGCGGCCCAAGGCTCGAGAAACTGGGCCTCACACTAGAAGAAGTTGAAACCGCGATCAACTCCCCGGGTGACCTCAGCGACGACCTCAACGCCGTCCTCACCAACCTCGACGCTCGCGGAATGCGTGACGATGTCGAAGTCGATCTCTCCATTGTGCGCGGTCTCGCTTATTACACCGGCGTGGTCTTTGAGATCTTCGATGCTAAAAAGAAGAAGCGCGCCGTCGCCGGGGGTGGTCGCTACGACACGCTGGTTTCCGCTCTCTCCGACGGGAAGGTCGACCTTCCCGCCGTGGGCTTTGCCATTGGCGATGTCGTGATCAGGAACCTCATCGAGGACACCCCGCACGCCTTCGCGCATATGCAGGCCGCCTTGAAAGCGGAAAGGGCCTGCGATGTCTTTTTCATCATCGTCGATCCGGACCAACAGGCCCATGCCCTCGCCCTCGCCACCAAACTTCGTGGCGCCGGGATCGCAGTCTCCTACACGCTAACACCCTCGAAGTTTAACAAGCAATTCAAAGCCGCCGAGCAGGCCAAGGCTCCCCTCGCGCTTGTCATCGGAAAGGAATTCCCCGAGGTCTCGCTCAAAAATCTCGCCACTCGCGACGAGGTCAAAATTTCTGCTGACGACGCCATCGTCGAATCAATCTCCCAATATCTGAAGAAATGAGAACACACCATTGCAACGAACTCCGAGCCGAAAACATCGACCAAACCGTGACCTTGATCGGTTGGGTGAATTCGACCCGCGACCATGGTGGTGTCATCTTCATCGACCTCCGTGATCGCGAAGGCCTGACTCAGGTGGTCTTCCGCCCTAACGATTCCGAGGAAGCCGCCAAGCTCTCCCACACTCTCCGCGACGAGGACGTTGTCCAAATCACCGGATTAGTGAGCGCACGCCTCAAGACCGATAATGTCGACACCACCAACAATGACCTCGCCACCGGCGGAATTGAGATCGTGGCTGAGAAGCTGGTCATCGTCAACAAGGCCGAAGTCCTTCCCTTTCAACTCAATAAGGAACTCTCCAACGAAGATCTCCGCCTGAAATACCGCTACCTCGACCTCCGCCGCCCGCGTCTTTCCAAAAACCTGCGCCAACGCCACATCATCACAAAGGCGGCACGCGACTACCTTTCGGACAAAGGATTCATCGAAGTTGAAACGCCTATTCTTTCCAAGGCCACGCCCGAGGGTGCCCGTGACTTCCTCGTTCCCAGCCGCATCAATCCTGGTAAGTTCTACGCGCTTCCGCAGGCACCCCAGCAATATAAGCAAATGCTGATGGTGGCTGGCATCGAAAAGTATTTCCAGATTGCTCGTTGCTTCCGGGATGAAGATCTCCGAGCTGATCGCCAGCCTGAGTTTTCGCAAATCGATATTGAAGCTTCCTTTGTCGATCACAATGACATCATTACCTTGATTGAAGGAATGCTCTCTTCGATGTTCGAGGAAGCCCGCAAAGTAGAGGTCCCGACGCCCTTCGAACGCCTGACTTGGCATGATGCCATGAACCGCTATGGCTCAGATAAGCCCGAACGCCGTATCGGCATGGAAATGGTCGATCTGAGCGAAGATCTCAAGGATTGTGAATTTCGCGTCTTCTCCGGCACCATCGCGAATGGTGGCGTAATCAAAGCGATCAACGCGAAGGGATTCGCCGACATCTCGACCGGCCAAATCGACAAGCTCACCAAGCTCGCCCAGGAAGCTGGCGCGAAAGGGCTCGCTTATATTCAGGCCCGTGACACCGACCGCAAGACCTGGCGCTCGCCTTTTGTCAAACGAATGACCGACGACGAGATCGAGGCTCTCCGCACCAAGCTCGACATCGAGCCCGGCGACCTCATCCTGTTTGCGGCCGACACATGGGAACCGGCCTGCGATGTTCTTGGCCGAATTCGCCTCGAAGTCGCCAGCCTTCAGAAACTTCTCGAAGGAAATGACGACCTCGATTTTCTCTGGGTGACCGAATTCCCCCTTCTCGCCTTTGACGAAGAAGAAGGTCGCTACGTTGCGGTGCACCATCCCTTCACCCGTCCTCTCAAGGAAGACGAGGAAAAGCTCCGTAACGGAGAACTTGATGGACTCCGCGCCCAAGCTTACGACGTCGTTCTCAACGGCTATGAACTCGGTGGGGGCTCGATCCGAATTCACGAATCCGACCTACAAAGCTCCATGTTCAAAGCACTCGGCATTACCGAGGAGGAAGCAAACACTGAGTTTGCCCACATTCTCGATGCCTTCAAATTTGGCGCGCCTCCTCATGGCGGCATCGCTTTGGGGCTCGACCGGGTCGTGATGCTGGCCTGTAAGGAAGACTCCATTCGCGAAGTCATTGCCTTCCCGAAGAACAACAAGGGTGCCGAGATCATGACCTCCAGCCCAGGCACTGCGACCGCCAGCGCGCTGCGTGATCTCCGCATCAAATCGACCTATGTCGAGAAGCCAAAGGCTGAGTAAAGTTTGACCCTCTCCAAGCAATCCCGCACAGTCCCGCCATGAAAGCATTGGCCGGATTTTGCGGGATTCTTTATGTCGGAGCCCTTCCCATGCAGGCGGAAGTCGACTCTGAAATCCCACTTGGAATCGAAGCGGTAACCGGAATACGCACCGACTATGTGCACCGGGGGTTCCGACTTGCCGAGTCCTTGCTCGATTTCCAACTCGAGGCCGAAATCTCACTTCCCAATGAGACCTCTCTCCACCTCGGCTTCGCCCATTTGGCCGAGAGCGCCGGAAGCTTTACCGAAACTGCGAGCTACCTGGAGTTGAATCGCTCTTTCAACAAACGCTTCAGCGGCGGGGCCTCCTTCACCTACCGGGATCGCGATGCCAGCATTTTAAGGGGAGGATTTGATCTCGGATTTTTTACCTCTTTCACCATCAACGACGAATGGCGGTGGCGCAACGAACTCAACATCGACCTAGGCGTCGAGGGGACCTACCTAAATAGCGAACTGGAATGGAGCCGAGTCATTTCTTCAAAGTCCTTCATCACCGTGCAAGGCGGCCTTAGTTCTGTTTCCAGCTATCTCAATCGGAGTGGCTTGAATGACTTCCACGCCCGAATCGCCTATACTTACGCGATCTCGGATCAGGTTTCCTTCACCCCTTTTCTAGGAAGCAGCCTCCAAATCGACGACCACGATGCCGATGACATCATCTACGCCGGACTTTGGTTTGAGGTTATTTTTTAGGAACCGGGCGGCGGGGCTTCTTGGGCATGTGCTTCTCAGAATGAGACTTCAGCTCATTCCCTGTGATCGCCTCGTCATTGTCGGCATCGATCTTTTCGAAGACAACCCGACGCTCTTTTCCGGGAAGATTCTTCATCGTCGATGATTTCTGAAACTCGCGCCAGCTGATCGAGCCGCTTTTATCTGTATCGAGTTCCTTGAAATTCAGCATCGCAAAACGCCTCTCCCCCAGCGGTCTCATGCGGCCGCGACCCTGCCTCCGATCTTGGCTGTCCAAAAAACCGTCGGAATTCTGATCCATATGAGCGAACATTTTGTTGAGTCTCGCATCAGCAGCCTGACCAAAGGGGGGATTTTTCAAGAACTCTTCCCTGCTGACCCGCTTGTCGCGATCTTGATCAGCCCTTTCGAGAAAGTGGTCAAAGCGGTCGTTCTCCGCGCTCTTGAGGTCCTTTGACGTGATGAAGCCGTCACCATTCTTGTCTAGGCGCACAAAAATCTTCTCCCGGGCTTCCTCCGACAACTGGCTTGCCCGCTTCGCTTTGGCAAATTCTTCTCTCGAAACCTTCCCATCGGAATCGGAGTCGTGATGTTTCACAAAATCGATATTTCGGGCATGCTCGGGGCGTTTCCCTTTGTGCTTAGGGGGACCGCCCTCACGCTCCTGAGCGGTCACACTGGGAGCGATTAAAATACAGGCGATGAGGGAGGTTGAAATCTTCACAGGTCGATTGTTTTAAGAATAAACCATGGAATCCCGCTCAAGTTGTAGAAAAAACGATTCTTTTACGTCGACCTCAATTTTGAAAAAATTATGGTGACCCGGATGGCTATTCTCTCGTCCCTTCGCGCGGCACGCCCCACCTTGTCCTTTGAATTCTTCCCACCTAAAAACGAGAAAGGATCCCAGGAGCTTCTCGAAACGGTCGATGAACTCGGCAAACTGGATCCGGCTTTCGTGAGCGTGACCTATGGAGCAGGCGGCACAACGCGGGAGCGGACCCATGAAGTGGTGCGTAAGATCATTACCGACACCTCTGTGCCGACGATTCCCCATCTGACTTGCATTGGTCATTCCGAGGCCGAGATGAATGAAATTCTTGATCAATACAGTGCGGACGAGGTCGGGACCATTCTTGCGCTCAGAGGAGATCCTCCCCGCGACCAACCGAACTATGATCGGAGTCAAGACCACTTTCGCTTCGCTTCTGACTTGGTCAATTTCATCAAGAAGCACCACCATCCTTTTGAGATCGGGGTGGCAGGATTTCCAGAGGGCCACCCCGCCACCCAAAATCGGTTGCAGGAAATGGACTTTTTTAAAGCAAAAGTCGATGAAGGTGCAGATTACATTTGCACCCAGTTGTTTTTCGACAATCACGACTTCTTCGATTATCGGGAGCGCTGCTCTCTTGCCGGAATTGACCTGCCGATTGTGGCTGGGATCATGCCGATCTCCACGCTTTCAGGGATGAAACGGATGGCCGACCTCGCTGCCGGCAGCCGGTTTCCGGCCAAACTCCTCAGGGCACTTGCTACAGTAGAGGATGATCCCGCGGCTGTTCGCCAGGCAGGGATTGACTACGCCATCGAGCAGTGTCAGGGACTGATTGACCAGGGTGTGTCCGGTCTCCACCTCTACACCTTGAACAAAAGCAATGCCACGAGTGAGATCGCAACGGCACTCAGCTTTTGATCGCAGGTCCTAGTCCTCGACTTCATCGCCACTCCCACTCAGGGTTTTCCCTGGAGCGAGGAGCTTATCATTAGCCTCCTCACTGATTGAAGAGAATGTGCTGTCCTTGAGTTCGATCGGGATCCAGCGCCAACCCTCATCATCCTTGGGATAAAGCTCCGCAAGTTTTACGCTGTCGTCGAAAGCAGATGCGGGAACAGCTAATCGCAATTCCCCATTGATCCGGTGAATCTTCATTTCCGCCCTTAATCTCAATCCTTCAAGCTCCTTGGCGCTTAATTGTTTGTCATTAACCCTGCCGATTCCGCCCTGAACCGATTCTTCGATATCAACTCCGATCCCTTGTGAGCTATCCCCGCTTCTTTCTTTGAGACTGAATCGACTATCTCGCAAACTTTGTGCGGATGATTTGTCGGTGAAATCGTCAGCGAATCCGTCGGTCAAAGCAATCCCGAGACTCTTCGCGGCCTCCTCCTGACTTGGAAGACGAGTCGAAACCCCCCCGACAAGTCTCGCACTTTCAGCCGAAACAAGATCAATCTCTTTGATCTCCATTCCCCCTCCTTCAGTCGTGAAAGAGAACGATCCTCTTGGGAACCCCAATCTGAGATAGGTGCGGTCGCTGTCGATGATCGAGAGCGCTCTTAAAAGTGACCATTTTTCACGGACCACAATTTGATCATCCTTCGCCAAATTCACCGCCGCCGAGATCTTAATTCGTTGATTACTTGAACCGGAGATTCCCAACTCCCCGGAAATCGAGCCTTCGATATAGTCACGGGTTTTCACCCCATCCAGATTGATGAGCTTCTCTAGCGGCAAGTTTGAAAAATCACCCTCGAGATCAAACTGCGGCATGCTTAGGGGGCCGGAAATATCACCCGCGAGATCAAGACGCCCGCTCTCAAAAGCCAGCTTAAGCGAAATCACCTCCAGCCCATCTTTGTTTACCCTTAAAATTCCTTTCTCAATCGGCACGGGCCCCAACCAATTTTGCTCAAAGGTGCCACCGGCAACCTCAACCTCCCAGCTCCCGCCCTTCAGAACCGCCTTAAAAGCCGAATTACGAATCGCGCCATGGGTGAGCGTGGAATATCCCCAATCGCAACTGAGGCTGTCGATGATGACCAAATTCATTCCATCTCCTTTGAGACTTTCTAGGAGAGAGGCAAAAGAAGCCTCCATCTTTTCCTGCGCGCCTCCCGCCTTTAGTTCAAAGTTGGCTTTTTTAATGCGCACGGTCGCGGGGTTCCAATCCTGGGTGACCCCCGTGAAAAAAGAAAACACTCCGTTCAGCCCCTCGAGTTTCGCTCGATAAAAAAAGGTCCGCTTCCCTCCCTCGATTTCCAGACTCCGAAACCTGCCCGTATTGGAATCACGAGAAAAACCGCTTGGCTCGACCTCCTCAGCTCCGAGAGCCTCCTTGAGTTGGCTCGTGATCTTGTTTTGATAGGCAGAACTTGAATAATAGTGCCGAAGAACAAAAAATCCAATCACAGCCAAAATTAGCATGAGGAAGACCCCCCGAATCATCAACCCGCCCAATTGCTTCACGATTGACCGGGAACCGATTGTTCGGGCATACCGAAGTTGAAAAAACACCCCTTGGCGACTGATCCAATCAGAGACCCTATTTTGATAATCGTTCAGACGCTGTTGATCGACCTGTTTTTCCACGGGCGGGAAGTTAGTCCCTTAATTGTCAATTGACCACTCCAAATAATCACTCCCTGAACCGGTATTTCCCTCGCAGAACCCACCACCAACCGGTATTGCTTCGGGCGTGGAATCCGCCGATTACAAGGTCAGCTTAGAAATTTTCGAAGGTCCCCTCGACCTTCTTCTCTACCTCATCAAGAAAGATGAGGTCGACATCTACGATATTTCTTTAGAGCGGGTTACCACCCAATACCTCAACTACATCGAGACCTTCAAACTCCTCAACATCGACCTCGCCTCCGAGTTCATTTCCATGGCGGCCAACTTAATGTATATTAAGAGCCGAACGCTCCTCCCCAAACGGGAACAGCCACCGGAAGAAGACGCTGAAGAAGATGATCCGCGTTGGGAACTCATTCGCCAACTCATTGAATACAAGAAATTCAAAGATGCCGCAGGATTTCTTCACCGACGGGAAGTCGAACAAGAACAGATTTTCGCGCACACCCCCCTGAATGACCCCAAACCAGAGGACGAGATCCCACTCCCTCTTGCCGAGGCCTCTATTTTCGACCTGATCCGGGCCTTCCAAAATGTCCTGAAACGCTTTGACGAAGCCCGTGACTTTGGCGATATCGTCGATGATCGCTACACCGTAAGCGATAAGATCGATTATCTCATGACCGAAATCGAACCCGGTCAATCGATCTCGCTCCAAAGCGTCTTCTCAAAGGCCAGCTCAAAGGTCGAAGTCATCGTCATCTTCCTGGCGCTCCTGGAATTGATGAAAATGAATCAATTCCGAGCACACCAGACCGGGCTTCTCGGCGAAATCAGTATTGAACGAACCTCGCCTGAGTAGTGTCGCATCCAAAATGGCAGATTCCCAAAAGATCGCCCTTTTTGGCGGAACCTTCGATCCCGTCCACGAAGGCCACCTCGAAATCGCAACCAAAGCCGTGAAGCAACTCGGCTTGGACCGGGTCATTTTCATCCCTTGCCGCAGATCACCACACAAGACCGATCTCCCTGGAGCCAGTGACTCCGATCGCCTGAGGATGCTCGCACTCGCGACTGCCACCCTTCCCTGGGCCGCGGCAGAAGACTACGAGCTTCAAAAACCGCCACCTTCCTTCACTTGGGAGACGGTGAGGCACTTCATAGAAGAACTCCCTCCAAAAACTCGCCTTTTCCTCCTCATCGGATTTGATCAATGGGAGAGTCTTCCCCGTTGGAACAATATCGAAGCTCTTGCCGCAGACCTCGAGTTCATCGTGGTAGGACGATCCCAAAACCCACAGTCACGTGAGGGATACCAAGGCCATTTCATCGAGGGCAGCCATCCGGCATCAGCCAGCGAAATCCGCGAAACCCTCGCCCTCGGAAAAGCCCCTCGTTGGCTTCCAGCCCCAGTTCTCAACTATATCTCAGAAAAAGATCTCTATTCTCCAGCCCCCTGACTTGCTCCTTACGCAAGGATTGGCTAGGGTCCTAATCACAAGAACGAATTTCCGTATGAAAAAAATCCTCTGCTCCCTCTTTGCGCTCGGCCTCTTGGCAACCGCACAAGATGCCCCCGTCCCTCCCGAAAAGGCTCCTGAGAAGCCTAAAATACCCCAGTATGTTCTGGATCTCCAAAGTCTCACCAAGGAAGACGGCAAAAAATATCGGGAGAACTTCCTCCGCGCTGATAGCCTCTTTAAGCAAAAGCGTATTTTCGAATGCCTCGAAGCAATTGAAGACGTTCACCAAATCTATGAGGGCAATCCCTCCAGCTTAAATCTCAAGGGCGCATGCTACGTTGAGTTTCGAAGCTTTGAAAAAGCGCGCATCGCCTTCGCCAAGGCATCCGCTGCCAACCCTGGAAACTTTAACGTTCGCTTCAATTTGGCCGAAATCGAGTTCGTCACCAAAAATTATAAAGAAGCGCTGAAGTTGCTCAACGAGCTCGCCACGGAAGCTGGCGAAAATAAAGCTACAGCAGCGATGCTCCCGCTCGTGAGCTTCAAAGTCCTCCTTTGCAAGCTCAAGACCGATGACGAGGCCGGAGCCCGCGCGATCATCGCCAAATCCGACTTCCTCGATGACTCCCCGCTCTTCTACTACGGGAATGCCGCTCTGGAGTACTTTGCGGAAAAGGGCCCGGAAGCTGAAATCTGGCTCTCCCGGGCCGGACGTATTTTCCGAAACGCAAATATCATCGCACCGTGGCAAGACACTTTGATTGAGTTCGGATACATCGAGAGCTTCTACGGAGGCGATCTCGAAGTCCCGGGCAACACCTCGGGCGGCAACACCTCGGGCGGCAACACTGGCGATTAATCACAGACTCCCCAATCGCGGGATCTGCTCTAACTTAATCCCGTAAACTTCCGCAATCGCAGGAGCGTCAGATTCCTTGTAAACCTCGCGGTAGTAAATTTCCTTGATCCCATAGGCGCAAAGCGTCTGCATACACGGAGTGCATGGCATCGTCGTGGTCGCAACTAACTTGGCCTCTCCGCGCTTAAACAAACTGCAAAGATTCACCTCCGCATGCAGCATGAATTTCTGGCGACCTTCGCGATCATCCCAAAACCCGGCAGGAGCGTCAAATCCGGGAGCCAAACCGTTATACGCGGTAGCAATCACCCTGTTATCCCAGTCTAGCGCAGCCGCCCCCACCTTCCGGAACGGATCCTCCGACCGTAAACTGGCGACCTCTGCCAACGCCATCGCATATTCAGGAACAGACAATCTTGATTCGCTCATACGCTCCATGATGGACTCCCTCCCGCAAAGTGTCCAGCCAGCGTCCTAAAATCAACCTCAAGCGAATCTCTCGCCGCGCGACCCTAGGCCTTCTGGGCATCGGAGTTCCAAGCGGAATTTGGGCCGCCGCGATTGAGCCAAATCACCTCTCGATCACCCGTAAGGAACTGACCCTCCCGCACTGGCCCAAGGCCCTTGATGGCTTCCGCGTCGCCCAAGTGACCGATGTGCACTTTCGCCCTGGAGATGACGAAAAACTCATCGCCAAAGTCCGTCTCGCCCTCGCTCTTGAAAAGCCCGACCTCATCGCAGTCACCGGAGACTTCGTCATCGATGACTCATCTTCACTTCCCGAGTTCGCCCGCGCACTCAAAGGCCTCTCTGCGACCCACGGAGTCATCGCGAGCCCGGGAAATCACGACCGTTGGCACTGTCGTAGTCACACCCTTAAGAAAGAAATCGAGGGTGCAGGCATGACTTTCCTCTCCAATGCCGGAACCAATCTTCACATCAAAGGCGAGAACATCTTCATCAATGGGCTCGATTCGATCTGGGCTGGCCATCCCGATCCAACCCGGGCCTGGAAGGGACATCAAAAGAACACCCCGGTTCTCGCCCTCGTTCATGAGCCCGACCCCTTTGACGAACTCCATCAATCCCACCCTCTCGACCTCCAACTTTCCGGACACACCCACGGCGGTCAGTGCCGCGTTCCACTCCTCGGCTACGCCCCCGCCAAAGTGAAATTTGGCCGCAAGTTCATCTACGGCCACTTTCAAAAAGCCAACTCCCAGCTCTTCGTCGGCCGGGGGATCGGCACCGTCGGGCTGCGCGTTCGGTTTGCCTGCGCCCCCGAACTCGCTATTTTGACTCTTCGCTCAGTTTAAGTAAGATCTCCTTCAGCTTTCCGGCGTCATTGACCGGCAATTGGCACGTTTGGCCCACACAGTAATAAGCGGTCGCCTTGCCATCGACGGGAGACAAGCCAGCCGTGAATTCGCTCACCGGCCCTTCAGTCCCGAGGATGATGCGATTCGGATCAAAGCTGCCAGTTGCCGCTCCAAGCATTCCCTCACGACCTTCCACGCCCGCAATCACGAGCCGCCCGGGCTTCTCGAGATAAAAGCGAAGACTCATCAACATTTCCCCCATCCCTCCCGGAGACTCTTTGATCAGCCCGAGATAAGCCTTGAGGGTTTTGCCCGCGACATCCTTTAGATCCTGGCGCCCCGTGATTTCACCCAAAATTGCAAACTCACGTGCCGCCACCGAACTCTCAGTCGGTATCGCCCCGTCAAACTGCCCCTTCAACCGCAGAACCAGATCAGCCCGCTCCTCACCCTGATAAAAACCACCATTCTTTTCGTCATAAAAAAGCGTGAGAGCGCTCTCGGCCAGCTTGAGCGCAAATTCCAAATCTTCTTTCTTCAGCTCTGCTTCATAAAGCTTCCTTGTTCCGGCTAAAAACAAGACGTAGCTCTGTGCCTGAGCGCTTTCATCCCGGTCGCCCTCGCGCCAGCGATGAAAAAGCCTCCCTGCCTTGTCATCCCACAATTTTGCCTTCACAAAATCGTGAGCCTCGCGCGCCGCCGCAAGATACTTTGGCTCCTTTAAGATCCGACCCGCCCGTGCCATCGCCCCGATCATGAGACCATTCCACGACGCTAGAATTTTATCATCGGTCGCCGGTGGAATCCTCTTGGCTCGAATCTTGGCAAGCTTCGCGAAAATCCCCACGATCACGGCCTCCTCATCCGCGCTCAGGCTTTCCCTCGGCTTCTGAAAATGGAGGACATTCTGATTCAGTAAAGGCTCCGGATCGCTGTGATCCAAGAAGTTCCCTTTTTCTGTCACCCCGAGAACTTCGCGGGCTCCTTCCATCTCACCCTTCGTCAAAATTCCCTCCAGCTCCTCCACCGTCCAGCAAAAGCACTTTCCTTCCTTCCCCTCGCTCTGAGCATCCCGGGCACAATAGAAACCACCCTCCGGATGGGTCAAATCACGCAAGACACAATCGGCAATTCCCGTCACCACCCTGCGGAAACTGTCATCTCCAGAAATCTGCCATGCATCCAAATAGAGCTCCATCAGCTGGGCCTGATCATAAAGCATCTTCTCAAAATGCGGGACAAGCCACTCGCGATCCACCGCGTAGCGATGAAACCCACCCATGACCTGATCATGGATTCCCCCGTTCATCATATGCCGGCACGTCTTCAACATGGCCGCCACCGCCTTGGAATCTCCGGACTGGATTAAAAATCGAAAAACACTCGCTTGGGGAAATTTCATTTCAGTCCCCAGGCCACCCCAAATCGGGTCAACTCCGGCCAATATCCGGGGAACCGATTGATCAATCACGGTTTGATCCAGCTCTCCCGCAGTGGCCTTTTGTTCGTGGAGGCCCCCGAAGTATTGCTCCATCTGCTCGTGCATCTGAGCTGTCTGCTTCACCACCTCATCCTTCTTGGTGTTCCAAACGCCTTGAATCTGCTTCAAAACAGAAGGGAATCCAGGCTGCCCGTTTCTATCCTCGGGCGGAAAATAAGTCCCCCCCGTGAGCGGCTTTAAATCAGGGGTGAGAAACATATTCAGAGGCCAGCCCCCTGACTGCTGGGTCATCGCCTGATAAGCGGTCATATAGACCTGATCGACGTCCGGACGCTCCTCGCGGTCCAACTTAATCGCCACAAAATGCTCATTCAAAAAAGCGGCAATCTCTTCGTTTTCAAAAGATTCCCGCTCCATGACATGACACCAATGACATGTCGAATACCCCACACTGAGCAAAATCAGCTTCCCCTCCTTCTTTGCTTTCTCAAATGCTTCCGGCCCCCAGGGATACCAATCGACAGGATTGTAGGCATGCTGTAGCAAATACGGAGATTTCTCCTTCACCAACCGGTTCGCCTTCTTGACCTCCTCAGCGGAAGCCGCACTCCAAAAAATCATCGCCAAAACCGGCAAAAACGCTATCGTTCGCATACTCATCTCCGACACTCTAGCGGGCTTCCCCAAAAACAAAACTCGATTCTCAAAAGACCATTTTCCGCCCCTCTCTTTCTCCTGTAAAACCCTCAAAATCCCTTTCCTCACAGGATGTGCGAAATTCCCGCCATCAGACTTGCCCCCGAGCCAGATTCCTCCTTAACTCTCTCCCCCGCACAAAAGACCTCTTTTGTCCTCCCCACACCTTTAGCCATGATTGAAAATATCCGTAAATATTCCGGCCTCATGATCGTCGTTCTCGTCCTGCTCTTCGTAGGCTTGGTCTTTCTCGACGGCGGCCCTTCGAAAATCTTCGCTGGGAAGCCCGTCATGGAAGCTGCCGGCCTGCCCATCTCAGCAAAGGAATTCGGCCGCCAGCAAGCCTTAATGGAGCTGCCCGGATCCCTTCCCAATAGCTTTGAGCTCCCTCGCAAGAACCAACTCATCGCGAGCCACTATCTTGGCGACGTTTTCATCGAGAGCCCCTTTCCTAAAACGTCCGCATCCGTCGTTGGCACGATGGCTCGATACCTCCAGCCATCCCTCGCGGAGCCGGAACGCTTCATCACAAACCGTATCAACATTCAGAAGGCTGGCCTCGAATATGGAGTCACCCCGAGTAATGAGGAAGTCGAAGGCTTTGTAGAGAACGTGATCTTCGCCGACCCTGAAGGAAACTACGATCAGGAAGCCTACTCCGATTTCCTCAAAAACCGCGTGAGCAGATTCGGAGGCAACCGTGGCTTTAATGACTACATCCGCGACCTCCTCACTGGTCAAAACCTCGCCAAGCTCTTCGGAGGAGGACTCTCACCCGAGATGGAAACCATCCGTAATCTCTACGACGTCCAAAAACAGGTCGTCTCCGGTCAACAAATCTCAATTGATGCAAGCACCTACGAAGAAACGGTAAAGCCCACCGAAGAACAGCTCAAAGAGTATTACGAAGCGAACAAAGGCCGTTACAACTCGGACGAGCTCCGGAAGGTCTCCTATGTCCAGATTGAACCTGACTGGGATCAAACCCTCGTCGCGGTCAACAAGGCCAAGGACGATGCCATCAAGGCAGCCGACGAGGTACGCAAAAAAGCCACCGAAGAAGCTCGTAAAAAGAACGAAGCCAGCAAACCCGCGCCAGCCGAGACTCCCGCGCCAGCCGAGACTCCCGCGCCAGCCGAGACTCCCGCGCCAGCCGAGACTCCCGC
>Ga0222650_1000391_pt1 | contig 35570 bp, 26 predicted proteins | sample AntAcemetagen367_FD_179820 | JGI IMG/M metagenome (GOLD analysis project Ga0222650, IMG submission 179820) | Saline water microbial communities from Ace Lake, Antarctica - #367 | ecosystem: Environmental > Aquatic > Non-marine Saline and Alkaline > Saline | place: Antarctica: Ace Lake... | reverse complement strand
TGAGGAAGGGGGTAATGGTATCGGGTCCGAGGGTTTCGGGAGATTCTCCGGTTCGTTTGAGGGTGAAACGGAGGTAGTCGGAGATCCACTGGCAGTATGTTTTTTCGGTGGCGACAGCCTTCCCGGTCACGATTCATGCCTGGCATTTTTTTCCTTTTCGCCCGGAGCGGTCAGTAGGCCAAGCACCGATCAGCGAACCCAGCACCGTCCCCCAGAGAGCCATGCGCATCGCCCAGCCGTAGACGCCCGGGCTGAGTCCCCCGAGTTTTTGGATGGACTGCTCCGCGCCGGAAATGACAACGGTGTCAAAGCCGAGGAGAAAACCGGCCAGGGCGGAGGTCAGGGCCCCGAAGACAAGTCGTGCTTGCATAACGCACGTGATGTTTTTCGCATTATTCCCGGTTGACCAAGACCTCGGTGAAGGTCCCGCAGCGATCAGTGGTCAGGTAAAGCCCGTCGAGGCCGAGGAACCACCAATCCTTGCCGCTGGCCTTTTTGCCCAGATCCGCTGCCTCGATCTTCACGACACCTGTGAACGGGGCCTTGATGGTCGTCGGAGCGGGCCAGAACCAGTGATGGCCGCCGAGGCTCATGCGCTTGACCTTGGCAGGATTGATCGCCTGCATCAGCGACCGACTGTAAAGGCCATCATTGTTTTCGTCCATCGATGAGGCGATCGCCGTGATCGGGCGCAGGTGCTCAAGGCTCGGGTGTCCGGAGAAGAGGAAGGTCGTCACGCCCGAGTTGTAGCTGTATTCGAAGCCATGGGTCGTGCCGAGCATCAGTTCAGTACTGGTCGGGATGTTGAAAAGCGCCAGATTAAGGAATCCGCGACCGGAGCTCCCCGACTTCAAGACGAAGCTCGCACCGCCGTCGCCCGACCTGTAGATGTGCGACTCGGGGTCGGTGGTTTCAAACCTTGACAAGCCCCGGCCCAAGATCGGCATCACCGCATCGTGGCAGGTGACGGCATAGACCTCGGGTTTCGTCCCGCGCAGGAAGCGGTTGAACTTGACCGCCGCGAAGCGTTGGTCGCCGGGAAGAACCCGGCTCCAAGTTTGCCCTCCATCGGTGCTGCGGAACAGCCCCTTGGTTTCGGTTCCGGCCAAAATCTCATTGGGCGCCCCGTGATTGAAAGCCACGACCTCGCCACAAATTGCGGAGGGCCCGCGGCCGTCAAAATCACCCTCGAAAACGAGCTTAACCCAAGTCCTGCCACCGTCAGTCGTCTTGAACAATCCGCCTTGGAAGTGACCCACGTCGTCGCGGCTACCCGCAGCCCGGATCATTATGTTCGGGTTGGCGGGGTGGATCGCCACGCTTCGCACGGCATTGGAGGCACCAGTCAGCGCACCGTTGGCCGATGCCCAGGTCTTCCCTTTGTCGGTTGAGCGGAACAGTCCCCTCTTCGGGGTCCGCACCACCACTACCTCCGGGTTTGACGGAGCCACCGCAAGACCTGTCACCGCGAGATCGGCGGTCCCTTCGGCGACCTTGGATTCGATCTTGCTGTCGCGGGGGACGCCCGGCTCAATCCGAAGGTTAGAAATCGCGGCGCTGAAGTAGGTGAGGCGATCCTGTGGCAAGGCGGAGAACATGATCCCTACATTGACCGCATCCTGCTGCGGGGTGACGAAGGAATTTGCCGGCTTCCAGGTCTTGCCGTCCTTGGATGTGAAGGTTGACCAGAGGGTGCCCGCACGCACGATCCGCAACCATGGTCCGTTCTGGTAAAGACCCTGCCCGCAGCGTTGCCCCACCACGTCCGGATAATCGGGGCTGGTGCGGATGGTGCCATCGGCCCACTGGTAGATTCCGTGATCCGAGTGCGGACCGATGGAACGGATCCCGATCCAAGCGCTCGGATTGATCGGATGGTCGGCCGAACTCATGAACGACTCGATTTTGGCGCTTAAGGTGAAGTCGCCCGTGACCGGCCGAGTGAGCGTGTAGTCTCCCTCGCCGACGAATGAGAAGGCATCCGGGGCCGTCTGCACGGCGTTGAAGGGGAGTTCCTTTTCACCCGTGGATTTTAGTTGCCAGCCCTCCAGCGCCGGGGATTGGACATCGACCGGTATTCTGGGGGAATCAATGGTCCGATGGTCGCCGTAGTGGAGGCGGAGCCAGACCTCGGCAGGGCCTCGCGGCAGGACGCTGCGCACGGTGGCGTTTGCGGTCGCCGCCTTCCCGCTCAGGGACGCGATGTTCACCGTGTTGTGATAGAGTTCGATCTTCTCAAGGGTCTGCCCCTTGGCGTCGATATCGAGTGCGATGGTTACCATTCCCGGCTGCTCAGGCTCTCCTGCAGCGTCAGTCACCGTCGAGATGACTTGGCCATTTTTCACAGCCAGGGTGGTGTCGTCGCGGCTGGCGTTGGCTACCGAAAAGGCGATCTCCGGAGCTGCGGGATCCGCTCGATGATAAAGCGCTTCTGCCGAAATTACCTGTTTCTCGAATCCCGGACCCTCCCACTGGATCTCGAGGAAGGGTGGCCGCTGGTCGAGGAAGTAATCCAATGAGACCGGGTGGAATCCTTTCGCCAAATGCAGATAGAAAAACCGGTCCTCCGGGCCGTGCAGCCCGTCCCACTCGAGAGCGGTCTGCTCATCGATCCTCATGCGATAGCCGTCCGTGCCGCGCAAGGTGAAGAGATACAAGCCGGTCTCGGGAACCTTCAGAAAACCGTTGTAGCGGAAGCCGTAGCCATGTTTGCGGTTGCCGCGAAAAGCGGTATCAAAACCGTTGGAAACGCCCTGCTGGATTAGCTTGCCCTGCTTCAGCTCATCAAGGCTGGTCCAGTAGTGCCGCTCGTTCCGGCTCTCCACCGTCTTGCCCCCGGCCGGCCAAAGGACGTTGACCTGCCGGTCGTCATCCTTCGTGAGATACTCATAATGCAATCCGGGTGCCATCCCCTCGGCTGAGGCTACCGGCGCGGGCGCGGGCAGTAACTCTGCCTTCACTGTGACGGACTTGGTCTGGTTATCAAAAATGTCAGTAACCGTCAGCCGGACAGTCGGTCGGTCCACACGCACCGAGACCAGCGCCTGCCGGACATGGGGCAGGCTCTCTTCCTCCATCGCCAGCGGCGCCCCGGTGCATTCCGGGTTGTCGAAGATCTCGACCTTGTAGTGCAGTTGCGGCGCCGAGGATGGCGGCACGGTCCAAGTAACCATCACCTGGCTCCCGTTGGATTCCGCCCGGAGGTCCTCCACGATCAACTCGTCGAGGGCGGGCTGATCGCTCTGCTTCACGACATACGTGTGATCCTTGCCAAACTCGGCCACCTTCCCGCCTTGGTGCTGGAATGGAAGCTTTGCAATGCGTCCGGTATTCTCAATCGCGATCACGCTGTCGTCATCCATGAACTGAGGGACATACGCCCAGGGAAACGGCTCCTCGCGGCGCCTCTCCTTCAGCGTGACCCCGAGGTGGGTGGAGTGCCACCCGCCGCCCTCGCGGCAGTAGCCCAAACGGCGGTGGATCGAGCGGATCGAGCGGCAGCCGTTCCCGAAGTCCTCGAGGAAACCGGCATTCCCGACAAACCCCGCGTCCGAGGTGGTCGGGATCTTCGCGATTCCGAACAAATACCAATGGCCAGCTTCGACATCCTTCGTCCAACGCCCGATGTAACGGTAGTTCTCCGCATCCGGCCCGACGGGCTTCCACATCCGGATGAGCATGGTATACCACTTGTTGCGCTCAATCGGCCAGGCGGACCCGTAGAACGCGGCGCTGGCCCCCTCGCCAACGTATTGATAAAGATAGTTGTAGCGGGAAGTGGCCAAGGTCCGCACCGGTTCGTTGGTCTCAGGATTCTCTCCCCAGAAGGTCCAGATCGAGCCCGGCCGGATGCCGTCCTGGAGTTCCGTATTCATGTCCGGCAGAAAGTCCGGCGGGACCGCCGCAGGGACCGAGTTGTAGCCTCCGTAAAACGAGAACCCCTCGACGCCCGAATTCCAGTTCGCATAGTAGGTTGACTCCGACCAGAACGGCCAGCGCAGATCCATCATCATGATGTCCGATCCCTTCTTGACGGTTTCCCCATACCAGAAAGCCTGCGCGGGCACGGCTCCCAGCGTCGTAAAAAGAACCCCAAGGGTGGCGCGGATCAGCAGCCCCGCCCGTTGGCGAAGCGACCCCGTCGCTCCGAGTCGCCCCCCCTCCCCTTCAAAGCCTCCGTTGTCCGGATCCTCCGGCTTGCTCATCGGTCGTATGAAAAGGCTTCCGCTCGGCGGCACCATGCTTTGCACTCTGGTCATTTCAAACGCTACAAGTTCCGACAGGACAAGGACAGGAGACTGTTCGAATAATTACTGGCTGATTCCTTGCATCCTGAAAGGTTGGGCCATAAGGAACGCGGCAGAAATGCGCAGTCTACCCGACCCCTCCACCGGTCCAAGTGATACGATGAGCTTCGCGTGCCTTTGTTCTATCTGAGCGTGGGGATGGGTCTCCGTCCGGACAGGTTTTTTTCTCAAATCTTCAGGGGCTTGATTCAGCCAGTTTGTCCAGAATCGACCCGTAACTGTTCGGATTGACCTGTTGTTCCTCTTTGGGCGCTGCCATGTCTCAGGTAAATGTCCATTTGCATGAAGTCGCGGTAAAGGAGGCACCCTAGATTTTGGTGGAGTCTGGACATTCAGTTAAAGCAAGGTATTAACTATCAAAATGGAGTATGCAAAAACATGAAAACAAATCAACCATGGCTTGGCTCACATTAGTGAGTATTCTGGCTTCACTAGGGAAGGTACATGCTGGGGCCTCCTCAGGATCTCTTGGCCAGGCACAGAGCATCGGACACTTCCCCCATCCGACCCCAGGTTTCCGAAATACGGAGCCGCTGGGACTGCCCGCCGCGCCGCCGACCTTTTCGCACGAAAGCGGCCAGCTCACCTCTCCGGTGAGCCTCGCGCTGAGCGGCCCTTCCCCAACCGCCGAAATCCGATTCACCTTGGACGGAACCGAACCGGGCGGTTCATCGACACGCTACACAATCCCCCTGACGATTTCCTCATCGACGCGTGTCAAAGCGAGAGTCTACGATCCTCTCTGATCCCATCAACGACGACCGCAAGCGCCCCACCCCAAAAGCAAATCCCCGCAGCCATGATTCCTAATTCGTTCAAACTTGCGTTAGTCCCCGCAATTTCACTTTGCGCATTCGCGCCACCGCTTTCGGCTGGTGACGGCAATCGCCTGTCGCATCTTGACGAGCCAAACAACCCCTGGCAATCCCACCACGGGTCCGCGAAGCTCGTGACCCCACAGTGGATCGGCGAGGATGGTGTCGAGGCGGTGGTGGTGCTTGCCATCGATGACCTTAATGGCGACGGCCAACACTTCCGCAACTACCTGACGCCCATTATCGAGCGCCTCCAGAAAATCGACGGACGCGGACCCGTCAGCATCACCTGCAACCGGCCGGATCCGGTGCAGCCGAACATGCAATGGTTTCTCGAGCAGGGTGTCTCGCTAGAAACGCACACGCTGACGCACCCATGCCCGCTGCTGCAGCGGCGGAACTTCGGACGGGCAAATGCCGATTACCATGGCTGTGTCGACCTCCTCGCGAAGATCCCGAACAACCATTCAGTGGGTTTTCGCTTCCCTTGTATGGACGGCCAGAACACGCCAAGCCCGCGGGCCTATGCCGAGTTGCTCAACGGGGTGAGCGACGAGGGACGCTTCGTCTCGATGAGCACGAGCGTCGGATTAGTCTTCACAAAGGATGACGCAGAACTGCCCCGGGCGATCTTTGCTGCCGAGGAGGGCGGGGCAGACCGCTTCGCCCGATACCTGCGGCCGGGATACGTGAACTACGTCGAGAACTACCCCTACCCCTTCGTGGTCGGCAAGCTCATCTGGGAGCTCCCTTTCGTCCTCCCGGACGACTATTTGGGAAATGGGCTTCACGGGAATCAGAACCCAATCACCACCGCCGATTTCAAAGCAACAGTCGATGCGGCCGTGGCAAAGCGCGGGGCGGTCGCGTTCTGCTTTCACGCTGGGGAGTGGATACGCAACGACCAGATGGTGGATATCGTCGACCATGTAGACCGCAAGCACGGCGCGAAGGTCAAGTTCCTCAACATGAGCGAGATGCACGAGCGGATGACGAAAAACATGCTTGCCGGACATCCGTTACGAAACGCAAAAGGCAAGGACAACGGCGTGCGGGTCTTCGACATCGATGGCGACGGCTACATGGATGTCCTCATCGGCAACAGCGAGGCGAAACTGAGCCGCCTCTGGGAGCCGGAGAAGGGAAGCTGGCGCGAAACCCCCTTCCCGGTCGAGGTCACCCCGGCGCTGCGTTTTGGCGTCCTCGATAAGAGCGGGTGGACGGTGGCTATCAACAGCGACGAAAAGGGCTTTAAGGCGTGGCGCTTCGACGGAGGACGGTGGATCCCCGACGCTCGACTGGTGGCTGGCCTAGACCGGGTATCGACCCAGAAGGAAGGCAAGGATAGCGGAGTTCGGCTACACGACATCAACGGTGACGGGATCTGTGAACTAATCGTGGCTAGCAACGAGCGGTCCGAGGTCTATGAGCGCAAGGACGACCGATGGCACAAACTTCCATTCGGCCTACCAAAGGGCACGGCGATCGTCACCGCAGATGGTGGTGACGCGGGCCTGCGCTTCGCCGATCTCGACGACGACGGATCCGAGGACATTATTTTCTCAGACGCCGCGCGCTACGGCACGTGGATGTTCGAGTCAATGAAGACCGGCTGGTCGCGGCCGGGGATCGGCGGCCAGCGCACAAACGCGGGGGTCGGGGAGCAGCATTCGCGGGACCGCAAGGTTTTGCCGCCAATCGTGCGCGCCGATGGAACCAACAACGGGGCATGGGTGAAACGAGGCCATGTCTATTGGCAGAACGAAGACACGGGCTCGATCATGGCACACCACATCGACAAACGCGGCTTCACCGACCTGATGGGCGAGGAGGTCAACAAGGCGCGCTCTCCGAAGACGTCGTTAAAGGCGATGGAGGCACGCCCGGGCTTCAGCGTCGAACTCGTCGCGGCCGAGCCGCTGGTGATGGACCCCGTCGATATCGCCTGGGGACCGGACGGGCGGATGTGGGTTTGCGAGATGGCCGACTACCCGCGCGGGATCGACAACAAAGACAAGCACGGCTCGCGGGTCGCTTACCTCACAGACACGGATGGTGACGGTCGCTACGACAAGCGCACGCTATTCGCTGAGGGTCTCGGGTATGCGAACACTGTTTTGCCGTGGCGCGATGGCGTGCTCATCGTCGCGGCGCCGAGAATCTGGTTCATGCGTGACACAGACGGCGACGGTCGGGCAGACGAACGGCGTGTCCTCTACGAGGGTTTCGGAGAGGGCAACGAGCAACACCGTAGCAACGGGCTGGCATGGGGGCTGGATGGCTGGCTCTATCTCGCCAACGGTGATAGCGGTGGGGAGATCAATTCGGTCAAAACCAAGCAATCTCTCAAGCTCGGCGGCTTCGACCTGCGGATACGGCCGGACAGCGGCGAACTGGAACCTGCCACCGGGATTACTCAACACGGTCGAAACCGCGACGATTGGGGCAACTGGGTCGGGGGCAACAACTCGGGCGCGTGGCAGATCGCGTTGGAGGATCACTACATCCGCCGCAATCCGCGGGTGCCACAACCACCGACGCGTAATGGCATCCTCGGAGTGATCGATCTCTTCCCGGCGAGCCAGGTGCTCAGCCATTTCAGTGGCTACACAGCCCTGCCCGCGGGCGCCCCGGGAAAAATGACCTCCGGCTGTGGCTACACTTTTTACCGTGACTCGCTTTTCGATAGGCTCGTTAAGCCATCGATCTATCTCTCCTGTCCGGTTCACAACTGCGTGCACCGCGAGGAAATCCAATGGAACGGGCTCTTGATGCAGACATCCCGATCCAGCGATGAGGCGAGCAGCGAGTTCCTGCGCAGCGCCGACTCGTGGTTCCGCCCCACGGCAATCCGCACCGGCCCGGACGGGGCCCTCTATATCGCCGATATGTATCGCTTGGTGATCGAGCATCCAGAGTGGATCGACAAGACGCTGCTCGCGGAAATGATCGCCGACGGCCGCCTGCGGGCGGGCGAGGATCATGGACGCATCTATAAAATTTTCCCGACAGACACTCCCCTTAATCGCCCACAAATACTTGCGGGCAAGAAACCGGCGGAATTGGCGGCGGCGCTCGATACCGCCAACGGCTGGCAGCGTGACACTGCACACATGATGTTGACTTGGCTCGATGAGGCTGCGCAGCGTAAAGCGGTCTCGACGCTGAAGGAGCTGCTGCGCAACAGCAAGCAGGCACCGGCACGGACGCAGGCCTTGAGTGCGCTGGCGGATCTCGGGGCACTCGGCGAAGATGACGTGAAATCCGGACTCGGAGACGCCCACCCCGGGGTGCGGCGCAACGCCCTGCGTGTCGGCGCAGGGTTGCTCGATGATCATACAGAGCTAGGAGAACGGGTGATCGACCTGCTCGGCGACAGCGACCCCCAGGTGCAAATGCAGGCAACATACGCCCTGGGCGAGTGGAAGGTCAGGCGCGCGGGCATTGCGCTGGGGCGCTTCGTGGTGGCGCACGCCGACCGGCCCTATCTGCGCGCTGCGGCGCTCACCTCCGCGGGGCAATTCCTAGACGAGGTGCTGTTCGCGGTGCTAGCAGCCGATCGGACGCCCGCGACCACCGCTCTCGTGAATCCGCTGATGGAAATGCTCGGTGCCGAGGAGGCCCACAAGTTCGTGCCACAGGTGCTCAAACGACTCACGGTAAAACCCGAACCAGGGCAGGGCTACGAGGCTTGGCGGTTCGCGGCGACCGCACGCTTGCTGAAGGTGTTAGGAGGCCCCGACACTTCAGATCCTGGCATGAATGCCATGCTCGACGCAGCGCGGGCAGCCCTCGTCGATGAGGAGCAGGACCTCGCACTACGCCTGGCAGCAGAGTCCCTCGTCGAACAGACCGGAAGCAAGTCTGCCCCCGATACCGAGCGGCTCATCGCGCTGATGAAAGTCACGACCCCGATCGAGCTTCAGGTTGCTGCGGCCAAGGGTTTACTGCTCCGCAACGACGAAGCTGTCGCCCGGCGCCTGCTGCTTGGTTGGTCGGGATTTGGTTCGGCGCTGCGAGCAGCGATCCTCGATTCGATGTTGGCTCGACCGGAGCTGAGCCACGTCCTGCTCGGCGCCATCTCCGAGAATTCCCAGTTAGCGGTATCGATGGATTTCGCCAACCGCCAGCGATTGCTGAACCATGAAGACGCCGCGATACGCGAGCGTTCGAAATCATTGCTCGGCGGCGCCACGCGCCCTGACCGCGCAGCCGTCATCGAGAAATACGCCGTGGCACTTTCAAAACCGGGTGATCGCGACAAAGGCAAAGCGGTGTTCGCCACCGCATGTATCGCCTGTCACCGACTCGATGGTTTGGGGAACAACATTGGTCCTGACTTGGCCGCACTGAGCAATCGCGATCCGCAAACCTACCTCACCGGGATCCTCGATCCGAACCGGGCAATCCAAGAAAACTGGATGCAATTCGTCGCCAAGACGAAAGATGGCCGCACGCTGCTTGGCGCGCTGGCAGAAGAGACGAGCTCTGCAGCAACGCTTGTGGGCATCGATGGCACAAAGACAAAAATCCAGCGCCACGACTTGGAATCGCTGCAGTCCACCAGTAAGTCGCTGATGCCGGAGGGGCTCGAAGCATTGATCAATCTGGAGCAGATGGCCGACCTGATCGCCTACCTCCAGAGCGCCGGCCAACCGCGCAAAATTTTCCCCGGAAACGAACCGCAGCTGATGGCCCAGGCCGATGACAACAGCGTCACGCTTCCGGCCGCAGCCGCGGAGATTTACGGCCAAACTCTTGTCTTCGAGGAGAGCTACCGCACCTTGGGCTACTGGAGCAGCGCGGATGACCGCGCCGAGTGGACCTTCAGCCTCGAGCGTGACGGCGATTACGATTTGTGGGTGGACTGGGCTCTACAAGGCAGCGAGTCCAGCGGGCGGATCCGCTTCGCGGTCGGCGGGCATTCAATCGCCGCTGCCGTTCCCGCCACGGGCAGTTGGGACACCTATCGCTGGGGGCGCGTCGGCTCGATGAAGCTGTCGGCAGGAACTCATCGGCTGATCGGCCGCAGTGATGGGTCGATCAAGGCTGGCGCGTTGATCGACCTGCGTCACGTAAAGCTGGTGCCCGCGGATCGCGGGATGACCGATGGCGTCGAGTGGCCGGGCTCGAACCCGTCTGCCAGCGCAACCCAGCGTAAACCCACCGGCCAAGAGGAACGCTCCAAACCGTTCGGCGGCAAACCGTCGCCGATCCCTGGGATCATTGAGGCGGAACATTATGATGTCGGATCGCCCGGAGTTGCCTATCGAGATCTCGATGAAGCGAACCAAGGGGTAAGCTACCGGAAAAAAACGCAGGTGGACATCGAGAAGCGCTCGGACGCCTCCAACGGTCATGGAATTGGCTGGGCGCATGGGGGAGAGTGGTTGAACTACACCGTCGAAGTGGCCGCAGATGGCAACTATGCAATCGAGATTCCGGTAGCCTCCCACAATCAGGGCGGTCTTTTCCATCTGGAGATCGACGGTATCGACCTCACCGGCCCCATCCGCATCCCCGACACCGGCGGCTGGAAGACATTGAAAACAATCTCCCACAAAGGGGTGTCCCTAAAAAAAGGAGTCTACACCATCAGATTAGTGATGGATGAAGATGGGCCGAGCGGGTACATCGGTGACATCGACTCCCTGAAATTCACCGCGATCTCATCGTGATGAAACGAATCCCTTAACAAGCCTCCCCCAAAAACAACGTCCTGGCAGGAGCAGGGTGTCTCACATGTTTTCACGTTTCCATTCTCGAAATTCTGCCATGCGCTTTCTAACGGTTGTCGCACTCGTTCTGCTGAACGCAGTGCCGCCCGCACACGCGCACAAAGATTTCCAGACGAACCTTTATCTCGATATCGAGCTGAAGGAGGAGGCACTAGTCTATGAGCTTTGGGTGGCTACCTTTCAGTTCCCCGCACTCGATGACGTAAAGTTTGAGGGAAAAGACAAGCGCCCCAATGCGAATGAGCGCGGCCAGGCTGTCATGGATTTCATCGACAAAGTTTCTCCGGTTGAGATCGACGGCATCCACGTCAAACCTGTCCTAGAATCCCTCAAATATCAGGACATGGAACAGGCATGGCATCTTAAAAAAAATCGCGACTTCGTCATGGGGATCATCAAGTGGCGGTATCCAGTCAAGAGTCGGCCGGAACAGATCAAGATGCGCTGGGATTGCTACGTGCAGGATCCCTCCGACGGTTGGGAAGGTCTCATCGATCCGGATCAGGATCCAAAGATGCTGGAGCTGATGATGACGGTTTACAAGAAGACGGATTTCCTGAAATTCACGCCGGACGACCCCGAGTGGATCTGGCATGCCCCGATCGATCCGGACAAGCTACATGTCGCCGATCTGCCCGACCTCAAGAAGCCCACCTTTCCATTCCCGTTTGGCTCCGCAATCATCGCATGCTGCGGCCTAGTTTTTCTCGGCATGACCCGGAACAAAACCGGTGCAGGCGTCGTTGTCATTGCTCTCCTGGCCGCGGTCATTGCGCGAAACACCCTTCAGATCGATACGCCAAAATTCTGGGTGGCAAGCGCGCCTGTTCTGAACTCCAAGGAGGCTACCGAAACCTTCATCAATCTTCAGCAGAACATCTATCGAGCCTTTGATTACCAGAGTGAGAGTGACATCTACGATGCCTTGTCTCACAGCGTCGAGGGCGTCCTGCTTGACCGCATTTATACGGAAGTCTACCAAAGTCTCATCCTGCGCGACGAAGGCGGCGGCATCGCCAAAGTGCAAAAAGTCGAAGTGCTCGATACAACCGCCACGCCACTCACCGACATTCCCGGAGGAGGTTTTGATATCGATTGCCATTGGCAAGTCCATGGCGTCGTTGCTCACCTACAGCACACCCATCAGAGGGTGAACGAATACAAGGCCACCTATCGAATGCTGCCGCGTCTCGGCCGCTGGAAAATCACTGACGTGACCATCAATGAGCAGACACGTCTGAACCCCAACACCCTGGAGAATGCTGAAGCCGAGGCTACAAATCCGCAATCTTGAGTTTCGCTACCCCGGCAGCGAATTCCTGCTCAACGTTCCCGAACTCCGAATTGGCGCAGGCGAGAGCATCGCACTAACGGGCCCAAGCGGATGCGGAAAAACCACGCTTGCCCATTTGGCCGCCGGTATTCACACCCCCGACCAAGGCACCATCGAAATTGGCGCCGCAGCTGTTCACACGATGTCAGACTCGGAACGCCGGGAAATGCGAGCCACTCGCATCGGCTTCATCTTCCAAGAATTCGAACTGCTCGACTACCTCCGTGCCGAAGAGAATATCCTTCTCCCCTATCTGATCAATCAGTCCCTCAATTTGGACACCGCGGTCAAAACCCGGGCGCGTGAACTAGCCAAGTCATTGGGAATCGGCGATCGCCTAAACCACTTTCCGTCCAAACTCTCACAGGGCGAGAAACAACGCGTGGCCATTTGCAGGGCGCTCATCAATCAGCCCAGTCTTGTGATTGCGGACGAACCCACCGGGAATCTCGACGCGGACAACGCCGCATTGGTCATGGATATGATTGAGACACACGTGAGGGACGCCGGGGCGACACTCATCATGATTACCCATGATCGGTCCCTGATCCCCCGCTTCGACCGCGAAATTCGATTACAGGCTTTGGCCACCCCATGAAAGCGCTTCTTCTCACATGGCGCTACCTGAACGCCAATCGCATCAAGACGGTCATCCTCACCGTCTGCCTGACGATCACGCTTTTCCTCCCCTTCGCACTGCATCAGCTGATCGACTTCTACGAACAGGATATGCTTGCACGGGCAGACGCCACCCCGCTGGTGATCGGAGCAAAAGGCGACCGTTATGATCTAGTCTTGAAGACCCTCTACTTCAACGGTGATTCCCCCGAATCAATTAATCAAGCCGACCTGGAGACGGTGCAAAAGGATTTCAGCGGCATCGCGATTCCACTCCATTTGGAATTCTCTGCCCGCAAAATGCCTGTCGTTGCTTCTGGATTTGAATATTACGAGTTCCGAAATCTTTCATTGGCGCAAGGCACCTTTCCCCAGCGACTGGGCGACTGCGTCCTCGGTGCACGCACCGCTGCCGCCCTTGGGCTTGGCGCTGGTGATTCCATTCTGACCGATCAGCGCAGCCTCTACAACCTCGCTGCCAGTTATCCGCTAAAAATGCACATCGCCGGAGTATTTTCCGAAACCGGCACCGCGGACGACGATGGCGTTTTCACCGACATTCGCACCTCCTGGGTCATCGCCGGCATCGGTCATGGGCATAGTAATCTGGCACGCGAAGAAAACCAAAACTACGTCGCACAGCGAACCGATGACACCATTACCGCTAACAAAGCTGTCGTGGAATTCACGGAGATCACGGATGCCAACATCGACAGCTTTCACCTCCATTCGGCGCCAGAAAAGCGACCCCTCACGGCCATCCTATGCCTTCCTGATGACGACAAATCCGGAACACTTCTGAAAGGCCGCATGAGCGTCAACGAGCGCCTGCAGTTACTCGTCCCCTCCGATTCAGTCCGCGAACTGCTTGAGGTCGTCTTTCGTGTAAAACGTTTCTTCGACGGCAGCTTTCTCCTTGTCCTGGTAGCCACGATTCTTTTCCTGTTTCTGGTCATTCTCCTATCCCTCCGTCTTCGCGCGAGGGAGCGCAGAACGATGTTTTGCATCGGTTGCTCCAGAGGCATGATCTTCAAGATGCAGGCCCTCGAGCTAATCCTCATTCTGATCGTCAGCGCGGTTTGTGCATTTACCATCAGCCAACTGCTCCTTGCCAAGGCCCCCGCATTCCTCAAATTAATGGCATGAAATACCTCCCTCTCATTCCGGCGATCTACCTTCTCGCCTCTTGTGAAAAAACAGAGACTAAGGTCGCTCAGGATATTTCGGATTCCGACAAACCGTCGATTTACACCACGTTCTATCCCACGCAGTACTTCGCTCAACGAATCGCCGACGACTATGCGGATGTCATCTGTCCAGTGCCGCCAGGGGCAGACCCCATTTTCTGGAAACCCACATCGAAAATCATCAGTGATTACCAGCAAGCCGATCTCATCCTTCTCAACGGCGCCAGCTTTGCGAAATGGGTCGAGACCGTAAATCTCCCCGAGAGTCGCATCGTCAATACCTCAGCGTCCTTTTCATCAAAGTTCATTACCTATGAGAATGCCGTCAAACACCAGCACGGCGACAACGGCACCCACTCCCATGAGGGACTCGATGGTCATACCTGGATTGATCCTGTCAACGCGATCATGCAGGCGGATGCGATCAAAAGTGCACTCATCAAAAAGTGGCCCGAAGAGAAGGAGCGATTTGTGACCAACTTTGCTTCTTTGAAAAACGACTTGGAATCGCTCGACGGAGAACTTAAAGCGGCTTCAAACTCATCCCCCGTTCTTAGCTCTCATCCCGCCTACAACTATAGTGCCCGGAGATACGGGTGGAACATATACAGCCTAGACCTTGATCTCGAAGAGATGCCAGCGGACGAGGTTTTCGCCGCCCTCAAAACCACACTCGAATCTCATCCCGCGAAAACGATTCTCTGGGAAGGCGCACCAAACGAACTGATCAAGGAACGCTTCAAATCAGAACTTGGGCTGGACAGCGTCGTATTCTCCCCTTGCGAGCTGGCTCCGGAATCTGGCGACTACCTTTCTGTGATGAAGAGGAACATCAAAGCACTACAGTCTGCGATGAAACACCCCCTCACCTCAGAAATCGACCAGTGATTGTTTGGATTTCCCAGTGTTTCGGCCCGTTGAACGATCTAATATAGGCCGCATGAGACGGGGAAGGAAGCAAGCGAGGGCACTCGGAAGAATCCGGAGAGGTGAGTCCCACGGAGCCGCCCTCCTTTCCCTTGCCTTGGTCATCGCGACTCCTTGGAACGCGGCTCGCGCTCCGGGAGAACTCACTTCCTTCTCCCACGTTTGCAGACACTAACTTCTAGAATCCTGAAAATCCTACCATACAGAGATTATCATTAAAAAAATGCGACCCTCAATTGCGGCATCGTCGCTCGCTATGATCAACTAGTTCATGTTGGAGTCAAAGCTCCGGTTCTTCACCGACATTCTCAAAACGCAGAACTGGCGTCTCGCCTGGTCGACATCCTTCGAGGCAAAAAAGAAAAACAAGAAAAACACGCCCGGCATTTTTTGGGGATTTTATTATCGTTCGGTCCCGTCCAAAGCCTCCTTCAAGCCCTCGCGCCCCAGTCCAGAGGAGCGTCTCCCTAAAGAGCCCTCTCCGCAGGGCGCACACGGGATTCGCGCTGGACAGCTCCCCGGACCGGATTATTGGTAAATCCATGACCCGTTTGATGGTGATCGCGTGCGCCGCCTTTCTCTTCCTTCTCACCTTCTCCTTCGCCGGGGAGAGGAAGGAGGGCGTGGTCGACTACCGGGCCGTGATGACGGGGGTCACCTGAGGGAATTGTCGGGCGCGGGTCCGCGCCGCCTTCCTGAAACTCCCCGGGGTGAGGTCGGTCGAGTTCCGCTTGTCACGCGACCGCAAAAGGCAGTTTATTCGTGTTCTCTCATCCACCAAAGGGATCCGGAAGGAGGCTGCCGTGAGAGCCCTCGGCGATCTGGCCCGCAAATTCAAGTTGCACCGCTGGACGGAGAAGACCGCACTCTGAAAGAGATCAATTCGGCCCACCGTTTCCTCGGCCACAAGCTCAGTGATTTTCAGCTTTCGGAATCTCTGGAGATCTTGTGTCTTAAATTAAAGCACCGATTTTAGACCTCATACCAAGTTTCCAATCAGCGCATAAAGCCACCACCGTCATGCAAAGCACGATTCATGCCTGGCATTTTTTTGCTCGATTTCAGCAAGTCGGCAACGAGTGAAATAGCGCACACCGCAAAACACCGTCCGATCATGCCGGAATTTGGGCAGTGCTTACCAGCTGCAAGACCTTTCAGAAATTCTTCGAGCCTTCTAAAATCCAAGCACTTATTGAGAATAGTTTAACCGCATAAAGATCGACCTCAAGCGTCTCTTCGTCACTGTCTTGGACCACACTAACGGAGGAGAACACCAGCTCCTGTTTTTCGAGGAACGCTTCCTCGCAAAGGATCACTCGGACCGGAAAAAAATGGACCGCTTCAGTGCCAAGCTGAAAAAGCTCGGCCTTCGGGAAAAGGGAAAAGACAATCGGTTACGGCCCCACGAAGGAGAAATGGGAGGAGTCCAAGAAATCCTCAGAGATCGACTAGAACTCACCTCAGGCTCTGGATCAGCTCCGCCACCGCATCCCAATCCACCTCCGTCGTCAGGTGGCACCAGCTCAGGCGGATCGCCTCGTTGGCCTCGTCATCATCATAGCCGAGAATGACTCGATGCCTATTGGGAATCCGTGCTTGGCTCAGTCCTTTGGGGCATCCACTTTTATCACGAATGAATCCTGAAATCCGGTCCCGGTTTCCCGATAAGCGGGATGTTGCAGCGAGAGCTGAGCTCGCCGCTCTGCCGCCGGCACCACTTGAGCGGGGTTTAGACCACGCTGCCTCATCCCCAAAATTCATTTCCGAAGGGCGTGCCAAGGCCTTGCCGGATCTCCCCGAAACACTCCGTCCCTTTCCGTTCAAATGAGCTGTGAATTTTGGCTCGGCAAGCTAGAAGCATGGTGATTGGTAATTGGTGATCCAAAAAATGGGCTCTGCCAATTGGCCCTGCCAAAAAATTCCCCAGTCGCTTCGAGATGAGAAGAGCGGCCCAGTTCATAAGGATACCATCCGCAAATTCTGGCTTGTCCGTGAGATTGACAAAGGAGCCGATCCCACGCCTGTCTCTCGACGGCGACACTCAAAAGAAAAACCGCCTCCATCCTCGGAGAAGAAACTCTTTTTATCGGGAGAAGAAGAATGAGACCGGCCAATCGAAGTCAAGCGGAGGTAGTGAAAATGCTTTCGGAACAACTGCCGCCATGTTCTATGTGGCCTAGCTCGTCCCGGCTACGGGGGCAACGCCATTCTTAATGAAAGCTCAGCAGTAATTGACCAGTTGCTTACGAAACCGAAAAAGAAAACCGTCAAACAGGCATCCTACCTCAATGTCCCGGTAGGGACTGAATTCCACCCGGTCGTCTCTTCTTTAGGAAAACCCAACGAAAATCACGGTAATGCACCGAGTGGCATAGACAGGATTCTAGAGCAGACATTGCAGCAACGACTGAAAAGGTAGGGAACCTACCTCAATATGCCGTCAACCAATCGCCTCAAATCATCATCCTTTTTCGCCCTCTCTTCATTCCACCCGCAAGACACTGAATACAGCTCGTCACTTAGCTCAGCGACTCTGCAGGCAAGGAGCTTTTTCGCCCGTTTCTGCACCAGCGCAATTTCAGGGACTACGGCAATCACCCCCATCGTTTCACAGGCAACGAGAAGCTGAATATACGACGAACACTCCAAAGCTATAAACGGACCTTCCGGGTAAGCTTCGACCAACCGATCAACAGCCTGCCTTGTTTTTCCATTCCCGTTTAAGACTGCGAGGGGCTGTTTTTGCAGTTCTCCCCACTTTCTCGACTTAATTCCTTCGACCCCCACAAGTCTCAAGCCATAGCCAGCTAACTCTCGTGCTTCTATGCCAGGCGAAGCAATCAGCGAATGGGAAACTGCCAAATCTACCCGCCCCTCGGACAAGGCGCGTGATGATTCCTGCGAACGCATATTGAAGAACTGGATATTCCTTTCCTCACACAGTCCCAATCTTGCCAGCGTTGGCATCAAATACCACAGAACGAGGCTCTCGTTGGCCGCAATGCGTAGCGGAATTTTCTGGTCAGATAGCCTGCCAATTACGCGATCAAAATCGGTTAGAAACCTTCGGACCATTCCAACCAGCGTTTCACCTTCCCAACTTAAACGACTGGGTGAAGAAGTCCGGTCCATCAACTGAATCTCAAGGGCACTCTCCAACTCCTTGATCTGGCGACTCAACTGACTTTGCTTCGACGGATCTCCATTTGCCGCAGACATGATCCCACCAGCCTCATGAATCTCGCAAAGCCCGATCAAGCGCTCGATTGAAACACCTTTTTTTCTTAACAATTCACCCAACATGACTCTCTAGTCATCCTCCATGAGCCTCTTAAGTTTTGCAAGAATTGCATTTATCGGCTCAACTCCTTTCATCGACAAACGAGGAAGCGGACAGACCACGAATACCAAGATGCAAACACTCAACCTCTCTTCAGCTTCTCAGTCAAAAGCCTTCTCAGCCATCGCGGATCTCACGAAATATTGCGACTTTGACCGTGATCAACTCATTAGCGCAGCAATCTGCACGGCGGCGATCTGTGCCCCCTCCCATGAAGCTGATAACAATCAGTCTAAAGTCTCCGAGGAATCACTCACCGAATCGCTCACTCGATGGAGTAAAGGCAACCCAGCCCGCCAAGAATTGATTGCAAATATTGAACCGGAGCACCTTGAAGCTTCCACCTTTAGCCAGTCACAAGATTTCTACTCATTATTAACTGAGATGAGTGGATTTGTATCAGACCACAGATACCTCCCAACACTGGTGTCTTATATCCAGCTTTACCTAAATTCCCACGGGGCGCCCATTGGCCTAGAGTTCAGCAACCAGAAGCGTGCGGGATCATCGTATTTCCCAAAATATTTGATGAGTTCAGCACTGCAGCTCCTGAACATCCAACAAGGGCAAACCTTGAAAATCCATTCGTATGCCGCAGCCGAAATGTTGCCTTCCGTTATTGAAGCACTTTCGCTTGGAGTAGCACTTGACCTTGACTTTCCAAACTCCGTCGAGGACACCCGCGCTTGGAATTTTCTGAACCTTGTTCTTACAGATTCCCCGAGTTCCCTCAAGTTTGGTTTGACTGAAAAAGTCTTATCCTCGGTTGACCTCTCAGACATATTGGGAACTGCTAAACTTAGCCCGCAAGAAAACACAGCCCCCCAAAACCACGCTGCAGAATGGATCAGAGAGGGAGAGAACTTCCTCCTCTTTCCTCCAATAATGGTGAGGTCTGATAGCGAACCTCGAAAATTTGTTCACACCCAATGGCTGGAGTCCATCGCGAAACAAATCCGGCCCGGCCAGTCTTACTGCTTTTGCCTCCCCTCTTCTTTTTTGAGTAACGGCAGAGACGCCGAATTGCGTAGAACCCTAGTCGAAAAAGGTTTGCTGAAAACAGTGGTCCAACTTCCGTCACGCATATTCAGAGAAACAGGGGCCATCTTTAGCCTCATCGTTCTTGAAGGATCTGGGGCAAACACCCCTCTTTTCATCGATGCTTCTGACTGTCACCGCCCGGGAAACAGACCTTCGGAGCTGACCTTCGATTCCGAGGAATTTCGTGACCTTCTCGAAGCACCTGACGAGCCGCGCAAGTCGATTGGTCTCAATACGACCCAGTGGTCCTCAGAAGACTTCTACTCTCTCAATGTTGGCATCCACCTTCCCCCGCAGCCACTTCCTGACCGCCCTGGCACCACGCTGGTACAACTAGGTTCAATCGCCACCGTTGTCGCGGCTCAGAGAGCCGACTCTCCTGAACAGCCCCGCATTCTTGATTCAAAAGCCCTTAACGGGCTCGAAACCCTTACCTCTTTGCCCTTTTCAGAGGTCAAGACCACTCAACTGCCTCCAGGCAAAAAAAACCGCTCATACAGATTGCTGACAGAATCGGCCCTTGTGATCTCTTCAATCTTCTCCAACCGGCTGAGAGCTTGCTACCTAGAATCACACCGCGCGGATCCCTCGCCGCTCGCCCTCAACTCCAATCTATTCTCGTTGCGAGTTGATACGACAAAAGTCGACCCCGAGTGGTTACTTCATGCCCTCGATACCGACTGGACCAGAGAGCACCTTACCCGGCGCACCACCGGCTCTGCAATCCAGCGCATCAAAATACGCGATCTTCTCACCCTCCCAATTCTACTCCCTGATCTCCTTGAACAGCAAAAGGAAGAAGTAGCAGTCATCAAACGAGAACGCTTCGATATCCTCGCTACCAACATGGGCCTCCAGTCTCAACTGGAAGAATCCAAAAAGCGGGAAAAGCTCAATCTCCGAGCCAAAACCCACACCATTGCCCAACAATACAACGGCCTGAAATCCGATATCAGCGTCTTAAAAAAGACTCTCGATAAACTCGGGCACCTCGACGGCTCAGCAACTCCCATCCCGGGCGATCCCACCACTGTAAGTGAACTTACTAACCTCATCTACTCCTCCTGTTTGAAACTTGGGCAATCGATCAAGAATCTTGATAGCGAGACTCTTTCCAGTCCACCCAAAGATTTCGTCCTCCACACTGAGGTTCAAGCTTGGGTGAACCGCCAAAATCACAACAATGTTGATCTCTACTACCCCGGCATTACCCAGTGGTTTACCGAAGACAACGACCCTGATTGCAGTCCATTGCCTGTCTCCCGGTGCTCACCGAGTGACTTGGATGCCATACTCACCAACTTGGTAGAAAATGCCATCCGTCACGGGTTTTCAAAATCTCCCCCGAGTCACCCGAAGATTGAAGTATCGGTGAGCTACGAGTCGAACATCGATGAGGGACCTTTCGTCATCCTCCGTGTCGCAAATAATGGAACACCTCTCCCTCCGTCCTTTACCTTGGAACACTTCACTGCACCTCAAATAGCCACCGGCCCATCTGGAAATTCCGGGATGGGTGGCTGGCATATCCAAGAGCTTGTGAACAATGCCGGTGCTGAGCTGAAAATATCTGACCCCAAGACCCTGGATGATCAATTCACCACGGGATTCGAAGTCAAATTCCCACTTGTCTAACCCATTATGAATCAAATTCCTCTACTCAAAATCCTCTGGATCGAAGACGAACCTGAAAAAAATGGCGGCTTCGTTCGTGACTGTAAAATGGAGGGCTTTAACCTCGTCAATGCTCGCACTTCTGCTGAAGGGATTCGTATTCTCAAAGCGAACCCAGAAGGCTTCTCCGGTATCATCCTTGATGCTCTGGGTCACAAGGAATCCGCTGAAGAAGTGGTCAGCGAATCAGGACTTTTTCATGCCCTCCGTGAAATTCATGCCATCGCACCGGACTTTCCTCGCCTCATTTTTACTGGTCAGGAAACCCTCGTCGATAATGACGATTACCAAGGAAAGGTAGACGTTCCCATCTTCTACAAATACGCCGATAGTGACCCACTCTACACAGAGCTACGAAAGCAGATCGACGCCCGTCCCGATGCAGAATTACGCCGCCGATACCCAGACATTTGTAACCTCTGTGATGGCGAATTTCTTCCTTCCTCAAAATGGTCAGAAACACTCTTTCCCGCGCTCAAAGAAGCTCACGAAGGGACACACAACCCGAGTCGGTTTAACGATCTTCGCAAAGTCCTCGAAGCAGCTCTCAAGTCACTGTGCGCCAATGTAATACTTCCCGAGAGTTTCGATGAAGGAGGCCAAGTAAACCTGAAATACTGTGAACTCTTCTTGAAAGGATACTCCGTCACACCTCACCAGCAGTATGTCCTTCATTATCTCCCTGCAACTCCCCTACTCGACATCACCGATCAAGCTCGCATCCAGTTGCTTAAAATCATCACCTCGGAAGAATCCCACGAGAACCAGCATCACCGCAGCGTGGCAGACCTCTCTTGCGCAATCTTCACTCTCGTATCCCTTCTCCCATCTCTCAAGGCCTTGTCTCAAACCACCCCAAACTGGACTCCACTCGACTTCAGCCAGGCTGAATATGAAATTCCCGGCAGAATTCATGACAACAGACGATTCTTGAGCTTTAAACCCTTGGTTAAGATTAGAGGACCAATCCGAATGGACGATTTGATTCGGAACAACTCGCTCCAGCCCGAAGACAAAATCTGGGTAAAATGCCGGACAGATGCACAGGGCTATCACCAACCTCTTGATGTTCGACCAATGAACTAACCAGTCTCTCCGCCCCCCCCCCCGCATTAACCGTTCCGTAACATTCGAATAAGTTTCACACCTATATCCCGATGTCATTTAATTGACCTCAGCCTTATCCGAACCTTGATCATCACACCTTGAGCAACCAAAGCGAATCCAAATCCGGTCCCTTAACGATCTCCCAGCTTGAGCAATACCTCTCGAAAGCCGCCTGGATTCTCAAGGGCCCCATCGGAGCGTCTGACTTCAAGGCTTACATCTTCCCTATGCTCTTCTTCAAGCGCGTCTCTGACGTCTACGATGAAGAATATCAAACCGCGCTCGAGGAATCTGATGGCGACGAAGACTACGCCTCACTCCCGGAGTTCCACCGTTTCGTGATCCCCGAGGGCTGCCATTGGGACGATGTCCGAAACACCACTTCAAATATCGGCCTCAAGATCGAATCCTGCCTCCGCGAGATCGAATCAGCCAACCAAGATCACCTCTACGGAATCTTCGGAGACGCCCAGTGGTCAAACAAGAACAGCCTCCCCGACCGACTCCTAACCGACCTTGTCGAACACTTCTCTCAATACACCCTCTCCACTGCCCTCGTCGCTCGCGACATGCTCGGACAGGCCTACGAGTATCTCATCAAGCACTTCGCCGACCTCACCAATAAGAAAGCTGGTGAATTCTACACTCCCCGCACCGTCGTTCATTTGATGGGGCTCATCATCGACCCTCACGAAGGCGAATCCATCTACGACCCCGCTTGCGGCACCGGCGGCATGCTCATCGAATCCATCGATCATCTCAAAGAAGCAGGTGAAGACTTCCGCACCCTCAAGCTCTTCGGTCAGGAAAAAAACCTCACCTCTTCCTCCATCGCCCGCATGAACATGTTCCTACATGGCGTGGAAGACTTCCAAGTGGCCCGGGGCGATACCCTCCGCTCTCCAGCTTTCTTCGATGGCGACGGCCTCCAGACTTTCGACTGCGTCATCGCCAATCCCCCGTTCTCTCTCAAGGAATGGGGTCGCGAGATCTGGGAGAATGACCCTCACGGGCGAAACATCGCCGGCTCCCCTCCCAAGGGAAACGGAGACATGGCCTGGGTCCAGCACATGATCAAGTCCATGAAGCTCAAGACCGGTCGCATGGCTGTTGTCCTACCTCATGGCGCACTCTTCCGAAAAGGAGCCGAAGGGAAAATCCGCAAAGCCCTCCTTGAGATGGACCTCCTCGAAGCCGTCATCGGCCTCGGCCCCAATATCTTCTATGGCACCCAGCTCGCAGCCTGCATTATGATCTTCCGAGCGACCAAGCCGAAGAAGCGGCAAAAGAAAGTCCTCTTCATCGACGCCTCCGATCAAATCCGCACCGGACGCGCTCAGAACTTCCTCGAAAAGGAACACATCGACCGCATGTTCCAGTGGTATCAAGACGGCAAGGATGTCGAGAACCACGTTAAACTCGCCTCCATGGCCGAGATCGAGGAAAACGATCACAACCTCAACATCCCTCTCTATGTCGAGAAGATCATCGAGGACAACCTTCCCACGGTAGAAGAAGCCCTTGCTGACCTAAAGACCGCCTGGAGTGACTGCCAAACGGCTGAATCCCACCTGGTCGAAAAACTTAAAGAATTTGGAGTCACTGTTTGATGCCTGAGAAAACGATATTTGTAATTGGAGCAGGATTCTCCGCAGGGGCTGGAGTGCCGACACAAGGTGCGTTGCTCGGCAAGGTGCTGGAAGGGCAAGGCAACGATGAGCTTCTCGCTTTCATCGAAAAAGTGTTCGGACTCGACCCTGAGGAAGCGGGCAATCTGGCCCTTGAAGACGTCTACACCGCGATCCACAAAGCAGTGGCTCGGAATCAGGCAATCAAGGGACACAACTCGGAAGCCCTCAAGAAACTAGAAATAGACCTTACTCGTAGAATATCGAAAGCCATCAATATCGCCATCGAGCCAGAGCTGGATGCTACGGGATACTTGGGACAGTTCATCCAGCACCTTCAGGATGGCGCGCGAACCAACTCGTGTGGAGTCGTCTCGCTTAACTGGGACATTTTACTCGATCGAAGACTGGGAGAAAACAGGCACGGTCAGGAGCGGACATTTGTTGACTACGGAACGCACTGCACAAGCCTAGGAAATACGGACAACCGAGTAAAGCCTGCCTTATTGGCGAAAAGAGACCGGGAGCCGGTTGTTCCACTTCTGAAGCTCCATGGCTCTCTCAACTGGCTGGTATGCCCCCAGTGCGAACGGCTCTACGTGAACTGGAATCGTAAAATCGCCCTGGAAGACCACCCATGCCGAGCTTGCCAGCCCGACACCACCTTGCTTCAACCTTCAATCATTCTTCCCACATTCCAAAAAGCCCTCGACACCTTCCACTACCGCCATATCTGGAACCAAGCAGCCACAGAATTCTCGAAGGCGAGCAAGCTGGTCTTTCTCGGCTATTCATTCCCCCTCGCGGACTTCGACTTCCGAGCATTGATCACGAAGCATGTGCCAACCACCTCCGAAGTGGAGGTCGTCCTCCATCAAAACGACGAGACCAACGGAACCGGAGAACGCTACCAAAACTACTTCGGAGCCCGCCGATGCACCGTAAGATACGATGGAGTAGCGAGCTACGTTTCCACCCTATTGGACATTTAATTTCCCACACCCTACTAATGAGCAATTCTCCAAATACAAAGTTTGATCCTTCACTGGATCAAATCGACCACTTAAACAGATTCCCTAAAATGAAACCGTTTGTCGGTGAAAACTATGAAGCCTCGTCACATAAGAGGCTTCTGATTATTGGAGAGAGCGGATACTTCCCCGATGATTCAACGATTCATAAAGTTCCCGAGGAGTGGTATAGACAAGAGCAGGAAAGTCTGACCGAAGAAGAGTCCGTATACTTAGACTGGAGAGCCCTTCTCACTGGAGAGTGGAACCAGAACGGCCACGAAATGTATCGCGAGATAAACAGATGCATGAAGGAGGTCATCGATACTTCTGAAGACAGAGCCGTGTCACATATCGCCTACACGAATGCCTTTTACCGCCCAGCCTCCGAACCAGGAGAATCGATCAAACACTGCTGCACCGCTATCGATTTTGAAAAAAGTATCGAGATCTCATCAAGCGTGATTCGATGCCTAAAGCCTCAGCTCGTTGTCTTCGTCTCCAAGTTTACATGGGATTCTGTTGGTTGGCGTATTGCTCAGGCGAACCCCTCGATAAAAATGGATTTTACCGCGCATGCAAGTGATCGACGCTGGTTCTACCGAAAGGGGTATCCACATGCTAAACCAAAGTTGATCTCGCTCCTGAATGAGCACTACATCAACAAGCCATCCCTAGCATGAACCAGCAACTCCTCGAAAAATACCTCTGGGGCGCGGCGACCTATCTGCGTGGGCACATCGATGCCGGGGACTACAAGCAGTTCATCTTCCCTCTCCTCTTCTTTAAGCGCATCTGCGACGTCTACGACGAGGAGTTCACCGAAGCCCTCGCCGAGAGCGATGGCGACAAAGACTACGCCAGAAGCCCGGAGTTCCACCGCTTCGTCGTCCCGGCGAAACACCACTGGAACAAGATCCGCGAGACCACCACCAACGTCGGCCTCGCCATCCAGGAGGCCATGAGCGCAATCGAGAAGGCCAATCCCGCCACGCTGGCCGGGATCTTCGGCGACGCCTCGTGGACGAATAAGGACCGGCTATCCGACGAGACCCTCGTCAACCTGCTCGAGCACTTCTCCGCGCACACCCTCAGCATCACCAACGTCCCCGACGACAGACTCGGCGACGCCTACGAGTATCTCATCAAGCAGTTCGCCGACGACAGCGGCCACACCGCCGCCGAGTTCTACACCAACCGCACCGTCGTCCGCCTCATGACCCTGATCATGGACCCGAAACCCGGGGAGAGCGTCTACGATCCCACCTGCGGCTCCGGCGGCCTGCTCCTCAACTGCGCCCTCCAGCTTAAGGACGCTGGCCAGGAATACCGCACCCTCAAGCTCTACGGCCAAGAGATCAATCTCATCACCTCCGCCATCGCCCGGATGAACATGTTTATGCACGGCATCGAGGAGTTTCAGATCGTGCGCGGCGATACCCTCAGCGAGCCCAAGCTGCTCGAAAATGATCGCCTCAAAACCTTCAACGTCATCCTCGCCAACCCACCCTACTCCATCAAGGCCTGGGACCGCAGCGCCTTCGAGAACGACCCCTGGGGCCGCAACCTCTGGGGCACCCCGCCGCAAGGCTGCGCGGACTACGCCTTCCAGCAGCACATTCAAAAATGCCTCGATCCTAAGAATGGACGCTACGCCATCCTCTGGCCGCACGGCATCCTCTTCCGCGATGCCGAGCAAAACATGCGCCACCAGATGATTGAAAGCGACACTGTGGAAGCCGTCGTTGGACTCGGTGGCAACCTCTTCTACAACTCACCGATGGAAGCCATGGTGCTCGTAGGAAACACCAACAAGGCGAAAGCGCGAAAAGGAAAAGTCCTCTTCATCGACGGCCTGCAGGAATGCGTGCAGGATACGAACAACGCCTACCTCAATGAGGATCACATCCAACGGATGTTCAGAGCTTTTGAAGACTACGTCGACATCCCGCACTTCGCCGCTGTCGTGACCAACGAGGTACTGCTGGAGAACAAAGCCAGCATGAATGTGCACCATTACGTGAAACGCCAGAACACAGCAGATTCGGTGGCATTCAGTCAACGTCTCGACGATTGGCGCTCATCAAGCAAATCTTTGAAGACCTCAATGGAAACTCTATTCAAAACTCTATCATGAGCGCGATTAGCACAGAAGAGTCGGCGATAGCCGATGGTATCGCACTGGATCGCTCTGATTGGGAATTGGTTCGTTTCGGAGATATTGCGCTCAAGCAGAATGAGACGGTTGACCGGGAAGATACCGATCTAATCTGCTATGTTAACGGCGGCCATATGGGTAGCGAAGATCTCCATCTTCTTGAATGGGGTGAGCTCGCCGACGAATACCTCGGTCCTGCCTTCACTCGCAAATTCAGCAACGGCGACATTCTATATGGATCCCGCCGAACCTACCTAAGAAAGGTGGCAGTTGCGCACTTTGATGGCATCACCGCGAACACGACCTTCGTGATCAAGCCTAATGAGAAGAGGATCGTTAAGGAACTACTTCCTTTTGTGATGTTGTCCGAGGGTTTCACGCAACATTCCATTCGGAACTCCAAGGGCTCGGTAAACCCCTACATAAACTGGAAGGACATAGCCAACTACGAATTCCTCCTCCCGCCCAAAGAGCAGCAAGAAAAACTGGCGAAACTCTTGTGGAGGGCTGATTCAGCACTCGAATCAGCCCTCACTGCAATACTCAGAGTCGACATCACGAGGAGAGCCTTCATCGCAGACTGTTTTGCAGAAAAAGCGGAGCGATACGTTCGTCTGCAAGATGCTGCCGAGGTTCGATATGGGCTAACCATGAACTCACGAAGAAAGACTCTCCCCAATCAACGGCCCTATCTAAGAGTCGCCAATGTAGGCCGGGAGAAAATCGACCTTTCTGAAGTGAAGGAGGTCGGTTGCTCAGACACCGACCTGGAAACCTTCATACTAAAACAAGGAGATATCCTAGTTGTCGAGGGGCACGCAAATATCCACGAGATTGGTCGTAGTGCGATTTGGAACGGAGACACCAAGGAAATGCTCCATCAAAACCACTTAATCCGGGCTAGATGCAAAATCGGCCTCGTTCCGCGCTTTCTGAGTGCATACATTAATAGTCCTCGGGGGCGTGGCTACTTCCAAGGGATGGCGAAGAGCACCAGCGGCCTGAACACAATCAATTCGACGGTAGTTAAAGACTTTAAAGTCCCCGTCATTCCAAAAGACGAGCAACGTGATTTCGTCACGAAACTCGAGGTGCTTGAAAACAGCCAAGCACGCGCCGTGAAACATTCTGAGAATCAAAGACAACTCCTCAAATCCCTCATAAACCAAATCTTCTAACCGACTCGACCCTGGCACCTCGCCGACCACCCCCTCTTGAATAGCCCCGCCTGAACCCGATCACCCACCCATGTCCTTCAATGAACTCAACAGCGTCGAGCACTTCATCATCAAGAAGCTCAGCGGCAAGAACCTCAACTTCCAGCCTCCGCCCGGAGTCCTCATGGAGGAGCTCATGGTTTTTGGATCATTCCCATGGACCTATCAATCAGCGGAAGAACTAAACCGCCCTACTGAGCAAGTCCTCATCGAAACCGAACTCCGCGAAGCCCTCATCCGCCTCAACCCGGAGATCACCGCGAACCCGGCCTTTGGAAGGCGTATGATATGACCGCTGACCTCCAGTTCACCAAACGCTTTCATAAAGAGGCTCAAAGTCGCGCCTTTAGCGAGGCCCTCCCGGCCTTGCAAAAGTATCTCGACCTCATTTTGCACCAGGGTCCCACGCCTAACAAAAGCAGGATCAAGCAACTGGCTCGTGGGAAAAAAGGAAGTATCTGGAGAATTGGCATTGCGCCCAAATCGGCGGCCCCTCACCGGCTCTTGTTTGAATGGATAAGCCATGGGACCACTCCAACCTTACTGCTGCTCTGTTTTATCGCCCGCAAGGATAAACAATACGCCAACAAACATGCCTCTGTTTTTGAGGCCTACTCGAACAACCGGCTTGAAGGAAAAGCAGAAGAAGACCTGCGGAAACGTATTCTTGACCAAGATCAGCCTGTTGAACCGATCGATGAAGATTCTAGTGCAGAGATGGACTCAGACGGTCCTCCTGATCCATCAACACAATACGAAGAAGCCGCAAATGATCATGATGCCGAAGTGTTGCTGGAGGTGACAGTTGAAGAGGCTCAGGTGGATGACCTTATCGAGCTGTATGCATCCCAAGAGCTGGTCCACAAGTTTGCCGCTGTGCAGGGCTGGGGACCGGAAACATGTGCCGGACTCGCTGCGTGCGAAACCACGGACGAGGCTGTCGAATTCATCCACGCCTACGATGAGGAGCTCGACGAATGCTTCCTTCAGTTTCTCCTGGATGATGAGAGCACAAGTGACCTGGATCGTATCCGCAAAGTGCGCAGTGGAGAATTGAGTTCAATTTGCGAACGCCCCCTCTCCCACTTCATGCTCACAGTGGACCCTGAGCAACAGTCGGCCATTAACCGCCCCCTCGGCAGCAAGCCGTTCATGGTCCGGGGCTCTGCGGGCACAGGTAAATCAGTGGTGTGCCTCTACCGTCTCAAGCGGATGCTGCAAGAGCGCACAAATGAGCTACTCATCGACCAGAACAAGAGGCCACGCTATCTTTTCCTATCCTACACCAACGCCTTGGTAGAAAATGCCAAATCCTTGTTCATGGATCTATGCTCGGACATGGATTTGAGAGATGTGGACCTTGAATTCAGAACACTCCATAGGGTGTTGTCAGAGATGGCTGACACATTCCGTGACGCTGGCCATCAAATCCCAGAGATCGATAAACGCATGCTGGATACTGCTTACTGGAGCACGATAAAATCTTCTGAGGTGGATCAAGAAACCAGGCGTCTACTCGAAAAAATGGGCCCGATCTTTTTTGCCCATGAAGTGGAAGAAGTGCTGATCGACAAGAATGTCACCACCCTTGATCAATATCTCGAAAAAGGGGCTAAAACCAAAAAACTCCGCAAAGGGCTGGTCATTTCTCTTACCGATAACTACCGAAAAGCAATCTGGTATGCCTACCGTAAATTGGAGGAATCGATGGAGAAAGGATCTGCTTCCTGGGGACAGTTTCATCAACGAATACTTCATCTGACAACCAAATACCCGGAGCTCGTCGCTCAATATAATGTGGTGTTTGCCGATGAGGTTCAGGATTTTGGGGACATTCAGATGAAGCTCATCACCAAGCTCTGTACCCACCCCAGCGGAATAGTCTTCGCCAGTGATATTGGACAAACGATTTATCGAAGGCAGTCAGCAATGTCTGACATCGACGACACTCTTCAGTTCAATCGATCGAATAGCATCCTGCTCAAACGCTCCTACAGAATGACACAGGAAATCAGCACTGCGCTGCAGCCACTACGCGGGCAGATGGCAAGATTGCACGGGAAGCAGCACGAATTAGCCACTCCGGTTTATACCGGCAGTAAACCCAACTGGATCAAAGCTCCTTTTCATATGCATCAGGAAAAAACGGTAGAATTGATCGTCAGGCAGCGAAGAAACTCTGAATTGAACCTCGGTCAGTTTGCTGTCCTTTTCGCTACAAATAGAGAAGCGGAAGATTTTCATGCCTACTGTCAAACAGCCAGGTGTATAACCGCCAAGTTTCACTCAAAGGGTCGAAATATAGACTTGCGAGAAAATACCGTCCATATCCTCACCGTCCACAGCGCCAAAGGACTGGAATTCCCAAGGGTCATCATCCCATTTGCAAATAAACTCTGTGGTGATCCCAAAACCGAAACTGCAGACACAAACAGGTTCGATCTGAAAGAGCATGAAGATTCCAATAACAAGCTGCTTTATGTGGCCTGCAGCCGGGCCTCTGAAAATCTCACCCTTATTCAGGAAACCAATTCTCAGCCCTCAGCTCTAGATTACCTGAACCCGGACGACTGGGAAATAGAAGAACATCCACACGAAGAATACCGAGCGTAACTCACCATGTCTTACCAAGAAATCACAGGGAACATTTTCGCATCTAAAGCCGAAGCTGTCGTCAACACAGTCAACTGCGTGGGTCCCATGGGAAAGGGAATTGCACTTGAATTTCGGCGACGTTTCCCGGAAATGTTCGAGGAATACCAACGTCACTGTGAAGCTGGAACTCTGAAGCCAGGGATGATCTTGCCCTATCGTAAGTCTACACCGTGGGTGCTCAACTTTGCCGTCAAAAACGATTGGAAACATCCCTCGAGAATCGAATGGGTGGAGCAGACCTTGGAAAAATTCTGTGAATGGTATCCTTCGGTTGGATTGAAATCAGTCGCCTTTCCGTGGATGGGCGCGATGAACGGTGGAATTCCATTGGAGGATATTCAGAAGGTCACGCGTGACTACCTCTCCCACCTACCGGATATCGATATTGAAGTTTACACCTTTGACCCGGATGCCCCTGATCCTCTCTTTGAGAATTTGAAAAATCAAATCGCCTCGCAGTCAATGAGTTCATTCATCAAGGACTCTGGAGTTCAAAAACGTTTTGTAGAAAGAATCTTCACCCTTATGGAAGGAGACTCCGTCACCAGCCTGACCGGCATCGAGGACAAGGCACAGTTGGGAAAGGTGTCCATGGATAAGCTCTACCTCCATTTGTCCAAACATCAGGACAACCCCACGTCTGGAACTCTCGACGAAACAGAACTCTTCTAGCCACCATGAGCATTGCCACATTTGCTGATTTTCTCTCCAAGCAAAGCAGACCCAAATTCGCTTCCAACCAGAGTAACGAAGCATGCATCTACTACCTGTGCTCGGTGGACAATTACCGGAAAATCATCCAGTCTGGGCATATTCTACCCAAGAATCGGATTCATTATTCGGATACCCTCGGAGACCTTTCTGTATCAACAATTCAAGCCCGACGTGATGATGTCCTCGATGTGGGTGATGGCGCAGAGAACACCTCTACTCCCGGCCACAACTGCTTGAACTTTTTCCTCAACCCCAACAACTCCACCTTTCAGGCCTTTGCCCGCAACTCCATGGTTGCTCACTCCGGCGACAATCAAGTGCTGGTTCTGGAAATTTCACTAAGTGCATTGGTAGAATACCTGACAAACAGGCGTCACTTTTTTGGCTGCTCAGCGAAAAATATCGCCAAGGGAGCTTTAGTCACCAGCTTCAAGAATAATTACGCCAGATTCTCATGGGGTGACATCATGGCAGCCAACGATGCCAGGTCGGCAGAATTCCTGCTATGGATCAGCGAAGATTCGAGTTCGACGCCTGAGACGCCTTCAGCAGGATTACCGAAGGGCCTGATCAATAGGGTGTATTCAGACAGGAATCTACCTGCGCCCCCGATCCTTGAGACCAGTTGCGATGTCTCGGTCTACGACCATACTTGGTCGAAGGATTTTCTTTTAAAGAATGCCAAGAATCTAAACCGCTTCTTGCTGGAATATGACTGCCCAAGCTACAGCGAAATCCTTGATGCTCTGAAGAGCTTGGAATCTGAAATGCCATTCCCTCTCTCCGTGAATGTTTTCACCGATCACAATCTCGGCCTTCATTTCCAACATGGATACCTTCACGTTGCCAAAGTCATGTTCTGGGTTGCTTTCCTTACTCACCCAGAAATCATCGACAAAGTGATGCCACAGGAGGATCAATGTAACCATTTGGCGGAAGACAGCATGATGGCCGCACTCATTCATGACCTTGCCCGGACGTCCAATAAGGAAGATGAGAAGCACGGTAAGGCGAGCGTTAGCAAGTATACAGACGAGCTATTAAAACACACTGGTCGAGATTTGGAGCGAGTGAAGCGCATAAGGCAGGCGGTTGTAGACCATTGTAAACCTGACGCTGCGGCAAATGATCAAAACAATCCCATTTGGAAAATACTGAAAGATGCAGACGCTCTGGACAGAGGCCGTTTTGCCGACCCTTGTGATGCAGCAGACTTCGTTGGCTCAGGGTGTCTGCTCTCAGGCTGCAGACACACCGGGTGCTCGCACAATACACTGCGCCTCAACTACAGTCAGCTAGGCGGATCTCGGGCGATAGCAGATGCTGCTCGCGAGCTGGCTTGGTCTGTTTACACAGCGCCCTTGTCGCCCACAAAACCACTGGATACTTTCATCTCTCATGTCGGAGCATCCATCAGAATACCGTGTTGATCTGACAACCATAAGCCATGCCTGATTTTACAGAAACTCCCCCATTCTATCGCTTCTACCGCCCCATTCTCTGGGACAATGGAGAGAGTGAGTGGAAGTATTCTACGGGAGCCACCGCGAACATCGTCAGACTTTGCGGAGAATATTTCATCCTCACTGCCAACCACTGCATGGAGAAGGAATCTGATGATTGGAGCATCGAAGACTGTCGCATTCCCTGGCGGGTTCAATCAGAGGCCTATTGTAAAATAGGAAAAGGAGTTAACTTCTTAGTCAAGGAAGATGCTGACTTAGACGCCATCCATGGAGATGTCCGAATTCATAAACTCGAAGGACCAAGTTGCGAAGAGACACCGCTCGAAGCCGGTGAATTCCTCGACCTCATTTCCTTTGCATCATCTCCCGTCGGGTTTCCCCGATACCTTTCGGGCTTCCCCCGTTGTGACCAGGATATTGACTGGGAAAATGAAGAACTCCGGGGAATCGGATCGTCTATTGCAGGGAGCCTCGAACGGACTTCAGACCCTAATATTCACAAATTCATTTCACCAAGTTTAAAGGGAATCGAAGCGAACGGATATTGTGGCGGGCTCATAACGTGCAACGTGCTTGGCAACGTCAGCTTGGAAGGAATCTGGCTCCAAGGAGGAGGTAATACAGAAATCGATTTTGTTCACTTTCTGAGTATCGATGTCCTCGCCGACCAACTTTCCAAAGCCTTCGGAGAACTCCGGAAACAATAGATTCAACTCATGTCTTTCAACGAACTCAACAGCGTCGAGCACTTCATCATCAAGAAGCTCAGCGGCAAGTGTCCTCAATTCCCGCCTCCTCATGGAGGAGCCCATGGTTTTTGGTTCGTGCCCGTGGACCTATCTGGGGCAGAAGAACTGAACCGCCCCACCCTTATTTGAGATTTCCCTTTAATTTTGCAGAAAAAAAGTCAAATTTGACTCGTTTTTAAATCACAGTAGACTCAACTAACTCTGCATCATGATTCGCCAACTCACTTTTTCCAACTTCTGCTCATTCCTGGAGGAGACTGTCGTGGACTTCACCAGATCCACCAAGGCTCCGGTGAGCGACTCCTTTATTCGCTCCCGCCATGGTGACGGGGTCTCACTCCTTACAGGTGTCTTTGGCCCCAATGCAGCCGGAAAGACCAACTTGCTGAAGGCCCTTGCGTTCGTGAATTTCTTCATTCGTGATTCCTATCTCTCACTCAAACCCAAGCAAGAGATCCCGCTGGATCGCTACGAGTGCGCCCAGAGTGATGATGAGCCTGCCAGCTTCGAATTGGAATTCAGCGGAAAGCACGACCGTTTTCTCTATTCCGTCACTCTCACTCCTAGCTTGGTTCACGAAGAAACCCTCAAACTCTTTAATCCAAAAACGGGCAAGTTTCGAGCCATCCTCTCTCGTAAAGCCAACAAAAGCGGAGGCCTCCAGCTCACTGTTGCAGCCGACTTTACTGATCGCACAATCCTCCGTCATCTCCTCGCTGACCGCCCCAATTGCTCCATCATCGCCGCTGGCCTTCAGACCGGCCGAAAGGAATTCACCAACGTAATCGCGGCCTTGGGAATGGTAGCCACCAATGTCAATCGCACTGGTAAAAAGGAACAACCTTTCGAATCGCTCACCAGTGACATCTTCACCTGCTCCGAGTTTTTCCATAGAAACCCGCAGCATCAAGACGCCCTTCGTGAACTCCTGTCCTCAGCAGATGTCGGAATTAGCGACTTCGAGATTCAGCCTGTTCACCTCTTGCAAAAAGAGGGCAATACCCGCGAAAGCTTTCTGGCATTTTTCAAGCATCAGGGGTGCAAAGGCGAGTTCGTGCTCCCTGCGGACCGCGAATCATCCGGCACGAAGCGCCTCTTTATGCTCTTCGAGACCTTCATCCGCATCCTCACCGAAGGTGGCATTGCCGTGGTCGATGAGATGGAATCAGACCTTCACCCCCACCTCATCCCCACCATTTTCAGTCTCTTCACTAACCCCGAGACCAATCCAAAACAGGCCCAACTCTTTTTCACCTGCCATCATGTCGAAATGCTCAATCATCTTGATAAGGAGCAAATTGTCCTCGTTGAAAAAACTGAAGACAGCGTCAGCGAAGCCTATCGCCTCGATGAACTAAAAGGCGTGCGGCGGGAGGAGAACTTCTTCGCCAACTACAATTCCGGCCGATACGGTGCCGTCCCGAAACCTGAGCTACTGGCCTTCTAATTGATATGAGTCGTAAGAAACGAACTGTCCGCACCCCGCTCATTCTTTTTGGGGAAGGTCCCTCCGACGAATTGTTTCTGGGCCGTATCCACCAGGCCTATTCCAAGAGTCTTCGTGATAAAGCGATCACCAAAGGCAATGGTGGAGGAGGTTCACCAGGCACTATTCTACGAGAATTGGAAAAGAAAATTTTCAGTGTCGGAGCCAGCTCTACGCCAGCCCTCGTCCTCATCGACGAGGACAAAGCCCTGGACGAAGAGGCAAAGGAGCTCTTGGCCAAGTATCCCACCATCAGGCTGGTTTACTCCAGACCCCATTGGCGTCAACTTAAGGGTAACGCGCTTATTTAGAGTTATTTAAAACAAATAAAGTCGATATTTGCATTGACATGGCGACTGAGTCGGCAAAATCGGTATGTCTAAAACTATACCTACCGACT